>Ga0209166_10000482_pt1 | contig 44119 bp, 42 predicted proteins | sample Coa_R1_3_FD_187151 | JGI IMG/M metagenome (GOLD analysis project Ga0209166, IMG submission 187151) | Surface soil microbial communities from Centralia Pennsylvania, which are recovering from an underground coalmine fire - Coalmine... | ecosystem: Environmental > Terrestrial > Soil >...
GATCAGGCTTGCGCCCATTGTCCAATATTCCCCACTGCTGCCTCCCGTAGGAGTTTGGGCCGTGTCTCAGTCCCAATGTGGCTGATCATCCTCTCAGACCAGCTACTGATCGTCGCCTTGGTGAGCCATTACCTCACCAACTAGCTAATCAGACGCGGGCCGATCTTTCGGCGATAAATCTTTCCCCGTAAGGGCTTATCCGGTATTAGCCCAAGTTTCCCTGGGTTGTTCCGAACCAAAAGGTACGTTCCCACGCGTTACTCACCCGTCTGCCGCTGATGTATTGCTACACCCGCTCGACTTGCATGTGTTAAGCCTGCCGCCAGCGTTCGCTCTGAGCCAGGATCAAACTCTCAAGTTGGACTTGAAACTTTGAGCCGGCTGATCACAACGTTTGACGAGGTCCCACCATATTGACCGAACGCGATTCACATCGCTTCCGATCATGGTGTTTCCTTATTCAAAACGTGTACCGCCGAAGTCTTTCGTCCGGTCCCGATTTACGAAAACTTAGAGGTTTCCGCGATCGAGACCCGCAAGGACTCCGCCGTCCACGTTTCTCTTTCTTCATCTTCACTTGTCAAACAGCCCGGGGCCAAAGCCCCTCTCCCATGAAAGGGAGACGTGTCAGCCCCACATTCGACGGCAAATGACAACCGATGACAATCGGTTGTTCTTTCACTCATCAAAATGAGGAGCTTGATGGGCGCGAAAACTCACCTTGGCCAAGGGCCAAAGCAGCGCCGCGCTCAGTGGGGCGGGTTATAGGCCCGCCCGATCTTGCTTGTCAACGGTCATCGTCAACAAATCGTCGCATCGCCTCGATTATTTTTGCGCTGCAAAGAAGCCGCTATTTTTGCGGGTATGGCGCCGCACTTGAGCCACAATCCTGCGACGTTCTGACGTATAGATAGTATTTGAATCGCCGGATGCCAGTGGGGGCTGCCGGCGTTCACTCAATTGGGGGATCGGCGAGCAATGATGAACCCGTCGCCTGTTCCCAAAAGCCTGGCTGCATCGAGAGAACTTAACCGCATTTTCGTTCGCAATTTCGGCCTCGGAATTGGCCTCTGATTGTCGGACGGGGATGGACCGCCATGTTTCCGAAAGCCCGAATGAATCGGGAAAGAGGTCGGTGTGGTGCGAGCGTTAGGTTTCCCCGTGCGGCTCGGCCGGTAGTTGGGGGGACACGGGGTTGAACCAAAGGACGTCACGGGGGGGCGGATATGGACGCGAGGTCGGCATGATCGATCTCGGCCATGAGCCACCGCTTTCGGTCGACGGTTCTGAAGCCGCGGTGATCGACCGCCGCCGCGTGTCCGTACAATGGTTCAGCGGCACTATTCTGACTGGCCTGTGCGGCGCGGCTCTGATCGGCGGCGCCGTTTTCGCGTCTCTTGACGGTGAGATGACCTTTGCGCGGGTGCCGGAGCGGGTCGAAAGCGCGCTGCGCGGGGCCTTCGGCACCGGCGATCACACCGTGAGCCTGCACAAGAGCGACCGCCTGCCGCCGCCGGGCGAAGCCACCGCTTCGCGCAGTGTGATCCGCGTCTCCACCGTCACCCGCGTCGGCAATCGCGACGTGATGCGGGCGCGACCGTTTGTGCGAATCTCCGGCAATCTGTCGATGACGACGAGCGATCTCTCGGCAAAGATCCCGCCGTTCAACGCCCAGCGCATGCTGACCGATGTCGGCTCGGCGCCCTCCTCGTCCAACGATCCCGACGCGGACGCGGATGCGGCCGCCGAACCCGATGCCGAAGTTTCCTTCGTCACCAAGGATCTCGGCACGGTGCTGCCGAAGGCCAGGATCGCCGCCACCGTCGCGCTCGACGACGTCCTCATGCGGGTCAAGGACGCCGCCAACTGGCACGGCAATGGCGGCGGCGTCCGCTATGCGCTTGCCAACGTCACGGCGGATGCGACCGGCGCCACGCAATCCGACATGAAGATGGCCTACGCTACCGAGGGCCCGCCGCAGCCGGACCCCTATGCCGGCTTCGAGACGCGCGTGGTGCCGGAAAATGTCACGCTGCTGCCGAAGACTCATGACCAGGTGACCGGCGGCAATCCGACCGGCGAACGTATCCATCTGGTGAAGAAGGGCGATACCATCACTTCGGTGCTCAAGGACCTGGGCGCGACGGCCGACGAGTGCAAGGCGATCGCCGCCACGCTGGGCCCCCACGGCCGCGATGGCGGCTTGAAGGAAGGCGAGAAACTCCGCATCCTGATGGCGCCCGCGACTCCCGGCGCACGGCTGCAACCGTTCCGCGTGATCGTCGCCAACGACACGACCGTCGAAGCGGTCGCGGCCCTGTCGGACCTCGGCAAATATGTCGCCGTCGACGTCTCCAGCATCAACACCGCCACCGATTCCGCAGACAACAAGAATACCAACGACGATGACGATGATGACGGCAGCGGCGTGCGGCTCTATCAGAGCATCTATGAGACTGCGCTGCGCAACAAGGTGCCGATGCCGGTCATCGACGACATGATTCGCATCTATTCCTACGACGTCGACTTCCAGCGGAAGGTGCAGCCGGGCGATTCTTTCGACGTGTTCTACGCCGGCGAGGACGAAGGCAGCGCTGCCACCGATAAGAACGAGGTGCTGTACGCAGCACTCACCCTCGGCGGCGAGACCAAGAAATACTACCGCTTCCAGACCCCCGACGACGGCGTCGTCGACTACTATGACGAGACCGGCAAGAGCGCGAAGAAGTTCCTGGTGCGCAAGCCTGTCAACAACGCAATCATGCGCTCCGGCTTCGGCAGCCGCCGCCACCCGATCCTGGGTTATGTGAGGATGCACACTGGCGTCGACTGGGCCACCGCCTATGGCACGCCGATCTTTGCGGCCGGCAACGGCACGATCGAAAAGATCGGTACCGAGAGCGGCTACGGCAAATATATCCGCATCAAGCACAACAACGGCTACGAGACCGCATATGGCCATATGTCGGCCTTCGCCAAGGGCATGGACGTCGGCAAGCACGTCCGCCAAGGTCAGGTGATCGGCTTCGTCGGCTCGACCGGCCTAGCGACCGGCCCGCACGTCCACTTCGAAATCCTCGTCAACGGCCGCTTCGTCGATCCGTTGCGCGTCAAGCTGCCGCGCGGCCGTGCGCTGGATGGCGCGATCATGGCAAGCTTCGAGAAGGAGCGCGATCGGCTCGACGCGATGATGAACGGCCGCAACGGGTCACACATCTCGGATGCCAACGGCGGCCCGCTGCAGATGAGCAACCGCTGATCTCTCTTCGCCGGGCTACATCGACGCGCGCACGATCGCAAAGACGATGCCGATCGCCGTAAGGCCGAACGAGACAGCGATCAGCGGCAGCAGGACGTCGATCGCAGCATGCGCGCCGTGAAGTTTCGCGCCCCAGACCGCGAAATCGCCATCGCGCCAATCCTTGAACGATGTTTGCTGCGGATGCCGTTCATACGGCAGCTGGTATTTCTTCCAGACCAGCGACATCAGCCAGGGCACCAGCACCGCAACCAGGAACAACACGCTGACGAAGATCAACGACAGGCTTGTTTCAGCGTTGCGGTCGAACAGCACCCAGGCCATCAGCGCAAACCAAGCGATGAGGCCGACAGCCACTGCATAGATCCTTGGATGAAGCTGATCGAATACAGGCTTGTTGTGCGCGACGAGATCCCGTGACATGGCAACTCCCTTGACAACTCCTTGGCAACTCCCTTGGCAACTCCCTCACAGGCTCTGGATGTAACCGGCGTCGCCGATCTTGCCTGATCGCGGGCAAGCGCGATCGAAATGGCTTTTGCTGCGGCGCAACGCTTCTCGCGCGATCCAACCACCGGCAATGGTTAACGGGCGTTGCACCGCCACAGTTGCATTAAATTTGGCTCACCTCTCTTGGAACAGACGCGGCGATCTCCACCTTGAATTTTGGGGGGCACCTCAATGGAGGGTGTGATGGAGAATTGGACGAACGCAAGATATTGCGACGTCGCCAACCTGATCCTCGGCGCCTTTCTGTTTGTGTCACCCTGGATCTTCGGATTTGGCGGTACCACAGCCGCCCAGAACGCCAATATCGCCGGTATCGTGATCGCAGTGCTTGCCATCGCGGCGCTGGCGGCGTTCGCGGTCTGGGAAGAATGGCTGAATCTGATCGTGGGCCTGTGGACCCTGGTCTCCCCTTGGGTCCTGGGCTTCCACGCGGAAACCACAGCCATGACGATCAGCGTTATCGTCGGCGCAGCGGTTGCTGTGCTCGCCGCGATCGAGCTGTGGATGATGTCGCATTCCCCGCCGCGGCTCACTGCGGGCCGCTAGCGCGCAATACGACAACTGCGACCCCGCCAATGGTGGGGTCGCATAAGCCGAACGGGAGCGCTTGGCCATGAGACGCATCACCCGTGACGACGCGATCAACGCCGTCGGCGGCGCCGACGATTTTGTCATTGCGCAAATCATCGGCACCGGTGCGACCATCGACGAACTGGCCGAAGCGCAGGCCTGGATCGCCAATGACGAGCCATTGATGAACGCCGGCAGGCCGCTGCCGCGCGGCCGTGTCGGCGAACTCGTGGAAATCCTGAACGAGCTTGCAGCGGATGAGGACGACCGCGAGCCGAATGCAGACGCCGTCATCAAGGAAACCTGAGCGCGTCCCATGGCGCAGAAGAAAAGGCGCGGCCTTGGCCGCGCCTTCCTTCAGCTTGCGCATCAATTCAATTTGCGCTTCGGCACCGCCGCTTCGAACTGGGCAATCTCGGCGGTCTTCGGCGCCTTGCCGTTGAAGGTCAGCACATTGCCCTTGCTCGAGATCGCGACGCTGTCGCCATCCTTGACCTCGCCGGCCAGGATCATCTCGGCGAGCGGATCCTGCAGGCTGCGCTGGATCACCCGCTTCAACGGACGTGCGCCATAGGCGGGATCCCAGCCCTTGGCCGCGAGCCAGTCGCGCGCCGCGGCATCGAGCGCGAGCGTGATCTTGCGATCTTCCAGAAGCTTCTGGAGACGCGCGAACTGGATCTCGACGATCCGGCCCATCTCGCTCTTCTGCAAGCGATGGAACAGGATGATCTCGTCGACGCGGTTCAAGAACTCCGGCCTGAAATGCATCCGCACGATGCCCATCACCTGGTCGCGCACCGCGGTGGTGTCCTCGCCTTCCGGCTGGTTCACCAGAAACTCCGAACCGAGGTTCGAGGTCATGATGATCAGCGTGTTGCGGAAGTCGACGGTGCGGCCCTGGCCATCGGTCAGGCGGCCGTCGTCCAGCACCTGCAGCAGCACGTTGAAGACATCCGGATGCGCTTTCTCGATCTCGTCGAACAACACGACCTGGTAGGGCCGGCGCCGCACCGCTTCGGTGAGCGCACCGCCCTCGTCATACCCGACATAGCCCGGAGGCGCGCCGATCAACCGTGAGACCGAGTGCTTCTCCATGTATTCGCTCATGTCGAGGCGGACCATCGCGGTCTCGTCGTTGAAGAGATATTCGGCGAGTGCCTTGGTGAGCTCGGTCTTGCCGACGCCGGTGGGACCCAAGAACATGAAGGAGCCCATCGGCCGGTTCGGATCCTGCAACCCTGCGCGCGAGCGGCGCACTGCGGTTGCGACCGCATGCACGGCTTCGGCCTGGCCGACAACGCGCTTGCCAAGCGAGTCCTCCATCTTCAGGAGCTTGTCCTTCTCGCCTTCCAGCATCTTGTCGACGGGCACGCCGGTCCAGCGCGACACCACCTGCGCGATGCGGTCGGCGGTGACCGCCTCCTCGGTCATCTCGCCGGCGCCGTCATTGGCCTCGATCGCAGCGAGTTTCTTCTCGAGCTCCGGAATCCTGCCATAGGCGAGTTCGCCGGCGCGCTGGAATTCACCGCGGCGCTGCGCGTTGGCGAGCTCCACGCGCAGCGTATCGAGCTCGGCCTTCAGCTTTTGCGCGTTGGAGAGCTTGTTCTTTTCCGCGCTCCAGCGAGCGGTCAGCGCCGCCGAACGCTCCTCGAGTTCGGAAAGCTCCTTCTCCAACGCCTGCAGCCGGCTCCTGGAGCCCGGATCGCTTTCCTTCTTCAGCGCCTCCTGCTCGATCTTCAGCCGGATGATCTCGCGATCGAGCGTATCCAATTCCTCCGGCTTGGAATCGACCTGCATCTTCAGCCGCGCCGCCGCCTCGTCCATCAGGTCGATGGCCTTGTCGGGCAGGAAGCGGTCGGTGATATAGCGGTTCGACAGCGTGGCGGCGGCAACCAGCGCGGAATCGGCGATGCGAACGCCGTGGTGCTGCTCGTACTTGTCCTTCAGGCCGCGCAGGATCGAGATCGTATCCTCAACGGTCGGCTCATCGACATAGACGGGCTGAAAGCGCCGCGCGAGCGCTGCGTCCTTTTCGACGTGCTTCTGATACTCGTCGAGCGTGGTCGCACCAATGCAGTGCAGCTCACCGCGCGCCAGCGCGGGTTTCAGGAGGTTCGACGCGTCCATCGCGCCGTCGGCCTTGCCGGCGCCGATCAGCGTGTGCATCTCGTCGATGAACAGGATGATGCTGCCCTCGGCGGAGGTGACCTCCTGCAGCACGGCCTTCAGCCGCTCCTCGAACTCGCCGCGATATTTCGCGCCTGCAATCAGTGATCCGAGATCGAGCGCGAGCAGCTTCTTGTCTTTGAGGCTCTCCGGCACGTCGCCGTTGATGATGCGCAGCGCCAGGCCCTCGACGATGGCGGTCTTGCCGACGCCGGGCTCGCCGATCAGCACGGGATTGTTCTTGGTGCGGCGCGACAGCACCTGGATCGTGCGACGGATCTCCTCGTCCCGGCCGATGACCGGATCGAGCTTGCCGTCGCGTGCGGCCTGGGTCAGGTCGCGGGAATATTTCTTCAGCGCGTCATAGGCGTTTTCGGCCGTGGCGCTGTCGGCGGTGCGGCCTTTGCGCAGGGATTCGATCGCCGCATTCAGGCTCTGCGCGGTGACGCCGCCCTTGCTCAGGATGCTGCCGGCCTCGCTGTTCTTCTCGAGCGCGAGGGCGAGCAGGAGCCGCTCGACAGTGACAAAGCTGTCACCGGCCTTGTCGGCCGCCTTCTCCGCCGCGTCGAAGGCACGCGCCATCTCCGGTGCAAGGTACACTTGCCCGGCCCCGCTTCCAGAAACCTTTGGTAACTTCTTGAGCGCGTCCTCGGTCGCTTTCAGGATCGCGCGGGAATTGCCGCCGGCGCGGTCGATCAGACCTCCGGCGAGCCCCTCGCTGTCGTCCAGCAGCACTTTCAACAGGTGCAACGGCGAAAACTGCTGGTGGCCCTCGCGCATCGCCAGCGATTGCGCAGACTGGATGAAGCCGCGCGACCGCTCGGTGTATTTCTCGATATTCATGTCATTCCCTCAGCCTGCCGCCTGACCCCGAAGGCACCAAAGCAGCATCTTCATTGGGTTTTCGACGGCCGCATTGACGTTCCTCAATCAGCCGCCGGTCGTCGCCATCCTCTGTCTGGCTTGTGGCAGATGTGGGCACGGCCCTCCGGTTCCGGAAGAGCCCACCTCACAAATTCGTGTGCGGTGGCGCGAAGCCCCGGAATCTCCTAGTGAAAGCCGATGTCCATGCCTCTGCCCGCCACGATCACCGGCCTTTACCGCTATCCCGTCAAAGGCCTCACCCCAGAAGCCCTCCAGACGGTGGCGTTGCAGCCTCGCCAGACGTTGCCGGCCGACCGCCGCTATGCGATCGAAAATGGCCCAAGTGGCTTTGACCCGACCGCCCCGACCTGGCTGCCCAAAACCTGTTTCCTGATGCTGCAGCGGGACGAATGGCTGGCGGCGCTCGAGGCCCATTTCGACGATGCGACCAGTGTCCTGACGCTGAAAGAGGATGGCGCGGTCGCAGCCGAAGGCAATCTCGAGGCGCCGGGCGGCCGCGCCGCGATCGAGCGCTTCCTGGCCGAGCGGTATGCCAGCCGGATCAAGGGAACGCCAAAGGTCCTCGTGAGCCCCGGCCACAGCTTTTCCGACGTCGCCAAAAAGGTGGTCTCGATCATCAACCGCGCGAGCCTTGCAGCGATCGAGAACATGATCGGCCTTCCCGTCTATCCCTTGCGCTTCCGCGCCAATCTGTATGTCAAGGGCTGGCCCGCCTGGCACGAGGCGAGCCTCGTCGGCGAGACGCTTGCGATCAGCACGGCGCGCCTTCACCAAGGTCTGCAGCTCCTCGCGGGCCGCATCGTGCGTCTGACTCGGCGCATCGCTGAATGTCTCGGCGAACCAGGCGATCATCTCCGCATCGATCACATCGTTCTTGGCCAGACGTCCGGCCGACAGCGCAAAGCTGCGGACCCGCTTGGGGTCGACGATCCGAACCTCGATGCCGGCCTCGCGCAGCACCTTGGCCCAGGGCCGCTCATAGCCGCCGCTCGCCTCCATCACCGCCTTGCTCACCTGGTGCTTGCGAAGCCAGGCCACCAGCTTGCGGTGACCCTGTGCAGTGCTCGGGTACGTCTGCCGCAGCGACAACGAGCGAATGCACGCATCCACCTTGTCCTTGGCCACATCGATGCCCACGACAATCACTTCATTCTGTGCCATCATCCACTCCCTTCCTTGCTCGGTTCGGGCTCGAAGCCCTTGCAACTGTTCGGGTTGAGGAAGACACCGGAGCTGTCCCTCGCTCTGATACAGACTCTGTCGCCTTAGGGCGCAACGGGCTCAGTTCCAGCAACGGGCGGTTCTGATCCAACCGCCCGTTCGCACATTCTGGCAGATTTTGCAGACACAAGGGCGCAGGGAAGACCGGATGCTGGCCGCACCCGCAGCCTGGTGTGCAGCGGTAGTCCGCATAGAACGCACACCAGTTGTCCGCAGGTTCGACCGGAGCGACCCGGCCTTCCCTGCGCGATTGGTTTTAACGGCTGCTCCGTGCTCTCCCCGGGGTGCCGGGCTTGATAGCCCCCGTCGCCTGCGAGCTCGTTACTCGCAAGCTTGATCCCAGCGTCGGGGGATCAGGACCACACGGCTTGGCCGTCCGCACAGCGCGCTCGTCTCGCGCAGTCCGCACGTCCATCGCATCCCGCCTCAACGTCCGTGACGACGCGTCCGCCCCTCTTGCCGAGTCGGGATAGCGGCGCATTATGCACACTTTCTGATATTCGTAAAGAGGAAATTTTCGATTCGCAGAATTTTATTGGAAGACCTACCGGACGACCGACCCGTCATTGAATCGGCTCGCGAACTTCGGGTTTTCCGTGCTCCACGGACGGTCAGCAGCACCTGCGTCGGACGCGCCAGCAAGGCTAACGTTTATGTGAGGGGACCGCCGAACGGTCGCTTGTCCTTGCAGCGACTGCACTTTTCGAGTTTCGCGAGCTCCTGCTCCAAAAAGCCGACACGCCTGACGGAATAGAAAGCCGCCCGGCACGTCACACCTCCAACACAACCATTCACGGAGTTCAAAATGCATCGCCCGTCATCCCGCGGCGTCGCGACGATGCTCTCACGGAACCTTCCGAGATCAGGTCTCGGTACTGCGTTTCTTGGCGCGCGCCTTCTTCTCGCATTTGCCCTGCCATCACTTGTGCTTGCGCACGAGCCCCACCCGCCTGCGCCGCCGGCCGCTGCCGTCGACGAGGCTGCGTTCCTGAAAGAGAACGACGACGCGATGACCAGGATGATGAATGACATGACGATCAAGCCGACCGGTGACGTCGATCGCGATTTCGAGGCGATGATGCTCCCTCATCATCAAGGCGCGATCGACATGGCGATCAGCGAGCTGCGCTACGGCAAGAACGAACAGCTGCGGCGCATCGCACAGGAGATCATCGTCGACCAGATGCAGGAAATCGCGGCCATGAAACTCGCGATCGGTGAGCCGGCCACGGAGTCCACGCCGGCTCCGACGCAACAGCAGCCGGCGGCGAGAAGCGAACACCATCACACGGGCATGCAGATGGACATGTCCTCTGGCATGAAGCACTAGGAGCAGACCATGACGATCTGGAAGATCACTCTTCTCGCAAGCACCATTCTCGCGTCGTGTTCGGGGGCGTGGGCGGGACAGGCACCCGACGCGTTATCCGCACCCGATATCCCGATCAGCCATCACGACCGCGTCTACGCCGCCGAGCAGTTCTCGAACACAGTCTCGGTGACCGACCCGGTCGACAACAAGCTGCTCGGCGTGATCCGTCTGGGGGATCCGCAGCCGGGCAATTTCAGCCCGCTCTACAAGGGTCAGGTTCTCGTCCATGGCATGGGCTATTCACCCGATCATCGCGCGCTGGCCGTGGTTTCGATCGGGTCGAATTCCGTGACCTTCATCGACACGGCTACGAATGCCGTGAAGCACGTGACTTATGTCGGCCGCTCGCCGCACGAAGCCTTCTACACGCCCGACGGCAAGGAGGTCTGGGTCACCGTGCGCGGCGAGAACTACATCTCCGTGATCGACAGCAAGACGTTCATGGAGAAGACCCGTATCACCACGCCCAGTGGCCCCGGCATGCAGATCTTCTCGCCCGACGGCAAGTACGGCTATATCTGCTCATCCTTCAACCCGGAGACCGACGTCGTCTCCGTTGCCGATCACAAGATCGTAGCGAAGGTCAAGCAGGCAAGCCCGTTCTGCCCGAACATCGCGGCAACGCCGGACGGGAGCCAGGTCTGGTTTACGCTCAAGGATGTCGGCAAGACCCAGGTGTTCAACGCAAAGCCGCCGTTCAACCTGATCAAGGCGATCGATACAGGCCCGATCACCAACCACGTGAACTTCGCCCATACGGCAAAGGGGACGTTTGCATATGTTACGATCGGCGGCACGAACGAGGTCAAGGTGTTCCGCACCGACGACTTCGCGCAAGTCGCGACCATCCCGGTCGGCAATCTGCCGCACGGCGTGTGGCCGTCCGGCGACGGCTCGCGCATCTATGTCGGACTAGAGAATGCCGATGCGCTCGCGGCAATCGACACCGCAACCAACAAAGTGATCGCCAACATTCCGATCGGACAGGCGCCGCAGGCAATCGCCTATGTTCCGAACGCTGCGCCAAATCCCGACAATCGAGAGAACCTGCAGCCTCTCGGCCTCGCCGGCCAGGTCTCGCACCTGGCGCTGGCGGCGAAGGACGCAGCCAAGGACGGACAGACGCCGACCAGCGTGTCGCTGTTCGATCAGGGACTGATCCAGGTGTTGCAGGCCTCAGTCACCGGGCTCGAGCCGAAACAGAAATATGTGCTCGCGCTGGCGGACCGTGCGGACGGCGGCGGTTCCCTGCAACCGTTGGCAGCGTTCATGACCAATCCGGCAGGCTCCGCGATCGTCAACGCGACGGGCCCGATCCGGCAAATCGTCCACGATGGCGCAAGCACGGAGCGGCGCTATCTGGTCGTTGCGCGCGGCGATGCGACGGCGTTCGGGCCGGCAGTACAGGTGCAAACCCGATAGTGGTAGATTGAGAGAAGCCGCAGGCGGAGCGCGCCATGAAAGACATGCTGCTGCAGGTCGAACCGCTGATACCCGCGCTCCGCCGCCATGCCCGCGCCCTGGTTCGCAATCGCGCCAATGCCGACGACCTGGTGCAGGATTGCCTGGAGCGCGCCGTCAGCCGCTGGTACCAGCGGCGCGACGGCAATGTTCGCGCCTGGCTCTTCACCATCCTCCACAACCTGGCGATCAACCAGTTTCGCCAATCGGCCACACGCGGCAGGCATGTCCCGATCGACGAGACCAATGAAGACGATTTCGGCGAGGCCGCCGTGCAGGAACAAAAACTGATGTATCAGGACGTCATGAACAAGCTCGCGAGGCTCCCCGAGGACCAGCGTGCCGTACTGTTGCTTGTTGCGGTCGAGGATCTCTCTTATGCGGATGCTGCGAAGGTGCTCAACATTCCCTTAGGCACGGTGATGTCGCGGCTTTCCCGGGCGCGCGAACGACTGCAGCAGGAGATCGACGGAATTGCGAACAAGGAATCGATCAACGTCGTGTCACTACGGAGCGGGAAATGAGCCATCGACCGATCACGGAAGATGATCTCCACGCTTATGTGGATCGTGCCCTTGAGCCCGAGCGGCAGGCAGAAGTCGCCAACTACTTGAGCGAACATCCCGACGTCGCCAAACGCATCGCCGCGTTCTCGGGCCAGCGCGACCTGTTGCGCGCGGCGCTCGCGCCGATCGCCGAGGAGCCGCTGCCGCCGGAGCTCAATCTCTCGCGGATCATCGAGAACCGCACGCAACGGCCTTCGGTGGTCCGGTGGGCGATGGCGGCCATGCTGCTGTTGAGCATTGGTGGTCTGGGCGGCTGGGCCATGCGCGGCGCGCTGCAGACGCAGCCGGGCGGCCTGGCGGCGCTCGCGCAGGAGGCGTCCGTTTCCTACAGCGTCTACGCACCGGACCACGTCCGTCCCGTCGAGGTTCGCGCCTCGGAGACAGGCCAACTCGTGCAATGGGTGTCCGACCGGCTGCATCGGCCGGTGAAGGTGCCGGATCTGTCCACTTCGGGCTACCGGTTGATGGGAGGCCGCCTTGTCCCCACCGAGCACGGCCCCGCCGCCATGTTTATGTATGACGACGACCACGGCAGCCGGATTGTCGTGCTGACGCGCCCGATGAGCAGCGCGGACCAGAACGCGCCGATGACGCCGCAGGCGCAGGGCGACGTCAAAGGCTTCGCCTGGGCTGACAATGGTCTGGGCTACAGCCTGGTCGGCCAGGCTGCGCCGGAATCGCTACGGCCGATCGCCAATGAGGTTCGCAGGCAAGCGCGGCCATTGTGAGCGCGGCGGCCGTTCCGCCTGCCCGGCTATGAGCGCACGAGCGCACGCAGCCGCGGATTTCGATGCGGCAAAGCGAACATAAGCGGCCAGCAAACCTGCTGAATCGGTCGAAAGCGCCTTTTCAACCCTGGATGACATGATAAGTATGCGCAATTCGAGAGAGTGCCCTGAACATTGCGCCTATGGGCGGGGTAGAAGAAGGTTTCGGTTTGGAAGTTGGGGGAATATGAATGAAGAGGCTCAGCATTGCCGCTCTTTGCATTCTAGTGCTGCCGATCTTGGTGGGAGCTGCCCGTGCCGCATCCACTATCAATCTTTCTCTGCAAAACCTGGGCTCACCAACAGATCAGGACGTGCCATTGGGAGAAGTCCCCGGATACGTTCAATACAGAGTGTTCGCTAATGACGCTGAACTACAAGAGCTGTTTAAGTTGATCGCCCGAGACAAATTCAACAGCAGTACGGACGGGACATTTCTCGTCACGTTGGCTCTCACAGCGCAGGCAAAACGATCGCCGAGCGAACACTCATGCAGGGCGCTATCAAGAGCAGTTCGTTCCTCTGGTTCACTAAGTCTAAGCAGGTCGAGCAGATGGGTTACCTCGGAGGTCAACTGCTTTACGGATTGACAGTCGATGAACCTAATAACCTTTTTGGAGTGCAGCTCCGGGCTTATAAGACCGACAAAATCGATTATGATCCAACGGAAACACAGACGCTGCTGAAGGATGCTTCTAAACTCACGCCGCTATTGGCAATACCCCAAATCGCCACGGGAGCTTTGGAGGCCGTAAACGGTCTCGCCGCTCAGATCCTCACAACGTCCAATTCGCAGGACTACACATTGGGTGAGGGGATGCAGTTCATTAAGGCAGGGCAGACCAATCCACAACCAAATCACGTGAAGTTTCGACTGGATGGCTATGACAATGGCCAGCTTGCCGTAGTAATCTATATCGAGGTGTCAGCGAACACCCTGCCGTCAAGGCTCGGGATCTACGACGCTGCAAAAAACAATGACGGGAGCCGCAAGGGATTCGCCAAATATGTGAGTGAAGGGCATAGTTTTTTGGATGCTGCGAATTTTCAGGTTGGCAATCAGCAGATCAAGCTGTGGGACATCCTGGAGACAAGCGGCCCGAAGCAAATAACTACGGGAATTCGATTGCTTGAGAACGGCGCCTACGACGAGAAGCAGAACGAAGGAGCGAGCATCAGCACGTTCTGCCGGAAAGTCTACGAAGCGATCAGCGATGTATACGCCAATCGAGACGCCACCGCCTTGTACTGGGACGTCTTGCATCGTCTCCACGAAGGTCTGGCCAAGTCGCAAGGAAGTATGAACTGCCTCACCGATCGTGAGGCACAAATGAAGGCTCACGGACTTCCAACTGAGGACCTGCACAGCCTGCTGCACCAATAGTGGGACAATACTCCTTCGGGCGCGCCGCCATCTCATTGGCGATACCCGCCCGTCCTGATCACGATGGAAGAACGCCGGCGGATGGCGAAACTCGGGCTTCAGCATGACGGCGTGCCTGACATGGGTTCCCGATCTGGACCTGAGATCAAACGGGCGTGACGGGCATCCGTGTTCCGCGCAACCCCTACCCCAAACGCGGCGTTGATCACCCAAAGCTGATCCGCTTTCAGACGGTTCATTCAGCCACCACAAAACAAACGTCCGGAACATAGCCATGGCTCTCCGTCCAATCGTAAAGCCTGTCGTGAAGAGGAAGATACATCCGGCCGCGGAACGTACGCCGAAGAGCCACAAGGCGATTGGCGGTCATGATACGGCCAAGCCGCGGCGGGAGAAGACACGGCAAAGGGTGCGCCAGTCGCGCCTTGCACGCAATCATCCGGAGAAGCTCAGAGCGAGCTCCGTGTCGGAGTTCGCCAGCTCGTGAGCATTTTCGGAGTTCGCCAGCGTGTGAACGACCATCGCGTAGCGGCCGCCTCGATCGTCGCCGGCTTCGGCGTCAACTCACCACAGCGAGAAAACACCACTCCTCCAGCTCCATATGGGGCGCACAACGGGCTTGCTGCAAGACCCGGCTCATCCCGTAGAACCGTCGCCGAAACGAGGGGAGCGTGGCGATGGCAAATCATGCGGTAGTGATCGCGGGAGGAGGTCCGACAGGACTGATGTTGGCGGGCGAGCTGGCATTGGCGGGTGTCGACGTGGCCATTGTCGAGCGGCGCCTGAACCAGGACCTCGCCGGGTCGCGTGCAGGCGGGTTGCACGCACGGACCATCGAGATTGTCGATCAACGCGGAATCGCCGACCGCTTCCTCTGCAAGGAAAGGTGGGCCAGGTCGCAGGGTTCGCCTGGAATCCTCTGGACATCAGCGACTTCCCGACTCGGCACCATTACGGGCTCGCGCTCCGGCAAAATCAGATCGAGCGCATACTCGCCGACTGGGTCGGCGAGCTGGCAGTGCCGGTCTATCGCGGACGTGAGGTGACGGGTTTCGTGCAGGACGACAACGGCGACGACGTGGCGCTGTCCGACGGCACGCCGCTGCGGGCGGATTATCTCGTCGGCTGCGACGGCGGACGCAGCCTGATCCGGAAAGCGGCTGGCATCGAATTTCCTGGCTGGGATCCGACAATCAGCAACCTGATCGCCGAGGTCGAGATGGCCGCCGAGCCGCAATGGGGCTTGCGCCGCGACGCCCTCGGTATCCATGCCCTGAGCAGGTTGGAGCCGCGCTCGGGCTTGCCGCGGCGTTGACCACGTGGTTCGGACTGCCTGCTGCGGCGTAGCGGCGCTCGTCACGGCTCTTTCCGCTCAAACGTCGGTGCGGCGACCAGGACTGGAAAGCTCCCAAATAGAATTGGGATGAGTGCGGCATTAACGTTGCCTGCCAGGTCCCATGCAACTCCGGAAAGCAACGAAATCAGCATGGCGAAGCCGTAGCTGATTGCAAAAGCTGCTGCTGACGTCAGCGCAACGTCGTCGGGATTGTTGCAAAGCAGTGGGGCGAGCGCCAACGCCAACACCAGCGAAGCGGCAAGTGAAAATCCGGCCAGGCCCGCCCAGAACACGGTCCATGCGCTCGCAGAAATCATGATTCCCACCACGCAACTGGAAAACAGCGCTCCTAACGCCAGGAGTGGCCACCGTTTTCCCTGCAGCTTGTCGGCGGTTATCAGCAGGAGAAAAGATGCCGGAACCTGCCCGGCATTCAGCGCGGTAAGGGCCGCGCTGACGAGATCCTGGCGGCCGTTCCCGTTCAAGAACGCAGGCAAAAACCCGTTGAGGCAGAAGTAGGTGCTCGTCGTGCTCCCCAAGGTCAGACCAATGCGCCAATTGAGCCTGCTATTCCATTGCGGGAGCCAACGCCCGGCATGGCTTGTACTGACGCTGGCTGCCGACTTGGGAGCGAACACCGCGACCACCACGGCAGTGGCGATCAAGGGAAAGGACCACACTCCCAACGCCGGGCGCCAGCTTCCGTCGAAATAGGGCAAGACCAGGGGAAGCATCGTTGCGACGGGGATGATCTCACCCAGGATCAAGCCGTTGGTGTACACGGCCGTGCCAAAGGCCGACCGCTCTGGCATCCACTCGCGCACCGCTGCCGCCATGGCCGGCTGCATCACGGCAATTCCGGCGCTCATGAGCAAACTCGTAAGATATAATTGCCACGCGTTTGACACCCCGATCCGAAGCAGCGCCCCGCCTGCCGCAACCAAAAGACCACACACCAACGCGCCGCGCACGCCCATTCGCGCAACGACGATTGATCCCGGAGCCGCGAAAATACCAAATACGACAACGGGTATGCCGGATAGCAGTCCGATTTCGGTGCCCGAAAGATTGAGATCTCGTTGCATCAGCGAAATCACGGGCGGCACTGCCAGCACGGTCAGGCGAAGACTCGCCCCGCAGATCCACAGCAGAAAAAAGGGTGCGCGCGCGGTGATGGATTTATTCACCAAGTAACACCTCTTTCAGTTGACCTCTCTATCGCCGGCGGGACGCTTTTTGCACGTCTCCTATCGTGCCGTCCATCGCTTGCACTGCGACGACGGCGGATTCCTTTTCGGAAACGGTGAAGCGTCATCAGAGACATACCTCACGATGTCGGCGCGGGGCCATCAAAAGTCGTTCGCCATCGGAAGCAATTCCAGCTTCGCAGATGATTTTTCCAGCAACCAGGCTTGGGCCATGCGCCGGGGATCATTCCGATAATCTTGAAAGTCCGCATCGGATGCGAAGCTGACGATGTGCACCTCTCTGGTGCCATCTGGATTTCGAAAACGACGCTCCAGACGTCCGTTAAACTCGGGCAATAACGGCAAGACGGCATCCTCGTGGGCCCGAAAGTCCTCGATACCCTCAGGAGGTATTCGGGCAATGAGCACGAACGTTACGCGGTTAGCTTGATAGGCGGTCACGGCAATCCAAGCCAGGATAGTCGAGCATTGAAGACGCTGTATCCTGCGGTCACTGCATGACAGCGTCAATGTCGGCTCGGGGTCCTGGTTGGGCGCAAACGGCTGGCTCGGGATCGGCCGTGGTCGCCGATCGCTGCGGGCCATCACTCGCGCTCGCTTTCGATCGGATCCTCATCCCCGACGATCGGCCGTTGTCGCGTGCCCGGGACCGGACGGTTACCGAAGTCGATGGCTGATTTGCGCAGGATGTGGCCTTCCAGGTCCGTGCACACGCGCGCGCGGCGATTGCGATAGAAGAAGCTGAGGCGGATTTCGCCGGCGTGCTCATCGACGCCGCGTTCGCAGACGCTTGTGAGCCTTCCCGAACGCATCAGGGTCTGGACCCGTGAGGCCGGAAGATGCAGCAGCTCGCCGATGAGTGCTGCATCGACCACGAAGGTATCGTCACGAAACTCGATTCTTTGCTGACAGAGCGAGCCCGTGGCGCCGCGATGGCTCTCGATCATCGCAATTTTTCCTTGTCGAAACGCGCCAAAAGATGTACAAAAAATATATCTTTTTAACCGGAGGTCAACCCATGACCATTTCCGTTCCCGCGACAATATGGCGGCATTGCCCGCTTCGACGACATCTCATGCTTGGGAAAGTCGATCGTTCGCCGGACTTCGGCAAGGGATCACCCATGATCGAAAGCAATTACGGCGTGGACGCAGACCGCGACGGATCGACAAGCCAGGGCGAAAGCACGCTCTTGCCGATGCTGATTGGGGGTTTGGTCTCGATCATTGTCGGTCTCACCATCGTAGCGTGGTTTGTCTGACGTCGCCCGCGCTCCCGGCTCGCGTTGCCTTTCAGCCTGCGGATACGCCTGTCTTCGCCCGGCTTATTCCAAGAGTCAGAATGCGATGCAGCAGGGCCAGGTAATCGAGTCCGTCATGCTGGGCCGCTGTGGCGAACTCCTGGCTCTTTGCGATTTCGGGATTGGGGTTTGCTTCAATGAAATACGGGGTCCCGTCGGCAGAGAGGCGAAAGTCGATACGCGCGTATCCATCGAGCCCCAGCGTTCGGTAGATGCGTTTCGCCGTTCGCTGAATACGGGCGTACACCTCCGGCGCAAGGTTCTTGGCCGGCCCATCTACAATTCCGACACGCTCCTGATAACTGGGATCGTGTTTGACCTTTTCGGTGGCTATCAGCCGAGCACCCTGGTCGCCCATGGTGCCGAATTTCAGTTCCCAAACCGGTAGCACTCGCAGCCGACTGTTGCCGAGCACGCCGACATAGAGTTCACGTCCCTCGATATATTGCTCGGCGATGGCGGCGGTTCCGATCTGCTCGTGGATGAAGGCGACGCGCTCCGCGAGCTTCTCGTCCGTATCGACGACGGATGCCTGCGAGATACCCCGCGATCCATCCTCGTTCAGGCTCTTGACGATCAGCGGCAGCGCAAGACGCGCCGGCCGTTTGACCTTGCGGCGCATCGGGAACACGGCGAACGCCGGCACCGCGATCCGGCGATAGTGCACCAACGTCTTGGATAGATCCTTGCCGCGCGCCAGGATCAGGCCGCGCGGGTTGCACCCGGTATACGGAATCTGCATCAGCTCGAGAAAGCTTGCGACGTGCTGGTCGTACACGGGCTCATTGTGAAACTGCTCCAGCAACGTGAATACCACATGTGGCTTGAAACCTTCGATCTCGTCGCGCACCGGCTTGATTTCCTCCTGCACGCCGAGCGGGCGAACGTCATGGCCGGCCGCGCGCAAGGTGCTCACGACGTCGTATTCTGTTTTCCATTCATTGATTTGCCGCGCGGTGTATCCGTCGGTCGAGTCCGGAGGCATGAAGTCCGGATGCATGAGCACCAGAATGCGCAGGCGTCTCATAGCGCGATCCATTTGCGCCGCGACGGACCGAACAGCGCGTGCATGGTCTTGGCGGTCAACAGGATGGTGAAGTTGATCAAGAGCTTCCGTTCGCTCCCGACGGCACGCAGATTGTGCTCGCGGCAGCGGGCGATCATGTCGTCAAGCACGGCATCAAGCGTAAGCTGGTTCTCGCCCGTCCACCGCGCAACCAGCTGCCTGATGTGGGCGCGGTGCCGCCTGATGAAGGTCGAAGCCGGTTGCTCCCGGCGATGCCGTGGATCGGCGGAAAAGAGCCGGAAGAGGTCGCGGTCGTAAGTCTTCGGTGGCTTGATGGCGTAGAACGCCTGCTTTTTCTGGTAGTGGTCGCCGAGCGTCTGGCTGAGCTCATGCAGCGGATCGACACGCTCCCGCGTCGTGACGGGCGGCCGCTTCCCGGCGATTTCGTCCATCAGTTCGTCGACGTATTCGAGCTTCTTCAGTGCCGGCCAACCGGCATAGCGCGTCCGCCAGTTCGAACGCGGCCGCAGCCACACCGCGAATGTTTCGGCGAAATCCTCGTCCGGATGACTCTGCGCGTACCAGAGCCGAAGATGCTGGACATAACGCCGGCTGGCCGGATTGGGCCGGTAGTAGCGCGGGTAGTGTTTCGAGGACGGTCCGAACAGCTGCTGCCAACGCCGGCGGCGGTGCAGCTGGTAGCCGTGCTGCACGGCATGGCCCGCCTCATGACGGAGAATGGCCATGCACTCGGACCAAGTGCCGCCCTCGACGTCGAGCATCATTTTCTTCTCGATCTTCATCAGGCGGGGATGGGTGAGATAGAAAGGGATGGCAATGCCGGGCACATGTGCCGGACTGAACCATTCGCTCGATATCCACGCGTGTGGCCGCAGCCGGATGCCTCGCTCTTCGAGCTCTTCATAGAGAGCCGTCAGACAATGCTCAAGCCAAGTGTCTTCGACCGCAACCCTCAGACTGCTGAGGCGGCGCTTGAGCAACTGCTCATCCGATAGCTTTTCCCAAGCATACTTCCGGCGTGGCATAGGACATCGAAAAGTTAAAACAACACGGTACTCAGATGATGTCATAGGATGCCGCTGGCAACAACCGCCGCGCCGTCGCGGCACGCGGTTGTTCAGCGGCCGGCCTCGGCTTTGGGCCGCCATCGGAAGCCGCAACGCATGGTCTGCTCGTCCTTCGAGCGCCGACCGGCACCGCAAATAGCCGCTAACGCCACCGCTCCCGCATGCGCGCGGCGACGTCGATGCGGGGGCCAGCCCGATTGACGACCGCGCCAACGGCCTCGGTTGACCTCGGCCAGCTGCCCCTCTCAAACAGCGAAAGCAGCGCGTCGGGAATGAAACGCGTTCGCGACGCATAGAGGTGACGATCACCTTGCGCACTCTGGCCGTGAACGAAAAAGCGCTGCGGGACCAAGAGGTGCAAATCGTCCCTGGCGCGTGTCATCGCAACGTACAAGAGACGACGCTCTTCCTCCAGCTCCTCAGTCGTGCCGGCGCCAAGATCGGACGGCATGCAGCCGTCGACAACGTTGAGCACATAGACCGATTTCCACTCCTGCCCCTTCGCCGAATGGATCGTCGACAGGATCAGGTAATCTTCGTCGAGCAGGGGCACACCGGCCTGATCGCTGGTGGCGTCCGGCGGATCGAGTGTCAGCTCGGTCAGGAAGCGCTGGCGCGAGGGGTAGCCGCTTGCGATCTGTTCAAGCTGGATCAGGTCGGCTCGCCGGACTTCCGCATCGTCATGGATGCGCTCAAGATGCGGCTGATACCAGATGCGGGCGAGTTCGAGATCGGCCGGCCATCTCGACACGCGAAGGTTCGCCACCGTCTCGACGAAAGCGGTCCAGTCGCCGCCGGCTCGCGGCGGAGCCGGTATGGTGATCAGCGCATCGATCGGATCAGAGGATTCGGCGATGTGGTCGAGCACGCGCTGCGCCGAAGCAGGTCCTACTCCGGGCAGGAGGTGAAGAACGCGGAAGGCGGGGATGCGATCACGCGGATTTTCCACGAAGCGCAGGACAGCCAGCATGTCCTTGACGTGAGCTGCTTCCAGGAATTTCAGCCCGCCGAATTTCACGAACGGAATGTTGCGGCGCGTGAGCTCGATTTCGAGCGGGCCGCTGTGCGAGGAGGTGCGAAACAACACGGCCTGCTGCTTCAAGAGAGAGCCCTGCTCTCGATTGGCCAAAACCTGCTCGACGACATAGCGGGCCTGGTCCGCCTCGTCGCGAAGCGCAACGAGCTGCGGCTTTTGTGACGACACGCGATCGGTCCAGAGGTTTTTCGTAAAACGCTCCTTCGCAAGGCCGATCACGCCGTTGGCCGCGGCCAGGATCGGCTGCGTCGAGCGGTAGTTTCGCTCGAGCCTGATGATTTCGGCGCGAGGCGAGAACTGATCGGGAAAGTCGAGAATGTTGCGCACGGTCGCGGCGCGAAACGAGTAGATCGACTGCGCATCGTCGCCGACGACGGTCAGACCTCCGCCATCTCGCTTCAGCCTCAGCAGGATCGTCGATTGAAGGCGATTGGTGTCCTGATATTCGTCGACCAGGACATGGTCGAAGCGGCTTCCAATCTCCTCCGCGAACGCGGCGTCGGACATGAGTTGAGCCCAATACAGGAGCAGGTCGTCGTAATCGAGCACCTTCTGAGCCTGCTTCGCCTCGACATAGGCTGCGAACAGCTGCTTCAACTCGGTGGCCCAGCCGGCGCACCACGGGAACGAATGGCCCAACACGTGCTCAAGCGGCGTTTCCGCATTCATGCATCTGGAATAGATGGCAAGGCATGTGCCCTTGGCGGGAAAGCGGCGCTCGGTCCTGGAAAATCCAAGGGTATGCCTGACCAGGTTCATCAGATCAGCGGAGTCCTCGCGATCATGAATTGTGAAGGCGACATCAAGGCCTATCCGTTCGGCGTACTCCCGCAACAAGCGGGCCCCGATGCCATGAAAGGTACCCGCCCATACCAGGGCATCGGTCAGGATAGACGAATTGTCGCCCAGGACCCGGCGCGCAATACGCTCGACCCGGCGTGTCATCTCCGCAGCCGCGCGTCGTGAGAACGTCATCAGCAGGAGACGTCGCGGATCGGCACCATTAACGATGAGGTGCGCAACCCGGTGGGCCAGGGTGTTGGTCTTTCCGGATCCAGCACCGGCGATGATCAGGAGCGGTGATCCGACCGTATCGTTCGGCCTCACGCCATGCTCGACGGCGCGGCGCTGCTCCGGGTTCAAGCCATCCAGGTATGTTTGAGCCGCTGCCAGCACGAATCGCCTCTCTGCGCAGAATCTCGGATTCGGCAGCGAAGCGCAATGCGCGAGACGCTAACCAATGAGCGGTTCTTGCGGCAGGAGCGGCGCGTTCGCGACGGCCCATCGCATCCAGCGCGCGTTACGTCCCTACTCGCAGTACTGCTTTCCATTGAACGCGAAGCACTTTCCGCCCCCCGCCCGCGACGGCGCCGAGTGTGCCGACTCCTGGCGCATCACGGCCTTCGGCCTTGGTGCGGGCTCTGCGCGCTTTTCGCATGCGCCGCTGGAGTTGAGGAAGAAGCCGTTGCTACAACCGATGTGGACGCAGTGATCGCCGTCCGCGCGCTGGCCCTTCGGGCAGGCCAGCGGACAGACGCGATCGGTCTTGCTGCGGACGGCATCCAGCGCATCAAGGCTCGCCACCTTGACGTCGAATTTGGTCCGGGCGTTGTCATTGAATAGTTCGAGCGCCTTTTGCGACGTGTCGTCCCACCTGCCATCGGCGCTGCCGCCATAGCAGCCGACGCGCTTCAAGTGTGCCTGCAGCAGGCGTGCGATGTCGGCGGGGTCCAATACCGGCGCTGCTGCCGGCGAAGGCGCAGCCGGCTCAGTCGGCGTCAGAGCGGCCACCTTGCTCGGCTGCTGATTGTCCTCGTGCTGCGCCTGCTCGATCTGGTGCTTGGCGCCGGCAGCCGCCTGAGCCTTCACCTGCTCGACCTGCTGCCGCGCTGCCTCGGCCTGCTGCTGGGCCAGGGCGAGCTGTTGCCTGGCGTCGTCGAGCTCCTTCTTGGCCTGGTCGGCGATCTGTTGCCGCGCTTGCTCGAGCTCGCGCTTGGCGTCTTCGGACAGCTTCTTCCTCGCCTCGGCGGTCTGGCGCGCGCTCTGCTCTTCAAGCTGCTTCCTGAATTCGGCGGTCTTCTGGGCCGCCAGCGCCTCGGCCTCGCGCTGCGCCTGGTCGGCCTTGTCGCGGCTCTGCTGGACGACTGTCATCTTGGCGTTCTGCTCGCGCGCTAGGTCGGCAAGGAAGCCGGCGGGGTATTTGGCGAGGAAGGCATCCCACGCCTCCTTCGTTCCAACCTGAGCGGCCAGCTCGTAGTCCACGCGCGCTTCCGTGTCAGAAGCGACGGGCGGTTTTGCCGCCGCCGGCACCAGCGCCATGGTGTCGCCGCCGAGCGATCCGTAGACGAACGGTTCCTGGCGATTATCGGTCGCCTTGAGCACGTCGTCGCGGACACGGCCGAAGGCGATGCGAAGGTCGAGCCCGGGCTCGGTGATGTGCTTCACGAGCGCGGTGGCGAACGGGCCGTTTTGTCCGTCGCCGTCACTTGCGACCGCGCCGGCCTTGGCGGCGAACGCGATCAGGGTGTCGGACGACGCCGGCTCGACCTTGGCGAGACCGCGCCCGATCGAGCGGCTTGCCATCGAGCGCTTCATGGTGTTGGCGAAGGGATTGTCCCGGCATGCATCGAGGATCACCAGCTTGAGCCGCTTGACCGGCTCGACTGCCTGCAGCACGCGATCGAGCGAAACGGTTTCATCCTCGATGTCGAAATCGCTGGCGAGCTTCGCGTCAACCGGGATGAGATAGTTGACGCCGTCGACCTCCATGCCGTGGCCGGCGTAATAGACCACGGCGATATCGGCGTCCCGCGCGGCTGCGGCAAACTCGCGAAGCGCGCTCCGAAGGCCGGCGATGCCGAGATCGCGCTTGCTCTCGACCAGATCGAAGCCGGCCTTGCGAAACAGCTCCGTCATGACGTCGGCGTCCCGCGTCGGGTTGGGCAGCCGCGGCACCTGCCGGTACTCGGACATGCCGATGACGAGCGCGACCCGCTTCTCCGCCCGTGCCGGACCGGCAACGAGGCTGGAGAGCAAGGCCAGGATGATGAGAAATGCGGATCGCACTGCCAACCCCCGATGCAACGGTTTAACCGGCGAACGCATTGCCGCTCTGGATCGAGCAGCTCGGATTCAACGTGCTCGCCGAGGTGACTTCGTACATCGCCCCGTCCGGTCCGTGGCGGCGGATCACGCCCCCGCCGTCATGGCCCTCGATCACGCTCGCCGTGCAGCTCGAAAAGCTGGGATCGAAGGTCACGGTGACCTGGCGCGCGCCGGCCTCGAAGGGCACCACGCCGATCAGGCGGTTGCCCTGGAAGCTGGCGGTTCCGCGACCTTCGCCGGGCGCAATATCCTTGCCGCGACTGTAGCGGCCGTTCGCGATCCGCTTGCGAAAAAACAGACGGCCGGCGCTCGAGACGTAGATGATAACGGACACTTGGGTGCTGAAGCCGCGGGCCAGCCCTCCAGGTGCTTTGGCTTCACCTGTCGCAACGAAGGAAACGCTGATGGTTTTGTTCATGGCCTGCGGCGGCACGCCGCCGGCGAATGCGGGAGCAACCAGGGTCGCGACCGCGGTCGCCACAACGGCAACGTGCGTCAAGCGCATTGATCATCCCCCAATCCAGGATAACAAAAGCATAACAATGATTTGCAGTTTCTTCAAACATGGCTGTGACGTGGATCACGAAAGCTGCAGGTGCGGGCCTTTAGCCCGCCAGACCGATCAGGCCTCAGCGGCAATCCGTTGTGACATGGTGGGATTTCGGCGGGCTCCGCCGCAGCGCGTATAGCGCCGACGACGCTCACGCCATTTTCGCCGGACCTACAGACGCGACGCCGTTCGGCAAGCGATCAGAAGCCGACGTGCTCGTTCGCGTAGAAGGTGTTGAGAATGGATACGCGAGGCCGATCCGTCTTGATCGGCGGACGGCCATGCCAGCTCATCTTTGTCAGCGAGTGATAAGCTTTCAGCACCACGAATGCATATCCGACGTTGGGCAGGAAGGGGATGGTCTTCACCGGCTCGAGGCAATAGGATCCGACGTGAAACAGCCCTTTGAGGGAAGCCTGGTAAAGCGTCGTGCCGAGCGCTTCCTGGCTGTCGTCGGCCGGGCAATAGAGCTGCATCGTCACAACCTTCTTGCGCGTGTCAGGATGCGGCTTGATCCGGTAGCCGTCCGTGTCCCGGTAGACCACGGGCTTGGCGACCAGCTTCAGATCGTCGGCGCCAGGCACCTTGTCGCCGTGGGCGCGAATCTCGAGCCCGTCATGCAGCCTGGTCCGGATCGCTCGCTCAACCTCACTCGAGGTCAACACGCTCGAAACCGCAGCCCATGCGGATCGCAGTGACGGTTCGATCTTCTCGATATGCTCGCCATAGAGGCGCAGCGCCATACGGGTGCGCGTGTCCGTAATCGGGTCGTACCCTTGCGTCGGGACATTCCGCACCAGATCCCGGTAGAAATCCGCGGGAAAGAAATTGCGGAAGACAAGATGGGGGAAGGGAGAAGCGAAATGATCGGCGTTCTCGATGCTGGCAACCGCATGCGCGGTCAGCTCGTCGGCCAGATCAGAGGAAACTCTCTCCGCAAGTGCCACCATAAGGACACCTCACCTTGTTCTTCGACTCGTTCAAGTCCCGCTTTGCGGCTGAAACGAGGCACGAGCGATCATTATAGTGCGGTGGGTTGAAAGGGGTGTGACATTGTTGCCACTGCTCGCTTGCAATGCGATCGCTCCGAGGTCGTGAATCAGCGCCGTTGCTCGCAATTCCCGCCGGCTGCCGCGCGATCCGCGGCCGGAACTTTTGCCCAGGCTGCCGATTACCGGACCGGGCAATGACGCTCGGAGACTTCATCATGGAAAAGAAGATAGCCGGACTGCTGGGAGCGGTAGCCGCGCTCAGCACATTGAACGCTGCGCAGGCTGCGCCCGCACTGGCCCCCGCGCCATTGGACGTCCTGCACGCCAACGGCTATGCCGACTTGCTCGAGCCGATCCCGAACGCCGTTGCCCTGCTGAAGCAAGTTGACGACCAGACGCCGGCTCCGTCGGCAAAAGCCGGCATGCAGGTGGCGCAGGCCCATCACCACCATCATCATCACCATGTGTATTCACGACGGCCGGTGATCGTGATCCCGCGCCACCGGCATCACCATCATCATCATCATCATCACCACCACTATCGGTGATGGTCATCGGTGATGGTTCGGTCAAAGGCCCCGGAGAGAAATCCCGAGGCCTTCTCGTCTGTCAGTTCGGCATCACGTAGGCATAGATGCGGCCCCGCGAGACCGGTGCCTCGCGGACACGGTTGCCGTTGTTGCCGGAGATCATGATCGGATTGCCGGAAGCATCGATACCGGTGATGATGCCGACATGGCCGCCGCCGCGCCGGCTCATGACGGCGATGGCGCCGACTTCCGGACCCGAGACGCGCTGACCGTAATGCGCAAACGAGCTCGCCATGGCCGAACCCGTGCCGCGATGGCCGGTCTTCTCCAGCACCATGTTCATGAAGCGCGCGCACCACAGGCTGCCCATGCCATTCGGCTTCGTGCCGAGAAATTCGCGCGCCTCCATGACGAGGCTCGACAAGCTGCCGGACGTCGCCATTCCGCTCCCGGGCTCGTACGACGTCACGCTCGCCTGCGTATGGGCGAACCGCCGCAGCCGCCTCAGCGCCACATGGCGCTCCAGACGCGGGCGGTGCGCGACCTGCGGGTCAGTCTCGACTTCCGAATAGGACGCGACTTGCGAGCGATAACCCCGGACCTGTCGCTCTACAAAATGCCTTCGGACATGACGGTAGGCATAGTGCGCGTGCGCACGCACGGCGCGATGAACGCCATGACGAGACCGCGCCGAAGCGGGAGAAGCGGAAGCGGCGACGGCCGCAGACAGAAGAGCCAGCGCGACAAGCGGGCGGCGAAACGTAGAAGACACAACCATACTCAGTTTACTCTCGTGCTTGACTAGCACCCCCATTTCCCCTCCGGCGCGTTGCACCGGCATTCGACGTCGCGTCGTAAAATTTGCGGATGTGGCGAGAACAAGACTGCGGTGCAGCATTGCAGCAATGCGTCCAGCGAAGTTCAGCAGGCATTTTCACGACCAAAGAAAGTCGCGCTGCCGCATTGCAGTCACGAGCGTTAACTGCAAGGCTCCATGCGCGCATGATCCGGAAAAATGTGCAGCGGTTTTCGAAAGAATCATGCGCCAATGACAGGGCGCGCAAAGAAGGAGGTCAAATGCCCCACGCCGTCACGAGCGACAATGTCCGCCTTTATTTCGAGGAAGCAGGCAGCGGAACGCCGATCCTCTTCCTCCATGAATTCGCGGCCGACCACACCAACTGGGAGCCGCAGATGCGTTACTTCTCGCGCGGCCACCGCTGCATCGCCTATTCCGCGCGCGGCTACACGCCCTCCGACGTGCCGCCGTCGGCCGACAGCTACACCTACAAGCACTTCTACACCGACGCGATCGCAGTGCTCGACCACCTCAGAATCGAGAGGGCACATTTGGTCGGCCTCTCGATGGGCTCCTATTCCTCGCTGCATGCGGCGATGAATGAGCCTTCCCGCGTGCTGTCGATGACGCTCGCCGGTGTCGGCTCCGGCTCGAGCCTGGAAAATCTGGAGACGTTCCGGAAGACATGCCGGGAGACGGCCGAGCAGTTCGAGACGCTCGGATCAAGCGAGGTTGCCAAGGTAACGCGCGAGGCGCCGGGGCGCATTCCCTTCCTGGTCAAGGATCCACGCGGCCATGCCGATTTCTATGCGGCGCTGGCGCGCCACGACTCGAAAGGCTCGGCCAACACCATGCGCGGCTTTCAGGGCGGCCGACCCTCGATCTACACCATGGCGGACACGATAAAGAAGGTCGCAACTCCGGCGCTGATCATCTGCGGCGATGAGGACGACGCCTGCGTCGAGCCGAGCCTGTTCCTGAAGAAACATTTGCCCGCCTCGGGCCTGACGTTCTTCCCGAAGTCGGGCCATGTGCTCAACCTGGAAGAGCCCGCGCTGTTCAACGAAATGGTCGAGCGCTTCATCGCCCTGGTGGAGGCCGGCCGCTGGGGCCCGCGCGATCCGCGGTCAGTGCTGCCACACTAGTTCGTCATTGCGAGGAGCGAAGCGACGAAGCAATGCACGCTGCGTCCGTGGTGGCAGTATGGATTGCTTCGCGGAGCCTGTCATCGGGCCGCGCTTCGCACGGACCCGTTGGCTCGCAATGACGAGATACCGGTTTCGATGCTTCGCGTCGCCCCGGAATGACGCCGTTGGAGCTATTTTCCCTTCCCGCCCCGGCTCAGCAAAAACACACCCTGCTCGCCGAACATGTTCCAGACCCACCAGGGCAGGTTCAGCGGCACCGGGCGACCGTACAGATCGAGCGCGACCGCCCGCTCCATCTTGACGTTGATCTCGTCACAGAGCTGCACGAAATCCTTGATGGTGCAGAAATGGATGTTCGGCGTGTCGTACCAGGTGGCGGGAAGATTTTCGGTGCGCGGCATGTGGCCGCCGATCAGGAGCTGCAGACGCATCTTCCAGAAGCCGAAATTCGGGAACGACACGATCGCGCGATGGCCGATGCGCAGCAGATTCTCCAGCACCGTCTTCGGCTTTCGCGTCGCCTGCAAGGTCTGCGACAGGATCACGTAATCGAAGGCGTCATCGGGATAGTTGACGAGGTCGGTGTCGGCGTCGCCCTGCACCACCGCGAGACCCTTGGCGACGCAGCGGTTGACGCCCTCGCGCGACAGTTCGATGCCGCGCCCGTCGATGCCCCGGCTTTCGAGGAGTTGCAACAGATCGCCGTCGCCGCAGCCGACGTCGAGCACCTTCGATCCCGGCGCGACCATTTCGGCGACCAGCAGGTGGTCGCTGCGCTGCTTCTCGGGGGGATGCGGCGTGACGCCGGGAAGCGGCAATGTTTGCTCTTGCAGCGCCATCGCTAGCCTCCGAGCCCTCGCGCCAGCCCCGCCGAATGCAGGAAGGCGCGCGAGATGTCGAAGAACTCGGGCACATCGAGCAGGAAGGCATCATGGCCGCGATCGGTCTCGATCTCGGCGAACGACACCCGCGCGCTCGACGCATTGAGCGCGTGCACCAGCGCGCGCGATTCCGAGGTCGGAAACAGCCAATCGGAGGTGAACGACACCACGCAGAAGCGGGTCTTGATGCCGCGGAAGGCCTTCGCCAGCACGCCGTTGTGGTCGGCGGCGATGTCGAAATAGTCCATCGCACGCGTCAGATAGAGATAGCTGTTGGCGTCGAAGCGCTCGACAAAGGACGAGCCTTGATAGCGCAGATAGCTCTCGACCTGGAAATCCGCGTCGAATGAAAAGGTCGGCAGCTCGCGATCCTGCATACGTCGGCCGAACTTCCGATGCAGCGCCGCGTCCGAGAGATAGGTGATGTGCGCGGCCATGCGCGCGACCGCAAGTCCCCGATGCGGCAACGTGCCGTGCTCGGAGTAGCCGCCTTGATGCCAATTCGGGTCGGCCATCACGGCCTGCCGACCAAGCTCGTGAAAGGCTATATTTTGCGCCGAATGGCGCGTCGAGCAGGCGGTCGGCATCGCCGAAAAGACACGTTCGGGATACGCGACGGTCCACTGCAGGACCTGCATCCCGCCCATCGAGCCGCCGACGACGCAGAACAGGGTGTCGATGCCGAGCCGGTCGAGCAGCACGGCTTGCGCGCGCACCATGTCGGGAATGGTAACGACCGGGAAATCCAGTCCCCACGGTTTGCCGGTAGCGGGGTTGGTCGAGGCAGGACCAGTCGATCCCATGCAGCCGCCGATGACATTAGCGCAGATGATGAAGTAACGGTCGACATCGAGCGGAAGCCCGTGGCCAACCATGTTCTCCCACCAGCCGGGTTTCCCGGTGACGGGATGCTTGTTCGCAACATGCTGATCGAGCGTCAGCGCGTGGCAAATCAGAATGGCATTAGAGCGCGCCGCATTGAGCGTGCCATAGGTCTGATAGGCGATCTGAAAGGGCGAGAGATCGACGCCGCAATCGAGCCTCAGCGGCTGGTCGACGCCAAACCGCGCCAGCAGCGACGTGGGATGATCGGCCTCATGCGAGCGCTCTTCGGCGATCGCGGGGCTCGGTACTGATTTCACGCTCACCATGTCTCTCGACCCTGCTTTCGCCGGGCCTCCCGAACCAGAACAGACATCAGGCCAATAAAAAAACCGGCCTGAACAGAGGTTCGGCCGGGATCATTCTGTCCCCGGCCTGTTTAGCGAGTTGTTTAACGTGGCTGCAAGCCGGCCGGCTCAAATGACCACGGAACGGTACAAAATTAGTCGGTTGTCATCAGTTCGTCAAGCCGAGCACAGGGTTAACGGGGCGGCTGCCCATCGCTGAGTCCGCGTCGCCCTTGCGCCATGACTGGCCATGGGAGAGAACGGTGTTATCAACGCCGGGTCTTCTCTCAATGTCAAAACCTCCCTCTCCACCTTCGCTCGCCGAACTGCGCAAGGAGATCGACTCCATCGACGAAGGCGTGCATCGCCTTCTCATGCAGCGCGGCGACATCATCGATCGCCTGATCCAGGTGAAGCAGACCCAGGAGGTCGGCTCGGCGTTCCGGCCCGCGCGCGAGGCCGACATGATGCGGCGCCTGGTCGAGCGCCATCGCGGCATCCTGCCGATCGACACCGTCGAGAGCATCTGGCGCGTCATCATCTCGACCTTCACCTATGTCCAGGCGCCGTTCTCGGTGCATGCCGACGTCTCCGTCGGCGAGAGCGCGATGCGGGATTCGGCGCGATTCCATTTCGGCTTCGTGGTGCCATACGTGGCGCATTTCAGCGCGCAGGCTGCGGTGGAGGCGGTCGCGAAATCCAAGGGCGATCTGGCACTGGTCTCGGCGATCGCAAGCCGCACGCCGTGGTGGAGCGAGCTCGAGGCCAGTGGCGCGCCGAAGATCATCGCGCGGTTGCCGTTCCTCGAGCGCGCCGATCATCCCGCGGCACTCCCGGTGTTCGTGATCTCGCGCGTTGCCGACGACGCGATGGTGACGGAGGTCGAGGTGTGGAGCGTGCGCGTCTCCGGCTGGAACGCCGATACCGCCCGCGCACTGGCACCGCTCGCCGACATCGTCGCCGTCCCCGACACCGCCTTTGACGGCGCGGCCCTATTGGTCTCGATCACCGGCCACGGCATCGAGAAGATCAAGCAGGCCCTGCTGCAGGCCGGGGCCTCGGTACGCTCGACGGCCCTCGTCGGCAGCCATGCAACGCGTTATACGGTGCTTCCCAACGCTAGCGCGAAGCCGTAAAAGCCGCCCCGTACCTTCCGGAGACGACGATGAACCGCCCCGTGCCGAATCCCGGCATCCTCGATATTGCGCCCTACACGCCCGGCAAGAGCCCGGTGCCGGAGCCGGGCCGCAAGGTGTTCAAGCTCTCGGCCAACGAGACGCCGTTCGGGCCCTCGCCCAAGGCCAAGGCGGCCTACCTGCATGCAGTCGAGCATCTCGAGGATTATCCGGAAGGCACCTCGCGCGTGCTGCGCGAAGCGATCGGCCGCACCTTCGGGCTCGACCCCGACCGCATCATCTGCGGCGCCGGCTCGGACGAGATCCTCAACCTGCTCGCACACACTTATCTCAAGCACGGTGACGAGGCGATTTCGACGACGCACGGCTTCCTGGTCTACCCGATTGCGACCATGGCCAACGGCGCCAGGAACGTGATCGCCGCGGAGAAGGATTTCACCGCCGACGTCGATGCCGTCCTCAAGGCCGTGACGCCGAAGACCAAGCTGGTTTGGTTGGCGAACCCGAACAATCCGACCGGCACCTACATCCCTTTCGACGAGGTCAAGCGGCTGCGCGCCGGCTTGCCCTCGCATATCGTGCTGGTGCTGGATGCCGCCTATTCCGATTACGTGTCGCGCAACGACTACGAAATGGGCATCGAGCTGGTTGCGACTACCGACAACACGGTCGTGACCCACACCTTCTCCAAGATCCACGGCCTTGCGTCGCTGCGCATCGGCTGGATGTTCGGACCGGCGCACATCGTCGACGCTGTGAACCGCATCCGCGGTCCCTTCAACGTCTCGACGCCGGCAATGATCGCGGCGGTCGCGGCGATCGAGGACACAGCGCACCAGCAGATGTCGAAGGCGCACACCGAGACATGGCGCAACTGGCTGACGGAAGAGATCGGCAAGCTCGGGCTCAAGGTGACGCCAAGCGTGGCAAATTTCGTGCTGATCCACTTCCCGACCGAGAGGGGAAAGACCTCGGATGAGGCGGATGCGTTCCTCACCAAGCGTGGCCTCGTGCTGCGGGCTTTGAAGAACTACAAGCTGCCGCACGCGCTGCGCATGACCATCGGCACCGAGGAGGCCAACCGCCTCGTGGTCGAAGGTTTGCGCGAATTCATGGCCGGCAAGTGAATAGCGCTCAAGTGAACAGTGCGCCTCGGTTCAAGCGCCTCGCGCTGATCGGCTTTGGCCTGATCGGCGGCTCGATTGCCCGTGCAGCAAGGGATCAGGGTCTGGCCGGCGAGATCGTCACCACCGCGCGCTCGGAGAAGACGCGCGCGCGGGTCAAAGAGCTCGGCATCGTCGATCGCGTGGTCGCGAGCAATGTCGACGCGGTCAAGGACGCCGACCTCGTCATCCTCTGCATTCCCGTCGGCGCCTGCGGCGAGGTCGCCCGCGAGATCGCGGGTCATCTCAAACCCGGCGCGATCGTCTCCGACGTCGGCTCGGTCAAGAGCGCTGTCGTGCGCGAGATGGCGCCGCATCTGCCGGCGGATGTCCATTTCGTGCCGGCGCATCCCGTCGCCGGTACCGAGCACTCCGGACCCGACTCCGGCTTCGCCGAGCTCTTCATCAACCGCTGGTGCATCCTGACGCCGCCGGAAGGCACCGATCCGAACGCGACCGAAAGACTGCGCGCATTCTGGGCCGCGCTCGGCGCCAGGGTCGAGACCATGACGCCGGATCATCATGACCTCGTGCTGGCGATCACCAGCCACTTGCCGCATTTGATCGCCTACACCATCGTCGGCACCGCCGATGAGTTGGCGCAGGTGACCTCATCGGAGGTGATCAAGTTTTCCGCCGGCGGTTTCCGCGACTTCACCCGCATCGCGGCCTCCGATCCCACGATGTGGCGCGACGTGTTCCTTGCCAACAAGGAGGCCGTGCTGGAAATGCTCGGCACCTTCAACGAGGATCTTTCAAAACTCACCCGCGCGATCCGCCGCGGCGACGGCGAGGCGCTGTTCGAACATTTCGCCCGCACCCGCGCCATCCGCCGCGGCATCGTCGAGATCGGCCAGGATTCCGCCGCGCCGGATTTCGGGCGACCGCATGAGCAACTCGGCAAGAAGCCGGGTTGAGCATCATCCGACGACGGTGATGCAGAGGCGCCCGGCCAGGCCGGCGCCCATCTGCATGGCGACGCCGAACATCCACCATGAGCCCACCAAATATGCAAAGCTCCCGTGCAGCGGGTCGTCGAAGATGAAGCTGTAGACGGAGATCAGTGCGGCGATGGCGGCGAGAAACGTGCCGGTGGCGCTCGCCAGATGAACGGAATCGACCTTCGGCCGCCGTCGGCCAAAGCCGGCCCGCAGGAGATGCCCCCGCGGGATGTCGATGCCGAGATAGAAGCCGATGAATCCGAGCAGGACCATCGCCGCGATGAAAGGCGCTGAGTCGAACAACGCGGGGGCGGCTGTGGTAAATTCGGCGGCAACGAAGGTCCCGCACATGGCGCCCGCCATCCCCAGCCCCGAACGCCCAATCACGTGCGCAGCCTCGGCCAGGAAGATGACGTCGTCCATCTTTGCTTTGTCCTTCGTTGCCATTTTCTTTTCTCCTTAATTGAACGGATAGTACCGGAGCTGGCTCATCACGATGTTGTCGTCCGTCTTCGGCGCGCCGCCGACGCCTTCGAAGGCGAAGCGCTGGTTGTAGGAATACTGCACGCCGGCTTTCACCGTGCCGTATTGGCCCTGATAGACCGTGTCGTAGAAGCCGGCGGTGACTTGACGGACCTCGCGCGTATTGCCGTTGCAGGTCGCGGCTGGCGAGCTCTCGATATTGCAGCCCAGGTTATTGTAGAGCGGGTTGCCGTAACCGAACGGCACCGTACCGACGTCCATGAAGGCCGCCTTGGCGCTCTCGATGCCGGCATAGGTGTAGAGATCGAGCGTCGGCAGCGTGTGCCAGATCAGGCCGACGGCGGCTGCCGTGATCGTGAGCGGCAGGATGGTGCCGTCCTGCGCCAGCGCCGCATCCGGGAAAGGAGTTGCCGTGAAGCGGCCGAGCGCGCCGTGCGCGCCATAGACTTGCAACTCGAGCGTCTTCGGCACCAGCTCCGCATTGACGTGGCCGCCGAAAGAGCCGGTGTCATAGGTGTGGTTGGCGAAGTTGAAGCGGTCGAACATCTGGCGATAGAGGCCCCAGGCTTCGATGTGCAGATGATACGGCCCGAGCCGCGGATCCCAGGCCGCCTTCACCGTGAAGTCCGGCACCTGGTTCAGGCTGACATTGTTCGCATTGTTGAAGAAGCTGCCGCCCGGACCGGTCAGGTTGACGAGAAGATTGGGATTGAGCACGCCCTGGGGACCTGCCGCCGGCGTGCCGACCGCGGGCGTATTGCCACCGAAGAACGACGTCTGCGGATTTTCGGCCGAGGCCGCGATCTTGAACTCCGGCCCGATGTCCTGCCCGAGGCGGATACCAGGCTGCCGCGCAGCGATGAAACCGGGCACGGATTCGAAATCGATCACGCCGGGTGCGTCGACGCCGCGCGGATCGATGCCGACCTTGCTCGGCGCGTTGAGCGACCAGGACTGGCCGGCGAGCACGTGGAAGCCGAAATCGGTCCGGTCGATCTCAAGGCTCAACTGGCGCATGCGCGGGTTGAAGGAGTTGGTCGCGACTGAACTTGCCGTCTGCGCCGCGCCCTCGAAATCGATTTCGCCGTAACCCGCGAGATGCGTGACCGGATTGACATCGCCTTCGGCGAGCACCGAGAAACGGCTCTGCCGCGCCGAGAAGCGCGATTCCGGTATGAAGTAGTTCTTCTGTTGCGGAAACGGAATGAAGTTGTAGACCGAGCCGGTATCGGAAGCGAGGTTGCGCGTCCGGTAGATATCGGTGAGATCGACCCAGCCGCCGAAGGTCAGCGTGACGCCCCTGTAGCAGACCTTTCCGGCGGGGCAGATGTCCTGTGGCACCTTGTAGGCGGCCGTCGGAATGGTCCGCGCCTGCGCCTGCATTTGCCTTTCCTTGCGTCCCTGATCGTCGACACGCCGCTCAAGCTGCTTCAGCCTGGCCTTGAGCTCGCGAATTTCGTTCGCTGGATCATCTTCGGCAAATGCCTGGCTGACCGAGAGCATCAGGCAACCGACAAGAATGACGTTGTATAAGCGCATGAGTGCCTCCCACAACGCAGGAAGCTTCCCCGTGCACATCGCACCTCCCTGGCTAGGTGTGTGCGTGCTTCCCGCCGAGGCGAAAGACCTGGATCGAGGCTTGATTATTCGCGGCAGCGGCGATTTGCCGGATCACGTTTTTCTGCAGCGGCTCCCGGGAATTTTTTGCGCGAACCGCGATCTCGCGCGCGACAGGGAGCAAACAAAAAGCTGGGCTCGGCCGGGGCATGGCCGAGCCCAGTCAGTCGTGGAGCACGCGCAGGGAGGTTGTGGTTATCGGCAGAGCTCAGTAGCGCTTGGCCGCGTGGTGCGCGCGATGCGGCCGCACCGACATATGCAGTCCTGCGGCATCTTCGCGCAGTGTCTGCGGGACCATTGCGCGCGAAGATCCGAAACCGGAATCGCCGCCCGAATAGATAGAGAAGTTCGGGTTCAGGGCAGCGGCTGCGGCGGGCTCCGAGATCGCCTCCCATGCCGAGGCGGGCGTCGCAACGAGCGCGGAAAGAACGAGCGCCGCGCCCAGAAATTTGAAGCTGGTCATGTTGTTCTCCTGTCACCGGCACCGCGATCAGTCGCGCGCCGTTCATTGACATGAGTCACAGCTAGGCTTGGGCATTCCCGCGTTGCAGCGGAGAAACCATCACGCTTCGGAGATCGGCTCGTGACCTGTCTTCGCGGAAGCGGAGATCCGCGACCACAGGCAGGTGTTGGCTCGTCAGGTAGGCTGTCGTCATTGCGAGGAGCCAACGGGTCCGCGCGAAGGCGCGGCCCGATGACGGGCTCCGCGACGAAGCAATCCAGAAACTTCGCGTGGCTCTGGATTGCTTCCGCCTTCGCTCTGCGAGCTACGGCGGACATGTCGCTTTGCTCGCAATGACGGCGGCTAGAAGAGCGTAAGTTCAGAACAGCGGCGGCGTCTGCGCGACCTTCAGCGGGCCGAGGAAGACCGCACCGTCGACGAAGCGCAACGGGAAGGATCGCGCCTTCTTGCCTTCGAGCTCGGCTTCCTTGCCGAGCGCGTTGATGCCGACGGCAACGCCGACATTGGCATTCTGCTTCACGACCTTGCCGAGCCCGGGAATGGCGCGGTCGAGCGCGCCGAACAGATTGTTGAGGTCCTGCGTCTTCACGCCGGGCGCGACGCGATCAAGCGTTGCCTGCGGCACGCCGTCCTCCAGCATCTTGTCGATGCCGAGTGCGGGAATCACGTTCTCGATGCCGGCGACCGTCATCTGCAGTTCACCCTCAAGGTGACCGCTCGGGCTCAAGCCGAGCGTGCCGGCCGCGACCGCAACGAGATCGCCCTGCTGCACGCGCGACTGCAGGATCTCGACATGGCCGCCGTTGGCCTGCAGCTCGCGAAACCGCACCGGCCAGGGCTTTGGCGAGAAATCCTTCAAGCCCGTCACCATCGCCCGCACGTCGACGTCGAAGGGTTCGGCGAGCAGCGGATGCAGGCCCAGAATGCTGCCCTGGTTTATCTCGAGCACGCTTTCAAGCGCGGGATGATTGGCCGCCGAGCCTTCCACCAGCCGCCCGTGCAGCTCGGCATGCCTGGCGCGCGCGACCGGCACCTGCATCGATTGATCGATGCGATCGATGGTGGGGTCGTTGAATTCGACATCGGCGCGTTGCGGCGTGAACGGCAGGCCGACGACGCTGGCGTGTCCGAGGCGCCAGTTCACGGCATAGGATTGCTGCGCGGCGGGATCGAACAGCGTGGCGGGCGGCGTGAACTCGGCGATCACGAGCTTCGGATCGTAGATCTGCGATACGACGAGTATCTTGCCGAGCTTGACCGTCAAAGGCTGCGACGCGGGTCGGCCCGCGGTCTGTGACACCAGCTTGACGCTCGCGCCATCACAGGTGATTTCAAGGCGGAATGGGAAGCCCGCGACGGACCGCTTGGCACAATCGTAAAGGCGGCCCGCCTTCGCCTCGCGCGCACGCCAGGCATCGGCCTGGGCGCCCACCTGCGAGGCGGCATAGAACCAGAATGCACTCCATGCGAGCGCCGCAATCAGCAGCAGGACGGGAGCGATGAAAATGCGCCAGCGCTTATAGCGGCGGGGCGCAAGGGCAATATCAGTCATTGGCGACCCTTTGAGCAGCAATTTTGGCAATAAAGCGGTCGCAACCCCGGTAATCAAGTTAACGGCTTTTCACGGAACAGCAAATTCTGCTAGCTCTCGGCGCGAAATGTCCGGCATCACCACCCCCGAAACGAAATCTGCCAAGGAATCACCCGCGAGCGACCTCTGGGTGTTCGGCTATGGCTCGCTGATCTGGCGGCCGGGCTTCGACTATATCGAGAGGGTGCCGGCGCGGCTGGTCGGCGAGCATCGCGCGCTCTGCGTCTATTCCTTCGATCACCGCGGCACGCCGGAAAAGCCGGGCCTCGTGCTCGGGCTCGACCGTGGCGGCGCCTGCCGCGGCGTCGCCTTTCGCGTGGAATCGAAGCTCCGCAACGACACTATCGCCTACCTGCGCGGCCGCGAGCAGACTACCCATGTCTATCGCGAGGTGATGCGCTCGGTCTGGCTCGACAACGACCCGCGCCAGCGCATCAGCGCGCTGACCTACGTAGTCGACCGCGGCCACGTGCAATATGCCGGCCGCCTGCCGCTTCACGACCAGCTTCGCATCGTCCAGCAGGGCCACGGCCGCTCTGGCAACAACCGCGATTACGTGCTGTCGACCGTCAAAGCGATCGAGACGGAAGGTTTTCGCGATGAGCCGCTGCACCAGCTCGCGCTGCTGCTGCACGATGCGCATCCGCACAAGGTTGAAGCGCCGGTGCTGTGACAGCGATCGTAGCCCGCATGAGCGCAGCGACATGCGGGAGGCTTCCCGGATGTCGCTTCGCTCATCCGGGCTACTTGCTACTTGCTGGTATCCCCGTTCACGGCGTTTTTATTCTTCGTTACCGCCCGCAGGGCTTCCAAGTTCGGCGCATAGGTCCCAAATCGAGCATTGCATGACAATTGTCATGCAAAAGGCCTCTTCACGATCCGGAGCCAACATGGGCGAGGTTGTTCGATTTATCCCAAAGTCCGAGCGCGAGCGAACGCGCCTCATTCGGGAAGCGCGCGCGATCTATGACAGCATCTTTCCGCCGGCTGATCCGGTCCACGAGCAGAGCAGCAAGGCGCAGGTGAACCACGCGGCCGGCGGCGCCGATGCCCGTCGCCGCGATGGGGTGCTGCCGTCGTGATCAAGATCATCGCCGTGCTCTGCAGTCTCGCCTCACCGGCAAATTGCCACGAGCAGACCGTCACCACCTCGGACTTCGCCGAGATCTCGATGCAGTCCTGCCTGATGGGCGCGCCGCAGCTCGCCGAGTGGATGAAGCAGCATCCCGCCGAGCGTCTCGCAGCATGGCGCTGTGTGCTCGGCAGACAGGATGGCCGGGGAGCTTAGGCTGACGCGCTACCGCGCCGGTATCCCGCCGAACAATTCCTTCTGCTCCGCTTGCGCGGCTGTGACTAAGCGGTTGCTTGCGGTTTCGATCGTGCTTTCGAGGCGCGACAAAAACTCGTCGCGCTTCAGGCCCGGCGGGATCGGGTCGAGGAATTCGACCACCAGCGTGCCGGGGTAGCGCATGAAGGTCCGGCGCGGCCAGAACAGGCCCGAATTGAGCGCGACCGGCAGACAGGGTACGCCGCAGTCGACATAGACCATGCCGATGCCCGCCTTGTATTGCGGCGGCGCGCCCGGCGCGGTGCGGGTGCCCTCGGGGAAAATCACGAACTGACGTCCGCGGCGGACCTCCTCCTCGGCGCGCCGGAGCACGGCGAGCAGCGCGCGGCCGCCCCTGGCGCGGTCGATCGCGACCATGTCGGTCTTGATGATGAAGAGGCCGAACAGCGGGATGAACTTCAGCTCGCGTTTGACCACGAAGAACGGCGCCTCGAAGAAGCGCAACAGCGAGATGGTCTCCCACATCGACTGGTGCTTGGCGGCGACGATCAGCGGCCCCTTCGGGATCTTCTCCGTGCCGCGAAACTCGACCTTGATGCCGCAAATCACGCGCATCAGGAGAATGTTGGTCCTGGCCCACCAGCTTGCGACCTTCAGCATCGCCGCCCGCGGCATCAGGAACGTCGGCAGCGCCACCAGCGACCAGGCCAGAAACACCACGTAGAACAGGATGTTGAAGACGAGCGAACGCAGGAATATCAGACCCATCGAAAACCCTAAACGTCACGAAGTTACGCTGAACTGGAGCGGCATCGGAGGTTCACCTCTCCCATAGGGAGAGGTCGATTTGCGCCAGCAAATCGGGTGAGGGGTTACGGTCCATCATGAGTGCAAAGCCCCCTCACCCGGATTGCTGCGCAATCCGACCTCTCCCCGGCGGGGAGAGGTGAACGGAGTGCGCGGACAAGCCGATTCCACCCATCCAATCCTAGTTCGCTTGCGCCGTGGCGGGCCGGGGCGACGGCGGCGAGCCCGAGGGGCGGTCCGCGGCTTCGGCCCATACGTTGATGCCGAGATCGGCGAGACGCACCCGCATACGCGCAGCGATGTATTTCACATATTCGCTCAACACCAGACGGAACGTGGCTCCGTTCTCCCACCACGGCTCCTCGCGCCACTTCTCGCCGACCACCGCATAGGGGATCAGCGCGATGTCCGGCATCGCATGCGACAGCTCCACGATGGCGCGCGGCATGTGATAGTTCGAGGTCACCACGATCAGCGATTTGAAGCCGCGCTCATGCACCCAGCGCCGCGTCTCCGAGGCATTGCTGCGGGTCGAGACGGCCGAACGGTCGAGATCGACACAGCAGGCGAACAGCGCCTGGCTCTCCTGCACCGTGCGGGAGATCTCGCCCATCGTGGACGTCCGATGCACACCGGAGATCAAGAGCCGCTTGCCGTAGCCGGCGGCCAGCAGCTCGATGCCGTCCGAGACGCGCGAGGCGCCGCCGGTCAAGACCACGATGCCGTCGGCCGGCCGCTCGGGCCGGGTCTCGGTGTTGCGCAACTGGGCCAGGAAGCCGATGAAGCCGAGCACGATGGCCGCGACAAGAGCAAGCGGTATCGCCACGATCGCGCGCAGGCCGCGGCGCGGCGCGCGCGAGGACGCGTTCGGCGATCTATCGTCGGACTGCGTAGTCATGCGCGGTATAAAACCCTTCCCTTCCCGATTTTAGAAACCTTTTCGGCCGAAGTGGAGTCCGGTCCGCCGCACTATTTGCCCTACTCGATGTCGTCGAGGGTGGCAAACAGCGTGCGCCGCGAGGCCCAGGCGGTAATGGCGGCGATCATGACCGCCTGCACCGCCAGCACCAGATAACCGGAGGGGCGAAGCGAAAACGTCCCCAATAGCGCCGCGAACTGATCGCCGACCGGGGTGCCGGAGAACCAGCCGGCGATCGACTCCGAGAAGCCGAACAGCAGGATCGCCGCTCCGCCCCCGATCACGCCGCCCTCGAGGCCCAGTAGCAGAAAATGCCGGAAGAAGCGGTCGGCGATATAGCGGTCGCCGGCGCCGACGAAATGCAGGACCTCGACGATCGGGCGGTTCGCCGCCATCGCGCCCCGTGTTGCGAACGACACCGAGATGATGGTGGCGACGATGACGAGCCCGAGGATTCCGAGCCCGGCGGCAACCGTCGCCTCCGTCATCGAACGCATCCGCTCGATCCAGGCGCGATGGTCGTCGACGCTCGCGGTCGGCGCCACTTGCGTGACGCTCTTGCGCAAGCCCCCAAGGTCGAGCGTGGAGCCGGGCGCGACCCGCGCCACGATCACCCGCGGCACGGGCAGCTCGTCGAGCGACAAGCCGGTGCCGAGCCAGGGCTCCAGCAGCGCGGAGGACTCCTCCTTCGTGAACGGCCTGGTGTCGACGATGCCTGGCTGCGTGCGCATCGCGTCCACGATGGCGGAGACGTCCTTGTCGAGGTCGCGCCCTTCTTTCGGCCGCACCTGGATGGTGATCTCGCTCGCGACATCCGACTGCCATTCCGTGGCCGACGCGCTCACCAGCAGCACGGCGCCGGTCGTGAGCGAGGCGAGGAAGGTCATGATCGCGACCACGGCCACCAGCGCGCGGCCGGCGATGGAAGCCCTTGGAACAACGGGCGACTGGATGCGCGCGCGCAGCGGGACCTGCGGACGCTCGTTCCCGAGGTCCACCAGCGGCACATGCTCGTCGGTCCTACTCATAGATGTGCAAGCGTCCCTGATGCAGCACCAGCCGCCGCGCTTCGTACTGGTCCATCAGGTTGATATCATGGGTCGCGATCACGACCGCAGTCCCCGTCTTGTTCAATTCGATAAAGAGCCGCAGGAGCCTGCGGCCGAGCGTCGGGTCGACATTGCCGGTCGGCTCGTCCGCGAGCAAAAGCTGCGGCCGCGAGATCACCGCGCGCGCGATCGCCGCGCGCTGCTTCTCGCCGCCGGAAAGGATCGGCGGCAGCGCGTCCATGCGCTCGCCGAGCCCAACCCATTTCAGGAGATCGATCACCTCCTTGCGGTAGCTCGACTCGTCGCGGCCCATGACGCGGAACGGCAGCGACACGTTCTCATAGGTCGTCATGTGGTCGAGCAGGCGGAAATCCTGCAGCACGATGCCGATGCGCTGGCGCAGATCGGCGATCTCGTTCTTGGAGAGCAGCGCGATGTCGCGGCCGAACAGGTTGACCAGCCCCCGCGTCGGCCTGAGCGACAGGAACAACAATTTCAATAGCGAGGTCTTGCCGGCGCCGGACGGCCCGGTGAGGAACTGGAACGAATGCGCCGGGATCACGAAACTGAGGTCGCGCAGGATCTCCGGCCCCAATCCATACCGCAATCCGACATTTTCGAACCGAACCAAGCTCAGCTCCGTTGGAGCATGATCCGGAAAAGCGCGCACCGGTTTTCCGAAAAGATCATGCTCGATCAATCATGTGCCGGGGCCGGCCGGAACGGCTGACCCGAAGGGCCCGCCACGGGCCGGTTTTGCGTCCGTTATGGTTTCCGATTCGTTAACGGTCGCCTTGTAGCATTCTGATGTCACGAATCCGACTAGCCGCGGGCGGAGAGTAGCTCCATGCACATCGTTTGCCCCCATTGTACAACGTCTTACGCCATCAATCCGGCAACCCTTGGGGAGGCTGGCCGCACCGTGCGCTGCGCCCGTTGCAAGGAAGTGTGGCTGGCGCGGCCCGAGGACGCCATCGAGCCCGCCATGGCGGCAACGAGCCATTCCGCCCGCCAGCGCGACGTTGCCGCCGAATGGAACGAGACGGAGGACGACGGCAGTGGCCACGCCCCGGTCGTCGACAGCCCCTCGATCGCGGGCGATTGGCAGGATGACGCCGCAGGCGGCGCCAAGGAAGACTGGATCTCGCTGGTCCGCGACGCTGCGGATGACGAGGAGGAACTTTCAGGCCGCGGGACGTGGTTCGGCAGCCTTTTGGCACGAAAGCCGCGCGAGGAGCGAGGCGGCGCGGGCCGCACTTTCACCAGCCTTCCGACCGCGGTCGCCGCGATGGGCGCGCTGGTCGTGGCGCTGATCGTCTGGCGCGTGGACGTGGTGCGGCTCTTGCCGCAGACCGCGGGCTTCTACAAGCTGGTCGGGTTTGACGTGAACCTGCGCGGGCTTGCCTTCAAGGACGTCAAGGTCACGACCGAGACCGTGGAAGGCAAGCCGGTGCTGGTGATCGAGGGCGTGATCGTCGGCAAGACCAAGAAGACCGTCGCGCTGCCGCGGCTCCGCTTCGCCGTCCGCGACGCGCAAGGCACCGAGATCTACGCCTGGAACACCGTGCTTGACCAGACCACGCTGAAACCCGGCGATCGCGCCTGGTTCAAGTCGCGCCTTGCCTCGCCGCCGGCCGAGGGCAGGAGCATCGATATCCGCTTCTTCAACAAGCGCGATATCGCCGGCGGCAGTGTATGATGTCTCACCTCGCCCACACAACCAGGGTTTACCCCGGCTGCGCATCAATATCTGCGCAAGTCGGCCAAGCCTGACTTGCGTGGGAGAGGTGAATCCCCAACGCCGCTGCAGTGAGCGGTTCGAGCGAATAGAAATGCCGCGCGTCCTGATCGCCGACGACGAAGCTTCGATGCGTGCGCTGGTGGCACGCGCGATCGCCATGGACGGGCATGTGACCGTCACAGCGCAGGACGGCGCCGAGGCGCTCGAGATATTGACCCGTGAGGGCGGCGCCTTCGATCTCCTGCTGACCGACATCCAGATGCCGGTTATGGACGGCATTGCGCTCGCGCTATCGGCTGCGCGCGACTTTCCCGACCTGACGATCCTGCTGATGACCGGCTTTGCCGATCAGCGCGAGCGTGCCTCCAACCTCAACGCGCTGGTGCATGACGTGATCACCAAACCGTTCTCGGTGGCCGATATCCGCACCGCCGTCGCCGACGCGCTGGCGTCGCGGAAGTAGTCCTCGTCATGGCCGGGCTTGACCCACGGCTGTCCGGTTTAGCTTTGGCATAGGCTGAGGCTCATCTGTCGCTGATCTTTGATGATTGGCGGAGGCGGATCGAGGAGGCGATCGATCCGCCGTCGCTGCATGAGGTTTTGAGCGACCAG
>Ga0209166_10000484_pt1 | contig 44065 bp, 47 predicted proteins | sample Coa_R1_3_FD_187151 | JGI IMG/M metagenome (GOLD analysis project Ga0209166, IMG submission 187151) | Surface soil microbial communities from Centralia Pennsylvania, which are recovering from an underground coalmine fire - Coalmine... | ecosystem: Environmental > Terrestrial > Soil >...
ATGAAAAAAGGCGTTTGATAACTCCCAAACCGAGCCGGACGAGATCGAACATGACGTGAATCTATGATAAATGCCGAAAGCCTAACCTGTTGATTACAAAGTGCGCATGAGTTTTGGCGAGGCACACGCACGGCGCTCCATTTTCAACTCGAATCGGTCATCCATCGTGGTCATGTCGATTGGGTATGTTGATTGCTTCAATGGCCATCGCTCACTCTGTCGCCCAACAAGCACCGCGATGCCGTGGTGTATGGTAGTGGTGACTGAACATGCCGGAACACTGCAGGCCGAGAGTCAATGGGTTCCGGCAGATCAACGTCGAAAGTGACGAAATTCCTGGATATCGAGTTGGATATCAAGATCGCGAAGCCTGGGTAGACGCTATCAAGAACTCAATACATGACGAGACTGGAAGGCAGGGCTGGAAACTCCTTTGCCTAGTGCTGATCGCCGTGGTATTGGCGATACCGGTCATCGCGGAGCCCATCTCGTCACTCAAGCCGTCCGGCTACGTCAACGATTTCGCGGGAGTGCTGAGTGCAGCTACGCGAGACGAGCTCAGCGAGATGTGTCGTCAGGTAGAACTGAAAGCGCAGGCGCAGATCGCAGTTGTCACCGTCAAGTCCACTGATGGCGAAGACATCTTCAAGTACTCGGTTGACCTGTACCAGAAGTGGGGCATCGGGCAGAAAGGGAAAGACCGGGGCGTGCTGGTTCTGCTGGCCGTCCAGGACCGCAAGTACTACACCACAGTTGGTTACGGACTCGAATCCATACTGCCGGACGGCAAGGTGGGCGGCTTCGGGCGCGAGGCTGTTCCGTACCTGAAGCAGGGCGACTACGACGGCGCGGTGAGGCTGCTGGCTTCACGCGTGGCGGACGTGATCGCGAAGGACGCGGGTGTCGAGATCGCGATACCGGAACCGCAATCGGGACAGACTACGCCCGATCAGCCTGACACGACACGCATGTCGCCGGTTACGATCATTATCCTAATTATTGTTGGGATCATCGTGTTGTTTGTGCCACCGTTGCGCCGGCTGCTTTTTTATATCCTCCTGGCCAACTTTTTCAGCGGCGGGTCCCGTGGCAGCGGTAGCGGAAGCGGTGGCTTCGGTGGCGGTGGAGGAGGCTTCGGCGGCGGTGGAGGAGGCTTCGGCGGTTTTGGCGGCGGAAGCACGGGTGGCGGCGGCGCAGGCGGGAGCTGGTAGCGAGCAACAAAGCGAGGGGGCGTCATGACAGCAGAAAGCACAGTTCCGGAAAAACAGATCAGCGAGTTCGTCGAGCGACTGCAGCAAGCGGCAGGGACGAACCTCCAGACCGTGATTCTCTACGGATCAGCGGTGTCGGGCGGCTACGATCCGACGTACTCCAATATCAACCTGCTTTGCGTTCTTAACGATACTGCGCTACCTAGGCTGCGAACGCTTGCTCCCGCGATCCGTTGGTGGGCGAAGCAGAAGCGCCACGCGCCATTATTGATTTCACGCGCAGAGCTGGAGTGCTCGGCGGACGTCTTCGCCATTGAGTTCATGGACATGCGGCAGCAGCACCGCGTGCTGTTCGGCCCGGACGTGGTAGCGTCACTCGAGATCCCCATGCACCTGCACCGCGCCCAACTGGAGTACGAGTTGCGGGAGAAGCTTATCCTGCTGCGGCAGCGGATGCTGCTGGCAGAAGGCAACAAACAGAGCATGTGGGACTTGCTGCTGCGTTCTCTGCCTTCATTCGTTACACTGTTCCGGCACGTTCTGATCGCCCAGGGGCAGCCCGTTCCCGCCACCCGGCGCGAAGCGGTGAAGGCGCTGGCCGGCAATCTTGGCTGGGATACCACATCCTTTGAGCAGGTACTGGATGTGCGAGAACGTCGGGCTGATTCCAGGCAGTTTGATGTCGAAGCGGTAGCCGCGCAGTACTTGGCGGCAGTGGAACAGGTGACCGCTGCGGTAGATCGCATGCTGGATCTCCCCGGGTCCCACAGTTGAAATTCGTGAGTCGGAATTTTCTGTTTTCAGGAGGGCGATATGAGTAAAGCATTGATTGTGATCATCATTATTCTGGCGCTGGTCGGGCTGATTTGTTTCGGATCCTACGTGAGCGTGCATAACACTCTGGTAGCCAAGAATGAGGCAGTGAAAGCCTCGTGGTCGCAAGTGGATATCGTGCTGCAGCGGCGCGCCGACCTCATTCCCAACCTGGTCGAGACGGTAAAGGGATACGCCAAACAGGAGCAGACCGTTTTCGGGGACATTGCCAAAGCACGCTCCGCATTGCTGTCCGCAGGAACTCCGACCGATAAGATCGCAGCGAACAACCAACTCGACGGTGCGATGGGCCGCCTACTGCTGATTGTGGAGAACTATCCGCAGCTGAAATCGAATGAGAACTTCCTGCGGTTGCAGGACGAGTTGGCGGGCACCGAGAACCGGATTTCCGTGGAACGCAAACGCTACAACGACACCCTGCAGGACTACAACACTTACATCCAACAGTTTCCCAATAGCATGTTTGCAGGGTGGGGCGGCTTTAAGCCCAACGATGCCTATTTCAAGGCGGCCGAAGGCTCGCGCGAGGTACCGAAAGTGAACTTCGGAACCTCTCCTCAGAACTCGCCACAACCTGCGCCGGCAAAATAGTTTTCTTCAGCCGGACCGTTTGTCCGCAAAAACTCTGATGGTCTAAGTTGTCGCCGCCCGATCAGGCGAACTCGGAAGTGTGGTGGCCAGGGACGGAATCGTACGCATGTTGCTGCGCTCGCGTACCGTATTTCCCTTGGGGATAGCCGCCGTGGCAACGCGTGCGGCGTCCGCAGGAATGGGACTGACCGGTAGCAATCTCAGCATAGATGTTGCGGTAGATGGCCGCCAGAGCTGGGCCGATGGCAACCCTACCTCATAAAATAAGTCTCTCCGCATCAACCGGCGGCAGTAAAACCTTTCACGATCAAACCACTCCGCCAATCAGTCTGGTTTAGCGGTGAAAACGACGCTGACGGTCAATGGCTCCCCTGAAACAGGGGAAGCGGTGATCCGCAGATAATACTCGTCGCCAGGTAAAACTCTTCGGAGGGTCAACTCGGAATCCGTTTGTTGCAGGATCTGATACTCAGAGCTTAAAGTCTTCCTCAAGCCGCCAAGATATTCCTCTCTCCCGAGTTTCGTTTTTATCTGCCAAGTTGCCTTGACTCCCGAAGCCGTCCTCGAGATCTGAGGGTCTCGGTCCAACGTAATCTCCTTGTAAATCGTCTGACTGACAAGCCAATTAATTTCAGCGTCAACGTCTCGGTCGGCTGCGCTCCGATGGCAAGCCGCGAGTTGCAGAAAGCAACCCACGAGCAGCAACCCTAGCAGGCGTTTATAGTTCACGGCCCTGCTTCATCAGCCGACCCTCTCTGCTTGCTTTTTTAGTAGCTCGCGTTCGATATGCTCAATGAGTTCGTCGCGTACCCTACGAAAAACGGCGAGCTTCTGCGCGTGAGTCCCCTCAGCGGCCGCCGGGTCGTCGAAGCTCCAGTGAAGAAATTTATAGGTCCGCGGAAATATGGGACAGCGCTCCCGAGCATTGTCGCAGACCGTTATGACGTACGGAATATGTTGGCCCAGCAGTGTCACCACGTCCTTCGATTTTTGATGTGAGATATCAATTCCGATCTCCCGCATCACTTCCACGGCAAGCGGATTGAGGCCCTTGGGTTCGATACCCGCGCTCATCGCCTCAAATTGATCGCCGGCAACCCGGCGAAGATAGCCTTCGGCCATCTGGCTCCTGGCTGAATTGCCAGTGCAAAGGAACAGCACTTTAGGATTACCCATCTTTTCCTCTCTTGCCGAATATCAGCACACTGGTCATCGTTAGAACTGAGGCGACCGTGGCCGCCACAAGCGATACGCGATTCACTCCAGACCAGAGAAGAGCAGCCACTGCAAATGCAGCGGCAAACATCTGGAAGATTCCCAGCAGGAATCGGCCGAGGTCTTGGCGTGGAGCGTGAACGCGCATCTATTGATAGAACAGTATATGCGTTTACATGCATAGACTGTCAAGGGTGTGGCATAATACATGAGAGGGACACCAGATTTTCTAATCTGACAAAACGCTGATATTTGCCGGGGGATTGCGGCGATGAATACGATTGAGGACTATTTTAAGGGACTTGCAGATGTCAATCGCCTGCGGATCATCAATCTGCTGCTCAATGGGGAGTTATGCGGCTGCGACATCCAGTATGTCGTGGGAGCATCTCAATCGAACGTTTCGAGGCACCTGGCCTATTTGAAGAAGTCAGGGCTCGTGTCTGACCGGCGAGAAGGCTACCGAGTCTATTACCGCCTGGTTGAGAGCGACAAATCTGCGTACAAGGGACTGATCGCATATCTTCAGGTAGCTCTTAAAGAGAAAGCCTATTTGGATGATACGAAGAAGCTCAGGCAAGCAATCAAGGATGGCGCTTGCAGCGTGAGCGAATTGAAGCCTGGCTTAGCCATGGCACGATCCGGACTTCAAACCCACATGAGGAGATAGAGAACCAGATGAGTACAGAAGTAAGTTGCCCGACCAGTTCTGATCTGTGCACGCCGGCAAAGCGCCAGCGCCTCGGATTTCTTGACCGTTATCTCACGTTGTGGATTTTCCTGGCGATGATTCTGGGAGTGGGGCTTGGGCACTTTCTCCCCGGCACGACGTCTTTCATTGGGCGCTTTCAGAGAGGTACGACGAACATCCCGATTGCGTTGGGTTTGATTCTGATGATGTACCCGCCCCTTGCCAAGGTGCAGTATGAACGGCTGGGAGAAGTCTTTCGCAATCGCAAGGTCCTTGGGTTATCCCTCCTGCAGAACTGGGTGATCGGGCCCATACTGATGTTTGCCCTGGCGGTTACGTTTCTGCGTGGCTATCCCGAGTACATGACCGGCCTGATCCTCATCGGTCTGGCCCGCTGCATCGCGATGGTCATCGTGTGGAACGAATTGGCCAAAGGCAATTCTAACTATGCCGCTGGCCTCGTCGCCTTCAATAGTGTTTTCCAGGTCCTCTTCTATAGCGTGTATTCATGGCTGTTCATTACCGTTCTGCCACCACTCATCGGCTTGAAGGGCAGCGTCGTTCAAGTCAGCATCGGACAAGTTGCTGAGAGCGTCTTCATATATCTAGGTATACCTTTTCTTGCTGGTATGTTGACCCGCATCGTTCTGTTGAAAGCGAAAGGCCGGGACTGGTATGCCACTCGTTTCATTCCCCTGATAAGCCCTCTGACTCTGGCAGCCCTCTTGTTCACCATTGTCGTGATGTTCAGCCTCAAGGGCAATCTGATTGTCCGACTGCCGTTTGACGTGGTGCGAATCGCGATTCCTCTGCTAATTTATTTTGTCGCCATGTTCCTGGTGAGCTTTTGGATGGGCCGGAAAATTGGGGCTGATTACAGCAAGACCACGACGCTCTCTTTCACAGCCGCCAGCAATAATTTTGAGCTTGCCATTGCCGTTGCCGTTGCCGTATTTGGAGTGAACTCGGGCGTTGCCTTCGCCGCTGTCATAGGTCCGCTTGTCGAGGTTCCAGTCATGATTGGTCTTGTGAGTGTCGCGTTTTGGTTCCAGCGGCGATATTTCGCAGCCGAAGGGGGTAAGCTCGCGAGTCCGTTACCGGAATTGGAAGTCAAATGAATTGCTACGATTGTTCACGGGACTCAGTTGAAAATCCAGCGGTCGCTGTCTGTAACCTGTGCTCGGCAGGAATCTGCCGCAAACATCTGGTAGAAACCGACCGGGCTATCACCGTGACACGACTGTTGAACCGAGAGGAAGAGCTGCCCTTGAGGGCCAGGAAGCTCTTATGTCACAAATGCAGCCAGGCGCTACAACAACCTTCGCAAGTGGAGTAGTTCGGAATCGTCAACGTCTCGACGAGCTTAAAAAGGTGAAAAAAATAATCTTTGCTTGTGTCCACAACGCCGGTCGTTCGCAAATGGCAGCGGCCTTCTTCAATAAATACGCCGACCAGGCGAAAGCCCACGCCATCTCGGCCGGAACACAGCCTGCCGAGTGCATTCATCCGGAAGTCGTCCAGATGATGTCGGAAGTTGGCATTGACCTCAGCCAAGGCAAGCCCCAGAAACTGACCGACGAAATTGCCCGCGAGGCAGGCATGCTGATCACCATGGGCTGCGGCGATCAATGTCCCTATGTCCCTGGCTTGCGTCGAAATGATTGGCCGCTGCCCGATCCCAAAGGGAAAGCGGTCGAAGAGGTGAGAGCCATACGGAACGAGATTCAACATCGCGTTTTGGAACTCATCAAGCAGGAAAGGCTCGGTTGATTACTGAAAAGTTTCTTACTGTTGATCCGCGTCACGACCTATAAACCCTGACACAGATCTCTTTATGCACTGCCTGCCCGGAGAGGGGGTCTGACTTTGCGATGTTCAGACCACCAAAGGCGGACCCTCGCCCCTTTGCATTTCGCCCTAGTCCGGTATGTCCAAACCCATGCTGCGCTCCAACCACCTCTTCGTGCATACGCCGCGTCAGATGAACACGCGCTCTTACTTTTCCGTGTGGAGATTCTACCCATACCTCATCGCCTTCTGCGATGCCCAGTTTCCTTGCGGTCTCGGGGTGAATGGCGAGCGGATTGCTCCCCTTGATCTCCAGCAACCATGGGTTGTTTTGCGTTCGCGAATGGGTATGACTCGCCTCTTTCCAATTGATCAAGTACAACGGATATTGGGCGTCGGGCTGCCAGTCGCGGGGCTTGTACACGGGCAATGGATCGACGGAATTGCCATTGGCGTCTTTCTTTTCCGCCCACTTTGCATTAAATAGTTCGGCTTTCCCACTCGCGGTAAGGAAACCCCTGACAGGAACACCACGAATCATCGTTCCGATTCGCTTTCCGCCCTTATCTTTCGGCTTGTCATAAATTCCCGTGCCCTCCGCTCTTTTATTGCCCTCGAAGAAGGCATCTTTTAGTTTTTCCTCTGGCAAGGCCGAGTTGAATTTTTCGTACTTCGTGCCCCTTTTGTCCACCCATACTGCTCCCGGTAGAGCCTTGAGCTCGGCCAAGGTGATGGCTGGAGCGCCGTTCTTCAGTTGTGAAGAGAGGTAATCTTCGTACCACGCCGTTAGGTTCTCAAGGGGCAGCCCCGATAGAGCGCCGATCGTGAAAAACTCTTTTCCCGATTTGTCGCGCAGTCCCAGCTTACGGCCCAGCGCGGTGACAATCTCATATTCTGCGGGCTGCCCGAACAGCGGCTTCACAACTGGTTGCCGCAAGCCCAACGCCGGCCAGGTTACCCAGTGGCTGCACAATTCATATCGCTCAAGGTATGAGGTTCCGGGAAGAACGTAATCCGCGAGCATGGCGGTCTCGCTGAGCATGGTATCGACGACGACAAAGGTCTCGATCTTCGCGAGGGCCTCCGCCGCTCTGCTCCCTGGTGTGCTCATCATCGGATTCTGGAACACGCACACAGCCATTCTCAAGTTATAGGGGCCTTTGCCTTCCAGGAGATTGTTCACGACCTGCGTGTACACACCGGAGGCGTGGCCTAACGGGTACTTTTCCTTCAGTTGATCGTAGCGCGGCATCTTGAAGGACTTCTCAGTAACCTCATCGATCTCGATATCGGTGTGCTTCCCGCCTTTTTTATCGGCGATCATCATGGTGCCGGGCCTGTCATAAGCTCCGAGCAGAGCGCTTAGGGCCGCAATGGCGCGCCCGCCCTGCACGCCATTGGTGTGCTGACCTGGCCCGCTCCATGCGTCGATGCAAGCGGGTTTGGTTGTCGCCACCTCTCGTGCGAGGCGTTCGATGGTCTTTGCCTTGATACTGGTAATGGATTCCGCCCACTCCGGCGTCTTGTCCTTAACATAGGCCGCGTACTCATCGAATCCCACAACCCAGTTGGAAATAAAGTCCTTGTCGTAGAGATTGTCGCGTATGATGACGTGCCCCATAGACAGCGCCAGCGCGCCGTCTGTGCCAGGGCGAATTGGGACCCATTCCTGAGCCTTGGCTGCGGTGTCAGACATGTACGGATCGACAACTACCAGCCGGGCGCCCTTTTCGACTGCATGCGTCAGAATTCGGGGCAAATAAACCCACTTGATGGCGCTGGTTGGATTCCAGCCAAACAAGAGGATGTACTTTGATTGAATGAAGTCTGCGATCGGCCGCTCCTCGCCCATGACCATCTTGAATGACGCTTTGCGGGCCACGTCACAGAGATTGGAGTGCATGGAAAAGTTGGGTGTGCCGTAAAGCTCGCAGAAGTCGCTCTGAATATCGACAAAGGAAGCGTCTTCGGTCATCCAGAGGAGTTTGTGTCCTTCTCCCGCATCCCGCATGGCCTTCATCTTGGCGGCGATTTCGTCGATTGCCTGGTCCCATGAAATCTCCTGCCACTTCGGATCAGCGCCTGGACTTTTGTCGCGATTGGTTCGCTTGAGCGGCTTCTTCACTCGATCCGGGTCGTAGAGCTGCATGATGCCGGCGTTTCCCTTGGGGCAAATGGCCCCGCCTTCGCCGCAGCCGTACTCCGCCGTGTAGCCATCGAAGAAATCGGAAGAGATATTGGAGTAGTTCACAGGATTCCAGTGATTGGGTTCGATCTTTTCGACGACGCCATTTACTACGTGGACCAGAATCCCCGATGTCCCCCCACACATGTGACAGCACGAAGGGATCCACTCCCCAGCCTCACGGCCCCATTGCTGCTTCGCAGCGGCATTGGCAATGACGGTATGTTCCTTGGAGCCGAAGCTGGTGCAGCCTGTGAGAGTTGCTCCCACAGCGGTTGCCGCTGCGGTTCCACCCAGTACGCCAAGAAACTTTCGGCGTCCGACTTTCTCATCGAATCCGTACATGTGTCTCTTCTCCTTCGCTCCCCTGAGGCAAAAAGACTTCGCCGAGCCCGAACAGCAGCATTCCCAAACCGACGATACCCAAGGTCACCAACCATTCCGTGATACCGGGAAGGTAATGGGCCGAGATTCGCGCCGACGAAATCGATTCCGCCAGACCGCGTAGCTCCTCCACGGCAAGCCCGGGAACCACGATGTTGAGGCGCATACCCATGAAGCCAGCGGCAATTAGCAGTCCCGCCAGCGACACCCATCGCGGATCAGAACGAGTGCGAAATACCAGCAGCAAGATCGGGACGAGCGTTCCCAAAGCAAGTTGCCCAACCCAGAAGACCGCCCAATACGGGCCGCCCAGAACGAGCTTCAGACCCTCAACCTCTCCTGGGATGCCGCCACGGAACGCAACCAGCATTTCAGAAACCTGGAAGAGCACATCAAGGAGCAACAAGCCGAGCACCAGTTGACCGAGCGAAACGACGATTTCCCGATTGCGGGTCCAGCCATCCTGAAAAACAGCGGCAAGCACAGTGAGCAGTGCGCCGCCACTCACCAGGGCCGAAAGCAGAAAGAGAATCGGAAACATGCCACTGTGCCAGTGTGGCCTGGCCGCAACCACTCCGAACAGGGCACCGACTCCGCCGTGAAACATGATCGCCACCGGCACGCCAATCGTGGCCAGGATCTTGACAATCCTGCGGTCGCGACTGCGGCTGTTCTCCGATACATCGTTTGATCCAAGCTTAAGAAGGCGGAATAGGCGTCCGCACAAGCTTCGTTCAGAAGATCCGACAACAAAGTCCCAACGCAACAGGAACCATAATTCAGCTACCAGCAGAAGGAAGTAGGCTGAGTAGAGCCAGATCATCCACGCCATCGGGGATTTGAAATTGGCGTAGATCATCACTTCCCAGGCCCGACCCATGTGGCCGAGATCGGCCCAGATCGAAAGCAGCGCCAGCAATAGTGTGATGACCGCCGTGAAGACAGCGAGGCGCCCGATGCGTTCGAACCGCTTCACATTGAACACATATACCAACGATGAGATAAGGAACGAGCCCGCAGACAATCCAATGAAATAGATGTATGCTGCAACCCACAGCCCCCACGTGACAACGCTGCCATAGTTTGCATGAACATGACCGTTGGCGAGGCGATCATACCAGCCACCCAAGCCAATGAGGAACAGAACACTACCGGCAATCCAGAAGAGGCGCTTCAACGCTTTGGTTTCCATCTCGTATCCCTCACAGTAAGTAGAAGACGTTGGGCTGCGTACCCAATTCCTCTTTGAGCCGGACAGCCTGCCTTTCCCGCAACAACTTCGCCACCTCGCTGTTCGGGTCGCTCAAATCGCCGAAATGAATTGCGTGTCCGGTGCAGGTCTTAGCGCAGGATGGCCATCTGCCCGCATTCTTGTCGTAGCGGCCCTGCTCATCCTGGAGATGAACACAGAACGTACACTTTCTAACATTGCCTGCCGGGGACTGCCCCTTTTTGCGCACGCGGAACTGTTTGTATTCCGGCGACGGAACGGCCGCGTACGCAGTTTGGTCCTCCACAGCGGGGTAGTTCTCGTCAAAGTCGAAGTAGCGCGCACCATAGGGACATCCCGTGACGCAATACCTGCAACCGATACAGCGGTCATAATCCACGACTACAATTCCGTCGCGTTCCCGCTTGAAGGTTGCGCCCACAGGGCAAACATCAACGCAAGGCGGCTGCTCGCAGTGAAAGCAGGGTTTAGTCATGAAGAGCGGTTTGTCATCAAGTCTCTCGCCGAAGGCGTTGTTCAGCACAAGGGTGTAGGAGACGCCTGGAGGCGTCTTGTTCTCCGCCTTGCATGCAACCACGCAGGCCTTGCAGCCCACGCACCTTCGCGTGTCGACCACCATGCCGTACCGGAAGCGGCGAGAGGACGGCATGGCCCCGGTCAGATCGTGCGCTCCCTCTTCGGACTCCCCTGCAAGAGCTTCGACGGCGCCTCCGGCGGACATGGCCGTGGCCAGCGCAGCCGCGCCGATGGTTACGAGGCGAGACACCAAATTACGTCGGGACAACCCCTGCGGTTGATCTGGAACAGAAGTCCTCGGGAGGTCCTTGTCTTCCATGAATCACCCCTTAAGCGGGAGACCTGCAATGCCACAGAACTGCGAGAGGAGACGATGACCTTCCCTTTGGAGAAGGAGCCTCCGATTTGACCGCTTCCGCACTCACATAACATCATGGAAATCATTGCGCCATCTGTGATCGACATCACATCACCTCTGGTTTCTTGGAAACGAGACCTGGGTCCCCCTGGGGGAGACAGGGTTGGAACTAGAGGCGTTTCGGCTGCATCTCAGCCGCCAGTCAAAATCCTGAGTGCAGCGAAAAAAATCCGCTGAGAGGGAATGGCCTAAAGGTTTGAAAATAGAGGTCGAGGGAGGCACTAAGAATTCGCCAACAGTGTCCGTTCTGGGCGAAAGATGCATCCATCGGATTTAAGACAATCAATGGAATGTCAGAGACCGCAGCCACCAAGCCCGCTTTCCGCGAATCAATGCAGAATCGGCGATGTCTCATTCCTGCCGATGGGTTCTATGAGTGGGCGAAAATCGGAAAGAAGGAAAAGCAGCCCTACAACTTCAGTATGGCGAATGATTCCATCTTTGCCTTTGCCGGCCTGTGGGACCGATGGAAGGATCCCGATGGCAAGCAAATTCTGTCTTGCACAATTCTGACAACGAAGCCCAATCCATTGGTCGCCGATATTCACGACCGCATGCCTGCTATACTCCGGCCCGACGATTACGACCTCTGGCTCGATCCTGGAATTACGGACCCCGCAAGAATTGCGGACCTGCTGGCACCGTTCGACGCGCAGCTTATGAAGAAGTATCCCGTCAGCACGCGCGTCAATTCTGTTAAGAACGATGATGCCGAATGCGCCAAGGCAATCGACTTAGCTGACGCTCGAAGCGGCCAGCAAATGTGCCCAAGGTGAACCGATTGAGTCAATTTCTTTTCCTGATATAGAATTCCGTTATCGGTTATCGATATATGGAATATCGTTCCATACTTTTCGGGCTCGTTCGGTTGCACGTCCTTCACCACGCCAGCAAAGAAGACGTATTTGGCCTGGAGATGATCCGTGAACTTGGACGTCACGGCTACAACATTAGTCCAGGGACGCTCTATCCTCTGCTGCACGGAATGGAGCGAGAAGGCTATCTAAAGTCTGCAAAACGCCAAGCCGTCGGACGGATACGGAAGTTCTATCGAGCGACTCGGAAGGGGAAATCTGCCTTAGCAAAAGCACGGGACCAAGTACGTGAACTATTTGGAGAGCTGTTCGAAGAGGATCCACCTGAAGGTGATTGAGCATCAACAAAAGCTCCGGAGGAGAAAATGAAAGATCGTATGAGTTCAGCAATCGCAATCATACGTTTGCTGGTCGGCTGGGTTTTCCTGGTGGAAGGGATTCTCAAGTTTTTGTTGCCGGACGAACTTGGAGTCGGACGCTTTATATCCATCGGCATACCCGCCCCCCAGGTGATGGCGCCTTTCGTGGGTGTCGTGGAAATCGTTTGCGGAGCGCTAGTGCTGGCCGGCCTCGTTACACGAGTGGCGGCGATCGCTTTGCTGATCGATATCACCGTGGCGATTATTTCGACCAAAATCCCAATGTGGCTAGGCCGTGGCTATTGGCACTTCACGCTGCCGAAGCTGAAACACTATGGGTTTCTCAGCATGTTGCACGAAGCGCGAACCGATTTCTCGATGCTCCTGGGACTGATCTTCCTAATTCTTGTCGGGGCTGGAGCATGGTCGCTGGATGCGAGGATATGGTCGTCACGCACGAGATCGTAACTGAAGTTCGTCCCGCGCCCACACTAGCACTGCTGCGTGAGTTGGCATTGTTGTATGCCCGTCTCGGTACCACCGCGTTCGGAGGTCCCGCAGCTCATGTCGCGTTGATGGAGGAGGAGGTTGTACGGCGCCGCCGCTGGTTGACGCATGAACAATTCTTGGATCTGTTCGGCGTTACTAATTTGATTCCCGGCCCAAATTCGACGCAAATGGCGATTTTGATTGGTTATCGAGTAGCGAAATGGCCGGGATTGTTGATTGGCGGTATCTGCTTCATTTTCCCGGCAGCGTTCCTGACCCTGATCTTTGCCTGGTTGTACGTGAAGTATGGGACACTCCCGCAAGCCGCGGCGATCTTATACGGCGTGAAGGCGGTAATGGTCGCGGTGGTGCTCCAGGCGATATGGAACCTCTCTCGCACCGCAATCAAGACGAAAACGCTGGCTCTGATTGGTGTCATCGCCTTGTTAGCCAATGCGTTCGGCCTGAACATTCTTCTGGTACTTTTCGGCGCGGGGATCGTTACAGTCATCGCCAAGGAAGCAGCAGGTTTGAACTCTTCGCGGTCCGGAGCCTTGGCGCTGCTGCTTCCACAAAGCCAACTGATCTCTTCGACGGGGACTTTGGGCGCAGCGGCGCCCTTTGGCCTCTTGCCCTTATTGCTCTTTTTTTTAAAAATTGGCGCGGTCCTCTTTGGCAGCGGCTATGTTCTTCTGGCTTTTCTCCGTACTGATCTCGTTGTCAAAATGCACTGGCTCACCGACAAGCAATTGCTCGACGCCATTGCAGTTGGGCAGGTGACGCCAGGACCTGTTTTTACGACAGCAACCTTTATTGGCTACTTGCTCGGGCGTGTTCCAGGGGCCGTGGCGGCAACAGTCGGCATTTTTCTCCCGTCCTTTTTATTTATCGCCATCATTGGCCCACTGGTTCCGCGCCTGCGAAAGTCGGCGCTGTTTGGCGCATTTCTTGACGGCATAAACGTCGGCGCTTTGGCTCTGATGGTTGTGGTTACCTGGTATTTGGGGAGGGCGGCAATCGTTGACGTGACTACGGGTGCACTTGCTCTCTTGAGTTTGATTGCTCTGATTCGTTTCAAAATGAATACGACCTGGCTGATTCTGGCTGGCGCCACAGTCGGCCTGTTCGCCGGAAGAGGACTTTGGTAAGCGCATGAAAGTCCGGAAGATAAGAATCTGCGAGGAGAACCGATGAAGAATGTTTTGGAGTCGCGACGAAATTTCCTAAAAACTGCAAGCATGACCGCTGGAGCGATGTTGCTGTCGAGCCAAGATAGCTCCGGGCAGACCGGAATGGCGATGCAGCAGAGCAAAGCGGACGCCTCTGCCTCAGCCGACTCAAGGCCTGCGGATTACACGTTGCGAATTAAGACCGGTCCGGTGGAAATTGCTTCCAATCGGATCCTATCCTTAACTTCATACAACGGACAGTTTCCCGGACCACTGCTCCGGTTTAAAGAAGGACAGCAGGCGATCGTAGACGTCTACAACGAATCGATGTTTCCGGAGCAACTGCATTGGCATGGCCAGATGGTGCCGGTCGACGTGGACGGAGCCGCTGAAGAAGGTACTCCCTTCATTCCCGGACATGGAAAGCGCCGGATCGCATTCACGCCAGGGCCAGCCGGTTTTCGTTTCTATCACACGCACAACCGCGCAGGATCGAACCTGGTTGCCGGTCAATATGGCGGCAAGGTCGGCGCAGTGTACATTGAGCCAAAGCATGAGCCAGGTAACTATGACCGCGAGGTCTTTCTCGTGCTGAAGGAATTCGAGCCCACCTTCAGTCGAGGCGGAGACATGGCGATGAACTTCCTCTCTCCAGCGACGAAAGTGAAGGCGCTGGAAGAAGAAGGCGAGTCTGCCATGAAGGCTTCGCTCGCGAAGGGTATGGCGCATGGATACGAAGTCGGCTACGGTTCCTTTACGATCAATGGCCGGATGCTGCACCACGGAGAGCCGATTCGCGTGAAACGGGGCGAGCGAGTCCTGTTCCATGTGCTGAACGGAAGCGCTACGGAGATTCGCAGTCTCGCTTTGCCCGGTCATTCATTTCACGTGGTCGCATTGGATGGTAATCCGGTACCGAACCCAGCAATGGTTCCGGTGCTCTGGCTGGGAACGGGTGAGCGAGTTTCTGCCATTGTGCAGATGAACCACCCAGGAGTTTGGATCATGGGAGACACCGCCGATGATGATCGGAGACATGGCATGGGTATCGTGGTGGAATATGCCGGAAGCACGGGCAAGGCTCAGTGGATTGCTCCACCTCCCTTCGACTGGAATTATGGCCGCTTTGCCAAGCCGGGTGCGACGGTAGCGCCACCTGACGAAACGTTCGAAATGACATTCAGGAAGGAAAATGCTGCTGAAGAGGGTTTCAATCGCTGGACGATTAACGGAATCGCCTACCCGATGGCCACCGACATGGCTCCAGCGTCATTTCATCTTAAGCAAGGCAAGCGATATCGAATCCACATGCACAATGCCAGTGACGATATTCACCCGATTCATCTCCACCGGCACAGCTTCGAGTTAACCAGTCTCGCGGGCACGCCGACTGCCGGAATCATGAAAGACGTGGTCATGGTAGGAGGCTACCAGGAGGTTGCCGTGGATTTCGTCGCCAACAACCCAGGGCTTACGTTATTCCATTGCCACCAGCAATTGCACATGGACTATGGTTTCATGACCCTTTTCGACTACATCTAAAGATCATCGGCGGAGAGTCCGCCGGCCGGCGGTGATGAATGATGAATGAATCGGCAATGCGGCGGCGCTACTTCGCTGGAGTTTCCAGAAACACCGTTCTTCTGGCGTTCACTAGTCTGTTTGCGGATATCTCGACGGAGATCCTTTACCCGATCCTGCCGATCTTTCTCACGCAAACGCTGCATGCAAGCGGCAGCATCGTCGGCCTGGTGGAGGGCATTGCGCAGGCAACACAGAACATCGTCCAAGGCGTCTCGGGTTGGCTATCGGATAAGTTGCAAAAGAGAAAATCCATTGCCCTTGTCGGCTATTTTCTGTCGGCAATATCCAAACCACTGATCGGCTTTGCGACGGCATGGCCGGGCGCTTTCGGGGCACGGTTTCTGGACCGGTTTGGCGCCGGATTCCGCTCCGCACCGCGCGATGCCCTCATCGCATCGTCGGTGGCTGAGGAAAACAGAGGGGGAGCTTTTGGCCTTGAAGGTTTTGGCTATAATCTAGGCGCATTCTTGGGACCGTTGCTGACCGTTCTTCTTTTTTATCTCGTTCCATGTCGGCATCCGCTCGATTTTCTATCTCGCCATCATTCCCGGGCTTTTCGCCTTTCTGATGGTCTTGCTCGTCCGGGAACGGCCCGTGCCGGTAACCGCCAAATCTAAGATCGATGTCAGTCTGCGACAATTTCCGAAATCCTATTGGAAATATCTGGCGGTAACAGCATTGTTCGGAATTGGCTATTCGAGTACCTCGTTTCTGATCCTGCAAACAAAAGACATTGGCGCTTCTTTCGAGGCGACCAGCTCGAGTTACGCCAGGCGGACGGCGAGCGCGTTCCGATGGGAGATGAAACTGTAGACATCGCGCTGGTGAATGGAATTTTCAATCTCAATCCAAGGCGCAAAGAGATCTTCGCCGAACTTGCCCGGGTCGTGCGCCGCGGCGGCTCGGTCTATGCTGCTGAGTTGATTTTGTCTGCACCGCTCAGTGAGCAAGAACGCACGGATGAAAGTAGTTGGTTTTCGTGAATTGCCGGAGCCAAGGAAGGAGATGCCTTCCTCCAGGAATTCAGAGATGCTGGCTTCAGACACGCTCGTATTCTGAGAACACTTCGTAATGCCCGGTCTAAAAACCCGGCTGTTATCGTTGCCGAAGTATGCGCCGAAAGGTGAACCAGTTGTGCCGACTTCTTCTCCTGATCTCCTTCGTTTCAAGATCAATTTACCCCGATTAAGTGTGGCTGGTGGCCGAGTCGTCGAAAAATGACTTACTTAGGAAAGGAATCCGATGAAAGAGTCGAGACGGCAATTTCTAGTTCTGTTCCATGAATTGAACGGAAGCGCTTGGCGTCGGCGCTCCGAGCACCCCTTTTCTTCGATGAGGCCACCTCAATAGGAATCGGTGCGCGCGAGCTGTCCTGAAAAGAACAAATCACTCTTCCCGCCTTCCTTGCTGTCCTTGCCTCCTCCCCAAGTCCAGTAAAGACCGATGTAAGCGTAATTCTCAGTCTGCCCGGCGACGGAGTGGCCGTAGCAGAACAGGAACTGCCGGCCGGGATGGTTTTTGAAATGGTAGTACCCGCCCACATCGACCATGGTGGAAGACTGGATTTGCGGGGTGGCAATTCCCTCCGGGCCATGGGCAAAGAGTTCCGCGCCCAATTCCAGCCTCTCTGACAGTTCTTTCTTGATCAGCCATCCTGTGTAGGCAAAGTTGCGGTATCCAATTTGCGGGACTACTGCATATCCGCCGCCGCCGTCGAAGGTCCACTTACCCTCGTTCTTTTGCAGCCAGATGGGCAGCTTGTACCAGACTTTGCCTACGCCCAGGCCTTTATCGGCATTGCCAGTGGGTATTTCGAACATGGCAAAGCTGCCAATCTGCGGCATGTGTTTGCCCTCTTTAATAAAGGCAATCTTGGCGCCCAACTCCATGTCCGTCAGACCAAACTCTGTCGGTCCGGTTCCGGCGGGCAGATAGACAGGATTGTTCCGCGGCGCTACCACGCCCCACGGCAGTATCGCGTGGACCTGCAGCCTCGGCAGCGCTCCCCAGTTGAACTCAAACGCGGGTCCCGATGAGTCCATCTCCACCGGCGTCCCGTCGACCGCGCCGAAGATGTAGAACTCGTAGTGGTGCAATTCCACAGGAACCGGGTCATCGGTCTGGAACGGAGGCCCCTGTGCCCACAATTTGGAAGCGGTCAAAGTCAGCACCAACAAAAACATCGCCCAAAGGTGTATCCGTGGAGCGTTCAGTTGCTCCCTGGTGCCCGGAGAGGGTGGATGATAGCAGTTCATTCCTTGCCTATGAACACTCTTTCCAGAGTTGGCTGTCTCCAAGCAATCGTTAAACCTGGCATTGCCATGTTAGGCAGGGCCTGGCCAATTTTGCTGCAACGTCGAGGAAGAGGTCTTTTGGGTATTTTCATTCGCGGGTCTTATGTTCGAGGTCATTGTTGGCGTGGCGCTTGAGATTGAGACTGCTTGGTGTGACCGTAGTCGATTGTAAACGTCACAAGAAAGCTGTTGCTCTGATCTCCGAACAGATTGCCGACTCGGCTCCGGGCCATATTGTCCACATATGCGGTATCCAATTTGTATCGGCTAAACTTGAGCGATAGCCCGGCTGTCGGAGAGGTTTCGTCGAGGTCGTCTAATTTGCTACGCCGCTGATTCACTGAATTCTCCCGTCGGCTATTCGATACACTCGGTCGAAGCCATCGAGCATACGATCGTCATGCGTCACCACGATCACCGCCGCTCCCGTCTCGCGGCTGAGGTTGCGGAGAAGCCTCATGACAATCTTGCCTCGTTCGGTGTCCAGGGCAGCTGTTGGTTCGTCGGCCAGCAATACTCTAGGGTGGTTGGCAAGCGCGCGGGCAATCGCGACGCGCTGTTGTTCACCACCGGAAATCTCGCTGGGATAGTGGTGCCAGCGGTGGGCAATTTCCAGGTATTCGAGCAGCTCCATGGCACGGTCTTGCGCTTCTTGTGGCGGCCTGTGGTTGAGGGACAGGATAAGTTCGACGTTTTCCAAAACCGTCAAAAACGGAATCAGGTTGTAGGACTGGAAGATCACCCCCATTTTCTGACGCCGCAAGGCACGGACGTCAACGCCCGTCCAGCCTTCATCGAACACAGGCACGCCATCCAATTCAACGCGACCATGCGTAGGTTCATTGATGCAGCAAATCGAGGTCAGCAGGGTTGTCTTGCCGGAACCGCTTGGCCCCAGCAGGGCCACAAGTTCACCGCTGTGGACGCTGAGGTTAGCGTCGACGAGCCCTACGGTCTGCGCATCGCCGTGCCCGTAAATCTTCGTCAAGTGTTCAACACGTACAACTTCCATGTGTTATCCCCCGGTTAGCGCTGTTCCGGGATCGACCCTCAGCGCGCGCCAGATTCCCAAGATGCTTGCCAACACGCAGATCAAGACCACAATGACGAACAGAGCCAGCATGTCGAGAGGCTGCAGGAGCACAGTCCGCGGATACATGTTGTAAGTCCTGCTGATCAGCGCGTATCCAACGGCAAACCCGATCACTCCGAGCAACAGTGACTGCTGGAGAATCATGTTGACGATGGTTCGATCGGCCGCCCCGATAATCTTTAGGGTGGCAATCTCGCGCAGCTTGTCCATCGTGAGCGTATAGATAATGAGAGCGATGATCACGCCGGAGACGATCACCAGAATCGTTCGGAACAGCCAGAGCTGTTTCTGTGATTTCTCGATGAAACCTTTGAGAAGAAGTTCTCGCTCCTGGTCGGCCGAGAACACTTGGTAGTGGTTCCAGCGGCGAACGTAATTGGCAACCTCGGTCGCCGCAGACGGATTGTCCAGTTCGGCAACGATGGCATTGGCGAAATGCGGATTCTCCGCGGCAGAGAGTGCTTTCGTGGTTGCCTTGTCGCGCATCAGCGGATTCATGTTGGCCAATTGCGCGTAGGTCGCGACGACGCGCTGGCGATTGTTCCGTATGGCATCGTTGTCCAGTTGGAACTGGATGATCTGCGCGTCGGCCAAGGAGACGAAAGCCGCCGGATCTCCTGAGGGCGACGGCATACCTTGGGTCAGGCCGACGACCGTGTAATCTTCCAGTCCCAGACGGATCGTATCTCCCACTGCATACCCGGACTTGCCGTCCACCACGATCTCGTAGTGTTTCTTGGTAATGCCGCGGCCCGCCACCACCGCACGGGGCCCTCCAATCCCGCCGAGCTTATATCCGATCAGAAAGAGCCGGATCGGCTTTCCCGCGTGCTGAATCTGCACGTATTGGAACGACAGCGGTGAAGCCCGGCGGACGCCCTGGACAGCGGCGATGGAATATTCGATGTCTTCCGGCAAGCGTGAGCTTTCTGCGAATGGGCCTCGCGTGTCCTTCTGAACCACCCAGATTTGGGCCGGTGTAGTTTCCACCACCTTGGTTGCGTCGCCGATCAAGCCACGGTAGATACCGCTCATCGCCATTACAACTGTGAGGAGCAGTCCCAATCCTACGCAGGTGAGCAGAAAGCGTGTTTTGTGGCGGCGAATGTCGCGAATCGCAAGATTCATGGCCCTACCTCAACCCGGCAGCGGCCGTTTCCGCCGGGGTTGTGCGTACGCGCTTTCCAGACGTGAGCTGTGTGCCTGCAACGCTTGGTTGAACAAGAACCGGATCGGAGTCGGAGACGCCGCTGAGGACTTCAACGAGCCCGCGTTTGTCCGTCATGCCGAGTGATAATGAACGCAGCTGAAGTTTGCCATTCGTCACAGTCCAAACCGAAGGTCCGTCGCGGCTCGACACGATCGCGGTTCGGGGAAGTGCCTTGGCTTCGGCCTTCTCGGACTTCAGAATGTAGACCTCGGCTGTTTCATTCAGCTTCAGGTCAGATGGTTGTTGAGTAAAAGCAACATCTACAACCACCTCCTCAGTAACGGGATCGGCTTCTTTCGCGATTCGTGCAACGTACCCGGAGATCTTGCGGCTGGGTGCAGACCGCAAGCTGATGGTTGCCGGCTGGCCGACTTTGATCCCGTTAGTCTCACGTTCATCAATGTTGGCCGATACCCAGATCAAGCTGGACTCGGCTACGGTGAAGATAGCGAGCCCCGGAACCACAGTCGCGCCTTCCTCCAGATCGCGGGAAACGACGTAGCCATCAACCGGACTGGTGACGATCGTGTATTGCAAATTTGCTTTCTGGAAACGAACATCTGCTTCAGAACCAGCCATCGTTTTTTGCGAGGCCGTAACTTGGCCTTCAGCTGCTTTCACTTCCTGCTGGGCAGAATTCTGCATCGCTTGCGAGTTCCGCAAGTCCTCTTGCGCCTGATCATGAGCCGTCTCAGCATTATCGAGGGATTCTTTTGAAACGACTCCGCCTTCGTACAGTCCCTTAGCGCGTTCGTAGTTAATGTCAGCAAGGCGCACACCTGCCTGGGCCCGGGCCACCGCGCTGATGTTCGCCTGAAGGCGCGCCTCACTCGCGGAGAGGTTCGCTCGCGCAGAATTGACCGCAGCCTCTTGCGCCTGGGCCTGACTCGTAGCTTGCCCCAGTTGACTCTGGTACTCCTGGTTTTGCAGCTTGGCCAGAATCTGGCCTTTCCGTACGACATCGCCCTGATCGACATAGACCTTCAACACAACGCCGTTGATTTTGGCGCCGACCCCAATTGAGACTTTGGCGCGAACGAAACCGGTACCCGCGGCTTCATCGCGCAACATCATCTGCGACAGATGGGTAACCGGGACCGTGGGCGGAAGCAGTGCCAGGACGATGAGAATCAAAACAATACCGCCGGCGCCAAGCACCCACAGCTGACGCCGCCGCTTTGGGCTTGCCGGGGGAAGAGGCCGGACTGAAGCCATCTGAGGCTTTACCGGTGCTTCAATTGTTGCCATTGGATTGTTTTCCTTTCAGGCATTACCTCTCGGCAGTGTTCCGCCCTATCTTTCGGTAATCCAGGATTTAATTTCGTCTTCATTGGGAACACGGCCGGAAAGCTTGATGATGCCGTCGATGCCGACAGCCGGTGTCGCGAGGACACCCGCTTTTGCAATTTCAGCAAAATCGACTGCCTTGGTTATGGTGGCCTCTACTTCAGATGCCTCAATCACGTGGCGCCCGCGGCGTTCAGTTTCTTTGCACTTGGCACAACCAGGGCCGTACACAATGATGTTCCGCATAATTCCTCACTACATGATGAAGTTAAAAACGTAACCGACAATCACGATTCCAGTCGCAACGACTCCGACAAATACCGCGATGAGCGGCAGCCGAAGGACCGCTGATCCAAGGTGGGTGGATATATTCAGTCCGAACAACGAGAAGGCCAGCCAATCCGCCAATGATGCGAGCTGCCGGTAGACGAGGTACCAAGCCGCGATCGCAACGATCCCACCGGGCACGAACAGCCATTTGCTACCGGGCAGTTGCGCACTCTGTGCCGTTGTTTCGTCGATCTCAAAGCGTGGCTTGGTCTTGAGCATCCTATTGTCCTCCACGCTCGCCATGGCCCGCGCTCTTCGCCAGTCCCGAATATGGGCGCCATTGGGTTGCATTGCATGCTCCTGCCTCGATGGCTTTCTGGAGTTTGCAGGAATCGTTTGTGAAAACGGCATCCTGCAAGAAGGCGGTCCGCAGAAAAGAAAACAGTTCCTTACCTAAGCCCTCAATGGGATCCGCCAAGCGATAACACATGCGTGGTCCTTCGCGCCGATCGACCACAAGGCCCGCGTTCTTCAAATATGTGAGGTGACGAGAGATGTTCGGCTGCAAGGCGCCCAGCACATACTGCACATCGCACACACAGAGTTCCCCATGCAACAGCAGGTTGAGTATCCGCAGGCGGGTTACGTCCGCAAGACCTTTGAACGTCTTCTCAAGTTCCGTCATGGATGCCGCTCTTTCGTGACAGCGCCCTCATCGTTTCGGGGCCATCAGTCGGTTCTTTCGCTTATTCGGATAGAAGCATATCCCGATGCGGGTATGATCGGCTGTGACCCGCGTCACGTGTGAATACTCCCGAGCGGGCATGGTTCCCGAGCTGCGCAGAAACAATAGGTGCTCGGAATCGCGATTCAGCCTTTTTACTGCGCTGATAATGTTGAAAATATTGATTACGAAATTCCAGCACGTCGAGCCGGGTGGTTCTCCATATCAGAAGCAAATCGTGTCACTCCAAGTGATCACGATTTTGTGGATGTGCGTGGAAGCTGCTGTTTCAATATTCGCGGCCATACGCGCCCATAGTGTGGCACTCCTCGGATTCGGCGCCGATAGCGGTATTGAGGTTGCGTCAGCATTTGTTGTATTCCTGCGATTCAAAAACGTCTCCCCCATGAACGAAAAGACGGCCGCCCGAATTACCGGCCTCTTGCTGTTCGCCCTAGCCGCATTCATTCTCGGCATCTCAATTCTGACACTTACGAATCCACATTTCCGACCAGAACCAAGTTATCCAGGAATTGCCCTGCTGATCGCGGCCGCCGCTATGATGCCGTGGCTCTCAAGGCGAAAAAGAATTCTCGCGGCCAAAACTAACAGCAGCGCGTTGAAAGCTGACGCCGTCCAGAGTTCGATGTGCGCGTACTTGGCTTGGATTGCGCTGGGCGGATTACTCGTGAATGCGGTTTTCAGATTTTCTTGGGCTGATTCGATGGCCGCGCTTCTGCTCCTTCCCATAGTTCTTAAAGAGGGATGGGACGCAATGCACGGGAAATCTTGTCATGATTGTGCTTAGTTCGGACAGACGAACGCACGGAGTGCTCACGAAGATTGAGAGTACAGATTCTTGCCAATTCGAAAAAGCTGGCATCGGCAGGGTTCAATTCATTGTCTTGCCGCAATGCAAGGAGCGCTGGCAACACTTTCAATTCCCTGGGAAGACCCCGATCCAGACGGGCAGATGCGTGTTGCCTCCCTCGAACATGATCCAAACCTGGCTCTGGGGCGGCGGCACTCCTGTGGAGCCAACGGACAGGCAGGGCAATGCCCATTCTCCATTGATGTTCAGCGCCGGAACTTCGAGTTGCACGCGCATGTGCGCGTCCGGCCTTGAAGTGACGATCCCGCGATAGAGTCCGTAGGCCTGTCCTGATTGTGACTTGGTTTCACTCGGCGTCGCCGGATGCTGCGTTTGTGTCCGGACGGACTGCGTGGCAGGTGTGGTCCCGGCGAACGCATGTGCCTTCGGCGGACGCAGGGTAGAGGCACAAAGGATCGCCAATAGCGGCAGGCACGCGGCCAATAGCCAACGCGAGAGTTTCGTGAGATGGTTCATAGAGGTCTCCTGGTGACGCGCAATTTGTGGATTTGAACTTAGCGAAAAAGGTGGTATATCAGCAAGGAGCCCAAGAAAACGATTTGGAACGACGCGGCCGGAGCGGCGGTACAAAATCGATACAATTCCAAAAGGCAGGCGGTAAGTCGATGATTTTTAAAGAGTTTAGATGGTGGCCAGGGACGGAATCGGTCCTTCCATGGGTATTGAAAACACGGAAGTTATTGAATTTGCATTCGGCTAATGACCGGGTAAGCCAGTGCCAGGGCAACCAAGCAGACAAGAACCGCGATTTGGAGTGTCTTTCGGGGCAAAACCAACTATGATACTACAATGCCGATCAGAACAGACGCAAGCTGGATTCGAGCCATCTGAGAATTGCTGGCCGGCTGTGCTGCCGCCGTCAGCGCAGTCTCAAGTAGCACGACAAAAGAAGCGGAATACAGCGTTCAGTTTTTGTGCTCATGAGTGTTCTCCTATACGAATGAATCCTTTAAATTAGATGCACTCCTAGAAAACCGCAGAAGCACTCGCCATATACTGGTGAGTGGGCTTCTATCGAAAATTCGTCCTGCCGCATCTGATCAATGTGTCAATGAGCAACAAGGAATCCGCGCGTTGCCGCTCGCAGGTGATTCCCGCCGCTCACGGGCAGGTTCTTGAAGTCGGCATCGGTTCTGGCTTCAATTTGCCTTTTTACCAACCAGGCAAAGTGACTCAAGTCTGCGGCATTGATCCTTCACCTGAACTCCTGAAGATGGCAAGGAAAAAGGTCAACGGCCTGCAGTTTCCAGTTGAGTTGCTGAACCAATCGGCAGAGCAACTCTCCGTTGGAACTGAAACGATGGACAGCGTCGTTATTACATGGACGCTGTGCAGCATACCGGATGTTCTCAGAGCGCTTCATGAGATGCGTCGCGTGCTCAAACCGGAAGGTGGTTTGATTTTTGTTGAACATGGATTAGCGCCTGAGCCAAGGCTAAGATCTTGGCAAAACCGGCTAAATCGACCGTGGTGGAACCACCATGTGGGTGAAGAAAAAGGCGCTCAACCAACCAGTTGCCCGATACTTCGCCAAGCCGACAAGGAACGGACTAAATGCCGAATAGAAGAAGCTGGCAAAAGGGCTGATCATGATCAAGATCTCAAAACAAACCACAAAATACAGCACGATCGCACTACTTAGTAATGTCTTGCTTTTGCTCATACACCTCCTTGCACATGCTGGAACGGCTTGGTTTGGTCTTCGCTCGAAAAATTGACGACGGGCAAATCACTTATCACCAACCCCGACGTAGCTTATGCAGAGCCGTGTCTCTTCGCGCTAACAACTGCTGATTCTGTCCTGAGAGGATGATTTACTGCTCAAAACATGACCGTGCGGGACCGCACATCGGGATGCCGACCCTTTTGTCGTCCGGGCCAACTTCGGTCAGTGTGCGATTGCACCAGCAGTGGCCGGAGTATTCGGCAGCTTTACCGGTATCGGGAAGCTCCTGGTCCTTCTGTTCAGGAACATACATTGCCTTGGTGCGAACATGTCTACAGACTTGAGCTGGTTTCATGGACTTACCCCCTGAGTTGCGTGAGCGTTCGGTGAACCAGGGCACGGATTATCGGCACTTTATAGCCGTTGTGCGGTTGGACGTGGGCTTTTTCCAGAATGAGATCAGCCGCCTTCGCTGCAAGGTCATCGCTCAGAACTTTTCCTTCAAGTAATTTGTTCGCGGCTTCGGATTGGTAAGGAACCGGTGAGACGGCGCCAAGGACGACACGCGCCTGGCTGAGTTTTCCACCGTCCACCTTCGCGGCGGCGGCGCAACTGACCAGCGCCCAATCGAATTGAGACTTTGCGCTCATTTGAATGTAGGCGCTGCGGCGCTGCTGTACAGGAATCTCGACTTTGAGAATCAAGTCGCCTGGCTCCAGGGAATTGTGGACCGTGGGGTTTTCCCAGGCTTTTTGATAGAACTCGGGTATCGTCAACCGCAAGTCTTTATCATCCCGCCGAATTACGACGATGGCGTCGAGCGCGGCAAGCGCCACCGCGAGATTCGACACCACCGGACTAATGCACGTGTTGCCCGTGAATAGACTGTGATATCTGTTCTCACCGTGTCGGGCGTAACACATGTCGCCGCCTTTTTTGAGGCACAACACGTCGCGATGGCGAAAATACCAGCAGCGCGAATGTTGCGCCAGGTTGCCGCCGACACTCGCCACGTTCCGAATTTGCCGGGAGCCGACTTCCGAGGCGGCCTGATGCAAACCAGGGAAGGTCTCCTTTATGCCTTCATGGTCCTCGACTTGAGCCACTGTGACGAGTGTGCCGATCGTCCAGACCTTCGTGCCCGATTCAATCTTGTTCAAACCAGGAAGCGACTTGATGTTTACCAGGACGCTCGGCTCAACCAAGTACTCCTTCATCATGTTGAGCAGATCATTGCCGCCTGCAAGATAAGCGCCCTTTTCGCTGACGAGTTCGCGGGCGCCGGCGGGCGAAAGTGCGGTTGCGTATTGAAACGGCTTCATGCTGAAATCCCGTCTTTGCCCAGCGCCGCCAGGACTTTCTGTGGTGTGATGGGCAAACTGCTGATGCGCACGCCGAGTGCATTGGCGACCGCGTTGGCGATAGCCGCCGCCGTAGGTATGGTGACCGGTTCGCCGATACCGATGACGCCTCGTTCCGGCATGTCGAGGAACACCAGCTCGATTTCGGGTATGTCGGCCAGAGCGGGGATTTTGTAGGTTTCGAAATTCGGATTGAGCACGACGCCGGAGAGCCTATCCATCACCCGCTCCTCGTAGAGGGCGTAGCCGATGCCCATGATAATGCCGCTGTTGGCCTGGCTTTCGGCGGTGAGCTTGTTCACAATAAGTCCACCGTCTTGCACGCACGTGATTTGTTTTACTTTGACAAAACCTGTGTCCGTGTCCACTTCCACTTCGGCAAACTGTACGCCCGCGGTTCCGCTGGAGGAAAATCCCTGCTGCCATTCGCCCGATGCCGTGAGCGGATTCACGCCAAGCTTTCTACATGCCGTGCCCCAATTCGCCCCACGCGCGTCTGCCATACCGGCTTGCTGCTGCAATTGCTGCAGCGCTTTCGTACATGTGTCGTAAATCGCCGGAGAAACGGAAGCAGCGGTAGTGCTGCCACCGCTGCCCCCGGACGGTGGATAACGTGTATCGCCAATGTGAACCGTAATCTGTTCGGGCTTGAGTCCGAAAACGTCGGCCGCGATGACCGCGATCAGAGTCTTCGTGCCCGTTCCCAAGTCCTGCGTGCCGCAGCGTATTTCGACGCTGCCATCCGGATTGATTTGCGCCTCGGCATGAGTACCTTTTCCGCCGCCACCCCATTGCGAACTCGCGCATCCGACCCCGGTCTTGATGCGGCCGGGTGAACTGCCGGGCTTCTGGTATTTTTCCTTCCAACCGAAGCGCTCTGCACCGAGGCGAAATTCCTTTTCGCGAATCTCCCGAACTCGTGTCTGATCGTTCTTGATGCGTAACTCGACCGGGTCCACGTTCAACTTGAGAGCGAGTTCGTCCATGATGGACTCCATGCCAAAGCATGAGGGCGGATGGCCAGGCGCGCGAAAGGCCCGAGCCGAACCGCCGTTGACGGCGAGTGCCGATTGCTTCACGCGGACGTTGGGGACGTCGTAAATGTAAGGCATGGTCAGCGCGACGCCTGAGCTGCCGGCTTCGGTCGCCGCACCCGCGCCCACACCGGCGGTGCCGTAGTTTTCCATTTCAAAGACGTGCAACGTGCCGTCCGCCGTTGCGCCCAGCCTGACTTTTTGGAAACTCGAAGGGCGATTGCCGACGGCCAGCGACTCGTCGAAGCGCATGAGCATGATCTTGACCGGTGCCTTGGCGGTGCGAGACAGTTGCGCTGCAATGCCAGCTTCCGGACCGGCCCCGAATTTCGATCCAAATCCGCCGCCCATGAACTCCGAAATGACTCGCACCTGGCTGTACGGTAGTTTTAGATAATTGGCCAGCCCATCCCGCACGCTCGTGATGCCTTGCGTGGAAACCCAGCAGGTTAGACCCTGGTCGGTCCACGACACCACGTTGCCGTGAGGTTCGAGCGGTTGATGCAGTTGGACCGGAGTACTAAAGAAGCCGTCAACTACAACGGCGCACTCTGCAAATGCCTTGTCCACCTCCCCCTTTTCGTTCACCCGAGGTTGGGAAAGGTTGGGCGCATCTTCCCAAACGCGCGGTGCGGTCTCCTCCTTCGCATCCTCCTCGCGGACCACAAAGGGCAATTCTGTCGCTTGGACTTCAATGGCGCGTAGCGCGTCCAGGCACGCTTGTTTGCTCGTGCCGGCTACGCCCGCCAGTTCTTCACCGTAATAACGGACGGTGACATTGGCGCCACCCTGTTGCCGCTCTTGGACCGCGGGTGCGAGCGTTGCGGCCTTGATGCCGGGAATTTTCAGCGCTTTGTCCAGGCTAATCTTGATGATTTTCGCCTTCGGCCATTTCGAGCGAAGAATCATGCCATAAAGCCATCCCTCCGGCCGTGCGTCGGAAGTGTATTGGGCGGCACCGGTGACCGTCAGGGGCGCATCTACGCGCGTAGTGTGGGAGCCGATGTAGGTTCGTTTCTCAGGCCAGCTTGACATAAGGAATCACTTCCGTTTTGCTGCTTACGGGAACCCCTGCGGCCCTCAAGGCCGCCTGCATCACACGGGGATACGCGCCGCAGCGGCAGAGATTACCGGAGCACGCCCTCCGTACTTGATCTTCGGTGGGATGTGGATGTTCCTTGAGCAAAGCCGTGACGCTCATCACGAATCCCGGCGTGCAGTAGCCGCACATCATCGCGTCTTCTTCCACGAACGCTTGCTGGACTTTGCTTAAGTTGCCAACCTGTCCGATTCCTTCAATGGTTGTGATCTCTTGCCCTTGTGCTTCGATGGCCAGCTTTGAGCAAGCATAGACAGGCACATTATCAACCAGGACCGTACAAGCACCACAGGTGGCGCGATCGCACACTTCTTTCGAACCGGTGAGCTCCAAATGATCACGAAGGGCCTCCAGCAACGTAACGCGAGGCTCGACTTGCAGTTTTAACATCTTGCCATTGACCTTGAGCGTAATGGGTACGGCTTCTGGCCCGACGACTTTTTCGGCATTGGCCTTTTCCAGTTCTCTTGTCAACGCCTCCACATGTGTCGTGGCGGCCACTGTCGCCGCAGCTGCGCCCGAGCCGAAAACCTTCAGAAAAGAACGGCGAGAGATGGAAAGGTCATCTTTTGGTGAAGAATCACTCATAAGACTCACTTCATGAATTGAGTTGCTGCATGCCACGTTGCGTGTTTAGGACGACAATCAAGCACACAGTCAGCAGCTCTGTTCTTCTGGCGAATGTCTAGCGCCACAATAAATAACCCCGATGATTCAGGCTGTGACGGGAGTCACAGGTGTGAAGACGCTGCCCGGCGCATCCTTTCGAGCAACTGCTGGCCGAAGGCGTGGGAGCCCTTCTGGAAGGGCACACTAGAAGACGGTGACGCCTTCACTGTCGGCCGTCCATTGGGCGAGTTCGTTCATCGTTCCGAACACCGTCCCGTCTACGAGTTCCTCGGCGCGCAGACCGCGCGCTTCTGAGCAGCTGGTTCAAGCGTGGACCGTGCCGTTGCGACGGATGATGCCACCAATCATGTTTTCCACGTTGTAATAACCCTTTGGGGGTGTTTGCCCTTTTTTTGCGCAGAGAACTGCATCGGCGAGAAGGTAAATCTTTACCTGCATCGAAGCCGCCAGCAACGCATGAGCGTAGCGTAGGCCGTTGTAGGCACGTTCGCCATTACCAGCGTGGATTATCCTAACCTTGTACGCGATGACTCCGTAGGTGTAATTACTCTTTCCGGACAAGGTTTGGTAGATGTATTTTCTGGAGGCGCTACTGTCAGCGAAAGCAATCCGGGCGTAACCTTCACGCCAAATACGCTTGCTTGGAACCGAGTAACGTTAGATTATTCTATCCCTTCCAGCGCCGCTGCCGGCCCCAGCACCTTGAGTCTGACTACACGTTTCGGCACAGGCTCAACGACCATCAATATCGGCGATGCGACTCCACAGCTCACTGGTATTTATCAGGACAGCGCCGAACAGGGCGACCAGATCGCCCATGTGTATCTCAACGGTTACGGCTTTGGTTCAAATCCGTCCGTACAGATCAGTGATAGTGCCAATATCAATTGGACCATCAACAACAAGAGCGATACGCAGATTGACCTGTCCATGGCTATTGCGGACACTGCTGCTGTTGGTCAGGATACGGTTACAGTTACATCCAATGGCCCAACGGGGCAGGGCTTTACGTCGAATCCAGGCCAGACCGCGACCAGCAATCAGGCATTGTTCATGGTGAATGCCGGACCAAAATTTACGATTGTCGGACCCAACGGCGGTCCTGCCAATCAAATTATTTCGGATGGTGGAACAGGTACATTTGGCGTTAACGTGACGGGCGGTAACGCTGTCGCTTATCAATGGTCCTGGTCAGGACCTAGTGGGGCTGCTTTGGTCCCTAACGTCAATTTCACCGCGCCTACCAGCCAGCAGACCAATACCGATTCGCACTGGTACGCGATCAATCCAACGACGCCAAATTTTTGTCCTGCGGATGCGGCTACGGCATCAACTTACTATAACGCGCCTTACACAATTCAGGCGACGGTTACCTTTGACGATGGCGTGAGCCGAAGGAACATCACCAAGAAAGCCACTCTCACGGCATCGGCGACTTATAACCCTTTCGCTGGTATTGTTGATCCTGATTGCAATCCCGGCGATCAGGCGTGTCAGCAACTCCACGAATCGGGCGGTGTTATACAAGACCCGGTGTTTAGAGTTACTGGCACCCCCACACGAGGACGGACGTGCGGGGCAGGGGAATGTGCGCCCGGCGCTCCGCCTCCGCCAGCTTCTGCAGGTCAATTCCAGATCGCCCTGAATACACTTTTGCTGACTGCTACTGATAGCGGCGCACACTATACTGCCACGATTTCACCGCTGAATGGTTTTTGGGGAACTGTGATTCTTTCCTTGGCCGGCATTCCTGCCGGCAGTGTGGGAAGTCTGAGTTCAACTTCCATTCTTCTGCCACAGAACGGCGCTTCAGTCACGGTAACAGGCAGCTTCTTTCCCGATCCCGAGCTGGCTCCGGGCAATTACACCTTGACCGTGCAGGGAGTAGGGACCAACGACCAATTTGCTACAGCAAGCGCCTCTTTAGTAGCGACCGTTCCACCGTGGCATATTGTTGGCATGGGGAACTTGGCGCGGCGCATTCCCACAGTCGCCCAGGTTTTTGTGCTGCCAGCCAGCCAGTTCTACAAGAAAACGGTGCAGCACGAGAACAAACACTTGGATCAATTTCAATTCGGGCCGGGCCATATTTTTGGCGACTTGGAAAACCCTAATGACTTTTACAGTCGAATCCAAAACCTAAGCGCCCCCACTTTTACGGCATTGGAAGACCAGTGGATAGGTGCCCTGCAAAATTATGAAGGAACTCAACACACAGCTTTTAATGACCGGCATTGTCAGTCTGAGCAGGAAGCGCACAATGTTTCCGATCCGATTGACCCACAGTATGTATACAGTTATTGCAGTTGCGCGGCGCAGAAAGCCGTACAATTCTAAAAGAGAGATATTTATGACGAGAATACTGATAACTATTCTTCTCTCTGCTGTTGTCGTTCGGGCGCAGGACGCAGGAATGCTGCGTTCCTCCCCTCCCGACGCGGCTCATAACGTTGCCAGTCTCTACAAACGCGCATCGGCCAGCGAGTTTGTCGCTATCGGCACCGTCACCAAAACCCAAACGGTAAAGTCGCGCAAAACCATAGCCCAGCTTGACCAGATCAGGCAAACCGGCAATGCGCCGCCAGACTTCAACCCTACGGGCAAAATAGGCATTTTGTACACCATTAGCGTAGAACAAGTCTTGTGCAGGAAGGCAGATTTCGCTGCATCACCGCCGCAAACGATACCGGAACCGTCTGAAGTCTTGATGTTTATTCCGTTGAATGACGGGATGTTGTATTCAGAGCGTGCCAAGCTGAACGAAACTGACCTGCTTTTTCTAACGGTTCCTGCTGAGCAAAAACAGTGGAAAGAGGATTATGACTTAGATCGCAGCCAGACGTACTACCGCGCTACATGGAACAGTGCTGGCGTTGTCTCTCTTTCCGAACCCGGCCCTGACCCGCCTATTCTGGATAAGATCACGCAGCTTTGCCAAGCTGTGCAGTCCGCCGATCCGGCACAGAAAATCGCAGCCCTCGACAAGCTGGCCGCATCTGGGGATCCCGTGTTGGCCAAAGAAGCTGAGGAGGCCAAAAAAGGAATGCAAGCCAAGTAAGTTGTCATTTGTTGTATTACGAGCCAGAGCCTTACGGCAACGGTGTCGTATCGTTATCCAAGCCCGGCCCTGAGCCTCTCATTCTGGACAAAATTACGCGTCTCTGCGCTGCGGTGCGGCCTTCGAGTGTAGAGCAGAAACTTGTCGAATTGAACATTCTGGCCGCATCCGGTGATCTCATACTGGCCAAAGAAGCCGAAGACGCCAAGAAAGGATTGCAGAAAGCGCAGTTGAAATGACTGACTGTCAATGGAGCGGCTTCGACCGAGAAAAAAGAGCCAGGAAGCATTGTCACAAATTAAGTTCTATTTCGTCATCATATTTCTATACTGTGCCAGCCTCACGTTCGCACAGATGCCCGGCGTTAGGTTCACGGAGGACGCTCTGGATGTTCTTGCAGAGAAAAGTACCTTGGTTGTGACGGGTACGGTTGAAGGCCAATCGTTCACGCGGGAACCTCGTACGGAATCTGAAAAACCTGACACAGAACTCCCCAGACCTAGAACGGAAGCTCAGAGCAATCCGCCGAAGACGGAACCCCCGAAAACTGCGGCCAATACTGGCATTGGCTCTGACAAATTGTCGGGGCAGATATTTGATAATCGGGTACTTGATGAGCAGTTGATTAGCGAGCTCCCGCCACCACCGAGAATAACGGGTACGTTGTATTACTTGCGCGTAACTCAGGTGTTGAAGCGCTCGGGCGGGAGTGGTGCCACAAAGAAAGGCATGCATGTGGCCATGTATGTCGCCGGTCCATTGACCACAGACTCAGACCAGCCGTGTCCGCTTACCACGGGGGAGTCTTACATCTTCTTTCTTGTACCGCTGGATAAGGATGCAACCATGTCTCTCGCTGAAACTGGTAGACAGGAGCCTCCATTTGGCCCCGCTGTCTTAGGTGGTGTAGGCAGGCAGTGGAGTGTCATGCCGCTGCGTAAGCCATATGTGAGCAGAGTTAGATCGTATGTTTGGAAAAAAAGGGTGCAATTTTGGCATTGGTTCTGAGGACAGCGCCACAGTCGGAGGTCGCAGCGATTAAGGTAACGGGAATGATTCGTTTTTTCTTGTCACTCATACTTACGGTTACAGCCATTAGGCATTCCGCGCACTCGGCAGAGCTGTCAAGGCTCAAGAAGGAACAGAGGGTGGGCGGTTTCCAAGTCCAAAACCTGTACAGCGATTCCGATGGGAAGATAATGGGTGCCAAATTCATACATAGTTCCACCGGCACTCCAGTTTTCCTTCTTCAGCTTCAGACTGTTCCACAGGTGTTCACCTGGGTTGATACGCCGACCAATTCAAACCAGGGACTGCCTCATGCCCTGGAGCATTTGCTCGTGGCCAAGGGCGTACAGGGTCATTATTTTCAACTTCTCCACCAAATGCGCCTTACTCCATATGGTGCAGCCACTTTCAGCGACTTTGTTGCTTACGGTCTTTCTTCGGAAGGCAGTGTGGATGATTTCTTCGAATCATTTCATGCATTGCTTGCAGCCATGTACCGGCCTGACTTTAGCGACGCAGAGGCTTCAAAGGAGTTCTATCATTTCGGGGTGTCCACAGGACGAGGCTCGAAAAAGACTCTGATCGAAGAAGGCACAGTCTATGATGAAATGAGAGCCACGCAGGATAGGTTCAGATATTATTCTGAGCTGAACAAACGTATCTTTGGCGCCGAGAGTCCTTTTGCATTCCGGGCCGGCGGTGACCCCGACCAAATGCGTTCGGTGACTCCTGAGGACATTCGCCAATTTCATGACAAATACTATAGGCTCGGGCCTTCAACCGGATTCATCTTCGTCTTTCCGCCGCAAGAGAATGTGTCTGCTATTCTTAGGAAAATTTCAGATGAACTTCAACAATTCTCTCAGAGTGGGGCGGTATCCCCTGCCGCGACTTCGAATCCCAAGTATCCTTTTCATTCCTCCAACGACTTAGCGCCTGCAATTTATCCGTTTCCTAGCCCAAATGCGCCTGCACCCGGATTCATCCGTTTCGCCTGGCGACCTGGCAAGGCCGATTCTCAGGAGCAACTTAATTGTTGGAAATATTTGTTGGCGCGCTGGCAGACGGCGAGAGTTCTTTACTGCAAAGAGTCATCATCGATAGCAAAACCCGCGCTATCGATTCGGGAGCAACAGAGATTGATTCCAAACTCTTCCTTGATAACTCTCCTGCATACCCCGTGATCGAGGTGCAGGTGGGAGGGGTGCCCGGCAATCGTATATCACTGGCAGGGATCGACGCACTTCGGAAGGTCGTATCGGATCAGATCAAAGAGGTATCTGAATATCCCGATCACTCGCAACAGCTCCTGGAATTCAACCGATCGGTGGAATCCTACGCCAGAGGGTTACATCGCTCCGAGCGAGTATGGACCAAAAACGCACCCGGTTTCGGATCACACATTCCCAATACTGACTGGAAACGACAGTTCGAGCGTCTCGCAATCGACAACTCGTTTGTTCAGTCTGTTTCCGAGGAATCCGCGTGGCATGGTGTGCAACGCCAGTTGAGGTCTGGAAAGAATATCTGGCGAGGCCTTATCGAAACGTTCCATCTAGCAGAGGTCCCTTACGCCACCGCGAGTAAACCGTCCCCCAGTCGATTGGAGGAAATCGAAAGGTCAAAAGACGAACGGATCCAGAAGGAAATTAATGTGCTGATGGTGAAGTATCACACCAGCGACGACCAGGAGGCGATCTCGCGCTTCGAGCGAGAAGAGGCGCTCAAGGCTGAGGAGATCGATAAGCTTTCCGAGAAGATCCCGTTCCCTCATTTTACGAAACACCCTCCTCTTACTCCTGATGAACAGTTGCAATACCGCGAGTTTCAAATGCAGGGCGTGCCAGTCACTGCAAGCTTTTTTAATTCACCTCCCACTATTGATGTGGGACTCGCCTTTGACCTGAGGAAACTTCCGAGAAGTTACTACAAATACCTTCCTTTGTTTGTCCACTGCCTGGATTCGCTTGGTTTGAAACACCAAGGCCACATAACGGCCTATTCAGAGTTGCGACGTCAGATCCAAGGACTAACCTACAACTTCTCAGCCGGCTATGAGAGCACCCCCATTTCAAAGCGGGCCGATTTTACCGTACGGGTCTCGGCGGCCAGCGTACACGATACGCAAGTCACATTAGACCTTGTCCAGGAGCTTATGAAATTCAATTACCTGGACGTGCAGAATGTGGATCGACTGCGAGATCTTGTAGCAAGCGACGTCTCCGCCGATGATTGGTACGTAACACAGGACAATGCGACTCCAAATGCAGGATATTCTTTTCGTTATCAAAGTGATCCGTTGTTTTTTTCTCTCTGGTCGCGGCCTACCCGCGCGCACTGGAATGAGAGGCTGAAATGGCTCTTGCATGCCCGGGTAGACGCCTCGGACATAGATAGGCTGGACGCTTTTGGCAAGAATTTCCTGTCTTCATCTGCCGGGCTGACAAAAGAAGAGCTGTCCGCAAAACTGGATGCGGCCGAGGTCACGGGGCTGGAAAAGGAATTGCTCGACTATTGGAAAAAGAATCTCTCGAATTTTCCCGAAGTTGAACTGGTTCCAGGTCTTCAACAACTCACACTCGAGGTTTGTCAAGATTTGCAAACGGGACCGGAAGCAACGATCGACGATTTAAAGAGATTGCAGCAAATGATATTGGATCGGCGGGCTCTGCACGTGGATCTGACTCTCAGCCGATCAGAGCTGACGCAACTAGAACCGGCGATTAGCAGGTTTCTAACGGACTTACCTCTAAGCCGGGACTCGTCGCCACAGGAAACCAAAACAGTTGATGAGGGCGGCTCTTTTTCTCCCGTGATGCTGAAGCTGAAGAATCGTTATCAAAACGTCGACGAAGGGCCGCCACTGTACATCGGATTTGTAAATCCGAGCCGTCTCGACGGGAGTGTAGCTTTTTATACGGATTTGCCCGGCTATTCGGAAACTGCCAGGCCGTCACTTGCGCGACTGCTCGCCACTAAGATCTTCGCTGGAAACCGGTCGCTAGGCTTCTTCATGAAAACCACGGAGCGGGGATTAGCGTACAACAATGCAATTACAAGTGATCCCCGTTGGAAGGACACTTGGTATAGCGCAAACCGAGTGCCGGATATCACCGCTCTTCTCAAACTTGTAAATTCAACTGCTTCAAGCGGCGCCGATCCCCGGGACAGTAGCCTGGTCGATTACACGCTCAGTCAGGCATTCTGGTTCTCGCGGGAAGCCTCTACTTTCTCTGAGAGAGGAAAAGCGATGGCACAGGACCTCCGCGACGGAGATGATCCGGCCACCATTCGACGATTCTCAGAAGCGATTCTGCAATTGAGCAAAGAACCTGGTTTGCCAGCCGAACTCAGCAGTGCCGCCCTTCCGTCAATCTGTGGAGTCCTGCTAAGAGACGATTGCAAAGTTGCGCAGCAAGAGGGAAACTCACTTTTCTTCTTCATGGGTTCCGAAAAAGTGCTGTCCACCGCGGAGCAGGCAGTCCCTATTCCGAAGCTCCTTCGGGTCTGGCCAAGTGATTATTGGATTCAATAATCCTGTTGGCCGTCATGACACAAGAATTCGGTAATATCTCCAATCACCGCTGTCATGACGGATCGCCAAGTGATACGCGCCCGGCGGGATGGACGATAAATTCGCTGGTGCTTGCAGGATATTATTACCATCCTTCGTTTCGACGATGCCCGAGAATGTGAGTACGGCCCGTCTCTCCGCGAGTTTGGTCAGAATTTGCAAGGTGTAGCTTCCTGGCTCGGCTGTGCTCCGCAAAAACCTCCGTCAGCAATCTAACTGACGCAGAATTCATCGCTGGCGGTTGCACTGGACGGTGGACGGGCGCATCCTTCGCCAGGCCCAAGTGAGTGCGCGATCTTTCATAATAGATCTTTCATAATAGTCGAAATACAACCTGAGAATACGACGCAAGCCGCGCTCGTGGAAGATGAGCACGCGGTCGCGACACTCGCGCCAGATCGAGCCGATCAGCCTTTCCCCGTAAGCATTCTGCCAAGGAGAGCGCGGAGCTCATCGGACATTTTCGCGTGACAAATATATTCAAGTTTTAACAATCCTTAAACCTGATTTTTACCGTACTTTCGTATACTAGAAGCTTGCCCACGATTTATGCCGGTAATATCAACATACATTTGAAGTTGGACCGGGCAGACAATCACCGTGGTTTATGTCTGTCATCGAAATTCCTGATTGTACTTCTAACCCGAAGAAGAGTATTTGTGGTAATCACATACGGAACGCTGATCAGCCTGTGGAAATTTTGTGGAGCAGCCCCATAACGGGAAGCTGATGGTTACATTGAAACGAAAAGAGTTTCAATTTCACAATAATCTTTGACAGTTGGCAGAGTTGCATGTAGCCTAAATCGACATTAACTACACTGGTTCTCATTGTGAGACGCCTTTAGAAACGGCGCGAAGGCATGCTGGCAGCATTCCAGTGTTCTCCTTTGGTTTCAAAATTGGCACGCGCCAAGAGGCAGTTCTTACAAAGCTGATGGATTTGGATGGTTGGCCAGCTTTTCCAGGGGCTGTACGATATCTCCAAATCTTTCATTGAATACTCATTCAGTCAGGTAAGACCAAATTGATGATTTTTTGACTTTAGGGTCACAGGCAATTGTGGCTCAGAGGGCGAAGCTATGACCAGTTTTACTCCTGTTCCTATGCCGGGGCAGACCTTTCATCCGTTGCAGGAAAGAGGCGATTGGTATGCGGTCCAGACCCGGCCGCGGCATGAGAAGAAGGTCGCTACAGAATTACAACAGGCAGGGGTAACTACTTATTTACCCGTGGTCAATCAAGTGCATCGCTGGAGTGATCGTCGCAAGGTGGTGCAGGTGCCATTATTTTCATGTTACACATTCGTGAAAATTGTTCCGAATCATGCAGCGCGCCTGGGAGTGCTGCGTGTTCCCGGCGTGCTCAACTTTGTGGGCAAGCAAGGCGAAGGCCTGCCGATCCCGAAAGTTGAAATCGATAATGTTCGCACGCTCGTAGACCGCGATATTGCCCATACAGAATATCCGTTCCTGAAAGCCGGCGACCGGGTCCGTATTCGGGGAGGAGCGTTAAACGGAATGGAAGGGTTCCTTGTGAAATGCCCGGGGCAGAACAAGTTGGTGGTATCTCTGAGTTTGATTCAACGCTCCCTCGCAGTTGCCTTGGAGGGATATGACGTGGAAAAAATCTGAGCCGGCTGCTGTGACGTTTCGTAAAAATTTGTTCCAATTCGGATGTGTTGCGCTGCCGAAAATCATCGCCGGCGCCAGCACGCTTGCTTTGAACCTGATCTTGCTGCGCTTTGTGGGGCCGCAAAGTTACGGAGTCTATGCTCTTTGTGTCGCAACCATTCTTGTTGCAGATGCGGTCCTGGGCTCAGCCATTGATTTTGCTGTGCTTCGGTTGGCACCTACTTATCAGGTTTCGGACCTTAAGCGTTCAGTTGCCGTTCAGCAGGCGGCCCTCTATTCCAAGCTGATTGGCGCATTGATCGTTGGCGTTCTGCTCGCCATGCTGGCCAGGCCGATCAGCCAAGGCGTTCTTCACCAGCCAGGAACTGAATCGCTGGTTTACATCAGCGGCATTTCTGCCGTGACGCTGCTTTTGTTGCGTTCGGCGCAGGTCCATCTTCAGGTCGAAAGCAGGTTTGGGCTTTATGGCGTGCTGGATTTTTTGCATGCGTTCATCAAGTTTGGCGGAATCATCCTGGTGCTCATGTTTAAAGGGCCCGAATTGGCCCTTTTACTGGCATTTTTTGCGATTGGACCGGCTGTTGTTTTTCTGCTCTGGGCGGTTACGGCAGGCCGCCCGATCTGGCAAAGCTCTTTTCCTCGGGCGGCGGCTTTCAGGGAACTGTTCGCATTTTTGAAATGGTTCCTGATAACTTTCGGCCTCTCGAACGTGCTGGTACGCATGGATGTGTTTTGCCTGACGCGATGGTCGGGAATCGCCGAAGTGGGAATCTTCTCCGCGGGACAGGTTTTTGTACTCATTCCACAACTGTTGGGCACGTATCTCGGCGTCGTTTTAGTGCCGCGCGCGATGCCAAAATGGGAAGCAGGAGAGTTCCACCCGCTTTTCCGCCGCGTGCAAATGGCCAGCCTGGTTGCCGTCGTTATTGCCTATGGCGCCGCCTTTGCCCTGCTGGGAAAGCTGGGGCCGCTGCTTTTGCCGCCTTCATTTGCGCGCTCCATACATGTGATTCTTGCGCTGTTGCCGGCGGGTTTGTGCGGGTTTCTGCTTCTGCCTCTGACGGTTCCTTTTATCATGTTCATCAGACCCAAATTTCTTTTCACCATGGATTGCATCGCATTTCTGCTGCTTGTTCCAATATATCGTTATGCAATCCTCGCGCGTGGTGCAATGGGAGCCGCTTATGTTACATCTGCTTATGCCTGCATTAAAGCCGCAGTCGCAATCACGCTGGCATGGAGGTGGAGTCACAACCGGAATCCTGTGCGGCCCGAAGCCATGGCCGCAATCACCACGGCAGGAACTGCTGAAATTCTCGAAGGAGGAAGCTTCGCATGAAGCTCCATACAAAGACCTGGCTCGCTGTTGCGCTGGTTGTTGCCTGCCTGTCTGCTACGGGCAGGTCACAGGCGCAGGATGCCGGCACTGCGGCAACTCCCGAACAGGCGCAGGCAGCGCCTGCACCGGCAGCCAATCAGGAATCGTTCAGGCTCTCGGCCGGAGACGTGATTGAGCTCAAGCATTTTTATAATCCTGAACTGAACGACACCATCCAAATCAGGCCTGACGGATTTATCTCTTTGCCTTTTCTCGGCGACGTGAATGTTGAGAACAAGACTGTGGCAGAGACTACCCAGATGCTGGAATCTGCCTATAAGAAATATCTGAAGACACCCAGCATCACGATCCAGGTACGCAGCTTCGGTTCACAAAAAATCTATGTCGGCGGAGAGGTGCCTCGGCCCGGCGCCGTCAATCTGGTAGGCCGGCTTACGGTGTTGGGCGCCGTGATGGATGCCGGTGGACCTACCCATGCGGGCAGCAGTTCTACGGTGCTGCTGATCCGCAAAGGCAGCGACGGCAAGCCTCTCATGCAGAAACTCTCGTTAAAAAAGAACGATGAACTTACCGCCGCATCCATGACCCTGTTGCAACCCTTTGATATCGTGTTGGTTCCCGAATCGGGCATCGCGCGCGTGAATCGCTGGGTGGACCAGTACATTCGAAAGGTGATTCCGGTCAATATGGATGCCGGCTTCACTTATCTTGTAAATGCACATTTCTTGCCATGAAACTTATTACATCTGAAGATTTCGAATCGCACACACTTACGTGGGCGGAGCTGGGTCATATTCTCAGGCGCCGCCGCCAGATTATCCTGTTCGTGTTCCTCGGAATGCTGCTGGCCACCTACATCAGCCTGCAACTTACTACCGAGTATTACCAGAGTGAAGCCAGCCTGCTGGTAAAGTTGGGCCGCGAGAATACAGAAATGCCCGCCTCGGTACAGAACGGCACCCTGGTTTCTACAGGAGTCCGCAAAGAAGAACTCAATTCCGAGGTGCGGCTTCTGTCTTCGCGCGTGTTGCTGGAGCGCGTAGTGGACAAGATCGGCCCCGATGCCTTTGCTTTCCGGCCTGCGCGCCCGCACGGCGTCTTTCAGGCGATTCGCTACGGGGTGCGCATGACCGTGCGATGGTTCAAGCAGCAGGCGCAGAACCTGCTGATCGTCCTGAATCTCAAGAAGGAACTGACCCTGCGGGAGCGCGCCATTCTTGCGCTCGAAGACGCGCTTACCGTAGACGCGGATAAAGACTCTGACGTGATCGCGCTGCAGCTTCGATTGCCCAGCGCAGAGCTGGGTCAAAATGCTTTGAATGTGTTGCTGCAGGTCTACATGGAAGAACATATTCGGGCCCGGCGCAATCCGCAAATCCGGGAGTTTTTCGACCAGGAATTGGAATCCAAGCGGGGACAGCTCAAAGAGCTGGAAAAAGCGCGTGACCAGGTGCGCGAGCGGTGGAAGCTCAGCTCCGCCGATGAGCAGCGTTCACTGTTGTTGAAGCGGCTCAGCGATATCCACGCGCAAATCGACGCTAACCAATCGGAGATTTCCGGACTGGAAAAGCAACAACAGGCCATGGCCAGCAGTCTCTCGGCTGTGCCCGACAGCTTGCGGACCTCGGAAGTGACCACCCAAAACCCAACCATTCAATCCATCAAGGAGCGCATCACAAGCCTGCAGCTCGAGCGGGCCAAGCTTGCCAGTCGCTATACCGATGATGCGGAACCTCTCAAAAAAATTGACGAAGAGATTGCGAGCCTGCAATCGCAGCTCACGCAGGAACAACCGACCATTGTGGCTTCGTCGACCTCAGAGATCACGCCGGTCAAAAAAGAGTTTTCGCAAAAGCTGGTGCAAGACCAGGTTGACATTGCTGCTTTACAGGCGCGCGATCAGCAGTTGAATGTGCCGGCGGCGGCGATCGATTCTCAACTCCGTCAAATTGACAATGGTGAAGAGCAGCTCAGAACAGCCGAACGCGAACTGAAGCTGGCGGAGCAGGATTACCTCACGTATGCCCAGCGGCGCGAAGAGGCTTATATCTCTGAGGAACTCGACCTGAATCGTATTGCCAATGTTTCTGTGCTTAGCCCGCCTTCGCTTGGGTTTGAGCCTGTATCTCCTCGAAAGGCCTTGATCATGGGGCTTGCCCTGATATTGGGCCTGATCATCGCCGTGGGCGTAGCTCTTCTGCTTGAATACCTTGATGACGCCGTCCATTCCTCCGGCGATGTGGAAAAGATTGCCGGCCTGCGCTGGTTGGGAACAATTTCTATTTCTGAGGCCAGAGAGAAAACAGCTTGAGAAAAAGAGGATCTTTCATGTCTTCTCCTCTACAGATGATTGCGCCATTGTGTTCGCGGTTGCTTATTCTGGGAATTTTAGCGATTCCGCTTTTCCCCCAAAATTCTCCCTGGACGCCCATCGGTCCTCAATCCAGCACGGTGTTGTGCATGGAACGAGACCCTTTTAACAGCAGCGTCCTGGTTGCAGGTACCTACTTCGGCGGCATTTACTTAAGCATGGATTGGGGTTATTCCTGGAGCCCACTGCCATCGCCTTTCTCTTCCAACTCGGTGTTCTCCATTGCCTTTGATCGAACGCAGTCCGGAACCTTGTATGCCGGGACCTTCCAAGGCGGAATCTACAAGACAACCGATTGGGGCACAACGTGGACGCAAATCGGCTCTTCGCTTCCAGATCCGAATATTCAGTTTGTCGCCGTGGATACCGCGCACAATAACGTGTTATTCGCCGCTACCAGCAATGCCGGAGTGTTCCGCAGCGCTGACGGAGGCACGACTTGGAATTCAGTTTCCATTGGTTCTACAGCGACAGTTGCGGGAAGGAGCATTGCCTTCGACCCACTCCAGTCCGGCGTAATTTACCTGGGCACCGTAGGAGAAGGCGTATTCAAGAGCACCGATGACGGTCTCACATGGAGCGATTTTAACAACGGCCAGCCGGCCACGACCGTGCTCACGCTCCGATTCGACAGCACCGGGACCAAACTCTATGCCGCCACCGATCAGGGAGCGTTCAAGTATGTCTCGGGAGAGACTTCGTGGCGCAATATTACCTATAATCTGCCCAATATCCCGCTGGCCGATGTGTTGCCTCATCCGGTGTTCAGTAATTTCGACTTTGCTGCGACGCTGTTTGGCATTTATGCCATTGCTGACGATCAGAACACCTCCAATTGGACGCTGTGGTCTAATTTCCCAACTCGGGAACTTGTAACCGAAAGCACAGGCTCGGTTTTCCATGCGGCGCTGATCCATGGTTCGCTTTATTCAACTACCAACTTTGGACAAAGCTGGACGCGAGTCGACCGGGGCATACAAAACATTTTTGTGGGCGCACTAGCTGCCACGCATCCCGGTAACGGGACAAACTTGTTTGCCGGAACTGATATTGGAGTGCTTATCAATCCTGCGACATCAGGCTGGACCAGAACGCTGGATATTGGCCAAAGCATCTTTGAAGTGCAGCCTGATCCCACCAACCCCAACAACATCTATGCGGGGGCAGAGAAGAGCGGTGTTTGGAAGAGCACAGACGCGGGCAATACCTGGACGCAATCAGCTACGGGGATTTATCCATCGCAGGTATTTGCGCTCGACCAGCAGGTGCAGTCCACAAAGGTGGTCTATGCCGGCACGACTGCCGGGTTGTATCGCAGTCTGGATGGAGGCAAAAGCTGGGACATCGGCAATATCGTCAATGTTCCGATTGTTTACAGCGTAGCGGTTGATCCAGTGCGTGATCCCATTGCTTACTTTGGGAGCACCGACGGGCACGTATTTAAGACCACAGACGGCGGCTATTCATTCTTCCCATCACAGACACAGGTTGCCGCTGGAGAGAATGTCGTGGCCCTGAAAGCGGCGCCCTGGCAGAATATCTACGCAATCACTTCCGGCGGCGGTCTGTACGCAAGTTCGGATGACGGGTTGAACTGGTTTCCAACTAAAAAAGGAGTGCCGGAACCGGCCCTGTCGGTTGATATTGATCCCTCGCAGCCGTGGGTTGTATATCTGGGCACGTCGGGCGGCGGAGTTTACAAAAGCCAATCTTCCGCCATTCAATGGACAGCCTCCAATAATGGATTGGGTTCGCCTTTTGTCTTTTCGATCGCTGTAGATCCCAACGACACACAGACGATTTACGCAGGCACGCTTGGACATGTCTATCGTTCCACCGATGGCGCGCAGACCTGGCAAGAGCTCGGCTCAGGACTGCCTTCTTCTGCCGTCACCAGCCTGGTTATAGATCGCAACAATGCGGGGACCGTTTACGCGTCTGTGCAGGATTCCGGGCTCTATAAAAGTCTGAATGGCGGGGCTTGGACTTCCATTTCATCCGGCCTTCCCGTTCAGGGAACAGTTGCGCTCGCTGTGGACCGC
>Ga0209166_10000485_pt1 | contig 44051 bp, 39 predicted proteins | sample Coa_R1_3_FD_187151 | JGI IMG/M metagenome (GOLD analysis project Ga0209166, IMG submission 187151) | Surface soil microbial communities from Centralia Pennsylvania, which are recovering from an underground coalmine fire - Coalmine... | ecosystem: Environmental > Terrestrial > Soil >...
ACAGTTGATGACTGTGGTTGCTTGCGTGCTGATGGGCGGCACGTGGATTCTGCAGGATTCCAAGGCCAAGCAGGCGTCCTCGAATCAAACCGCAACCCCGGCGGACGGCTACACTGTCCATGTTACCGCGCCGCACAACGTGAACGGGCACATTATGGGGCCGTACCATCACTTCTGCAAGGTGATGAAGTCGCATCCGGTCATCGTTTGCCAAATCTACGACTCGGCGAATCCCAACGACATGCTGACGCAGGTCGAATTTATCATTGCCAAGAAGCTTGTTCGGCCGGCAGTGAGCCTCAACGACTGGAATCGGCTGTGGCATGATCACGCCGTGGAAATCGCCGGTGGCCGTGTCCAGGTTCTGGACCTGCCGCCGGACAAAGCCAAGGAAGTGGCCGATCTGGTCGCCACCACGGATGGGATCATCTACAGCTTCCAATTTGATGGCAAGGTTCCCAACGGCAAGGTTGTAATGGCCCAGGCGGTCGGTCATCGCCCCCTTACGGCAAAGGAATTCGAGCAGAGCAGGGAGCAAGCACTCGCTGCTAACGCGCCCCGTTGATTCCAACGGGGGCAAGTATGACTAATGCCAGCCGCTGTTATGATGCTGGACACCACATTAGACCCCCAACAGCCGCTCGCCGCCGTTGTCACGGAAGACCGCCTGCGCACGCGAACTTCGCTCCGCAGTTTGGCACGCAAGCTCCGGGAAACCAGGATGAGCGCGCAATGATTCCAGCCAGGGATGATGTGCCAATGCGTAGTTACAGATGTATCCTTCCTCCAAAGCCTCCGATATCGTGTGCAACGCCCGTTGCGGCTCGTTCAGTTTTGCCTGAAGAACACCCAGAGCGAAGCGTGCCTCCGGATCGCGGAACCGGAGTCCGAAACATTCCTCAATGGATCTCAAGCAAATCGGCGAGGAGGCCGAGGTGGATGCGATCCTTGCAGGCACCATCTTGTCGGATGGCAAGCACATTCGCGTGTCTACGTGTCTACGCAACTTGTGGAGGCGGCCACTGGCACGATAATCTGGACCAACACGTCGCAAGTGTCTGCGAGAGACGTATTCACGCTTCAAGACGAGCTTGTCGATCGCATCGTTCAGTCGTTGACTCTGCCGCTAACCGCGCGTGAGCATAGCCTCCTGAAGCATGACGTACCGGCGAATGCCGGTGCGTTTGAATGCTATCTCCGCGCCAACGGTCAGTCGCGATGCAACCAGCGTCGAGCGCACGATGACGGAATCAATGCCCCACAATGAACTGGTGATGGCATCGGGCAGGCCCACCGCAAGAAAGTCGGATGATTCATGATGCCGCAGCATGCGAAATGGAAGCACCATGAGGCGGGTTATGGCGCGGGAACGCGGGACGGCGTCATCCTCTTTAATTCCCGCTTCGCACAGCTCTTCTGACATAGCGCGCGCCGACGCGTAACGATCTCAGGACTGCTTCTCGATGGCGCGCCGAACCACGCGATCGGCGACCGCAAGCGCAGGCGACCGGTAAGGGCCGGTGGACAGTCATACAGCACTGCATGCAGCACTTCGATAGTTGACGCTCCGGAGAAAGCCCGTTTCCCCGTTAACATTTCAAACAGGATGCAACCCAAAACACCCGAGGGGCACCCTGCGGTAGATGCGGGCCCCGATCCGCGTTACTATCCAAGCGCGAGGTAACCCGTGGCACAGCCTCCTGCCGGACGTCTCACCGCTCCTTTACTCCGCGAAAACGGAACCCATCGCACCGCAAGCTGGGAAGAGGCGCTCGATCGCGTCGCCGAAGGCATCCGCCGCGAAGTCACCCAGCACGGTCCGCAAGCCTTTGGCATGTTTAGTTGCTCCAAGACCACCAACGAGCTGAACTACACCGCACAGAAATTCGTCCGCTCGGTCATCGCTTGCAATAATATTGACAGTTGCAACCGCACTTGACACGCTCCGAGCGTCGCCGGTCTGGCGGCGGTTTTCGGAGCGGGCGGCGGCACCAGTTCCTACCGCGAAACGGAGGAGACCAACGTTATCCTTCTGTGGGGCTCCAACGCCCGCGAAACCCATCCTATTTTCTTTCATCATGTTCTGAAAGGTGTGCGCCAGCGCGCCAAGCTTTTCGTAATCGACCCACGCCGCACCAGCTCCGCGCAGTGGGCCGATGTTTGGCTGGGCCTGGATGTTGGTTCCGATATTTCTCTGGCCAACGCCATGGGCCGCGAAATTATCTCCGCCGGACTTGCCAACACAGAGTTTATTGAGAATGCCACCAGCGGCTTTGAAGCCTACCGGGCTTGCGTGGAAAAATACACGTTGCAACGCGCCGAGCGCGATACCGGCGTCCCCGCCGGCGTAATTCGGCAAACCGCGCACGTTTACGCCCAAGCCCCGCGCGCCGAGCTCTGCTGGACTCTCGGAATCACCGAGCATCACAACGCGGTCGACAACGTAGTAGCCCTCATCAACCTCGCGCTGCTCACCGGCCACGTTGGCCGCTATGGCAGCGGCATCAATCCTCTGCGCGGACAAAATAACGTCCAGGGCGGCGGCGACATGGGCGCCATTCCCGATCGCCTGCCGGGTTTCCAGCATGTGGAAAACGCCGAGTTGCGCGGAAAGTTCGAGAAAGTCTGGGGCTGCACCATCCCTCCCAAACGTGGCTGGCATGTCAGTGAGATGCTGCAGGCTATGGAGCGCGGCGAACTGACCGCCTTATACGTTCTCGGAGAAAATCCCGCGGATTCTGAAGCCGATCGTCATCGCGCGCTCAAACTTCTGGGCGGACTGAAATTCCTGGTGGTCCAGGATCTCTTTTACACCAGCACAGCCGAACTCGCGGACGTCGTCCTTCCCGGCGTGGCTGGTTGGTGCGAGGGGGAAGGCACCGTCACCAGCAGCGAGCGGCGCGTTCAACGCGTGCGCAGGGCTATTTCTTTGCCGGCAGGCACCCGCGATGACACCCGGATTCTTTTCGATTTGGCCCGCCGCCTCGGTCACGATTGGGGCCAGCCGGAATCCGAGCGCATTTGGAACGAATTGCGATCTCTTAGCCCCATGCATGCGGGAATGAGTTACGAACGTCTCGAGAAATTAGACGGAATTCAGTGGCCTTGCTACGACGAAGCACATCCCGGCGAAATGTATCTGCACAGCCGGTTGTGGCAACGCCCCGTCCTGGGCCCCCGTGCTCCGTTCCACGCCGTGGACTTTGAACCACCAGTCGATCGCTTGGACGAGCAGTATCCCATCCGGCTAACCACCGGCCGCCGCCTCGATTCCTACAACACCGGAGTCCAGACCGCCCGCTACTCCTCGCCTTTGCGGCACAATGAAACGCTCGATCTTTCACCCGAAGATGGAACCCGCTATAACCTGCGCGAAGGAGAAAAAGTGCGGGTCAGCTCCCGCCGCGGCTCGGTGGTCGCTCCCGTTCGTTTTGATCCGGGGCTGCGGCCCGGGCTTGCTTTTCTGACCCTGCATTTCCACAATCAGGTGGCGACCAACGATCTCACCATCGATGCCGTGGATCCCAAGTCCGGAACCGCCGAGTTCAAGGCCACGGCCATCCGGATCGATAAGTTTCAAGAGCGCTGAGTGGACCTACACCTGACTGCTGACCGTCCGACTGGCACCGAGAAGGCGGCCGTCGATACCGTGCTCGGTCCCGCGGAATCCGGCTGGCAAGGCGGCCAGCGCAATATAGACGTAGATGGCCGCGCTGCCTTCAGTAACGTATCCCATCGCGACTTGCTCCTTCCCGTCCTGCACGCCATTCAATCCCGCCTTGGATGGATCAGCCCCGGCGCGCTCAACTATGTGGCCTTGCGCTTGCACTTGCCGCCGGCGGAAATTCATGGCGTGGCTTCGTTTTACGCGATGTTTTCACTCTTACCGCGCGCGCCCATCGTGGCGCATGTTTGCGACGACATCGCTTGCCTGACTCGCGGAGCGGATCAGCTGTGCGCTGAGTTGGAGAAAGATCTCGGATCGGCGGGCTCCGCCGGCTCAAAAAATCGCACAGCGTGGCTGCGCAGTCCGTGCCTGGGTTTGTGCGAGCGCGCTCCTGCCGCGCTCATCTCCGCGGCGGGAGAATCTCCGCGGGACTTTGTCGTCGCTCCGGCGAGCGCGTCTTCGATTCAATCTGCGTTGAGCGATGCGGAACTGGGAAAGCTCCCCTCCGAGCCCGATACGCTTGACGCGAAAATCTCGGTACCGCAAGCGGGCAGCCCTCAGCTTCGCCTTCTTTGCCGCATCGGTCGAACGGATCCTGCCAGCCTGGACGAATATCGCCGCCTCGGCGGGTATGCAGCACTGCGTCTTGCCATCGAAATGGGTCCCGAGAAAATCGTTCGCGAAGTGATCGCCTCGCGGCTTTTGGGACGAGGCGGCGCTGCGTTTCCCACCGGGAAGAAGTGGGAAGCTTTGCTGCTTCAGCGAAATTCTGGCCGTCCGCATTACGTTATTTGCAATGCCGACGAATCGGAGCCTGGCACATTTAAAGATCGCGTGCTGATGGAAGGCGATCCCTTTGCGATCCTTGAAGGTATGACCATTGCCGCGCTAGCGGTGGGCGCTGAGAAAGGATTCATCTACATTCGGGGAGAGTATCCGTTGGCTGCCGATCGTTTGGATAAAGCGATGGAAGCGGCTCGAGCGAACGGATTTCTTGGCCAGCAAATTCTTGGCTCTTCGTTTCGATTCGACGTAGAAATCAGGCGCGGCGCCGGAGCGTATATCTGCGGTGAAGAAACCGCGCTGTTTAATTCCATCGAAGGCTATCGTGGCGAACCGCGCAACAAGCCGCCCTTTCCTACCCAAGCCGGATTGTTCCGCCAGCCTACGGCAGTGAACAACGTCGAGACTCTGGTGAACGTTCCCGAAATCATTTTGCATGGCGGTGCAGCCTACGCCCGCACCGGTACCGGGCAATCCGCCGGACGCCGATTGCTCTGTCTATCTGGTCACATTGTTCGACCCGGCGTGTATGAAATTGAATTTGGCGCAACGTTGCGACAAGTCATCGAACTGGCTGGCGGTGTAAGCGGCACCGGCAAGTTACAAGCGGTTTTGCTCGGCGGCGCCGCGGGCACATTTGTTTCTCCGAACGAATTGGATACGCCGCTCACGTTCGAGGGCACGCGCGCCATCGGCGCCACCCTGGGCTCCGGCGTGGTTATGCTGTTTGACGACGCCACGGACATCAAGCGGATTCTGCTGCGCATCGCGGAATTTTTCCGTGAAGAAACCTGCGGGCAGTGCGTACCGTGCCGCGTGGGCGTTACCCGGCAAAAGGAAGCTCTGGAACGCCTGATCGAAGGAAAGCCGCTGGGCTCGACCGGGCAGGAGCTTCACTTGCTGCAGGAAATGGCCCAGGCCATGCGCGACGCCTCCATCTGCGGGCTTGGACAGACCGCCTCGAGCGCGCTGCTCTCCGCAGTGAGTCGCTGGAGTCTTTTTTCATGAGCGCGCCGCTCAATGCCCCGGCGCCCACCATCCCGGTTCCGCGCGGACCGTTGCCCTCCGTGCCGCCGGAGGCTGCGCGCCGCCCAGTCGAAATTCAGGTGGACGGCAAAAGCGTAACCGTCTCCGAGGGCGCGACGATTCTTGACGCCACTCGAAAACTTGGGATTCATACGCCAACGCTGTGCTATCTCGAGAATTTGACCCCGGTCAATGCCTGCCGCGTCTGCGTAGTGGAGCTGGAAGGCTCGCGCACGTTGGTACCCGCGTGTTCGCGAATCGTCGAGCCGGACATGAAGGTCAAAACGGATTCCGAACGCGTGCGTCTCAGCCGCCGTCTGGTTCTGGAATTTCTGGCGTCCTCGGTAGATGTTTCCACGGCGCCTTCCTTGCAATCTTATTTGGACGCTTACGATGCCGACCCGCAACGTTTCGGAACACACGAAAGCAACGCCAAGCTGCCCGTGAAGATCGACAACGATCTATATGTTCGCGATTATGCGAAATGCATCCTGTGCTACAAGTGCGTGGAAGCCTGCGGCGTGGATGCGCAGAACACCTTCGCCATCGGGGTGGCCGGACGCGGATTTTCCGCGCATATCGCCACGGAATTTGATATTCCCCTTCCGGAATCGGCCTGCGTCTATTGCGGAAATTGCATCGGAGTTTGTCCCACCGGCGCACTCATGTTCAAAACCGAATTCGACATGCGCGCCGCGGGAACCTGGCGGGAAGCGTTGCAGACGCGCACCGACACGATTTGCCCTTATTGTGGCGTAGGCTGTACGCTGACCGTCCACGCACAGGACGACAAGATCGTGCGCGTTACTTCTCCACTCGATCATTCCGTGACCAACGGCCATTTGTGCATCAAGGGCCGATTCGGCTGGCAATTCGTGGAGATTCGCGAAAAGGGAATCGACGCCGTCGTTTCTCCTAACGCTGAGGAGAAACAATGAACGCTTTTGCGAAACAAGTTCTTAAACGCCGATGATTTCGCCAGAGTCGTCCAGATCGATCGATTGCGCGCGCGAAATTTTGGGAAGCCCCGGCATCAGCATCACGTTGCCGGAAATTACCACCACAAATCCGGCCCCAGCCGAAAGCGACGCGTCGGTGACATGCAAGGTCCATCCGGTAGGCGCCCCGGGAATTTTGGGGTCGTCAGTAAATGAATACTGGGTCTTCGCAATACAAACGGGCAGTTTCGCAAATCCCCAATCCGAGAACTGCCGTAGTTTGCTTTTGGCTTGATCGCTGAAGCTGACCTCGCCCGCGCCGTAAATCCTGCGCGCGACCACCTGAATTTTCTCGACCAGCGGTGCCTCCAGGCCGTACGCAGGGCGCACCGCCGGATTGGGATTGTTAGCGATCAGCTTCACTACTTTTTCGGCCAGTTCCTTCGCCCCAGCGCCACCTTTTGTAAAGGCTTCAGAGAGCGCCGTAGGCGTTCCATGTTCGGCGCAATAATCCTTCAGCCGCATCAAGTCGGTATCGGTATCTTTCGGAAAGCGGTTGATGGCCGCAATGGTGGGAATTCCGAATCCCTTGAGATTAGCGATGTGCCTTCCGAGATTGGGCAGTCCCCGTTCTAGATCTCCTTCGCCTTGGTTGCGGATGCTTTGCACCGTGGTCACCAACACCGCCGCCGCCGGTGTGTTGCCGGACTGTTGCATCACGATATCGATATATTTTTCGCCGCCAAGATCCGCCGCAAACCCAGCTTCGTTTACCACGTAATCGGCGAGGCGCAGGCCCATCTGCTGGCCAATAACGCTGCTGGTGCCGTGTGCGATATTGCCGAACGGCCCGGCGTGCACAAACGCGGGCGTGCCGTCGGTAGTTTGCACCAGGTTGGGTAGGATGGCGTCCGCAAGCAGCGCCATCATGCCCCCAGTAGCGCCAAGATCCCTCGCGCGCACCGCGTTTCCGTTGCGGCTCGCGCCAATCACAATGGCGTCCAGGCGTTGCCGCAGGTCCTTCACGCTTTTGGCCAGGGCCACGATGGCCATGATTTCCGACGCGGCGGTGATCACGAATCCGGTTTTGCGGCCTCCGCCGTCCTTCTTGCTGTCCAGCGAAACGGCAATGCGCCGCAGAGCACGGTCGTTCATATCCAGTGCCCGCGGCCAGGTTATGCGGTCAGGATCGAGATGCAAATCGTTGCCGTGGAAAAGATGCGCGTCAATCAGGGCGGCGAGCAGATTGTGAGCGGAGGAGATGGCGTGAAAATCGCCGTGAAAATGGAGATTGATTTTCGCGCTCGGCTCGATCTGCGCTAGGCCCCCGCCGGCGGCGCCGCCTTTCATGCCGAAGACCGGGCCGAGCGAAGGTTCGCGCGACGTGATGACGACTTTCTTGCCGATGAGCGCCAAACCTTGTGTCAGACCGATGGCAGTGACGGTCTTGCCTTCACCCGATGCCGTCGGCGTAGTGGCGGTGACCATAATCAATTTTCCACGTTGTTTGTAGGCGGGATCGGTGAGCAGTTCCAAGCGCACCTTAGCCCCGTAGGGGCCAATTTGTTCGATATATTTCGGTGGAATCTCGAGTTTCCGGGCGACATCCTGAATGGGAAGCAGGGTTTTATTCATAAATGAGGAGTTGTCATCCGAGATTTGAATTCGGCATTTTGGCGGCCCCTAGACTATCGCATCCGCATTCGCCCCACCACCGTATAAGCAGCGAATGTGCATTCAACCGGCGGACCTAGGCCGAATGTTCAGGTTGGTCGCTAGCCGTCGCAGACGCGACCCCCTGCCGTTTCGGCGCAGATTCTTTGGTACGGCTTAGGAGTATCCGAAGCGCATGCAAGCCGCGCTTCTCGCCCGGTGGTCTTGGCAGTGCTGCTGCTTCTTATAGCGACAACAACGATGCAGACCCAGTTTGCGGCGCAGGCCATGATCGTTGCTGGGAGAACGTCAGCCTGCTGGTAGTACGGGGCGGGGGGAATACTACAAAGAGCAAAATTTTAATTACGTGGTGATCGTCGCACTTCGGTAGAGTTGCGGTCTTTATATTCGATATTCGCTCCCTTGTGCCGCGTTGGGTGGGCCATAGGCTAGCGAGCCAGAGTTTGTCGAATCCAAAATGGTCAGTTAAACATTCAATCCGTGGCTGCGACACTGATGGACGATACCCAATCGGTTCGCCGCGCCAACTTTTCGCTTCATGCGATACAAATGGTTTTTAACGGTCTGCTCGGATAAGCAGAACTGATCGGCTATTTCCTTGTTTGAGGCGCCATGCGCTAGCATTGGAACAAGTTCCTGCTCGCGCTGCGTCAACCCCAGGGAATTACGAACTATGGCAGAAGGCAAAGCATTCGCGCTTTTCTCGAAATAATTAAAAAGCAATCTGCAAAGGTGACTATCGCAAAATGCTCCGCCGCGGCACACTACCTGCACCGCCTCCAATACGCGTTGCGATGATGCGTCGCGCAATACGTATCCAGCGATTCCCGCGCGAATGCACCGCAGGAACTCCTGTGGCTCATCGTTCATTCCCAGCATCAGGATACGGAGGCGCGGTGCGTGTGCGCTAACGATTCGGACAACGGATAAATCGCTTGCTAAATCGCCGCCGGAATTAAATAAGAGTGCGTCAGCTCGGGATTGTGCCACCTCTTGTACCGTGTCCATGGTGGCGGCGCTCTGCCCGACAACTTGCAAATCAGTGCGCTTGCTCAGTAGCTTTCCAAGGGTCTCGCGTAGAAGGCGATTATATGCCATCACATAGACGCGCGATGTAGTCTCCGTCATCTGCTTCGATCCTCTTCCCGGCAAGCGGCTGTATTGGTGCCGATGCGAAAGGCGTCCCCGATCACGGGCCAAACGAATTTCAAGAAACCCCGCCTGAGACCGGAGAGTAGCTGTTCGATTCAAAAGTCTGGAGAAGTCGGCGTTGCCGACTCTGTTGATCGTGTGCTCTTTGCGGAAAAGACCAACTAGCCCTTCCCCCCAACCGTAGATTTTCAGCAGGAACACTGACTGTGGCTGAAGGTACTTGCCTACCGCCGATCTGCATAGAGCGAAAGCCTCCTCTGCTCTCGTTTTACGCGCTCGGTAGGCGCCTGCCCTCGATCTGGACGTTCCCCGGCGCCGCCAAGCATCTGCGATAAACTTCCTTATCCGATTGTTAGGTTAGAGTTTATTCATGGTTACTTATCCTGTCAAGGAATACCGCTAACGTATCTTCTTATCCGCCATCTCTATCGGTAAAAGTCTTGAGAAATTATTGGGTACTCGGTAGGTACTGCGGGCTCTTTAAGGTAGTGCCGCACTCTCATTGGCACTACTTGTTGCGGCGGTTCTTCATTGAGCCTTCCCATTTCCACGGACTCCCGGATACTTACAGGAAGCACCACGCAAATGACCACCACTGCATTCAGGATGGATTTGACTGAGGAGTACGCCATGGTCAGGTCGATTCGCGTCGTGGTGGCTAATCGCCCGAAGCTGATGCGCGAGCTGATTCTTTCGATGCTTTCGGACGAGCCGGGCGTGGAGATCGTTGGCGAAGTTGCTGATGACGCCGAGATCGCAGAGCGAGTGCAAGAGGTTTCGCCAGACTTGCTGGTGATTGCGCTCGACGAGCCCTCCAAGCGGCCCGAACTTTGCGACATTCCTGCGCGACCATCCGAAGCTACGCATTATAGCCGTGGCGTCGCAGGAGAACTGCAGCGTGTTTTACTGGGCTTTGTTCGACATTCAATCGAGCGAGATCGAAGCTTCGGAACAAGGGATCCTGAATGCAGTGCGGAATATCGCGGCCATGGGGGCAGGGGAGCCGGTATAGAGATCGAGCGCGCGAAATTGCAGCGGGGTGTCTTGTGGATTCGGAACAAGCGATGAAACCCATACGAGTGCTGGTGGCCAATCGTCCCCGGCTCATGCGGGAGCTTATGGTAGCAACAATTTCGGAACAACCGGATATCGAAATTGTCGGCGAGGTGCAAGACGACGCTGAGTTAGCGGATGCGGTGGAAAGAACGCGCCCCGACTTCTTGATCGTTGCCCTCGAAAAGGTCAACCGCTTGCCACCGGCCTGCCATTCGATCCTTCAAACCTATCCGCAAATGAAAGTCATTGCGGTGTCGTCCGATCGCAACAGTTCGATGTTTTACTGGGCTTCCCTGAAGGTGCAGTCCAACCAAATTGAGACCTCGGAAGCCGGCGTTCTCGGTGCGCTGCGCGGGAAAACCCAAATGACTCCCAGGTGGCAGCAATGAGGAACTACGATCGCCGCTTTTTCGAACAAGATGCCTTTCCCGAGCAGCGTGCGCCTGCTCTGTGCGATTTGCTTTCTGACACGCTGGTGATTCCAAAGCGGCCAAGTTTTGTGATGGTGTCCGGCCAAGTGTTCAACCCGACGGCAGTCTCCTATCGGCCGGGGAAGAGTGCGAAGTGGTACCTCAGCCAAGGGGGCGGGCCTACGACTATGGCGGATAAAAGAGCGATCTTTGTCGTTCGCGCGGATGGTTCCGTGATCGGAGCAAAGGAGAGCTTGTGGTCCGGAAAATCGTTGAACGCGGTGTTGCAGCCGGGCGACACGGTGGTCGTTCCAGAGAAGGCCATTGGTGGGGGCGTCCAGTGGTCGAGCGTGTTTTTGGCTGCACAAGTGGCTTCATCGATTGCTAGCACGATATTTATCGCCGCGCATTACTGATTGGAATGGTTCATGGGTGGTTGGCGGATGGGTGTCAGGTTCGGACTTAGCTTGCTTGGGTCCATGGCGTTGGGGGCGAGCTGTTATGCGATGCCTCGAAACCAGCAGGCAGGCGTTGCAACACAGAAAAGCACCGGTGATGAGGGCAGTTCGGATGCAAAAGTCGGGAAGTCCAGCACCTCACTGCAACCCGCGGCGGATTGGGAAGAACGTGAAAATAGCGTGGGGCCGCACTTGCTGAAGAATATCGCGGAAGACCAGAAGGCATTGTGGGTGGGCCCGAAGAGTCTTCGTTGGGACGATGCCGACTGGCTTGTGCCTCTGGGCGGCGCCGCTGCGGCAATGTTTGCGACGGATTCGAGCTACAGCCGGCATCTTTCGAATTCGCCAAGCCGTATCAAGTACAGCAAGGATCTTTCCAACTATGGAATCGCGTCAATGGTGGGGATTGGTGGCGGTTTGTATTTGTGGGGACACCTCACCCACGACGATCACAAAATAGAAACCGGCATTCTGGCCGGCGAAGCGGCCATCGACAGCTTAGGGCCGGTGTACGCCATCAAGTATGCATTCGGCCGCGAGCGACCGCTGCAAGACAATTACCAGTGCCGATTCGGTCAAGGTGGCGTCTCGTTCCCGTCGGAACACGCGGCCGCCGCCTGGTCCATTGCTAGCGTAATCGCACATGAATACCCCGGCCCGCTGACATCGATATTTGCATACGGCTTGGCTTCCGCAGTCAGCGCCTCCCGTATTACCGCCAAGCAGCATTTCCCTTCGGATGTGTTGGTCGGCAGCGCCATAGGCTGGCTCGAAGGCATGTACGTCTACCGCAAGCACCACGACCCTGGAATCGGTGGCGGCGAGTGGGAAACCTACGCCGAGGCTCATGACCGTGCCGAACGCAGCGCCTCCAACATGGGCTCCCCCTACGTCCCGCTGGACAGCTGGATCTATCCGGCACTCGACCGCCTTGCCGCTCTCGGCTACATCGATACCACAATTTTGGGCTTGCGTCCTTGGACTCGATTGGAATGTGCGCGTCTCGTAAGTGAAGTGGCGGAACATCCGGTTCGCGACCAGGATTACGAAAACGTTGAGAAATTCAATGAATCGCTCTCTCTCGAGTTCGCTTATGAATTTCAGTTAATGGCCGGTGAGAAAAATCAGCGGGCCCAGCTGGAATCAGTTTACGCTCGATTTACCAGCGTGTCCGGGCCGCCCCTTACCGATAACTATCACTTCGGCCAAACCGTCATCAATGACTTCGGCCGCCCCTTTGAGCGTGGTTTCAACAGTGTGGACGGGCTGTCCGCTTGGGCCGCGGAAGGACGCTTCGTGTTTTACGTGCGCGGGGAATATCAACACGCTCCGTCCGCTCCGGCACCGTCTCAAGCCGTCTTGACTTTCACTAGCGGGGTGGACGGCCTGCCTTCCGGCGCACCCTCCGTGCCCATCCCGACCACCGACCGATTCCGTCTTCTCGATACCTATGTGGGAATGAACTTCGCGAATTGGCAGTTCTCCTTTGGCAAACAGAGTCTGTGGTGGGGACCAAACGAGGGCGGACCATTTCTCTTTAGCGACAATGCCGAGCCACTGAATCTTTTTCGAGTCAGTCGCAATGCGCCGTTCCGGCTGCCCTGGATTTTCCGGCTGCTCGGCGACATACGGATGGAATTTTTCGTGGGCCAACTCTTCGGCCACCAGTTCGTGGTTACAGGGTCGGGACCGTCGAGCGAATTGATAGGACAATTCGGGCAGTCCTTGAATCCACAGCCTTTTATCAATGGGCAGAAAATTAGTTTCAAGTTCACGCCCAATTTTGAACTCGGCCTTTCCAAAACTTCCGTATTCGCGGGACAAGGCATACCGTTGACCCTTCCTAACTTTCTGAAGAGCATCTACAATCCCGGGACACCCAACGGAGCCTCGCCTTTCGGTGACGGCCGTACTGCTTTCGATTTTTCCTACCGTATCCCCAAGCTACGAGACTGGTTGACGCTGTATGGCGAAGGCTTCAGCGAAGACGAGATTTCTCCCATAGCGTACCCCGGCAAGTCCGTATGGCAAGCCGGCCTGTACATGCCCAAGCTGCCGGGGCTAGCCAAGCTCGATCTCAGGCTCGAAGGTGGAACGACCTCCCCGCCAGATTTCCCGCTCTGTATCAATTGTTTTTATCAAAACACTGAATATTTAAACTCCTATACCAACAACGACAAGTTGATGGGCTCCGGACTTGGCCGCGCGGCCCAAGGCGAGGAGATTCGCAGTGACTACTGGTTGAATCCAAAAAGCAAATTTGGAATTCGCCTCCGGCACCGCAAGATCGATGGGCAGTATCTGCCCGAAGGCGGAACTCAAACTGACGTCGCGGTAAACGCCGATTTTTTCCCGCGATCGAGTTTCAGCGTTTCCACATACGTGCAGTACGAAAAGTGGCAGATTCCATTCCTCGCGGCAGGACCCCAGTCCAACGTGACGGCGTCCTTCGAGTTCACATTTTGGCCGCAAGGGAGAGTTCGGTGAATGTCCGTGACTTCCGGGAGCAAATGGCGAAGAAAGGAGTAGCGTGACGCAGACGGCCACAAAGCCGCAGCCCGAGACCGAATCAGATCGAGACATCGGCGCTCTTTCGCTGCCGGAGCTCCCGCTCGAAGACTCTCGCGAGTGGCAAGCGCAACGTTTGCGTCTATTGTGGGGCCGCCGCCAATGGTTCGTGCGCATCGCGGGAATTTCCCTGATTGCGTCGACTTTCATTGCCTTCCTGATACCTAAGCAATACACCTCTACTGCGCAACTGATGCCACCAGATTCCCAGTCGGCGTCTGGGATGGCGATGATGGCTGCGTTTGCTGCAAAGGGAGGAGGACTCGGCTCGGTAGCGGGTGATTTGCTCGGCATGAAGAGTACCGGGGCTTTGTTTATCGGAGTATTGCGAAGCCAGACGTCGCAGGATCGCCTTATTGAGCAGTTCGATTTGCAGAGAGTTTACGGCAAATCGATGATCGTCGATGCGCGAATAAAACTTGATGAAAATACATCGGTTTCCGAGGATCGCAAGAGCGGCATAATCACCATCAGTGTGACCGACCACGATGCTCGGCGCGCTGCAGCGCTCGCCGCTGCCTATGTTGATGAATTGAATTCTCTGGTCGCCGACCTCTCTACCTCCGCCGCGCATCGGGAGCGGGTTTTTCTGGAAGAGCGCCTCCAGGTCGTAAAACAAGATTTGGATGACGCCTCCAACCAGCTTGCCCAATTTTCCAGCAAAAACAACACCATCGACATTCAGCAGGAAGGGAAGGCCATCGTGGAGGCTGCTGCCAATCTCGCCGGCCAGATGATTGCCGCGCAGTCTCAGCTGGAAGGGTTACGGCAAATTTATACCGACAGCAATCCCCGGGTGCAGTCCTTGAATGCGCGGGTAGCCGAACTTCGCAAGCAGCTTCAAAAAATCGGAGGCACCGGTCAGGATAGCGCCAAGGATTCGGCATCAAGTGTTGAGCAGGTATCGGAGATGCCTTATCCATCGATCCACAATTTGCCGCTGCTGGGTGTCAAATACGCCGATCATTTCCGGCACGCAAAGATTCAGGAGACCGTGTACGAACTCCTGACCGAACAATATGAGCTGGCCAAAGTGCAGGAAGCAAAGGAAACGCCGAGCGTAAAGGTTTTGGATCCGGCCAGAATTCCGGAAAAGAAATCATTTCCACCTCGATTGGTGATCATGTTGTTAGGCACGTTTCTGGCGGTGGGGCTCTCCGCGGTTTGGGTGTTGGGTTCAGCGCGGTGGGAAGAGGTTGACGCGGCGGATCCGCGAAAAGTGTTCGCGCAAGAGGTGGCGGGAACGGTAAAAGCCAGGCTGCCGTGGGGGCTGGCATCGCAGAACGGCAATGGCGCAGGTTCGCGGGCGCAAAGGATTTGGAACCGACTGGGCGGCGGGCATGCTGGTACCGCTTCCCGGGCGGATCTGAGGATGGGGCCGCCGGGCGCGGAAGAGTAAGCGCAAAGCGGCTGCAAAACGCAGAAAATATTAGGGTTAGGTCACATCGCCCTCTGTAAGTGACGGGGCGAAGCTGTATCCGAGCATGGTTCGGGAGTATCCGAGAATGTCCCTGATCCCGGCGTTCGAAAGCAACGTTTCCCCGGCGGCTGCCAGCGTGCGTGCGCTGCAATCGCCGCAGGCGGATCCGCACTGGTACGCGGCGTACACGTGCGCGAATCATGAGAAGCAGGTTGCGGCGCAACTCGAGGTCAGAGCGGTGGAACATTTTTTGCCGGTGTACAGCTCGGTGCGGCGGTGGAAGGATCGGCGGGTGACGCTGGACTTGCCGCTGTTTCCGGGATACGTGTTCATACGGCTGGCGCTGAGCGAGCGGATGCGGGTTCTGGAGGTTCCTGGGGTGGTGCGGCTGGTGGGGTTCAGCGGGCGGCCGGCGACGCTTCCCGACGAAGAGATGGAGATCCTGCGTACGGGGCTGGGGCGGAGATTGGGCGCGGAACCGCATCCTTTCCTGACGGTGGGCCGGCGGGTGCGGATCACGGGGGGGCCGTTCGCGGGGCTGGAGGGGGTGTTGAAGCGGAAAAAGAGCGCGCTGCGGGTGGTGGTGTCGCTGGAGTTGATCCAGCGATCGGTGGCGGTGGATGTGGACTTGGCGGATGTGCAGGCGATGGCGAGTCGCGAGGGGATACCCCCCTCCCCCGGGGTTTTCCGGAAGTGCGGATTCTAAAGGGCTTGCAGGTGCGGGTGTTGTAAGTGCGTATTCTAAAGGAGTTAAAGTGGCGTGTTTTGTGTAAGTTGCGGGGAGCCTGGAAGTGCGGAATACAAAGGACTTAGCAGGGAAGGGGCGGATGGGGTGGCGAAATCGTGAGAAGGAAGCGGGTTGGAGCGGCGCAAGTTGATGAGAGGATTGAGGTTGGGTACGCTGCGAGGAAATCATTCACTACGATAGCATATAATGGCTAGATTGTCAAGAAATTTCATCATAATAACCTTAAGTGGTTCGGTATCAGTTGACAAGCTAACCGCGGGACGCGAGCGGTGAAGGGGACCCAACTGGAAAGCGAATCAATCTTGGCGGAACTTATAGAAGCCGAGGCAGTGGGCGCGGCGCTACCGATCCGCAGCCGCCTGTCCTGGATTCGCGATGCGGTGCAGGCGCACGCGCGGGAATACGGGGGCACGTTTGCGACGGAATTTGTGGTTTTGGCCTGCCAGCTTCTCGTCTATAAACTTGCCGCCCACTTCCTAGGGAGGGCGGGCTTTTCCGAGTATGCGGTGGCTCGGCGGACGGTTGCATTGGTGTATCCCATTCCTTTACTCGGAGTGGCCGTTGCCCTGCCAAGATACGTGGCCCACGCAATCGGGAGCGGGAACGGGGCTCGAACGGGGCGATATTTTGGCGCCGCGGTTTGGTGCATGGGTCTGGGCGTCTTGGCGTCGGCGCTGCTGATGAATTTATTTTCGGGAATGTTTGCGTACGCTTTCTTCGCGGGGAGGGAGTACGCCAATCTAGTCCTGCCCTTAAGCGTTCTGCTTATCGGGCTGGTTTTACATGTTTTGGTCTATTCCTATTTTCGAGGGCGCCAAGCAATGCGGCAGGCCAACCTGCTGCAACTCGTTAATTTTGGAGTTGTGCCGCTTGCGGCATTTCTAATTTTCAATGGCAGCGTGCGATCCGTCATTGCAACAACAGGGTTGCTGACCACGCTGGTAGCTGTTATCGCCTTGGCTTTCACCCCCGTGCGCCACGTTGCGGAAGACGTATTTCCGGAGGCGAAAGAGTTGCTGCGGTACGGCTTGCAGCGGGTACCGGGGGACTTTGTACATATGGCGCTATTTACCCTGCCGGTAACCTTCGTGGCACATTTCAGCGGGGTGCAAGAGGCTGGTTATGTCGCGTTTGGGGTCTCGGTTTTAAATATGATTGGGTCGATGTTTTCGCCGCTGGGGTTGGTCTTGCTGCCCAAGGCGAGTCGAATGCTGGCGGGCGGGGACCTGGAGGAATTAAGAGCCCACGTGGCACAAATCGTAAAGGCGACGGCACTGGTTTCCGTGTCGATTGCGGTCGTGCTTGAATTCTTCGCCGGGGAATTAATCAGGGTTTATCTTGGCCCGAGCTTTTCCGAAGCGGCCAGTTTTCTGCGGATTCTCGTTCTAGCGGCGGTGCCCTACTCTCTCTATTGTGTGCTCCGAAACCTGGTTGACGCTTTCCACGAAAACGCGGTGAACGCTCGAAATCTGCTAGTAGCATTCGCGGTCTTCTTGACGCTTTCGCTGGGGGGGCTTCTGGTCTTTCGACCGCCGCTACAAATCCCAATCGCTTTTGTCTTGTCCATCCTGCTGGTCGCGGTGCTAAGTTGCAGAGAAGCTCTGAAAATCGTTCGGGGTAGGCTGACTGAAGTGTGATGATGATAGCCTCTCCATGGGTGCCGTTGGCCGTGCTCTTTGCCTCGGGTGTGGGCGCTCGCTTAGTCCGAGGTAGCTGGCTTGCCCCGACTGCCTTTCCGGCTGTCCTCTGGACAATCTATGGTGGAATCCCTCTGCTTTTGTTCAAAGACGTTGTTTCTCCTATTACTGTATGGGTAATAGTAATATTAGTATTCTCGACTCAATTTGGGGCGTTCATTGCCGAAGATCTCGGCCGTGGGCGTAGTGCAAGGGTGTTAGAAAGGCTTCTTGGGTTCTCGACGATTTGTCGACAGGCATTAGGAATTGTGCTCGCCTGCTCTCTGGTGGCATTTAGTGGCGCTGCCGTCTTCCTTTTTACTGCCCTCAGGCTGAATGATTTGTCGTTGTCATGGCATGGAGTTATGAGCCTTGGCGCTCTCATGTATGGCGTTATGGTGGCCGGTGAGGCGCAACCGTGGTGGTTTCGACTCACGAGGATGTGGGCGTTTCCAGCTGTCATTGTGGGTGGGATATCGTTTGTCGGCGAATCGTCTAGGAAAGGAAAGCTTCTTAGTTTTGCCGGGTTTATCCCGGTCCTTCTGGTAGGAACCACGCTCGCTTCCCGATTCGGTACAGCCATGGCTATCGCCTGTTGGATCGGATCGTATCTCGCTGCGAAAACCCACATGAGCGGTGGCCGTTTCCGCTTTCGGAAAGTGCTTCTGGTGAGCGGGCTGTCGCTTTTCATCGCGATGGTGATTATGTATGTCGCGCTCGGGTCACTGCGGGGACAAAAGTACGGAGATTTTGGGGATGATTACGCGTACGTAGGAACGAATTTTTTTGGCTACCTGTCGGTTTTCGACAACTTTGTGAAAAGCGAGGGTAACTATAGCCGCGGGTTTGGGCAATATTCCTTCGCGGGGGCGTTCGACTTATTGGGAATTAGGGAGCGTGAAACTGCCCTGAGCTACATTCCAGTCATGTTGGAGAACGGCGTAGATTCCAATATCTTCACGGCCTTTCGAGGCCTTATCCAAGATTTTTCCTATCCTGGCGCTGTGCTCTTGCTTGCTGTAGCCGGGTTCTTTGCTGGCAGAGCCTATATGAATTCCTGTCGGGGGAATATGCGTGGATTTCCCATCTTAATTGCGTACTACGCATTTTTTCTGTGGTCGCCAATCGTTTCAGTATTTTCATACAACTCGGTTGCTCTCGGAATTCTGGTCGTCTGGTTACTGGTTAGAAGGCGAGCGGCTAAGAATGCGGCCCGGACAGAGGAATCGCTTAGGATTCTAGGCTGCCGGGTCTCTCCTCGAAACGCTTGACTGGGAGTGTGATGCTGCATGTTCAAAATCGCTCAGTCTAATGCGTTGGGCGCTTCACCGTGTCATCAGTGCGCCTCTTTGTCCTGCCCGACGTGCGGGACCGGGGATTGGAAACATGTTCGAAGGGTGCGAGGCGCTTCGATTTCGCAGTGTGGCCGATGCGGCCTGCTTGCAACGACCGATTTTTTGGTCGGTAACGCCACGACGGATGGTCTCTACGAGACGTCACTTGAGCATTATGAGGAATACGGGGATCGCTACCTCCCCCGGCGGATCCCCGCGTTCGAGCGCGTCATTTCCTCACTTGAGCGATTCAGGAGGACTGGTCGCCTTTTGGAGGTCGGATGCTCGTACGGCGATTTTTTGGAGGTGGCGCGGCGGGCGGGATGGCGTGCGGACGGCATAGAGATCTCAAGCTATGCCTGTCAGGTTGCGCGCTCCAAAGGCTTTGAGGTGCATTCTGGAGAGCTTGAAGGTCTTGCACTTAATCGTAACTCCTACGACGTGATTGCTATGTGGGATGTGATCGAGCATCTAAGGGATCCGGGCGAGATTGTACAGCGGTGCAAAGAGCTATTAGCGCCGGGCGGGGCTTTGGTCGCGCGGACTCCAAACGCGGATGCACTCGAGCGCCGAGGAGGTTTGCCTGGGCTTGCGTACAGGCAGCTCGCATACCCGGCGAATACTCGCGAGCACGTGTTCCACTTCACGCCGAAGAGTTTGTCTCAATTGTTAAAAGCACAGGGGTTCGAGCGGGTCGAAACCGACGATTATGGGGGTTGGGAGGAGAGGGTTATATCGGGAGGGAGCGCACCAGTCCGCATGGGACGGTATTTAATCATGAGGTACGCGTGGTTGCGGCGATGGCCTTATGAATTTGTCGTGACTGCGATGAAGGTCTAGCGCTCGAGGGGGGAAGACCATGGACTTATTGAGTGTTGCTTCAAACAAGAATGTATTGATAACCGGCGGTGCGGGAATGATCGGCAGCGCGCTCGCGCATCTGTCCACCCAATTGGGGGCCAAGGTGCGCGTGGTTGATGCGATGCTTCCGTTGTACGGAGGGAATCGGGTCAATCTGGAATCCATTGCGAGGGACATTGAGTTCATCGAAGGGGACATCCGCGACGCTGAGGTGATGAAAGAGGCTGTCCGGGATGTCGACTATGTCTTTGACCTGGCCGCCCAGGTCAGCTATGTGCACAGCAACCGAGAGCCGCTGCTGGACCTGGATATCAATTGCCGCGGGCACTTGGTGGTTCTGGAAGCGTGCCGGCAACACAATCCGAAAGCGAAGGTGGTTTTCTCGAGCTCGCGATTTGTTTACGGCGCCACGGAATACAATCCGGTGGACGAAGATCATCCGACGAATTGCAGCAGCATTTACGGCATCCACAAACTGAACGTGGAGAAATACTTCGGTTTTTATCACGCGGCGCACGGCCTTGATACCGCATGCGTGCGAATCGCCAACCCTTACGGCCCGCGGCAGCAGATGAAGCACAACGCTTACGGGATCGTGAATTGGTTCATCCGTCTGGCGATGGATGGAAAGCCGTTGACGATCTTCGGCGACGGGCGGCAGATCCGGGACTACGTTTATGTGGACGATGTCGCGAAGGGGCTTTTGGCGGTCGCCCTCTGGCCGGAAACGTCTGGAAAGACGTATAACCTGGGGTCCGGTACAGGCACGCCATTTCGGGATATGGTGAGGAGAATCGCCGATTGCATTCCTAATACGGAAGTTCGCGAGGTGCCATGGCCGGCGGATCGATATTTTGTGGAGACCGGCGATTACATTTCCAATCTCTCGAGGATTCAAGCGGCTACGGGGTGGGTTCCGGAGGTAGGATTCGAGGAAGGCATCGAGAGAACGGTTGCATTCTATAAGGAGAATAGGCATCGCTACTGGGAAGCTGAGGTTCTGGTGGCGCGGTCTTGAAGATTTTGCACCTGGTTTCAACTTTTCCGCCGCTGACGCACACGTTTGTGCTTCGGGAAATCAGCCTGCTTCGAAAGAGTGGTTTGGACGTTGTAATCGGTGAATTGCGGCCACTCCATCGCAATCGACCAGCGGAAGGGTTCGAGGACCTAAATCCTTTTGTCGACCGCGCTCGCTGGTTCTCTCTCGACATGTTGAGTGGGCTAGTGTTTTTTGCCATTAGGTCCCCGGGTCAGGTTTTCGAGTGTTTAAGAATAGTTCTAAATTCTGTCAGCCGACCGCGATACCTGATAAAGATAATGTTTGTTCTTTTGTCATCGATCAGGTTGGCATACCGTTTTCGGAAAACAGGCGTCGCACTTATTCGAGCCGATTTTCTTCATACGGAGGCGCTGGCCGCGAGATTCCTGGGTATTCTCTTGGGACGGCCTTATGCGCTCATCGTCTACACAGTATTTACTCACTATCCCACGAAGGTGATTTTCGAGCTGGTTCAAGCGGCTTCCTTTCTGATTGCCGATACGGTTCAGGTGAAGAATTTCCTGGAAGGCATGGGCATTCCTCCGGAGCGGATTCACTTGATTCGAAACGGCGTCAGCATGAGCGAATTTCCTGAGCGTTCGAAGAACGTGGCGCCGGGTGTACCGGTGATTCTTGGAGCGGGGTCGCTCATCACGAAGAAGGGCTTTCACGTCTTGCTTGCGGCGTGCGCGATTTTGCGCCAGCGGGGGGTCGACTTCCGATGCGTGATTATCGGTGACGGGTACGAGCGAAAAAGGCTGACTGATTTAGTCGCGGCGCTTGGACTGGGCGGTACAGTCGAAATGCCGGGATACGTAAGCCTCGCCGAGTTGCGGGACTGGTACTATCGGGCGAAGGTATTCGTTATGCCGTCCATTGTTTCTCCGGAGGGTGAAACGGATGGGCTGCCGACGGTCGTGGTTGAAGCACTGGCGAGCGGACTTCCGGTTGTTGGGACGGAGACTGCGAGCATTCCTGAGGCGATCCACGACGGCTTGAATGGCTTTGTTGTGCCCGCAGAAGCTCCGGCACCGTTAGCCGATCGCATTCGGCTACTTTTGGAGCGCGAGGGCTTGAGGGAGGAATTGGGCTCCAGAGGGCGTGAGTTCGTAGAACGTGAGTTTTGCTTGGAACGAAAGATTGAGGCTATGTCCAAGTTAATTCTCGGCCAAGCATCAGCGGGTGGCTTTGCACCCGGAGAGTTGCCGCTGGCGGGGCTGTCCAATCAACCGAAATCCGCGGTTCCCTCCACAGGTTGCGAAGTACGCTGAAAATGAAAAGCTCTCAACCGTCCGCTGTGTTCCAGGTAATCCGGGAGAGCTGGTACGAGGGCTACTACGGAGAAAAGGGCGCGGACCGGAATAGTTTGCTGCGGAATCCGGAAGTGCTGTACCAGAGCCTGGCGCAAGAGGCGTCGATAATCCGGGCGCTGCAGATGATTCGGCCTGATCCGCAAGCGGCTCGGGTGCTCGACGTCGGGTGCGGGGCAGGGGCGAGCCTAGGTTGCTTTCTGCGACTTGGATTCGATCCGCAAAATCTCTATGGTGTGGATTTCCAAGAGGCGCGCGTCCAGGAGGCGCGGGCGAGGTTCGGGGGCATTCATTTTCAGAATGGGGATGCGACCCAGATGGAGTTTGCTAGCGAATCGTTCGACTTGGTGCTGGAGTCGACGATGTTCGTGCACAGTGTAGACGAGGAAATGTCGCGAAGGATCGCGGGCGAGATGCTGCGGGCGACCAAGTCTGGAGGGTACTTGCTGCTGTGCGATTGGAGATACGGGAAGCCGGGAAGCCGGGCGCACAAAGCTCTTTCGCAAAAAAGGATTTGGGAATTGTTTGGGGTTGGCCGGGAAACAGTCCGGTGCGGCGTGTTTCGGGGGCAATTGGTGCCGCCCGTGGGGCGATTTCTTTCGCGACGGCTGCCTTCGATTTATTTTCTGGTGCGCGGGTTGCTGCCAGTCCTGGTAGGGCAGATGACCACGGTGCTGCGGAAGGCTTAGCGTGCCCGGAAAGAGCAGATCCCTCGCTGTGCTCGGGATGACAGCAGAAAAAATGAAACCGCAAACCGTGGAAGCGTTCAGCGCTTCAGAGGTCGCGACGATTGGCTTGGGGCCTAAGGCGAAGGCGGAGACGTTGCCGTACGTTACGGTGGTGGTGCCATGCCGGAACGAAGAGAAGCATATTGTGCGGTGCCTGGAGTCGATCCTGGCGAACGATTATCCGAAGGAGCGGCTGGAGATTCTGGTCGTGGACGGGATGAGCGAGGATGGGACGCGGGCGGTGGTGAAGTCGTATGGCGAGCGCCACGGGATGATTCGGCTGGTGGACAATCCGGAGAAACACATTCCGGTGGCGATGAACCTGGGAATCCGTAATGCGCGGGGCGAAACGATTATCAAGATGGATGCGCACTCGACGTATCAGGAGGATCACATTTCGTTGTGCGTGGCGTATCAAGAGAAGTACGAAGCGGAGAACGTGGGCGGAGTTTGCAAGATGGCGCCAGGAGCGGACACGGCGGTGGCGCGGGCGATTGTGGCGGGGCTGGGGCACCGGTTTGGGTCGGGCAACGCGGGAATTAAGGTGGGGGTGGAGAAGCCGACGTGGTCGGACACGGCGGCGTTTGGATGCTTCCAAAAGGAATTGTTTACGCGCGTGGGCTATTTCGATGAGCGGCTGCTAAGCAGTTCGGACATGGATATGAACCAGCGCATCCGCGCGGCGGGCGGCGGGATTCTGCTGGTGCCGGAAATCGTGATTCGTTACTGCGCAGACGGGGACTTGCGGTCGTTTTGGAGGCACAATTTTGCGGACGGAGTGTGGGCGACGTATGTATTGAAGTTTGGGAGCAAGGGGTGGTCGTGGAGGCACTGGGCTCCGCTGGGGTTGGTGATGAGCGTGCTGGCGCCGCTGGCGCTGTCGGTGGTGTATCCGAAAAGCTGGTGGGTGAGCGCCATCATAGCGGGAATTTATGCGATGAGCAGCTTGCTGGTATCGACGCAGATTGGGCGGCGGGAAAAAGACGCCGTGCTGCTGCCGCTACTGCCGCTGATTTTCGGGATACGACACCTGGCGCACGGTCTGGGCGCATGGTTTGGCTTGCTGCTGGCTATCTTGCCGGGATATCACTGGAAAAGCAGAAGAGGAATGCGGGCGTGATTTCTGGAGCGGCGAAGAGGGTGTTTGATGTGGTGTTGTCGGCGGGCGGATTGGCGCTGCTTGCGCCAATACTCGCCGCGGTGGCGGTCGCGATCCGAGTGAACTCGGCGGGGCCGGTATTTTATCGGGGGCTGCGGGCGGGTCGCGACGGGAGACCGTTTCGCATTTTCAAATTTCGCACGATGGTGGTGAACGCGGACAAAATAGGAGGGCCTTCGAGCGCCGCCGACGATCCGCGGATTACGCGCGTGGGGGATTTTTTGAGGCGCTATAAGCTGGATGAGCTGCCGCAACTGCTGAACGTGGTCAAGGGGGAGATGAGTCTGGTGGGGCCGCGTCCGGAGGTGATGCAAGAAGTGTTGCAGTACACGGACGAGGAAAAGCGGCTGCTGGATGTGCGTCCGGGGATAACGGATTGGGCTTCGATCAAGTTTCGCAATGAGGGAGAGATCCTGCGCGGGAGTGTGGATCCGCATCAAGCGTATCTCGAGAAGATTCGACCGGAAAAGATTCGATTAGGGTTGGAGTACGTACAGCGCCGGTCTTTGGCGACCGACTGCAGAATCATTGCAAGTACACTGCGAGCCATATTGGATTAAGGCTTTGCGCGCAGGGGATGGACCTAGTAAGTGAGCTCCGAGGAAAAATCAGTGTCAAACGCTAATGGTAATGCGGAAGAAGTGGTGTCGCTGGCGCGAAGGATTCGCGTACAGGCGGCGCGCATGGTGCATCGAGCGAAGAGCTCGCATCTCGGCTCGGGATTTTCGATGGCGGATCTGCTGGCGGTTTTGTATGCGAGGATCCTGCGAGTGGATGCGAGGAATCCGCAGTGGGCGGACCGGGACCGGTTTGTTTTGAGCAAGGGTCACGCCTGCGCGCCGCTGTACGCGGTGCTGGCGGAGCGCGGATTTTTCCCCAAAGAATGGCTGGAGGAATTTTACCTGGACGGCGCGCGGTTGGCGGGACATGCCACGCACGTGGGCGTCCCGGGAGTGGAGGTTTCCACCGGCTCGTTGGGACATGGCCTGCCGATCGCTTGCGGTATGGCTCTTGCGGGAAAACGGGACGGAAGCGGTCATAGGATTTTTGCGCTGCTGAGCGACGGGGAATGCGATGAGGGTTCAACGTGGGAAGCGGCGTTGTTCGCGGGGCATCACGGGCTGGACAATCTGGTGTCGATCATCGACTACAACAAGATCCAGAGTTTGGGAGGGGTGGCGGAGGTTTTGGAGCTGGAGCCGTTCGCAGCGAAATGGCAAGCGTTTGGGTGGTCGGTTCGGGAGATCGATGGGCACAGGGTGAAGGAGATTGAAGATACGCTAAAGACAGTGCCTTTTGAATGTGGGAAGCCAAGTTGCGTTATTGCCCACACCGTTAAAGGAAAAGGCGTCAGCTTCATGGAGAACCAATTGTTATGGCACTATCGCTCGCCCGATGCTGAGGAAATGGCTAAGGCCTTGGTGGAATTGGGAGAAGACGCATGAGAGGAGCATTCTTCCGCGCGCTTGCGGAGGTTGCCGAGCGTGACGAACGAGTTCACCTGGTTGTGGGAGACCTCGGCTTCGGAGTGGTGGAGCCGTTCGCGAAGCGATTTCCAAAGCGGTTCGTGAACGCGGGGGTTGCTGAGCAGAACATGACGGGATTAGCGGCGGGCATGGCGCTGAGCGGGAAAATTGTGTTTACGTATTCCATCGCCAACTTCCCTATCCTGCGATGCCTGGAGCAGGTGCGCAATGACGTCTGCTATCACAATGCAAACGTGAAAATTGTGGCGGTGGGAGGTGGGTTTGCGTACGGCTCGCTCGGTGCAACGCATCATGCGACCGAGGATCTGGCGATCCTGCGATCGCTGCCGAGGATGGTGGTGGTCGCTCCCGGCGACCCGGTGGAGGCGGAAGAAGCGACACGCGCAGTTGTTGCGCACGAAGGTCCGTGCTATCTGCGACTGGGGCGAGCCGGTGAGGCCAATGTCCATGGAGGCCAAATTAATTTCCAGTTGGGAAGGGCAATCCAAGTTCGAGACGGAAACGACTACACGCTGATTTCAACGGGAGGTCTTCTCGATACAGCGATGCAAGCGGCTCAGCTACTCGATCTGGCTGGCTTGCGGGGGCGCGTGCTGAGTATGCATACGGTGAAGCCGCTTGACGAACATGCCGTTCTGGCCGCGGCTCGACAAACTAATGCTGTATTCACGCTCGAAGAGCACAGTGTAGTTGGCGGTTTGGGCGGAGCCGTAGCTGAACTTCTGGCCGAATCAGCTGAAACGGCGGTGGTATTCAAGCGATTCGGTCTCCCGTCCGCATTTACTTCAAAAGTGGGCACCCAAGAATATCTCCGCTCCCAGCACGGGCTTACCAGGGAGGCTATCGTGGCCGGCGTGCAATCGATCCTGGAAGAATGCCGCGCAGCGACGGCCATAGCGAGAGACTGAAATACGGTTTCACTCAGATTTGCTGGGCCGATAGCGAGGAGGACTATAAATTGTCATACCAAGTACCCTTCATAGATCCGCGAGAGCATTATCGAAGGATAAAAGGCGAGGTCGATTTCGCGATTACCGATACTCTCGCGAAAGGCGATTTAGTTCTGCGCCAGCAATTGCGTGACTTCGAACTACATCTGGCTGAATTTGTCGGCGTCAAATATGCGGTAGGTGTCAACAGTTGTTACCACGCGTTGCATTTTGCCCTGCTCGCCGCCGATGTAGGTCCCGGAGACGAAGTCATCACCGTCGGCCATACTTTTGTCGCTACAGTATCCGCAATCGTCCATACGGGGGCGAAGCCTGTTTTGGTAGACGTGAGAGAAGATTACAACATGGCCCCGGCGAAATTTGAGGCCGCGATCACGTCGAACACGAAGGCGGTTATCCCGGTCCACCTCAACGGGCGGCTATGCGATATGGAGCAGCTCATGGCGATCGCGGACAGTCGCGGCATCGCGGTCATTGAGGATGCGGCACAGGCCCTGGGAGCCACGCTGGGAGGCAAGAGGGCCGGTTCGTTTGGATTGGCGGGGTGCTTCAGTTTTTACCCATTCAAGTCTCTAGGGGGCTTGGGAGACGGGGGAGCGCTTACAACCAACGATCCCGAAATAGCCCGCTTCGCGACTCTTGTACGATTCAATGGCGAAGATCGACAGACGGGTGAGTTTCACTATCACGGGTACACAGCATTGCTGGACAATGTCCAAGCCGCTGTTCTCGATGTCAAACTGCGTCACCTCCCGATGTGGATTGAACATCGTCGCAACATTGCGAACCTGTATCGTCAGGGACTTGAGGATATTGAGGGATTACGTTTGCCACATTTTTCAGGTGCGCGATACTTTGACAGCTATCAAAACTATGTGATCCGAACCAAATATCGCGATGAGCTGCGAGAACACTTGAAAGCGAAGGGCGTGGAAACGCTGGTTCACTGGCGGAAGCCGATGTGGGAGCACACGGATCTTGCGCTCGACAATCCAGGACTGACGGAAACAGAGAGTATTTGCCGGGAAGTGATTTCCCTTCCCATGAGCGCCGAAACAACTGCCGAGCACGTGGAGATAGCAACAGGCTGCATTCGTGACTTCTACTCATCACGGTGTGCCTCCCTACGAACAACTGCAGCCAGCTAGACGACAACCCGTCATGACCCTTTCTGCGAGCAAGAGAAGTTCACGGATCGAACAGGCCGAGATACGCGCAATGTCTGTCGAGTGCGAGAAGGTGGGTGGCATCAACCTGGCGCAAGGCGTTTGCGATACTGAAGTACCCGCGGCCGTTCGAGAAGAAGCGCACCGAGGAATTGAGAACGGGACGAATAGCTATACCAGGTTCGACGGTCTCGAGGTCCTTCGCGAGGCCATCGCTCAAAAGCTCCAAAGATACAACGGGATTACCGTCGAGCCGGAAACCGACGTTGTCGTGAGCGCAGGTGCTACTGGCGCCCTATACTGTGCCTGCCTGGCTCTTCTCGATCCCGGCGACGAAGTGATCTTGTTCGAACCCTACTACGGATATCACGTCAATACATTGCTGGCCGTAGACGCCGTACCACGGTACGTGACTCTCCGGCCGCCTGATTGGAGTTTCACGGCCGACGAACTCGAAAGAGCATTAGGCCCGCGGACGAAAGCGATTGTGGTGAATACACCCGGGAACCCGAGCGGAAAAGTATTTTCTCGAGCCGAGCTCGAATTGATCGCCGAAATTGCAGTTCGTTACGACATCTTTGTTTTAACGGACGAGATTTACGAGCACTTTCTTTACGATGACCGCTTCCATCTCAGTCCAGCATCGATAGATGGGCTAAAAGAACGGACCATCACCATTTCCGGATTCTCGAAGACCTTCAGTATTACTGGCTGGAGAATCGGCTATGCGGCTGGACCAACCCCTTGGCTTCGCCGGATTGGCTACGTAAATGATCTGGTATACGTATGTGCCCCTTCTCCGCTCCAGTACGGTGTTGCTTTGAGTCTTTCCAAGTTAGAGCATTCGTTTTATGAGGGACTCTGCGCTGAATATGCGGCGAAACGAGACCAGATTTGCAGCGCTCTGCTGAAAGCGGGCCTTCGACCGCACGTTCCGCAAGGCGCTTACTATGTTCTCGCGGATGTCTCCCCTGTGCCAGGGAAAACCAGCAAGGAGAAAGCGATGTCAATCCTGGGGCAAACCGGTGTGGCTTGCGTCCCGGGCGATGCTTTTTTCCATAACGGTGGCGGCAACAACTTAGTGCGATTTTGCTTTGCAAAAACGAGTCATGAACTCGACGAAGCTTGCCGCCGATTGACGCAGGGTTCGTTGGATTCCGCGCGGAAACCCGAAGCGGCGTCCGCTTTCAAGACATAAAGGTCAACTAAGGTAGCCCCCAAGAATCCTTCGTTAGCAATCCGAATCTCACTCAAAAACATGACGCATAAAATGCCACTTCTGCTGATGCGCTACAGGCTTTGGTTTATCAGCGTGTTTCAGGGATGTCTTATCATTTGTTCGCTAATCGTGGCTTGGCTGCTTCGGTTTGATTTCACTCTCCCGTACCGTTCCGTACTCTTACTGGCCATACCGGTTCTGGTGTGTGCTCGGCTTGGTGCGCTGGCCTATTTTGGATTGCTGCGGGGTTGGTGGAGATACGTGGGAATTCGAGACGGCATGGACATCCTGAAGGCGGTCAGTGCCGGCTCTGTCGTTTTTTGGCTCCTGATGCGCGTTGCCATCAGGGCCACGGCGTTCCCGCGCACCATTTATATTCTAGAACCACTGCTCACGGCCGCGCTGTTGGCCGGCGTCCGCCTTCTTTCTCGCGCGGTAGCAGAGACGGTGCGAGAGAATATCTCGACTCGTAAGAGTGTCATCCTCATCGGCGCTGGTTCCGCAGCCCATACGATCATTCGAGAAATCCGCCGGCCGGATAGCGCGTACGCGGCTATCGGCTGTCTGGATGACGATCAGACCAAGCTTGGGATTCGCATCGACAACGTACGGGTGCTGGGAACGGTCGACCAGCTGCCCGAGGTGCTAGCGGCGGAGCCAGCGGATGAAGTGCTTATCGCGGTGCCATCGGCGACGGGAAGCCAAATGCGGAGATTTGTCGACATCTGTAACCGTGCCAATGTCAGTTTTCGCACTGTGCCGGCGCTCAAAGATATAATCGCCGGGCAAGTAGCTGTTAGTCAGCTTCGCGAGGTTAGTCTGGAGGATTTGCTTGGCAGAGAACCAGTGCAGATCGACCTGGACGCGGTGCATCGAGAGATTGTCGGCCGGACGGTTTTAGTTACGGGCGCAGCGGGATCGATCGGATCGGAATTGTGCCGGCAAATCCTCGATTACAGTCCGGCCCGACTGGTTTGCCTGGACCAGAGCGAGACTGGACTATTTTTTCTTCGCTTGAATCTGATCCAGCACAAGAACGGCTCCCAGTTGGTCTTTAAAGTGGCAGATATCTGCGATTCCGAGCGTGTCAGCGCCCTGCTTTCGGAATTTACTCCGGAAATCATTTTTCATGCAGCGGCATACAAACACGTGCCGATGATGGAGTCCAACGTTCAAGAAGCGGTTAAGAACAATGTGCTCGGGCTCATGGGTCTACTGGATATGGCGGCTGAGGGCGGTTGCAAAAGCTTCGTCTTGATTTCGTCGGACAAGGCTGTGAATCCCACGAATGTAATGGGAGCCACCAAGCGAATCGGCGAGCTAATCATTTCCTCCAGGCCACCCAATGGTATGCGTTGTGTCTCGGTGAGATTTGGTAACGTGTTGGGGTCCAGTGGAAGCGTGATACCTGTTTTGAAGCAGCAGCTTCGTAATCACGAGCCGTTAACAATCACGCATCCGGAGATTAAGCGCTTCTTTATGATCACTCCGGAGGCGGTAGCGTTGGTATTGCAGGCCTTTGCCATTGGGGAGCATGGGGACATCCTGGTGTTGGACATGGGAGAGTCCGTACGCATCCTGGATCTCGCGCGCAGCCTAATTCGGCTGACCGGCAAGTTCGAGCACGACGTGGAAATACGATTCACTGGGCTGCGGGAAGGAGAGAAACTCGAAGAAGAGCTCTTTTATCCTCATGAAAGGGTGCTTCCGACGTCTTGTGACAAGGTAAAGCGGACCAGCGGAACACTGAAAGACTGGCCCGGATTGTGCAGTCAACTGGCAGAGCTGCGCGCATCCATGAGTATTGATGGCGCCGCGCCGATCCGCGAAAAATTAAGGGAAATTGTGCCCGAATATTCCTACCCGAGACAATGCCAGGATGAAATAAGCCATTTTCATGCGATTGCCGGCCACGACTAGCCCAGCAAGTTCCCGTCAAATCGAGTTTTGCGGTTTTGCCCAGAGCAGCTTCCCCAATGATTTCAACTGGTATTCTCACATCTCCCCGCTAAGAATCCTCTTTTCGGCCCGCTCTGTGATGTTTCCGATGGCACTGGCGCAGAGTGCGACCAAGTGGTGCGTTACGCGCCCGCCAAGCTAGCTTCTGGTCTTGCTACACCGCTGTCCTGGCAGCGCCAAGCGTCTCGTTCCAAGACTGGATTTCGGAGGAAGATGTATTCTTCGGGATTCACGCCGTGCGCACGGTGCGGTTCACGGCGCGTGTTTGGAAAAGCCAAGGCGCTCTTTGATCGATTCCAAGCGACAAGCCGTTGCCGGATGCAGCCGACGGCGCCAATTGTAAGCTAGACTATTCTAGCCTGAGATAGCGGACGTTCGATGGACGATTCCTTTGGCCAGGAGGCATAGATGAGAGGTGTGGTCCTAGCGGGCGGCACCGGCAGCCGTCTCAATCCGCTCACTCGTGTTACCAACAAGCACCTTCTTCCGGTATATGACAAGCCGATGGTGTATTACCCGATTCAGACGTTAGTCAACGCGGGGATCGAGGAAATTCTTCTGGTAACCGGCGGGAAAAACGCGGGAGAATTTCTGCGGCTGCTGGGCAACGGGCGTGATTTCGGCTTAAAGCATATCCACTATACCTATCAAGAAGGCGAGGGCGGCATCGCGGAGGCCCTCGGTCTGGCCGAGCATTTTGCCGATGACAAACCGGTTTGCGTGGTACTCGGCGACAACATCATTGAAAACAATGTGCGCCATGCCGTCGAGAGCTTCGAAAAACAGGGTAGCGGTGCGAAGATCCTCCTAAAAGAAGTGCAAGACGCGGAGCGTTTTGGCGTTGCCGAGATTCGCGGCAACCGCGTAGTCAGCATCGAGGAAAAGCCGCGGCAACCCAAATCGAATTATGCCGTGATAGGAATTTATTTGTACGATGCCACTGTTTTTCAGAAAATTCGCCGGCTGAAGCCCTCCGGGCGCGGCGAACTGGAAATTACCGATGTCAACAACTTCTACCTAGCGGAGGGCAATCTGACCTACGGGATGTTGGATGGCTGGTGGACCGATGCCGGCACTTTCGAGTCCCTGTTGCGCGCCAACAATCTGGTGGCGGAGACCGGGGCTAATAAGATTTCTCCGGGAAAATCTAGCGGTCATGCGGTCAGCAGGGAAGTGGCGCGATGAAGATCCTGGTGACCGGCGGAGCGGGTTTCATCGGCTCGAATTTTATCCGCCATGTCCTGGGCGCCACCAAGCGTCACACGATTGTTAACTATGACAAGCTAACCTACGCGGGCAACCTCGCGAATCTGCACTCGATAGCCGATCATGCTGGATACAAATTCCTCAGGGGCGACATTTGCGACGCTGCGGCGGCGGAAGGAGCGATGGGCGGTTGCGACGCCGTCGTCCATTTCGCCGCCGAATCGCACGTCGACCGCAGTATCTACGAGCCCGCACCGGTAATCCAGACCAACGTAACCGGCACGTTCACCCTTCTGGAAGTCGCCCGCAGGCTTGCTATATCGCGCTTCGTTCACATTTCCACCGACGAAGTCTACGGCGATATCGCTCCAGGCGGTTTTGCCGGCGAAGACTCTCCCCTCCAGCCGAGCAGTCCCTATGCCGCTTCGAAAGCAGCGGCCGACCTGCTGGTCCGTTCCTACGTGCGAACCTACAAATTTCCGGCAATCCTCACTCGCTCCTCGAATAACTACGGTCCCTATCAATTCCCCGAAAAGTTTTTGCCCCTGATGATCACCAATGCGCTTGAAGGTAAGCCGCTCCCCATTTACGGAGATGGCAAGCAGCAGCGCGACTGGCTGCATGTAGAAGACAACTGTCGGGGGATTCTCGCCGTCCTGGAACGCGGAAAGATCGGCGAGGTCTATAACATTGGGGGATCGCATGTGGAAGAGAATCTGTCGATGGCCCACCGTTTGCTGCGCGAAACCGGCAAGCCGGAGAGCCTGCTGCGCTACGTGGCCGATCGTCCTGGTCATGATCGCCGCTACGCCCTGGATTGCAGCAAAATCCAGCGCGAGTTGGGCTGGAGGCCGGAAATTTCCTTGGAAGATGGCCTTGGCCGTACCGTCCAATGGTACAAGGACAACACCAAGTGGCTTTCCGATGTGCGCGCAGGCGAATATCTTTCGTATTACCAGAAGTACTACGACGATCGCGAAAATTCACTCAAAGCGATCGCGGGTTCCGCTTCAAGATTGCCCGGCTAGCGCCGACATGCGTAGTATGCTTTGCACATGGAACGAATCGAAACCTCTCTGCCAGGTGTTTGTGAGCTGCGCCCGGTAATCCATCGAGATTCGCGCGGCTCTCTCTTCGAAGCGTACCACCACGCGAAATTCTCGGATCTCGGAATCCGGGATAGCTTCCTTCAAGATAACCACTCCACTTCTTCCCAGGGAACGCTCCGCGGCCTTCACTATCAGCTTCTCCACCCGCAAGCCAAGCTCTGTCGGGTGGTCGATGGCGAAGTTCTGGACATTGCCGTGGACATTCGCCTCGGGTCGCCGCATTTTGGCAAATGGACCAGCGTCCGCCTGTCCGCCACGGCCCACAATCAGATCTACATCCCCGCCGGTTTTGCTCACGGTTTTTTGGCTCTCACAGAAACCGTTCAGTTTCTTTACAAATGTAGTGATTACTATGCCCCGTCCGACGAATACGGCATTCTTTGGAACGATCCTGCCTTGGCCATCCACTGGGGAACATCGGCGCCAGCTCTTTCGAAGAGGGATGCGAACAATCCCAGACTCGCCGAGGTCCAGGAAAGATTTCTGCCGCGATACTCGCTCGAATGAAACCAACAATCTTGCTGGTGGGCAAAACCGGACAAGTCGGTTCCGAACTGAGTCGGCTGCTTCCCGAGCTTGGCAATGTGATTGCGCCAGACCGAGCCGAGCTGGACCTGCGCGAGCCGGAATCCGTTCGCCAAATCATGAGCACTATCAAGCCGCAACTGGTGATCAACGCAGCCGCGTACACGGCCGTTGACGCAGCGGAATCCGACGAATCCCACGCACGCGCTGTCAATGCCGACGCCCCGGGCGTTCTCGCACGGGAGGCGAAGAACATCGGCGCCCTGATTATTCATTTCTCAACCGACTACGTTTTCGACGGCTCGAAGAAGACGCCTTATCTGGAAGGGGATCCGCCAAATCCTCTAAACGCGTACGGCAGGACCAAGCTCGCCGGTGAACAGGCCGTTCGCGATTCCGGCGCGCCGCACCTGATATTTCGAACGTCCTGGGTCTACGCCACCCACGGGCGAAATTTTCTTCTGACCACGTTGCGGCTTGCCACCGAACGCGAAGAGTTGAAGGTTGTCAACGATCAGGTTGGAGCGCCGACGTGCGCAGTGGAATTAGCGGAAGCCACCACCACGATTGTGGGCAGCCTTATCGCTGGCGCTAAAAAATCATCTTTTCCCGAAGCTAGCGGCACTTACCATATGACCGCTGCCGGCCAGACGACCTGGTACGAGTTCGCTCAGGCTATCCTCGAAGAGGCCCGCCGCGTGCCACCATGTCTACCCTGGTTTGACTCAGCAACCAGGGGTCATCGTCTGATCGCACGCCGCGTGCTGCCCATCTCAACAAAGGAATTCCATTCTCCCAGTCACCGGCCGTCCTATTCGGTTCTCTCTAACGCTCGTTTGGCGCAAGCATTTGGCGTATCGCTTTCAGGTTGGCGCGATCAACTACATAGATGCTTTTGTCCGTAACCTATGTTCCGCTAATCCTGGGCCGTTCGCATTGCTCCACGGATTCGGATTCCGCTACGACGTTCTCGAGGTGGGAACTGCCCGCGCAGTTCTTGGCAGGTTACATTGTGAATTCTACTTCGCGCCGAATGCTTTTGTCGCGCGGTTCCGTCCAGGCACCACATCGATCTGCAGCGTCGGATCGGCAGCCGGAACATAGGTTGCCGGCAGTCCAAGTTCCCGACGAATGATATTGCACCCCTGCGCGATCGCGCTGGCCTTGTAAAACGCGATCTCCCTATTGCATCCCTGCCGACCAAATCCGCAATCGCTCGACACAATCAATCGTTCCGCGGGAATAAACTTCAGCGCCTTACGGATCTCACCAGCCACATCTTCCGGTCGATCGGCCTGCAACGTTCGATGGCTTACCGCTCCTAAACAGATCTTCTTTTTGAGGTCCCCCTTAAACGGCTCAAAGAGTTCCAGATCCCGCTGATTGCGATCCTTCATCTCTAGGGTCCACACATCGCCGCGGCACCGTTCCAGATAAATCTCAATCGACTTGGCGTAGCTGGTGTCTTCCATCACCCGTTGCATATTCGGATTGCCCCAACACGTATGGATCCACAATTCCACGTCATCGAGCCCCTGCACCTCGCGATTGAACGCGTCAATCATGAACTTAACCTCTTCATGGTCCTTGCCAAAAGTGTTCGCCATGAAGTGGAATGTCGGCTCTTCCGTCTGGATGCAGCGGCACCCCGCGTCGCGTAACGCCAGCAGCTCCTTGTTCATGGCTTCTGCCATGTCCCAGATCACTTGCCGCTTGTCCTTGTACTTGGGCGTGTGAATGTCCAGGAACAGCGCCATCACTTGTGAGCAACAGGTGCCGAATTTCACCGGCTTGCGGGTTTTCGCCTGCGCCATTCGCCACAACTTTGGATAATCGAGCGGCCGGTGCTCGATTTTGTCGACCACGTGCGGCCATCGCCAGCCGGTGTAAATTTCGTTCAGTAGCGTCCCTGGCGGATAGTGCAACCAGGGTGCCGTCGTCTCTTCCGGCTGCAGGTGGTCTCCTGCGAGCCCTGCCCATCGTTGCAGCGGATAGTGGTGCCACGCGCGCCCCGCCATGTCCTCATCGACGTGAAAATCGCCGTGCGTGACGATGTCCAGCCCGGCTCGCTCCTGATCGCTCAACACCACCGCCAGCGCATCCTGGAATTTTTCGCGAAAGCGCACGTCCAGCATGCAGGTGTCCAGCGGTCGCCCCATCATGCTCACGTCGAACCACCCAGGTCTCGGAAACGACCCCGTCACTGTACTCGGAAGAATCAGATCGGCGGTTGCGGTGAACACAGATTCCTCCCGTCCGCGCGACTCGAGTCAGTCCTCACCTGCGCGTCTTTCGATATGCCGCCAAGCATCGCTGCGCTGTCTCCATCTCCGAATAGTGGCTGCCTTCTTGTTCAATCAGGTAGTATTCGATCCCACCGGCGCTCTCCGCCGCCTGGAACAGCTTTTTCCAAGGGGCCACGCCCTCTCCAAATAACACGCGATAACCTTTTTGCGGCGACCAATCCTTGCAATGCATCGAACGGATGCGGCCCGGGTTTTTCTCGATCCACGTCACCGGATCATTGCCCGCTTCCAGGCAAGTGCCTACATCCAGTTGCAGCATGATGCTCTTGTTGGTGCTTGCTGCAAGTATTTCCATCGGCCTCTGCCCCTCGATAGCCTTCCATTCCAAATCATGGTTGTGATATCCGGCGTGTAAGCCGTGGCCGGCCATCGCGTCGTTCCCCTTGTTCAGCATCTCGGCAATTCGTTTCCACCCGTCGAGATCCTTGACCTCGCCCGGGTGAGCCAGCACCACATACCGCGCCCCAAGCGCCTGATTCAGCTCAATAGCCTTCCCCATTCCGTCCGGCGTAAACGATTGCGTGGAGTTGTGGGTGGAGTAACAGTGAACGCCCAAATCGTCCAGTTGCTTGCGCACCAGCCTGGCGTTATCCAGGGTCCAGTCATAATACGGCGCATAGAATTCGACGCACTCATACCCCATTTTTGCCACAGCCTGCACGGTTCCGGTCAAATCCCTCTTCAGCTCGTCGCGAACCGAATAGAGTTCAAGTCCGACAGGGATATGTTTACTGCCACGGAGGGCCGGCCACAGCGGCGCAGCTGCGAAAAAAGTGATGAACGACCGGCGGGACAAGTTAGCATCGATTTCCATAAGAAACAAAACCTATCACAGAATTGGCCAAGATGCGCTCCATCAACCGCTTGCCAATTCATTGAATAAAACTTATGGTGTCAGCGTCGCGCCCGTGCAGCGAAGCTGGTCGGACCAGAATTAGAGTATTGACACGATCGTCAGCCGCCGAGTCCTTGCGGCTGAGCGGAAAGTTGGAGAACACCCTTGTTCATATGGCACAAATCATCAGCTCTTCTTCGGACCGCAATTGCCGTTCTCTCGACTTCATTGGCGGTATCTCTCCTCGCTCTCGGCCAGGGCCCGGCGCCAAAGGTTCCCGCTTCAAGAACGCAGACTCAGCCCGCCAGCTCCGAACGGACGCCCGCGCCCCAGAAACCGGAACTGACCGCCAGCGATCTCGATACATTTCTTGACGGCCTGATGCCGCTGCAACTGGAGCACGCGGACGTCGCTGGTGCTGTCGTCGCTGTGGTCAAGGACGGCAATCTGCTCTTTGCCAAAGGTTACGGATACTCTGACTACGAAAAGAAAGTCCCGGTGTCTCCGGAGAACACGCTATTTCGCCCGGGCTCCATTTCCAAGCTTTTTACTTGGACCAGCGTGATGCAGCTCGTGGAACAGGGAAAGCTAGATCTCGACCGAGACGTCAACACCTACCTTGATTTCAAAATCCCCGCTTCCTTCGCCAAGCCGACCACCCTTCGCGACATCATGACTCACCGGCCCGGCCTCGAAGAGACCATCAAGGATCTATTTGTGGGCTCGGAAAAGGATCTGCGCCCCATCGCGCAATATCTGCCCGACCATTTGCCCAACCAGATTTATCCGCCCGGCACCATTCCGGCATATTCCAACTACGCTACAACGCTGGCCGCTTACATAGTGCAGCGCGTGTCTGGCGAGCAGTTCGATGACTATGTTGAGGCCCACGTGATCAAGCCCTTGGGCATGGCCCACGCTACCTTTCGCCAACCTCTGCCTGACGCGCTCAAGCCCTACATGTCCAACGGCTACCGTTTAGCTTCCTCGGGCGCCCAGGGCTTTGAGTTCGTGGAAGTAGCGCCCGCCGGCTCCCTTTCCGCCTCGGCCGAATCGATGGCCCATTTTATGATCGCGCACCTGCAGAACGGCCGTTACGGCGGCGTGCAAATTCTCAAGCCGGAAACCGCCGTGCAGATGCATCAGCGGCAACCGGGCTGGCCTCCCTCCATGAACGCGATGGCCCTCGGTTTTTACGAAGAGTCGCGCAACGGCCAGCGCATCATCGGCCACGGCGGCGACACCCAATGGTTCCACAGCGATCTACATTTGCTGCTCGACGCCAACGTCGGCTTTTTCGTCTCTTACAACAGCGCCGGAAAGGATGACGTGAGTCCGCGGAGCGTTTTGTTCGACAAATTCATGGATCGCTATTTTCCCGTCCCGCCGGAAAACAAGCCGTCGCCAGCCACCGCGGCGCAGGATGCTCGCAGCGTTGCTGGTCTCTACAAAATCAGCCGCCGCTTTGAGACCAATATCATGGCCGTGACTACCCTCATGGGCGAGACGAAAGTCGTCGTCGACCCTAAGGACAACACCATCTATATCGAAGACTTTTTCAAAGACCTAAACGGCCAGCCAAAACATTTTCGCGAAGTCGCCCCCATGTTGTTTCGCGCTGTGGATGGCACCGAAAAGCTAGATTTTGTAAAGGACTCTCGCGGCCGCTGGCTGATATATCTCGATTATCCCTTCATGCTGTTTCAAGAAGTCGATGGAGCTCTGAACCATAAGGCATTTAACTACATTGTGTGTGGTTTCAGCATCGCCGTGATTGCGCTCACCCTTCTGCTGTGGCCCGTGGCCGCGATTCTGCGCAAACACTATGCCCACCCGTTGTCGCTAAGCGATTCCGCCCGCCGCCTGCGCGTCTGGATCCACATCGAGTGTTTTTTGGTGGTTATTTTCGTGATTGGCCTCGGATTCCTGCTAAACGTCCTGGAAAAACCGGGAGGCTTGGGCGACGCCGGTGATTTCAAGATTCACCTGCTCCAGGTACTGGGTTTACTGACCGGCGGAGGTGCGCTACTCGTGATCTACAACGCCGCCAAATCCTGGCGCGACGCCCAGCAATGGTTCTGGTACAAAATCTGGAACATCTTCTTGGCGGTGTCGTGCTCGGGATTTTTCTGGTTCATCTACCATTGGCACCTTTTGAATTTCCATTTGAACTACTGAAGTGGAGTTCTCTGCTCTGGAGAGCGCCCGGCCGAACGGCGCCATTCTTCTCTCGGTTTTGAGATCGATTCGGTTTATGATGTCGGCGACAAATCAGCGTCCACCACGAGGACCCATGACTCCTTCCAATCGCCGCGAATTTCTCCGTTCTTTGACCACGGCAGCTCTTGCCGCCACTTCGGCCAGCCTGTCGCTGTCGAAACAAGATTTCTCCGCACAAAAAAAGTCCTTGCTGGTGTTCACAAAATCTTCCGGTTTTGAGCATGAGGTAGTAAAGCGCAAGGACGGCAAGCTCAGCATCGCCGAAACCGCGGTTACCGAACTGGGCGCCAAGCACGGCTTCGACGTCACCTGTTCCAAAGACGGTCGCATCTTCGATTCCAAAGATCTCCACGCCTACCAGGGAGTTTTCTTCTTCACCACCGGCGATCTCACACAGTCCGCCACCGACAAAAATCCCCCCATGTCCGCCACCGGCAAGCAAACCCTACTTTCCTCCATCGAAAGCGGTCTCGGCTTCGTCGGTTGCCACGCTGCCAGCGACACTTTCCACACCCAGCCCGATCCCCAGGATCTCTCCAATCGCTACATCGCACACGGCGCGCAATCCGATCCTTACCTCCGCATGCTCGGCGGAGAATTCATCATCCATGGCCGCGATCCACGCCTGCAAACCGCCAACGTCATTATCAACGATCCCGCGTTCCCCGGTCTCCAAGGCGTTCATTCCCCCGTCTCGTTTACCGAAGAATGGTATTCCCTCAAAGATTTCGCCACCGACATGCACGTGATCGCCACCGTAGACACCAGCATGCTCAAGAACGAATGCTATCAGCGTCGCCCGTACCCCGTGGTCTGGGCGCGCATAAACGGCAAGGGCCGCGTCTTCTTCAACGCCATGGGCGATCGCCCGGAAAATTGGCAAAACGAATTCTTTCTTAATCTTCTCGCCGGCGGGATCCGCTGGTCGCTCGGCGAAGCCAAAGCCAATCTCTCCCAAAATCTGCTAACCGCCGCGCCCGGCTATGCGGACATTCCGCCCAAATTCCCGCCCGCCCCGGCGAAATAGCCTTCTGGAAATGCTTAGAGACGGGAAGCGCGGGACTAGCGCGCTCGCGCCAATTCTCGCCAGGTGATCAAGTGTATTTGTTCCTGCCGCAATAGCTCTCGAAAGTCCGCGCTCGTGAAGAAATCAAAATCCCGCTGCCGCCACGCCGCTCCCCACGTCTCCCGTTCCCGCGTAGCCGCCTTCATCTCTTCGTCCGCGAACGCGACGTGGATCACGAACTCCGTTACCCCCGGCTGCAAATTCTTCACCGCCGTCCGGTAAAACTCCACCCACTTCTCCGGCCGCACGCTCGGATCAATCGTAACTGTATGATCGAGCACGATATCCTGCGGGCTCAAACTACTCTCCAGATACGGATGCTCCGCAAACCAGTCTCGCGTCACAAAAAAAGGCAGCTTCCTTTCACGCGCGATGCGCAGCAGCACCTCGAATAATTCCTTGCCGTTGTCGATGAGCCGGTATTGGTGCGAATCCAGATGCGTCGGCCGTATCCCCATCGCATACGCCCTCTCGATCTGCGCGCGCAGTTCCGTCTCCGCATCTTTCGGCTGGATGCGCGTCCCCGCCGTCCAGTCATGCCAAAAATATCCGTTTTCATCGACCAAGCTAGCCACCTTATCTCTCGGCGCTACCGGTCCCCACCGGTAGTAAACCCGCTCGCTTGTCAGCGTCAGGTGCAGCCCGAAATCCGCGTCCGGATGCGCCTTCGCATAATCCGCAATCTCTGGAAACCACGGGCAAGCCACCATAATGCTCGCCGAATTCACCGCGCCGCTCTCCAGCGCCTTGATCGTCGCCGCGTTCACTGCATGCGTCATCCCCACATCGTCTGCATGCACGATCAGTAGCTTGGCCTCCCGCCCGTATCCAAGTTTTTCCGCAACGGAAGTCGGGCTCTGCGCCATCGCGACGAATGGCCACACCACTCCGACCCACGCCAACAAAACCAACCTCATTCGCATACCGCCTCCGTAGGGGTACAGCATCTCCACACCCCGTCTCGGCAACTTTTTATGATTCGCTATGCTTGCTTTCAAATTCTTCTAACCAATCCCGCCTCCGTGGCCCCGGTATTCCTGACAAGCAACAACACCAGCATCATGCCCACCACCGGTATCAGTCCCGCCGCAATCACAATCGGATCAAAAGCATGCGTTGCCGCCCCCGCCCGCAAGTCCGAAAAATATCCAATCAACTCAAACGCCACAATCGTCCCAATCCCCGCTCCTGTCCCGCTCAATCCGCTGACCGTAGCCACCGCATCGCTCTTGAATAAATCCGTCGGCAGCACATTCGCGATGGTAGAAAATGACGCATACGAAAACGTCGCCAGCGCAAATAACAGCGTGATCAGGTACAAATTCCGGGTAAGAATCGTAGGAATCAAGAGCATCACTCCAAACCCGCCAAACACCACCAGCGCCTTGCGCGCCGCTCCCAACCCCCACCCTCGCCGGATTAAATAACCTGAAGCCGCCCCGCCAAAAAAGTTTCCCAAGTCTGCCGCTAAGAACGGTATCCACACCGCAATCAACCCGCTCTTGAGCGAAATCCCTTTAGCCACCAGATAAATCGGAAACCAGTCGGTTACAAAGAACCACACCGGATCGGTGAACGTTTTGGCGATGATCGTTCCCCAGGTCTGTGGCAGCCGTAACAGTTCGCTCATCGCCGTCTTTCGCGTGCTCGCCAGTTCCTGAGTCTCCGCCAAAATCATTCCGCGTTCCGTTTCACTAATCCGCGGATGCTCCTGCGGTTGCCAATACATTCGCCTCCACACCAGAAGCCACAAAAATCCCAGTATGCCCGGAATCACAAAGGCCACCCGCCATCCCCACCGGAAATAAATCGGCAAAATTAGAAACGGCGCCACCGCCCCGCCTATGGAAGATCCGCTGTCGTAAAACGCTGTGGCCAACCCGCGTTCTCGTTTAGGAAACCACTCGGAAACCGCTTTGTTCGCTCCCGGCCAGTTCGCCGATTCTCCCGCCCCCAGCAAAAATCGGAAAGACGCGAAACTCCTTAGCCCCGTGGCTAGGCCCGTCAGCAGCGAAATCGCCGAATACCACGCGACGCTGATGCTCAATCCCCGCCGCGTGCCCACTCGGTCCATCCACCGACCGCAAATCGTCTGCCCGAGCGAATAAGCCACGCGAAACGCAATCGCGATATTCGCGTAATCCACATTGGTCCAATGAAAGTCCAGCTTCAGGAAGGGCGCCAGAATCGAAAGCGTCTGCCGGTCAACATAATTGATGACCGTAGAAGCAAACAAGATCCCGCCAATCCACCATCGCAGCGACGGAATTACGCTTCTATTTACTGAATGGGATTGCGCGCTTACTGCCATTTAGGGCCCGACCTTTATCTCGGTAGCGACCCTACCATATCCGATGAGAGCCATTTCGGCACGCGCCATAGGCGCGTAGAGTCTCAGTGCGCCTTGCTCCGCCTCGGCGCCGTCTGTGTCAAATCTTTTTAGCTTTTTTCACTCTTGTGCCGACATCCTGTGCAGCGTCTCCGCACTCAGCAAACGCGCAGACTCTCTGTCCAGATAAACGGTAACCGCCGCATGCCTCCGCAAAATCGAGGCCGGCGCCATCGCGTCAATCTCTCCATCAAAACACCTTTGCACGGCCATGGCCTTCCGCCCCTCCGGCACCACGCAAAGAATCTCCCTGGCCTTCAATATCTGCCGAACCGACATCGATATCGCCCGCCTCGGCACCTCTGAGATAGCGCGAAACCAGCCTTCGCCCACTTGCTGCCGCCGGCAAGCCTCGTCCAGCTCCACCACCAGATAAGGTTCCTCCGTCTCAAAATCCGCCGGCGGATCATTGAACGCCAAATGTCCATTCTCCCCAATCCCGACAAAGGCCATGTCCACCTTCGCCCCGCTCAACGCCCCACCCACCCGCCGCGCCACTTCTAAGGCATCTCCAGTCCCATCCAGCAAGTGATAGCGCGTAATCCCCACCCGATCGATCAACCGCTCCCTCAGATATTTGCAAAAACTAGCCGGATGCGTATCGCCCAGCCCCACATACTCATCCAGGTGAAACATCTCTACTCGTCCCCAATCAACCCCCTCCGCTCCCGTCAACTCCTCCAAAAATGCAATCTGTGATGTCCCCGTAGCTGCCACGATACGCGCGTGGCCGCGCGCAACAATAGCGCAACGAATGGCTGCAGCGGCCTGCCCCGCCGCCGCTTTGCTCAGCGACACCTCGTCGTGAAACACTCTCAGGATCAAGTTGGAAACACCCTATCAGAATAATAGGGCGTCGCGACTCACAAAGGAATGTGTAGCTCCAACACCCTGCTGGCCACAATACAGCTAATGCCGCACGGAGGCGATGCCGCTACGGCACTTTCTTCCGCCGTAGGGCTCAATGCGCCGCCTCCACGCCACAGCTGCCCAAGTGTTTTACCACCTTCGATGGCGAAAACATCTCCGAGCCGCCGTTCCCGCTCGACTTCTTCCCTTTCAACTCCACGCGGTCGCCCGCTTTCACATCGACGTTAGCAGTCTCCAGCGCATACGACTTGTTTTTCTTCTCGTCCACCAGCCGCAATCCATCGTCCCCTTTCTGCACGCAGCCCGTGACCGTGCCGTGATGGTGCAATACCAGGAACAGCACGCCTACTCCCGCCGCCACTCCGACTCCGATCCCCACCGCTTTCCCCGCCCCGTAGCCACCGCTCGGCGCTACATATCCCGGTGTTCCCGGCGTCCCCGTTCCCATCGTCCCGCCGCCATACTGCGCCTTAGCCGAACCCGCCAGCATGGTCGCCAAACAAATCCCCATACCGATTCTTACCGCTGTTCCCACTGCGCCCGCCTTCGCGGTTGCCCAACTGCCGCCCATCCGTTTTGCGTTCATTGTGTCCTCTCGTTCCGCGCGACGTTTATCACCCACTCGCCGCCACAGTGATGCTCCCGCACTCCCCAAGTTTCGTTGTCCCCCCAATGTGAACTCCCGGTAACTTCCTTGTCGTGGAGGGACCACACAGTTGTGCCCGCCCACGGGAGCA
>Ga0209166_10000486_pt1 | contig 43978 bp, 71 predicted proteins | sample Coa_R1_3_FD_187151 | JGI IMG/M metagenome (GOLD analysis project Ga0209166, IMG submission 187151) | Surface soil microbial communities from Centralia Pennsylvania, which are recovering from an underground coalmine fire - Coalmine... | ecosystem: Environmental > Terrestrial > Soil >...
CGACGCTGGATCGGCCGACCGAAACCGGCTTTTTAGGCAAGCAGGAAATCTGGCGCGAGTTCTTCATTATTGCCGCGACTTACGTGCTCGGGATCAGTAAAGGCGCTCCCAGCGGAAAGTTGCGGGAGTCGGTGGGTGAAGGGGAAGTCGAGATCCAGGAAGCTCCCCGCCGAAGATTGAGAACCGGACGATGGGTGTACGCAAAGGAAGCGAAGAGCACGCCGGCTAAAATTTTGGTTCGTGCGGAATTTCCGGCCATTCGCGAAGGCGACATCCCGAACATGGTAAAAGCAGTAGCAGAAGCGATGACGCTCAACAACAAAGGCGGGCAAATCATCGGGATCGATGCGCGGGAAGGTATCCGGCTGCTTTACCAGTTGTTCGACGTGGACAACCCGGATGAACTGCTCGAAGCGATGTTCCCCGATTACGATCCTGACCGGACAGTGGAAGACATCCCGGCGCCCATCGGAAAGGCTCTGCCGAATCCCGGAGGCGAGCCGCAGTTACCCAACGGGCAACAGCAGCCTGTTTTGACCGCAGCACCACCCTCGACACAGGGCGCGGTGAAGGAAGTCGCCGATAGACTCTTGAAGGCTGCACTGAAATTGGCAGAGCAGAAACCGCCGATTCACGTCAACGTCGAAGCACCAGTAAACGGTCACCGGAAGCAGAAAATCACGCGCGATGCAGACGGACGTATCGCCACCATCGAAGACGTAGATGGCTGAGCAATTCGCCAATCTTTTTTCAACCACGCTGGCATCGGGCTACACCGCTGGATCTGGATCTATCTCGGTAGTTTCCGCAAGTGGCGCTCCTTCGGTCGGAACGTTCACGCTGGTGATTCGCGATTCGTCGACGAAGGCAATCAAGCTTCTCTTCCGCGTCACGTCGGTATCTGGAACGACTTTCACCGGAGCATCGGAAGGAACGGACGCCTCGGCCAACGCCGGCGACTTAGTGGACGGCACGATGATAACCGTCGCGTCGCTTGCACAGTTCAAGGCTGACATTCTCGCCTCAGTTGCAAATCCGTTCATTCAAGCTCTTACGGCTCCGGTTGCGGCGAACTTCTCACAGAAGAACTTCAACGTTGGCTCGGGCGTGGTTTCGACGCAGCAGAATCTATCCAGCCCGGTTCAGGCGATTACGCTCATTCAGCACGATCCGAACGCAACGAACAACGCGATTGCGCTGGCAAAGGCAAAGATAAACGCTCTCTTCACGGTCACGATCGCTTTCACGATTCGGACGCCTCCAGGGACAAACGGATGCGGCGGCTTGTGGCTGAGCGACGGAAGCGGTGGGCCGAATATCATCTGGTGGACGGTATCTCAAGGCGGTTTCGGGGAACGCGTCTCGACCTACAGTAGCTTTACCGCCTTCAGTGCGGATTTGATCGCGCCGATTCACGACCCGCTGACTCTCGGGCCGTTGGTGTGGATGCGGATTCAAGAGACCGCAAGCGCGCGGATCTACTCTGTCTCTTCGGACGGCGTGAACTGGGCGCAAATCCGTACTGAGTCAAACGTCGCGCAAATGACCACGGCTCAATACGGCTGGGCGATCGCCAATCGCACGGCGTCATCCAGCGCGCCGGATGCGATGATGACGGTCTATCACTTCACCGAAACAACGCCATGACGCTTTCCGGGCAACTCGGCTTAGCGCAACTCGGAGCCGCGGAGCTCGGCCAGTTCGAAACTGCGTCGGTAACTCCTCCTGTCCCTCCTCCTCTTGTGGTCATGTCGGCTACCAGTGGGCAGGCGTTTGGAGATGAAGAGACAGAACGAAAGCCGGTGGTCGTAGCGAAGCCCCTCAAGCCGAAAAAGAAGAAGCGCAAGAAAAAGAAGCCGGCGGAATTGCCGCAAGTAGTCCCACAGGTTGAAGCGGCGAAACCTGATCTTGAGTCTCTAACGGAAGCGCTGGCGGAATTCGAGAAGCAGCGATACGCCCATCTCATCCAAGAAATAGAACGCTCGGAACGCGAGCAGCTTGCCGAAGAAGACGAGCTTGTACTGCTCGGCTGCTTCAGGTGACTTTACCGACCGTGATATAGTTTGGGCATGTCCCAAATGACCAGCACCAAAGTCACCGTGACCATTGATGGTGTAAAGAAATCCATCGGCGCCGGCTTGACTTCATTCAAAGAACTCGTCGCAGAAGCATGGCTCAACGCGAAAACCGCCAAGCTTACCGTGACCAGCGCGGCTGCAGCGCAAGCTTCGACCATCAACGGAAACGATTCGTACAACTTCATTGGCGGGGAAGTCCTGACTACCACGCTGAGTGCTTAACGCTTACGAACCCGATCCGTGCTGCGCGAAGCCGTTATCAAAGGCATTGCGCGACGGATTGCTAGAGACGGCTACGAAGTGGACGTGTCCCAAGTGCGGGTGTGATTGGGGTGTTGCTATCGTCCAGGGCGGGGTGAGGTTCTGGTCGCCGCATCCGCTGATTGAGGTTTTACGAGTCTGAGCGCAGAGTTGGATTTTCTCGAAGCCGCTGCGGAACTCGCGGTATTAACCGAAAACCTGGACCGTCCCAACCGTCGCGCGGTCATCGATCCCCTGATAGCCAAACTCAGAAAAGCTCTGCGGATCCGCTGGAACACCCAACTCAGGCATTTGGAAGACAAGGGCCTTCCGCATCTCGAGGAAGCGCTGGGGCGGTTGACGATGCCTTTACCGCACGGAGTACGGGCGCCAGGTTCCCAGAAACGCAGAGCGCTGATGAGCATTCCGTACCATCAAAGCGGTTTCGCGCAGAAGTTTCGCAAGGTCACAGCCACGGCTTACGCAACTGGTGTGGAGCGAGTCACCAAGCAACTCCCTACATCGGTTGCGGAAGCGCCACGGAAGCCCGTCACACCCGCGTTGGCGGGCCCGTCGCGCGATCCCGAAGATGTGGAAGACGAACTCGATGAGACCACCACTGAGAGAGTGTCTGGAATTATCGACCGGGCGTTCTCGACGCCTTTGACTTACGCAGCTATGGTTGGACTCGTACGAGAGGAGTTCCGAGGCTGGGGCGACGCGCAGGCGGATGAAACCAGCCGGGCCGAAACCGTAGCGTTGCAGGAAGTCTCAACCGCCTATCACGACGGCGGGGCGGATTACGTCGATACTTGGCGGGGCGGAAACGGGCCAGTTGAGAAACGATGGTCTGCCGAAGACGACGCCTGTGAAATCTGTCTGGAGAATGAAGCCGAGGACTTCATCGACTCGGAAGCCCCGCATTCGTCGGGGGATGACGAACCCCCGGCTCATCCAAACTGCCGGTGCGAAGAGGAGTATCAGCCTACGCCGGAATAGCGCAGACCGGCCGCGGGCTCTGATCTAGCGCAAAGGCCACTTCCATGCAGTTCATTTCGGCGATCCCCAAGCGGTTGAACATCTCCACGAAAGCTTTCCGTTGCGCTTCGACGCCGGCCTGAAACCCGCGTTTGAAGGCCATCTCTTCGGTGGTCTTGGTGTACTGGCTCTGATATTCTGCTTTGTGCATGTTGCACCAGGCGTGCTTTCCGGCCGCTGGATTGGCGCAGCCGGGCTTTGTGCATAGCCTGACTCCCCCGAGCGAACCATTGTTGGGCGGATTCACTTGAAACCAATTCTACTAGAATTCTGAGCGGTATTCTTGGTCTCGCGGTAAAGGTGCCTTAACATCGGCTTTCAGATGGACAAGGCGCGCGAAGCGTTTCACGAGCGGCTTTTGCAGGAAGCCGATGCTTCGCTCGAATTCTCCCACTCCGATATCCGCGCGGCTCTCCAGGACGAATTGAGCGACATGTTCCCTGGCGAGTACGCCTATCTCCGGGATGTGTTCGGAGATTCCGAAGAGGGCGAATGCGTGTATGTCTGCGGCAACGATACCTGGAAAGCGCCGTATGAAATCGGAACCGTCAACGGAAAGCGAACCTGCGCGATCGACGACGACTCGGCGGTCGAAGTCATTCCACACACGGTCTATGACGAACAGGCCGACGATTCGGACCACTACACCTCCATGGGTGAGGCGTTCAAAAAAGCCAATATCTACACCGACCTTCCGCTGTACGAGCGCTTCATTTCGAAGAAGGAACGCGACTCGATGTCTGCGGCGGACTTCGCCGGCAAAAACAAATCCTTCCCGATCAAAAAGCAGGCCGATGTAGACGCGGCGTTTCATTCTCTGGGTAGAGCAGGGTCAGACAACTACTCGACGTCGGTGATTCGCGCCAATATCATCAAAATCGCCAAGCGCAAAGGCTTCACGCTACCGAAGTCGGCACAGTCAGATGCTTCGGCTTCTGAATCCGCACAGCCCGCGACCAAAGACCTGGTGCTGGTCGAGTCTGCGGCCACGCTCGAAACCATTGTCTTGAAAGAGGCGCGCGCGGATTATCCGATCAAGCTCATTGCTCCGGGTAAAGGCGCATCGGCGTACTATCCCAAGGAAGTTCTGCAGCGGGACGGACCGAAGGTTTTCAAGGCCGGAACTCACATCTATCTCAACCATCCGACAACGGCGGAAGAGGCATCCCGACCCGAGGGTGACGTAAAGAACCTGGCCGGGGTGCTCACCACAGCCGCGGAATGGCAAGAGTCCGGGGCCAAAGGACCGGGCCTCTACGGGCGCATGAAAGTTTTCGCCGATCACGGCCAGATGGTCGAAGAAAAAGCTCCACACGTCGGCATGTCCATTCGGGCTGCAGGCATAGCGGAGTCCGGTAAAACCCGCGACGGTCTGCCGATTCTGAAGCAACTCACCCACGCCGAAAGCGTGGACATCGTAACCCGCGCCGGCGCGGGCGGAATGATTTTGACCGAAGCCGCGAACACCGGCACCACGATTCAAGTCCCAGTACAGGAGGGCGAAATGACGCCTGATGAAGTCAAGAAACTTGTCGAAAGCGCAGTGCAAACGGCTGTCGCGGAAGCGAACAAACCCGTAGCGGATTTGCGGCAACGCGCGCTGAAGGGCGACGCGCGCGAAGAGGCCCAACGGCTGCTCGAAACCGTAACGCTTCCGGCTGAAACAAAAGCCAGGGTGATTACGGAAGCTCTCCGGTCATTGCCGCTGACGGACAAAGGCGAACTCGATCTGAAGAAGTTCGAGGAAAGCGTGGTCGAACTGGCGAAGACCGAAGGCGCGTATCTCGCCAAGGTCACCGGCTCCGGCAAGGTTTTCGGCAACGGCTCATCCATCGGCTTCACCGAAACCAAGCCCGACAAAAAGGCTTTGAAGGAAGCCCGCAAGGAACGCGAGGAAGAGGAAGCCGATGCCGTGAAGATCTGGGAACGCCTCGGACTCTCGGAAGCTGCGGCGAAAATCGCCGCGAAAGGACGGGTGGCGTAAATGGCAACCAACCAAGCAATTTCCGGCCGTCATCACATCAACGTGCCGGTTCCCTCCGCTGTGACGGTGGGGATGCCGGTGCTGGTCGGCCAGCTCTCGGGCGTTGTAATCGCCTTGCAGCCGCTTCCGACCCCGACCTCTCCGACCACCGCAACGATCGACCTGGGAGAGGACTGCTACACCCTCAGCGTCATCGGGCAATCGCAGTTGTCGCCCAACTCTGTTCAGGCAATTGGCGTCGGAGATGAACTCTTCGCCTCGGGAACGTTGGATGCAACTACCAACGTGACCTACAACCTCACGATCGACAAAACGCGAGGCAACACGCCGTTTGGGAATTCGCTCGATGCGGTTGCGGCCGGCGTGACGAACGCGAGTTGTCGAGTTCGTCTGAAGGGCGGCGGATCTGGGCCTTACGGAGCCTAAAGGAGAACATTATGAACATCGAACAAATGTATGGAAACGCTCCGGCATACGAAGGCTCGTCACTGGGACCCAACGGCGTCGAAGTTCCCGGCTTCAACCGGATCACGCGGGAAGCCAGCGTGCAACGCCAAAAGCGCGTATTGGGCGCGGCGGAGATCTGGGCCGACTTCACCGAAGGCCGGCTCGATCCGTTCTACATGCGGCAGGCGTTCCATTTAACCGAATCGGGCGCCTTCGAGATGCTGTGCAGACGGTATCCGATGGTCTTTCGCGAAACGATGACCAGCTCGGACTTCAACGCTTTGACGGTTGACGTCCTCGATCGACAGTTGCTCGGCGACTACACCGAGGTTCCGATCCCGGTCATGCCTTTGGTGCAGAAGGCCACGCTGAACGATTTCCGCAACAAGAAGATTTTCATCATGGACGGCCTGGAACAGCCGTTCACGTCTGTGGCGGAAATGCAGGACCTTCCCTTGGGCGATTTGTCGCAACGGACGGCCATCACCTATGCGCCCTTGAAGTACGAGAAAGGCGCGCGGATTTCCTGGGAAGCGGTGGTCAATGACGACCTCGGTATTTTCCGGGATCTCTCGCAGCGTCTCGCAAGAGGCGCACGGAGAACCAAGCACAAATTCATCACCGGGCTTTATTCGGGCGCGACCGGGCCGAACGCGACCTTGTTCTCGTCCACCTTCAAGAATCAGGTGATCGTCGCCAACGGCGCCGCAACCGCGAACCCGGCCTTGAGTGTGCAGGGCTTGGCCGACGCCATGACGGTGTTCATGAACCAGGTCGACACCAACGGTGATCCGATCGAGATCCCCGGCCGGTTGTTCCTGGTGGTTGGGCCTTCGCTGTATGTGACCTCGATGAACCTGATGCACCAGTTGGCGGTTTACGCCAATACCAACGGTGGCACGCTGACCGCCGCCGGCTCGGGTGCAACGGCGACGAATTACAACGCCCAGATGGTCAAGGTCGACAACTGGCTGGTCCAGAACATGACCGTGATTGTGGACCCGTATCTGCCGATCGTGACCACCTCGGCGGGTGTGAAGCTGACCCAGTGGTATGTGTTCGCGGACCCGGCTTCTCAAGGCCGGCCGGCGATCCAGGTTGGCGACTTGCGCGGATTCGACACACCGCAGCTGTACGAGAAGGTTCCGAACACCATGCGGGTAGGCGGGGGAGTCGAACCGCTACTGGGAGATTTCCGCACCATGTCAACCGAGTTCAAAGCGCTGATCGCATTCGGCGGCGTGGTGCTCGATGGACGCTCGGCAGTCGCATCGACCGGCCAGGGCGTTTAACGGAGTCTTCCCCAGATGAAGATAACGCCGTTTCGACTCGGGGGAGGCGGGGCGGCGTTTTTACTCATGAGCTTTACTTACCAACTCGGGGCGAATCCGGCCATCGATTACGTTCGCTTGCTCATCAGCGACACGCAATCGGTGAACCACATTTTCGAGGACGAGGAGATCACCGCAGCGACCGCCATCCAAGCCGGCACGTTTCAGAGTTCGCAGCTCTATTCCGGCGCCGCGGGGAACACTCTGCCCGCAACTCCTGTTTCCTATTTGAGAATCGCTGCGCTTTTGCTAGACGCCTTGGCAGCGAACAAAGCCCGTCTGGCTTCCATTAAGCAACTGCTCGATGTTCGGCTGGATTCTTCCGACGCTGCGATTCAGTTACGGGCCACGGCCGCGGAGTATCGGGAGGTCGAGGACAATTCCGGCGCGTTCATGATTATTGAGCAAGTGAACGACATCTACAGCTTCCAGGAGCGTTTCTGGAAAACCGTGCAGCGGAGTAGCGCGGTATGAACCAAAGTCTCGCTTACGAATTCACGCAGGTCATGCCGTTGGTTGCTGCGACGGGCGTACAGGTTTCGCTCTGCAATATCCTCGTGCGGGCGACCGCGGCCAGCAAGCCAGTTACTGATTCTCTGGGCCAAGTGGATTTAGCGACCAGCGATTTCACCATACTGCCGGGACACGCGAATATTCCGTGTCAGTTGGCGGTGAACAAACTACGTGCGGATGAAGGTGCGGAGATCCACACGCCAACCGATTACGAAACCATGTCCGACCGGACCTTGGAATTGAACGGCTACTATCCTCTGATTCTGCAGCAGCATTTAGCCCAAGTCGACGGCGTGGTCTATCAGATCATGGGCACCGATTCCGATTCTCAATCGCAGGTCACCCGGTTGGCAGTGAGGATCTACACGCTTTGAAACTCACCGTCTCATTTACGGGCTTGAGCGAACTGGACATGAAAGTACGGTATCTCCGAGAAGCCGCACAGTCCGGTTTGAAATTGTCGGTTCCTGAAGCGGCTCAGCTCTTCGTCGAAGAAGCCAAGATTCTTGTTCCCGTTGACACTGGGCGATTGCAGGAAGCGATTCACGCGGAAACGCTGGAGGATACGGACACACGCCAGACCATGCAAGTCGCGCCGTTCGTGGAAGCGCCGAATGAGTGGGGCTTCGATCCTGCCTACGCTCGGCGAATCGAGTACAGCTTCATCGGACCTGATTCGCTCGGAAGGTTGTTTCACCAGGCGGCTCAACCGTACATGAGACCGGCCTATGACGCCAAGCAAGCAGAAGCGGCAGAGACGATCAAGACCGGCATTTACGATTCGCTGGATAACGCCATGGCCAGCGTTTCCCAAGGGAGACGATGAGTGTCGAAAGCATTCTACGGGCGGAACTTCTGGCCGATCCTGGCCTTAGCGCTCTCATTGGAGATCGGCTGTACTGGGTTCGCCTTCCTCAGAATCCTCAACTTCAAAATCTCTATCCCTGTGGCGTCTATCACAGGATTTCAACCGTTCCGTTGTACGTCCACACCCGCGGGCGCAACCCGCTCACAGGTGGGCAGGCAAGCATTGGACAGGTGCGCTTCAGTTTCACGTTCTGGAGTGGCGACGGAGCTCAAGGCGCTGCACAAGTCGGAGCAATCGGTCTCGCGCTCAAAGCAGCGATGGAGAACGTCAACCTCATCGCTCTTCCAACTTCGCCGGCCACGATCAATAATGCGCCGAACCGTCTCGTGTTCGAGACCTACGACTTTGAAGTCAACACCCAACCCCCGTTACCTCGGGGTCGCTTGGATTTCATCAGCTGGTATTCAGATCAGTAAGGAGACATAAATGGCTACCCCGATCGCACAAGCGGCAATCAACACCTTCCTGCAGCTCTCGGACGGAAACTCTCCCGAGACCTTGACGACTGTCGCGAACGTTGGAGACATCACCGGGCCCACCTTTCAGGGGGCGGTGGTCGACGTGACGTCGCACTCTACCGGGAACGCCTGGAGACAGAAGATTGTCACCTTGCTGGACCCTGGCACGTTGACGTTTCCGTGCTACTTCATCCCCAATGACGCTGGCCACAAGCGGCTGTTGGGCGTGTTCTTCAATCGCGGCTTGCCCACGGCTCCCCAGGCGAACGCGGATTGGGCGCTCTCGTTTCCGACCTCACCGAGAACGGTCTGGAATATCTCGGCCTGGCTCTCGAAGTTCTCGATGGACATGAAGGTGGCCGACGTGGTGCGGTCGAACACCGAGCTGGTGTTGACCGGCGAACCCGCTATCCCTGGAGTGGACGCCTAGGAGGAACTATGCTGCTTTGCTACATCGTGGCAATCGTGCTTTTCGTGATCGCCGGTATCGGGCACTGGCGCGCTCCCACCTGGCCCTACAACAGCGCTCTGATCGCGTGGGGCCTGGCCTTCCTTGCGGCGGCGCTCGGTTGGGGCGCATTGCGGGCGGCGGTGTAATGCTCGGGCTGGGAGTGCTCGGAACCATCCTGGTGATTATTCTCATCATCTGGTTGATCCGTCGAGTATGAATCCGCTTGGTTCACTACCGGGAGCCTCGAGCACGCAGTTCAGCTTGAACGCGCTCGACTGGCGCAAGATTTTACGATTCTTTCTCATTCAGTTAGTCGGGTTGTTTCTGACGATCGGCGTGCCGTTCCTTCTGGGCTTCAAGTACACCTTGAAGGGAACCGACTACACGCCCTATGTTTTGGTCTTTGTGAATGCCGCGGCCGAGGCTGCGCGGCGGTTTTTGGCTCAGCCTCCCAAGGTGTAAAACTATGGACCCCATTCAATACCCCTCCGTCACGATCGACGGAACTCCGGTGGAAGTGAAATTCCGCTGCGGAGACATCATCCGATTGAAGAAAGCCGGTGTGGACATCGGCGACCTGACACCCGTAAAGGGCGTGGAAGCGATGGAACGGACTCTCACGTTTCTGCAGCACGGCATCGCTCACCAGATGAAGAAAACTGTCGAGGAGCTGGCTGATTCAGTGGATCTCGCGAACCTTCCGGCAATAGGCGAGGCGATCAACGAAGCTCTAAAAAAAGCTTCCCCCCAGGCGACGGAGCCGAAACCGACCGTTCAATAGGCTTCGAGGAGAGATGGACCGACATGTTAGCTGCGGGAGTGTACGACCTGGGGTTGACCGCAGGCGAGTTCTCGTCTTTCACTCCACGTCATATCGACGCTTTCTATAAACGTCACCTGGCTGCGGAATCGCGCCGCATGATGTTGACGCTGTGGTATGCCAACGTCCACCGCGACACCGATAAGAAACCCGATCCATTCTCGATAGACGACTTCGTACCGGGTGCCAGTGGTTCGCGTGTTACCGTTCGAGCCATTGAGCGGATGCCGGGGGAATCAGTGGAAGACTTCCTCGCGCGCATCTCTCGGCCGACGATGGACCCGGCGTTACAGGTTGAGCAGATCAAAGCCATGAGCAGAGGTTACGGGAAATGGACGGTGGAGAATGCCTGATCTTTCTGGACTCGGCGATCTTGTTGTAACAGTTGGTGGGGATATTACCCCGCTGACTTCGGCGCTTGACCAAATCCCAGCGGCCGCGCAGTCGGCCGCGTCTGAAATCCAAGCCGCGTTCGATGCGCTGCCTTCCGCGACGGAAGGTGTGAACCAGAGTCTCGCCAACCTCAGCACTGGACTTTCGGAAGCTGGCGCCGCGGCGACCGAAACAGCCGGCCACGTCGGGGAGATTCCCCCGGCGCTGCACGATACCTCTGAAGCCGCTGGCGAGGCCGGGGAAAAGCTTCACGAGTTCGTCATGCAAGGGTTGGAGCTCGCCGGCATCGTGCTTTCGATGGAAGCTCTGAAGGAAGCCACGGTCGGAGCGCTCGAAACCTTCGGAGAATTCCAGCGGGCCGGCGAAGCCCTAACCGCAATCACGAAGAACGCAACTGGCGCCGCCGATGCGATGGAACGCATTCCGGCACTCGCGAATGCGTTGGGTGTCAGCATCACGTCTCTCGAACAGGCACAGCAGAAGTTCGCACTCTTCGGCGTCGACCTCGAGGCCATGCCTCCCTTGTTTGAGGCGATCGCCAACGCCTCGGTAGCATCTGGAAATGGTTTCGACGCTGTGGCTTCTAGCTTCGAGCGCATGGACAATACCGGGAAGGTGATGGCCCGGACACTCCAAGCCGCTGGGTTGAACATGAACGACCTCGCGAAAGCGATGGACATGGAAGGAGCTTCGAGCAAGGAAGTAACAAAAGCATTTGCCGATTTGGGAGAGGGTGCGGAAGGCGCGGCGGCGCGCGCGCAAGTTCTTATCGACGCGACCGAAAAGATGGCCGGTGTTGCCAAGGCGACCGCAAATGATGTGACTGGTTCCTGGAACCAGATGAAGAACGCCGTCCACGAAGCCATGGTGAATATCGGCGAAGCGCTTTCGCAGCTCTCGCAAGCGGGCGGTATGTCGGTTCTGAAAACCGCTATTGCAGGAGTGGAAACGTTCGTCGTTTCACTCATTGGCTACTTGGGGCAAGCGATTGACTTAGTGAAAGGCTTTTCGAGTATCGCGGTCGACGAGTTCACTGCGCTTGGAAAGGCCGCAACCGACGCCGCGCACGGACAATTCGCGCAAGCTTGGGCCGACATCAAAGCCGGTGACGAAAAGATGGTGATGGACTTCGGGGCAATGAGCACGAAGATGCAGGCCGATTGGGACGCCAACGGAAAGATCATCGATAAGATTTGGGCCGACACCTCGACAGCGGTAAACACGAGCAGCGGCAAAATCGGTGACGGCCTAAAAGGAGCGGCGGATGCTGCCGGCGAAACAGCGGACGCAGTTACCAACGCTGGGAAGGCGGTTCAAGCGTTCGTTGGGCCAGTGTATCAGGCGAATCTCGGGATTCAAATGTACTCGGGAGCCACGAAGGACGCGACTGACCGAACGGCGCAAATGGTAGACGGCATCGAAGTGTTGAACGGGACCGTTTCTCCTCTCACGGACACCTTCGACGCCGCAAAAGTGACCATCATCGGCGCCGGGGATGCGTTCTCGCAAACAGCAGCGGATCTAATCGATTACATCAACCAAACCGACAGCGCCACAGCAGCTACGGATAGCCTTACTTCTGCGTTGGAGACGGCGGGAAGCGCAGCGGAAAGCCTCGGATCTCAGCTTGATCAATCGATGGCAACAGCAAGCGAGGGCGGCGGGACACTTGGAATGCATGTCAGCTTGAAACCGGGCGACCAGTACACTCAATGGGGCATTGGCTTACAGATGCCGCAAATGAACGACGCGACGGGCTCTCCTACAGGTTGGGGGCAGCCTTCAACGTTGACGTTTGATCCGGTAGACTACGCCAAACAACTTGCTCGAGACTTCCAGCAACGCCAACAAGCCAATGCAGGTCTGAATACCGCAGCAACGAACCTGACGAGTGCGGCGCAGGCTCAGTTAGACGCAGCCAACAAAGCCGCAGACGCCGCGAAGATGGCGAGTGTTGCGGCGCAAGTCGGCACGACCGCGGCGAGCGCGATCAACGCTTCGGCTCTTGCAGCGGCAGACGCAGCCAATCAACAGGCTTCCGATAATGCGGCTTTTGCTTCGGTCATCACCCAAACGTCTACTGTCACCGCGGCGACGGTTCAAGCTCTGGCTTTAGCGACTAACACGATGGTTGGAGCGGCTTCAGTGATAACCGCGGTTGCGGTGAAAGCAGGTGTGCCACTCACCAGCAACACCATGACGGGCGGCTCGGTTCTGGGGAGCTTGAATCTTCCGAACGTCTCGACCGGATCGGGGCTGAGTGCGAGCACAGGCGGAATGCCGTTCGCGCCTCCGGTGTTCCAATCTGGACCGAATTCACAGATTCCATCGGTGAACATCACCGGAGGGCCTCAGTTCGTACAGAGCTTGATGAATGAGTTCGTGAAGAATCTTCAGACACAGGGAATCAGGCTCACGAGAGGGTAAATGTCTATCGATAATGCTGTCAATTTCGGGAAGGTAACGGTTTTGGCCGGCCACAACGCCTCGGATACGTCCATTGCTTTGCAATCTGGAAACGGCGCGCTTTTGCCTGTGGCGCCGTTCAATGTCGTGTACTGGAACTCAACTGATTTTGCGGACCCGTCCGACGATCCGAATAAGGAAATCTGCCGAGTGACGGCGGGAGGAGGAGGCGGGGGCGGTGACACGCTCACAGTCACGCGCGGCGTTGAAGGAACCGCAGGCAGCACCAAGAACACCGCAGGCAAAACCTACAAGATGATCGCCGGGTTAACCGCGAAGGTCATCAACACCGATATTTTGCAGACAGGCTTTACCCCCATCACGCTTGTGAATGGGGCAAACCACAACGTCTCCTTAGCCGCTGTCCCGATCAGCGCGGGCGGCATGATGAAAATACGCATCACCGGCCCCACGCTGGCTTTCAATATTACGGGATTCACCAACGGTACTGACGGCCTGCGTCTGATCGTGATGAACGACACCATAGGCGTCGTCATGACGCTGAATAATGCCAACGTTGGCTCTACCGCGGGTAATCGTATATCGAGCCTGACCGGAGCGGATGTGGCCATCGGATCGACCCATGGTGGCAATGCGGAGTTAGTCTACGATTCCAACATTGCAACCAACGGTTGGGTCATCTTGAGCACCTTCGGGACATAGTGTGCAGTACGGTTCCTTCGCTTACGGTGCTGTCGAGCTCGGCGGGTTACCAGTCCCGATCGTCGTTCCGACTCCACCAGCACAGAAACGCTTCACGTTGTTCATTGCAGGCGTGGACAGAACCTCGCTGATGACGGTGAACACTCTCACAGGAACCAACCCACTCAGCCAGCCGGCAACCTGTTCGTTTGCGGTTGAAGATCCAGCCGGCGCGTTCCATCCGACCATCGGCATGGATGTCCAGGTGTTTTCGAACACGACAAAGATTTTCGGCGGCCTGATCGATTCGGCGGAAGAGTCTGCCTATCAGGCGAGTCCGCGTGTGCACGCTGAAGTAAAAGCCGTCGACTACTCAGGCCTTTTGGACCGGCGCGTGGTCGCCAACTTTTACAGCGGCTTCAGCATGTCGTCTATCGTCTCCGACCTGGTGCAGAAGTTTCTCTCCGCCGATGGGATCATCTACAACTCTAGCGATGGAGATCCGGGAACCACGCTCGGCGATATGCTGTTTCCGTTCGTCACAGCACGGCAGGCGTTCAACCAACTGTCGACGGCGACGGGTTGGGAATTCAGTGTCGATGTCAACAAAGTGCTGCGCTTCTTTCCGCCCGGCAATGGCACAGCGAATGCGCCATTCAATCTCGCCGATAATGACGGAAACGTTTTAGCGGTCGGAGGATCGGGCGGCACAGGACAAAGCGCGGTAGTGCGCGTTTTTCGCGGCAATTACATGAACCGCGTGTTTGTGACTTCCTCGTCCCAGGCATCGGCTCTCTGGGTGGATATCTTCTCAGCGGCTCAACCAGGCCCGTATCCGTCGAACAAGCAGGCGCCGGGTGGAGGAAGGATCGCTTTCATCACGCTGTTCAAGCTCGAAGCGACGCCCGTTGTTCTGAAAAACGGCAGCGCGCAGCGCGTTATTTCGCTCAGCCAAGTCGCAACCGCAGCGCCGGGCTCGTATGACTTCTATTGGATCCCAGACGGCTCGGGAGTATTCGCCGCGGTCGCGCCCGTCTCAACCGACGTCATCGAAGTGGATTATCAGACCAGGCTTTCGCCGGCGACCATCGCCACGTGCGCAGCGGAAGTGACAGCTCGAGCATCAGCAGAAGGAAACAGCGGCTACTACGATGCCGTGATGCCGGCTCCGGACATCACCGATCCCACAGCGCTGAAGAACTATGCAACCTTTTTGCTGAACCGCTACGGGTGTACGAACGGAATTCCCAAGCAGGTCATCTACTCGACCATCAAAGACGGTCTTTTCGCGGGGATGCTGCAGACGATCAACCTCACTCAGCCGCTGATCCCCTCTCACGCTTACCTGCTTTCAGGCGTGACGTGGAAGGACGTCGACAAAGATCACATCGAATACCAGGTCACGTGCGACTTCGGGCAGTATCTGGCGAACACATCGGACCAGTTTTTCGCGGGGCTCGTCAATCGCGGGCAGTTGCCGCAGCCGGGAAACATCCAGAGCTACTTCGGGCTGATCGCTCCGAACGGAAGCGGCGGGATACAGGGCGGCTTCCAGTTCCCCTGGACGCATGTCGTTCGCAACCAGGTGGAGGTGGTTCAGTATTGGAGTGTGGTCGCCAGAAGCGGACCGACCAGCGGAAACCCGGTTGTACAGCTCGTCATCAACACCAACGGGAGCCTGTCTGTCACGGTCCCGAAAGGAACCGCCGGCGGCGTGGAACTCCGGGCTTATCCGTCCTCGCCGATCGTTTTGCATGCAGGCGATTACTTGCAATGTCTTCACTCTGGCGATAACGACGCCAACATGCTGGACGTGATGGTCACGCTCGTAACAAGTATCGCGGTGACCTAGGGCAGTTACTAGGGCGGGATACTGGTTCTGGGTAACGGTGAGATGGAATGGCGCACGAGCACGAATCGGAAGAACTCAATTTCGGTAGCAGTGACCGGGCGCAAGTCATCAAGCTGCGCGTCGAGTTGCGGTATTTGAGCGGCGCCATTCAGAAACTAGAAAATCATGTGAAAGAAGCGTTGGTGGGTCAAGAGCAAAAGTTTTCAGCGCAAGAGCAACGCATTCGTGTCCTCGAAAATTTCCGCTGGTGGATGGTGGGAGCCATGATCGGCTCTGGCGTCATCACCGCATTCCTTAATAAGCTACTCGAAAAGCTATAGAGGGCTGTATGACCGAGAAGCGGAGCCCCAGCGTCTTCTGGTGGGCGGTCGTGATCATCGCAACGACGGTGCTGATTTCGCTCTTCAATCACATGCTGGCGCATTAGGCGGTAGATACCGACTTGTGATAGAGTAAGCCGAACAGTTCACCCAAGGAGAATACATGCCAGGACCAGCAGCAGCCAATCCGAGTTTCAATGCTTCCCTCAATGACGGCCACATGCTCATGGCCAAGATGAAGGCCGACAACGTGTCAGCCAATCCGCGGCTCTATGCCAACGATCTGAACAGTTTTTACCCGGAGACCGACGCGCAGGACAATTCCGACGTGCTCCAGCTCGGCTGGGTTGTGCTCGGCCCGTCTCTCGAGAGTCAGGGCCAAGATCCCGCGGCTCCGATTTACCTTCAGATTTGGGTCGCGGAGAAAAGCAACTTCTTCGACGTCGCCCAGGTCAAGAGAATCATCGACGGACGCGGCTCCTGGGATCAAGCGCTGCGGTAAAGGAAATTCATGATATACCACTCGACGAAAAGGGCGACGCTCCAGTCAAGCTTAGCCCCAACACATACAACGATGGACAGCTACCGCAGAGAGCGGCGATTCGGAAACGTGACTGACGCCCGGTCGCACGGGCCGCTAGTAAGTCCCGTGGTGCTGATCCTGTTCTTGTTTCTTGTCGGGTGTTCCGACAAAGCGCTGCAGCAAGTCGCGAAAGCCTCTCGTGATATCGCAGCGGCGAATCTGGCGATCGAGAACACGGTTCTTTCGGCGAACCAAGCCGGAACACTTTCGAACGATCAGGCTAGGCCGTTCATCCAACTTCACTTGCAAATCGGCCAGGCCGGAATTCAGCTCGACTCTGCGATCCGGGGTGTCAACGCTCTGGCGCCGGCAGACAAGGCTAAAATCCTCGCGGTGCTGCAGCCGGTGATTCAGTCGGTGAATGGCGCGGTCGCGCAGACGTCTCTCATCACCAACCAGACGGTGAAGACGGAAGTGCTCGGAGCGTTAACGACAATTCAAACCGCGCTGGCTGTGGCGCGCGTGGCAGTGGGGGGATAACATGGGCATTCAAGCGATTTTGGCTTTAATCAATGCGGCCATTCCGAACGTCGCGAGTCTCATCGTCGCGATCAAGAACGCCAACGGCGGGGTAGATATCGGGGTGCTGTTGAGTTCAGCGGATGCGGACTATCAGAAGTCGGTGGATCAAGCCCAGGCGTGGCTTGCGGCGCATCCGTCGACAGTGAAACCACCGACGCCGTAACAATCTTTCTACGCACGCCATGCTCCTTCGGCCTCGCGCTAGACGCGGGGCCTTTTTGTTTTCTGGTGTTCTTCCCATTTCGCGCGGTCAGTGTAATACAGCAACGGCATCGTCGTGTACTCGGGATAGTAGCCTTTGACTGGGAGGATTCGATAGTCCAGGTCATCGCCTTTGTTCCGGCACGCCGGGTTATCCACAATCCATTTCTGGGCTTCTTCTCGCGTATGGAAATCTCCTATATGCGGCAGGCTCATCTCACACATCACGCCACCAATGAGCTGAAGTCGTGACGGCCAGCCTGGGGGTTGGCGGAAAACGCGGCAGAAAGTATCTTGAGGCATAGGCGAAGATTTTACCAGATGCGGTTTGCCAGTGCGCGATTCAGATGCGCGGCGGAATTGTAGAAGTTGGCTTTCGAGGCTTGCTCTGCGATCTTCAGCGAGAGAATCGTTTCCCTAAGATGCTGAGCGTTCGTCGCGCGGACCTCGGCAGTCTTCACGTCTTTCTCGTCGGGGACGAAGGGCGGCGGTTCTTTGTCGAGATTCGACCAAGCGCCTTTCATCGGTTCGGGAACCTTAATTTCCTGGGCGGCGAGCGAACCCCAAACCAGCGCAAGAAACAGTGCGTATCTCATAAGTCCTCCATCTCCACCTTCAAAATAGTCCCGCGTTTCGCGCGCTGCAATGGGCCGAAAGTACTATAGGGCGATTTCCACCGGCCGGCTCAGGTCTTCGGCTGATTCAACTGAAACCAAAGTAACCGTACAGTGGGCCTAGGAGATGGTCGGTATAAGTTCCAACGGAGCGAAAACCGACATGGAACATGACACAATTCATTCTGTTCGCTATCGCGGCGGTGTCCCTCGGACTCGCTGCCGGAAAGCTCGTTAACTCGATGATTCACTCAGCCCGAAGGAAAGAAGCTTACGACCGGGTGTTGTGGCAGGAAGCCGCTGAGAGAGCTCATCATTCTCATGATTTAAGGCGGATCGCGGACGCACTTGAACGAATAGTGTCCGAGTTCCCGGCAGACAAACCCCCATACTTCGAACGGCTTTTGATGACCTTGCAGGAGTGGACCCCGGCGCGGCGGTAAGGCGGTATATATTGACTCATGCTCGCGATTGATTTGTTTTGTGGTCTCGGTGGATGGGCGGAAGGATTTCTCTCGGAAGGCTACGACGTGATCGGTTTTGACGTGGAAAAGCACGATTACGGAACCGGAGGCTATCCGGGACAGCTTGTGCTTCAGGACGTGTTGACCTTGCACGGTTCGCAGTTCCGCAACGCTACCGTGATTGTGGCGAGTCCACCGTGTCAAGCGTACTCGTATCGTGCGATGCCCTGGAAGCGCGCCAAGGCTCTGCCGCCTCCCGATAACACGCTGTTCGAGGCGTGCTTCAGGATTCAGCGAGAGGCAAGTGAAGCGGCAGGGCGATACATTCCGCTGATTGTAGAGAACGTGCGAGGCGCGGAAAAGTGGGTTGGATCAGCATCGTGGAAGTTTGGCTCATTCTACTTGTGGGGCGATATTCCAGCTCTGATGCCGCTGCGAAACGGGGGGGGGCAAAAGATTGCACTCAAGCAGTGGTTCGGAAGAGAAGGCGGAACTGGGGTGAAGAGAGAAGGACAAGACTGGCTGGTCACGAATGGCGATGGTCTGAAGCGCCCAGGCCAGACGATATCGAAAGGGTTCAACAACTGGCCCAAAGACGAGAGCGGCCGTTATATCCTGCCAGACGGAACGAAGATTAAGTGCTCATCACGTTCACTCGCGCGGAAAGCAGCCTCAGCCCAGATAGCGAAAATACCGCTGCCTCTCTCGACTTGGATTGCCAAGGTCTTGAAGGAACAACATGATCAAACTCTGTGAGCGTTGCGGAAAAGAATATAAGGCGTGGCACACAAAGAAGGCCAAGTACTGTTCTCGCTCTTGTCAGGCACGACGGCCAATCGCTAAGGTAACGCGCTACCGGAATGTCTTCCACGATGGACGATATCTCGGCGAGCATCGCGCAGTCATGGAGAAGCATTTAGGGCGACGGCTTGGCCGATTCGAGACGGTTCACCATATCAACGGCGACAAGTTGGACAATCGCCTCGAAAACCTGCAAGTGATCAGCCTCTCGGATCATGCACGGCTTCACCGCGAAGAGCAACTAGCTAAGGGCCTCCGTTACGGCAGAAAGAAGAAAGTCGCGTGATTCCCTTTCCGCTGGCTCAGCATATCGCGAGAGTGTTCAAGCGGTAATGTTTCACGTTGAACATCTACCGACAGTCAGGTGTTGGAGGATGCGATGAGCGCCATTTCGAGGGCCCGGCGCGCTCGTAGCCCTTCCAAAGCGTTGCCGTGTCGGTCGTGGATGAAGTTCCCCATCTGGGCGCTGCCAGCCAAAACCAGTTCTAAAGCATGTTTTCCGCAGTTGTAACCGAATGAAACATAAGCGGCTTGTGCGTAAAGTGGCTTATCGGCTGCCAGCCTAAACAGGTTTTGAGCGTCCGCGGCCAACCAGGCGGCGGCTTGTTCCAGAGTGCAGCTATCGCCCGGTTCCACGCCCGAGGTGTGGCCGAAGCCGAGGGTCCAGACGCCTCCTGAATCGGAGTAGGCGGTGAGTCTCAAACCTTCAAATACCCGGATGAGGGCGGCGGCGAGTTCCTGAACAGGCATGAGCCATTGTACAATCTACCGTATGCGGTATTTGCTCTTGTTCGTCTGTCTGCCGCTGTTCGCGCAGCAATCCCCCTTCACCATCTCGCTTTTGGGTTACAACCCCGCTATCGGCCGGTATGAATCGGTTGGAGTCGACGGGAAAACCCTCCTGATCGACACCAGCTCGAGCAACCCGTTCCTGAAATGCGTCGTTCCCGCTGTCACGGGGCCGGCCGGACCACAGGGGCTACAAGGCGTCGCTGGCCCGGCTGGGCCTGTGGGTCCTCCAGGGCCACAAGGCTTGCAGGGCGCGCCTGGGGTTAACGGGGCGGTAGGGAATACGGGACCCCAAGGACCGCAAGGGATCCCAGGTCCACCCGCAGCCACGTTGGGCGCCATTACCTACCGGGCGGCGTTCCTACGGGAGGCGGATGGGACTTGGACCGCACAGGCGACGTTCAATATCCCTCTTCCGAACTTCGATGCACTGATTCAGGTATTCCGCAACGGGGCGTTTCAAGACATACCAGGGGATTGCCTGGTAACGTTCAACCCGGCCAACGGCGGAAGTTTGGTTATCACTCCGAAGGGCACATGGACCGCAAGCGACGTGGTGAGGGCGGTGTGGATCCAGTAAAGAAGTCGACGCTCTGTATGCGGCGGATTCGTGCTGGGTTGCGACGACTCGATGCCCGAGACGCGATGCTGGAGGAAATGCGCTTTCGGCAAGCCTGGTTTCCTGGTCTACGATATAGCGCCCAATCCTCATGGGCACTTATCGAACAACATGCCAAACTCTACGGAATCAAAGGCAACGCCGGAATCGGCGCGAAATCTATTTAGGCACGGCTAGCCCGTCCTTCGGGGTTGTTCCGGCCACATTTCCGCAGCCGTCAGGCAGCGCGCTTCTTTTCTTCTGTAGTTACTATTCAACTCATATAAGGGCGGTTTGCGTTCGAGGGGACTTCGAGGGGACTTCGAGGGGACATTTTTATCCACAAGTACTTGATAAGAATTGGGTCCGCGGCCGGGGTTGGAAACGGCTACGAGTTCAGCGGCGACGAGCTCCCGAATGTAGCGCTTCACCTGCCTGACTCCGACTCCCAGGCGGCGCGCCAGAGTCTCTTGATACGGAAACACGTCATCGAAGCGAGCGGCGTACCATTTCAAAAGCTGCAAACAGCGGCGGGCACCTCGGGAAAGCGGCATGTCGGTATTTGGAGACTATACCGTGTGCGGTATTAGAAGGCGAGACGCTAGATGTAGCGCTGGGGATTCTCCCTAGCCACTGTGAAAAAAGCTGTGGAAATTCAGAGAATACGCTGGCACAATCCCGAGGCTTTGTACCAGCGGGTGAATTCGTCGATGTCGTCCACCGTGAGCACTAGGGCGCCGCGTGCGGCTTCGGCTTGATGCCATCGAACCTGGTGATCTTTCCGCAGTCCGCGCTTGCGCTTGAACTCGGTCCAGAGCACCTCGGCTATTTGCCCTTGGTTCAGCGGAAACGGAAACTGAACACAATGGCCCTTCTCTGGCTGATACCGGATGAACAGGTAATCCGGCATCCCGAGTTCCCCAAAGCCCTTTCCTCTCGATCGGTCTGATACTGGGTCCGTGCGGATCGCTCTCCAGCCGTCCAGCTCCAGGAATTGCACCACGGTCTGCTGAACGTGGGCTTCGGAAATCTTGAGGATCTTCTCGACTGCCGGATGCTTGTCTTGGGCCGTGCTCATGCTTTCGTCTCCGCTTTCGCACCAGTGGCGCGGCAGAGGGCATCTGCAGCGTCATTAGCGGCATCCTGAAAGAAGCGCTCTGTCGGCGTCCCTACGCAGTCATCGAAGCACTGCGACAGGATATTTCTCGCGCGCTCCAGCGCCTCCACGAGTTCCTTCACCAGCGCCTCGGCTTTCTCGGCTCGCTCGTCCATGTAGTCGGAGTGTGCTAATAGACAACTGGTTGCTACTTCGCCTGGGTGCATGCCTTTGCGCTGCTCCTTAGTGAGGTATCTCAGATCTTTGTGGTTCATGGCCTCGGCTCCTCGGGGATCGGCAGGGCGCGCAGCTCGCGTGCAACCTCTGGGGTGCAGAAGTAGTACACAGTTTGATCTCTAAGCCAAACAGCTGCCGACTCTCGCATCGCCTCCGCTCCGGCCTTCCAATTGCTCTCAGCCCGCTGCTCGGCTTCGCGTAACAGATCCATTGCGGCACCAAATTCCTTAGGGGTGAAGGTCGCGTATAGATTCGCCTTTTCGATCTTTTCCAGATGCGTTCGAATTGTGTTCATTCGCTACCTCCCTGCCGTTGTCGCTCAAGCGGGTTCGCCAAATCGATCACCCTATCCGTCCGCAAGAATGTCACGGCTTGATCAACAACTTCGCGTAACGACGGAATGCGTAGACCAGCGAGCGGATTATCCGGCATCACTTCACCTTTCCTGTCACCGGGCGCGTGGGGGATTCGCTCATGCAAAGTCCAGCACTTCCTGGCTGAGCCGTTTCGCGGCAATCTCGCAGTAGCGCTCCTCTATCTCGATACCGATGGCCGTTTTGCGGATTGCCTTTGCTGCTACGAGCGTTGTCCCGGATCCCGCGAATGGATCACATACACTCGAGCCCGGCATCCATCCGACTAATTCCTTCATTAAATCCAGCGGCTTCGGTGTTGGGTGTCCGCTCCCTTGTGCTTTGGCGGGCGCAAAGTTGAACACATCCGACCGATGGCCGACGTTTCCCGCAAAATCACCGGAGAGATTATAAAGTGCGATTCCCTCCCAGTGCGGATAGATCGGGTAGGCGATCAGCCCAGAAGCGCCATAACGCTTGTTCCAGATGCCCATCCATTGCGGGCGCACTGGAAGATCCCAGATACGGCAGACCGGTACGAAGACAGCAGCACGCCTCGAGCTGCACAACATAACAGCCTCACGGAAAGTCTCCAGCGTGTCATCGCAAACGCCATAATCTTTGCCGACACCATAGGGCGGATCGGCCACAACCGAGTCCACCTCGAGCTGCGGCAGCACTTCGCGACAATCGCCGTGATAGATCGTGATCCCCGCGTGCTCGTAGTACGGCTTCACGCTTCCCTCCCTGGACTCGATACCGGCACTGGAGTGGTCACCGTGCCACATCCCGGCTCGTGCCAGTTCCCCAGTTGTCGAGCCAGTTCCGTGCCACATACTCGGGCGCATTGGCGCGGAGTCCGGCGAAAAGATGCTTGCTTTGAGTGCCTACGCTACCTTGACACGGTAGAGGTCGCAGATTCGAGTTCTGCCGGGCCCACCACATTCCAAACGGGTTGTTCATTTATCGGTCCGTGCCATGTTGACTGATTCGTGCCAGTTCATTGTGGCTTTCCTTGCGGGGTCGCCATGAGTTTATCGAACATCGCTTGCACCTGATCCCGTTCCCGCTCCGCATCGTTCAGCGTGTAAAGCAGCGACATATCCAGGCTTGCATGGCCGGCCGCTTTCTGCGCTTCCAGCGGTGTCGCTCCGCCGATGGTCTGGCGCCACGTCACGTTTAACCGTCTGAAAGCGTGCCAGCCGAAACCGGGATAATACAAGCCCAACCGCTTCAGCGCGGGCCGCAGCTCGTATCCCAACGTTCTCACTTCATCGACCGGCATTCCGCTTCCGTCGTTCTCGGTGAAGATGTATTTGTCTCGCGCTTGCGGACCCGGATACCGTCGCTGAAATTCCTGCACCAGCGGGCCAAGTTGTCTTTCGCGCTCACTAGCCTGGGTCTTTGGTTCGTCCAGGTCGCCGCGATACCAACGGCGCTTCACTGTCAGGGTGTTCTTGGTGAAGTCAATATCTCCCCATCGAAGCCCGCAGATTTCAGAGATCCGCAATCCCATCAGAGCTCCGATGAGAATCATGAACCGCGTCTGCTCGGAAACCGCAGCGAGAACGGCGCGCAACTGATCGGCGGTGATGATGCGTTTTTCTCTCGTCTCGCGCTTCCGCCCGATCCTCACGCCGATGGTCGGGGAATCACCAGACCAAAGGTTCCAGTCCTTCGCGGCGGCGAAAATGGAAGCCATGATTCCCCGGAGTCCTTCGCGAGTCCACCACGATAGACCGGCCTGCTCTTTGCCTGTCAGCCATGCTTCTACGTCCAGACGGGTGATGTCGCAGATTCTCTTTTCACCAAAGGCCGGCAGGATGTGATTCTCAATTTGGCTCAGGTAGCGCGCTCGCGTTCCGGTTCCGAACCGCGGAAGCCTGGCGGCAACAAACTGGCCCACCACTTCACGAAAGACAACTTGGGCTTGAATGAGAATCCTTCCGGCGTTCACCACGTCCAAGACTTCAGCCCGGCGCTTCTCGGCTTCTTTCTTCGAGACATCGGCGACGAAGCCCAGCATCCGCACGATACGCTTACGTTTTCCATCGGGCGACGGAACGAACACACGGATGAAGTAGAACGATCTCGCGACGTCGTGACGAATCTGGAGTTTGGGATTCTGATACTTCTTTGGCACGTCGGAGAGTATGCCACGTAAGATAGCCTGAGTAGATACCGACGTCACCGGAAGTACTCCATCAGGTCGAGCCATCTCAAATGTCTGTCGATGCAATCCCGGTCTTTGCACTTTGAGATGTGCAGTCGATAGTTTTTGATCGAGACGTTCTGCGGATCGAAGCCGCAGCGGAACTTGCGGTCGAGCGGATGACTGGTTTGGGTCACGGAACGACCGAAGATGGAATCGGAATAATGCCGCGCTTTCGATCGCCCCACATGGCCATCGCGCGCGGCTTCGTTCTTCAGAGCACGTTCAGCCAACAAATCCATTTCAGTCACTCTCGGGGGAAGTGGCGGCGCGGCGTTCGTCACCGGCGAGGTCTTCTATGGGTAGCTCGGCTTGCTGAACATAGCTGACTGTTAACGTGCTTTTCGCCTCTCCGACGCTGGTTAAATACTTTTCCAGCTCCGCACAAGCTTTCGTGTCAGCGAATGAGACCTTGAAGCGAAGCTCGATCCGGTGTCCTTTTCCTTTGTGGCCTTCGAGCTCGAGCCGGAACACCTGGAAGTCGGCGACCTCGGTAGCATCGAAGTCGATTTTCCATTTCTTCAACTCACCATCTTTCGGCCTCAGTTGAACGTGCGTAGCGGCGAGCTGGCCTTCCAGTTTCGCGGAAGTCACGGATGCCGGCATTCCATTCCAGCCCATCGCTTTTCCAACCGAAGCCGGGAACGTCGACATGAACGTCGCAGCACCTCCCGATCGGTTACGAGAGAAGCTCTTCAAAACGACGCTCGGAAATTCGAGGGTGTCAGACATGCAGTTGGTTGTACCTTTCGTTTAATTCGCGGATGATTTGGACGCGGTCGAGATTGTGATAAACCCAAAACTCCCTGCCTATGACATGCACAGCGTCTCGACCGTGTCGGTGATGTCGCTCACACAAGGGAATGGCTGTCCGGTCTGGCGCTCGTTGTGCAAAACCATGGTCGCCGGCGTGGTGCGCTTCGGTCGGCCCATAGCATTCTGTGGTTAGCTTCGGCCACAATTCACACGGCAGGGTGCGAATCCAGGCGAGATACTTCGGGTCGTCGCCAGGCTGTTTCTTGCGAGGCTTGCGCTTCAGTGGGGTGCGCTTCAGTGGTGTTCGTTTCAGCATCAGACCTTTGGTTCGTCTCGCGCCGATCTGGACTTCGGCGCGGGGGATTTTCGCACTTCCCAATACCGGATGAGTGTTGACTGTGCCGAGGCTTTGTCTGGGCACAGCGCAATCGTCCCGTGCGGATGCGGCGGCAGTTCGTCGGGCTCTGGCTGAAACTCCACTCTCCAGGAACCTCCGACTGGTAGAACTCTGCCGATGTAACGCTCATCCTCGAACAATTTGGAATCTTCTTCGGTCAACTCTTCTTCCCACGTGTACATCTACTTCACCTCCAACCGGACACCATCGGTCTTCAGTCGGCATCCAGGAACGCCGTCGCCTTCCTTCAGCCGTTTGGCAATTTCGGTCTTCATTGGTTCGGGTGTGTAGTTATTCGCGAGAACCAGTTGCGAGCTGAGCATTCGGGTGGCCTGTACGTCGCTCTGATCGAGCAGGTGGATCACTTCCTGCCACTGCGCGAGAGTCATCTTGACGGCGATTCGTTTTAGCTCGTTCGGCACAAGTTCCGGCTGCGCGACTTCGACCGAGGGCGGATTCTTCTTCAATTGCAATACGCTATGCCGTCCATCGATGCGCGTCTGCTTCGTGGCTTGCATGATGTCGATGACCATACCTTCCAGGCTGTCGTAGCGCTTCTGCCAGTTCTTCGCCATCGCCGTACATCTGGCAGCTTCTTCCTTCAACGTGGCGGCGCGCGTTTCGAATTCGCGCAAGTATCGTGCGATGCCGTCTGCCTTGCGGACTTCCGCGCGGATGTACTCGGCTATCGATTCGTCGCAAGCTTTCAGGCTTTCGGCTTGTTCTTGCGGCGTCATGTCAGGGTCGGATTCGATCGCTTCGCGGAAGTTCAGCAGCTCGAGCAATTGCGTCTCGATGCCGTACAAGGTCAGGTTGGGTTTCTCGGTTGCGGTCACTTCACCACCTCCGGTATCAGAGGCTCTTGAGTTTTCGGTTTCGCCAGTTCGGCTTCGACCACTTTGATTGCGTGGTAGAGATCCGAGATGCACGACTTCAGCCCGGCTTTGTCTTTGCAGCCGTTCGGATACTTTTTATCGAATGCTCTTTGAATCCGGTCATACGCCTTGACGCCTTCGCCTCCGAGAGCTTCCAGCCGGTTCAACATCAGGTTGAATGCTTCACCAGATCGCGCGATGTCTTTGTCGATTCCGTCCAGCAGAATCTTCAGGTCTTTGGGCGTGCCGTTCGCGGTCTTCTCTTTCTCTTCCGCAACGCGCTTGCCGGCGAGTTCTTTCTGTTCTTCTGGCGTGTTGCGCTGAACGTCGGAGCCGTCTTCAAGATCCTGAGTGAAGGCGTCGGAGCAATTCGTCACCACGAGCACAGCGGCAACCAGCGCGCGCTTCTGGGCCATCTTTTGCAGCGTGTTGACCTGATCGGCGATATCGGCGTTTGCAATCTTGCCGACGTCCTGCGAAGTGATAGCTGGATCGTCTTGAGCGAACTTCGCGCCGCATCCGCCCTTTTTCTTAAAGCACAGCCATCCCCCGCCGTACTCGGCTTTCCCTTGGATGATGAACTCACCCTGGCACGTCGGACACTTTCGCGCGGTGTTGCGATACCGATACTTCGATTCCCAGGAGTTGCACGAGCCGATGGCTTCACCCATGAACCGATCGCCGCGGTAAAGCTGGCAGCGATAGCGGTAGTTGAAGAACGGCTCTCCACCGTGTAAGTCACCGATCCAGTCTTCGGTTTCCGATTCGATGACGTAGCGCGGCGCCAGTCCGAAGATGCTGCAAAGCTTCTCGGCGCCCGGCTTCATGAGAACCGGCTTCTGATTGCCACCTGGGATCTTGCCGTAGTCTTCGCTTTCCTTCAGGACTTCAGCAACGAAGGAGTTGAGCATTTGCTTGCGCTCGACGGCCTGGGCGACCGACAGAACGGGCATAAAATCATTCGCAGTCACCACATCGGTGCGCGGCACATGAACGATTTCAGTTCCCATATTTCTCTCCTGCTTTGAGCCACATCGCAATGCAGCCCAACATCGAAACGAAAACAACGAATTGAATGAATGCGGTCATACTTTCCTCCGAGCGGTCATCTGAGTCCTTCTGCACCCGCATCGGCAGACTTTTCAGAGCGACGCGGTAGAGACGTGAGGACTCGGATCACTACTCCGATATCCCCCTACGTTCCAGCTCTTCCCTGCAGGTGTGCGCGGCGCGGTGGAAATATTCGCTGTCCGCTGCGTCGGCAATCATGATGACGGCACGCAACATTTCGGCCGTGGCGCGGCGGATGCGGTCAAAGCTGGCTTCGCCGTGATAGACGAACTGTTCCGGGTGAATGCGCTTCGCCAGTTGCTCGTAAACCCACTGGACATCTTCGTTTAGCGCCATTTCCAAAGACGTGCGATACCCGGTGCGCTCTTCCATCAAGCACGCGACTTCGCCCATCAAATCCAAGCCGAGGGCGAGAATTCGGACTTGACGAACTAACTTGTCATGCGCGGTGATTCCATCCATTACTGTGCTCATGCGCGCACCCCCGAGGGATTCAGGATCGGATGGAAACGCGCCGGGCTGAGTCGGCAGCTTAACCTCAACGACGTTCAACGGATCGGCTGTGGCCCAAAAGGTATCGATCTCAATGTAGTTGAACGCCAAGATCAGGGCGTGCCGATAATCCAAGCCATTAAAAACGAACAAATCAGGGTTCATGACTGTTTCTCCAACTGGGCTAGTCTCAACTCCAGACCTTCACAGAACAGCGTTTGCAACGACGTGCGCGCATCGGCGGCGGCTTTCTTGCCACGGATCAAAAGCGCCTCTGGTACTACTACGGTGGTTTTCCTATCCCTCGCTGGGACCAACGGCCTATGCGCGCGAGGCCCGTTCTGTGATACCGTGTTTCTGTCTTTCACAATCAGAGTATGGAGTATATACCGACAGAGAGTCAATACCGCAGTCGGTTCAAAACGACCCTAGAAGTACTTAGTTCGCCGGAAACTACTGAAACAAGGGGAAAAAGAGTTATGGAAAAGCAGGGCGTGACGGGTGAAAAACGTGCGAAAACCTCAATCAATCTGAAGCAGAGTCTTCGCAACGCGGCCATTAAACACTTGATCGATTTGACCGGGGAAACCGAAATCTCGAAAGCGGTAGAAATCGCGCTGACAGAGTGGCTCGAACGCGGCGTACAGCCCGGACGGGATAACTCGGGGCCTAGCAGTTCTACACAAAAAACACCATTGCAAATCGCACCAACTACCCCCACAATGAGTAGCGATCAGCGCCGGAGGTTAGAAAGTGCAGTCTGGCAAATCCTGGAAGCTTTCCATGGCGTCACTGCTGAAGCTCCCAACGCGGCAGACGTCCCAAGCGCAGGTGCAAAGCCTGGCGCGGTTCCATCGCGGCGTAGCGGAGCTGAGAAACCTGTACCGCGAAAAGCTCATGGAACTCGCAAGCAAAATGGTGGATAGGTCGAATCTGCACAAGGAATTGGAGATAGCAGACGTGACCGAAGCCGAGGACGGCTTCACCGTAAAGTTTCGCTTTCGATAAGCCGATAGATCCGCATGGTTCGGAAACACGCCATCTTTGTTGTGATTTTCATGGCGTTATTCTTCGCCGGATTGATCGTGCTGAAGACGTGTTTTGAAACCAACATAAGCGAGGCGCGGCCGTGACTTTCGCGAAGATCGGCGCATGGGTCATCACGATAGCCTGCCTGGTGTTTCTGGGGTTGGTGGTCGTCAAGAACTTCTTCGGACTGCTCTACTTGCGCTGAAGCGTGGTAAGCTTTCGGTGTCAGTAAGATACTGCTAAAGTAGCAATGCCGAAAGGTTCCCAGCCAGGCGAGCGGCGCGGTGGTCGCTCGAAAGGCACGCCCAATTTCCGCAGTACTCGCGCTGTGCAATCCACGCTTGATGAACGCAAGTGCGACCCTATCGATGTCATGGCAATGCTGGCCATGGATGACCACAATCCGCCTGAGCTTCGTGGTCGCATGGCAGCCGAACTCGCCAACTACTTACACCCCAAACGCAAAGCCATCGAGCACTCAGGGCCAGGCGGCGGACCCATAGAGCACAATGTCAACCCCAGGGAACTACTCGCTCGCAAAATCGCTGAGCTTAGACCCGCAGTGCGACCAGATCATCCAGAGCCTAACTGACGCTGAAGCCGAAGCGCTTCTCTACAGTTGGCGCTTCCATGCGCGGCCGGCGCAAATCCTCCCCGGCACGGAAGGCGCGGCGATCGCTGAGGCGGATTGGGTCTTCTGGTTATTGCTGGCTGGACGGGGATTCGGCAAGACCAGAACGGGCGCCGAAACAGTGCGCGAGTGGGCAGAGGATCCCAATGAGCGAATCTTGATGATCGCGCCGACCGCGGATGACGTTCGCTCGGTGATGATTGAAGGACCCAGCGGCTTGCTGAGTTGCTATCCGCCAGGCGCAAAGCCTGAGTTCAATTCTTCCCGACATCTTATTCAGTTCCCATCCGGGGCTGTTGGCATCACGCGCTCAGCGGACGAACCGGAACGGTTGAGGGGCCCGCAGTTCACGAAGTTCTGGGCCGATGAGTTGTGCGCGTGGAACTATCCCCAAGAGGCCTGGGATCAGATCATGTTCGGCTTCCGGCTGAAGTCGGCCAAGTTGCAGGGGATTATCACCACCACGCCGAAACCTCTTCCGGTGCTGAAGGGCATCATCGCGGATGAGTCAACAGTCATCACCAGGGGTTCGAGCTACGACAACAGAGACAACCTGAGCGAAACGTATTACCGGAAAGTCATCCGGCCTTACGAAGGGACGCGGCTCGGCCGGCAGGAAATCAACGCAGAGCTGCTGGAAGACATTCAAGGCGCCTTGTGGACGCGGGGAATGATCGAGGCCACGCGCCGGCCGGTGAATGACATCCGGCAAGATCAGATGGTTCGGCTGGTGGTGGCGATAGATCCGGCAGTGTCGACCACTGACGAATCGGACGAAACCGGCATCATCGTTGCGGCGTTGGCGAAAAGCGGACACGTCGCGGTGCTAGCGGATCTGACTTGCAGGGAATCGCCGGCGAGCTGGGCGAAGATCGCGATCGCGGCATACAAAAACTGGGGCGCAGATCGCATCATCGGCGAAGTCAATAACGGCGGCGATTTGGTTGAGCGCAACATTCGGAGCGCGGAGGGCGGCGAGCAAGTGGCGTTTCGAGCGGTCAGGGCTTCTCGAGGAAAGATGGTCAGGGCCGAACCTGTTGCGGCGAGATACGAACGCGGTTTGGTTCATCATCTCGGTAGTTTTGAAAAGCTGGAAGACCAGATGTGTAGCTATGTGCCAGGCATGACTAAAAAGTCACCCGACCGGATGGATGCGCTGGTGTGGGCCATTCATGATTTGGTTCTGGACGAAGAGCAGAGCGAAATCAGATTCCAGTTTGCCGATGAAGTGGTAATCAGTCCGTTCTGACGTCGATGGGCGGCTTGGAAGTGATTAGCCCGATTTAGGCGCCTATCTTTCCGAAGAAGCGTTCCCACCGCGCAGGGTTTACTATCCAGTCCTGTGAATTCGCGATGACGAAAGATGGCGGCATTTCAGACCAGCGGTAAGCGGCGAATTCTGAGCTACCGTCTCGGTTGGATCGCGCTTCACCGACCGGGCGATGTTTGCGAAAGACGTTCAAGTCGGCGAGCGTCCACAGGCTGAGATGCTCGTCTTTCTCGTCGGCGAATCCGTAGAAGAACACATCACCCCAGCCTTCGAGAATCTTTTCCATCTCGGTCTTCATTCCTGATGGCCGCACGGTTCGAATGGTGAACTGGCTTCGGTAACCCTTATAGGTGTCAGCTCTGCGGATTCGACATGCGATGCGAAGCGGTTTCAGTTCAAGACCGCGATCCATCTTGAAACTCATCAAGTCCGAATTGCGTTCGCGGTCTTCTAGGATAGGGGCGCGCCCGATGAGGCACGAGCCGAGAATGCGTTTCATCTCAGGCTCGAAACGCAGGCTCCATTCGTAATCGCGTTGGCAATCAGGCGACATGCTCGGCTTGGTTGCCCCACGGTTCGAAGCCTTCATGTGCCGCGCGCGCAAACATCTCAAGGCGCGGGCCTGGGCTCGCGAGTGCGACGCGTTCGTAGAAGATGTCAGGCTTGACTGAATGGCCGTTGACGTCGGCTTCGAAGGAAAGCCGCAAGCCAAGCTGGACTAACTTCAGAGATCCGATGCGTCCGAACAGGACGTGCTCGGTGTCGTACATCCAACTGAATGGCGTGATGCCGACGTTCTTGCGCCAAGTCATCAAGCACTGGTATTCCACTCCCCAGTGGTCGAAGATGTTGAGACCGTCACGCAGGAAATGGTGTGTGACCCACAGATAAACGTGACAACCGTCTTCGAATGCTAGTGCTGGAACCGGAAGCGCAGCGATGGCATCCAGCTCCATCGTGGGATAAACAAGCACGGGGCCTTGCTTTGGTCGGACGTCCCGAGAAAGTTTCTCCATTGGCCACGGCGGATCCACAACGAGGCATCTGTACTTGCCATCTGGGAATGGAACGTTGGCTTGGTCGACAGGCTGAACGCTTTGTCGTTTCACTTCTTGAATCAGTGTCTTAAGGCCTGGAAGTTCATCCTCTGATGTGATTACCTGGTCATGACATACATCGCGAATCGCTGGTTCGTGTCTTGCGCCCTCCATTAACCACCAAGCCCATGCCTGCCCAAACGGCAGATTTGCCTCGTTACACCATTTGCCAAAAGCCTTGTCTCCGTCGTGCCCTTCGCCGAACTCCCTTCGTGCGTCTAGCAACGCGTGACCTGTAGCTATCTGATCGTTCAGCCTAGCCAGACCATGAGCGTGAGCCTGTTTGTGGAGGCGGTGAATTTTCTGCTTCAGATTGTCGAGACGTTCCTGAGATGTGGATTTCACGAACGGAGCATATCACTAGTACGGTATTGACCGCAAGCGGTATTGACACTCGCGCGGTAGTCGGTGTAGAGTGTATACCGACCCCATGAAACACGTCATCGGTCTCCGAATCATGGTCATCATCGACCGCGAACTGTTGAAGCGGATCGACAGTGCAGCGAAGAAGGCCAAGCTCAATCGTTCAGCGTTTCTCAGGGCGGCAGCGGAGGCCAAACTGAATGCCTGAGATCGACGAACGCGACGTCAGGTTGTGGTTCATGAAAACGGATTTGGAACAGGCTGAAGATACATTTCGAGTAGTCGAGGGAATCATCGAGACACGGAAAGTTTCAGCCGAAACGCAAAAAGCGCTCGGACGCGGGCCAGCCCAAGCTCGAGTTGAAGGAGCCCGGTAAGTGATTCCGCATGTCACCTGCATTTGTCTCACGGCAGATCGGCAAGCCTACACCGACCGCGCGGTGAAGTTGTTTCTGGCTCAAACCTACCTCAACAAATCGCTTTTGATCCTCGACAACGGCGTCACGCCGTACAAATGGCCGGCCGGAGCGAAAGGTGTTTCGGTCGTTCGAACAGCGATGGAACCGAAGACTATCGGGGCGCTGCGGAATTTTGCCAATCAGCTGGCAGCGATGGCGGATATCCTCGCGCACTGGGACAGTGATGACTACTCTCATCCTCTTCGTCTGGCTTGGCAAGCGCAGGCGTTGACGCGCGAAAGCACCGGTCGGCCGCTCGAAGTGGTTGGATATCGCACGATGCTGTTCTGGCGCAAGAAACAGCAAGAGGCGTGGTTATTTCAACACGCGACCCCCGGTTACGGTGTTGGGACCTCGTTGATGTATTGGCGCGGGACGTGGAAGGCGCATCCGTTTGAAGAACGAAATGGCGGCGAAGACCTCATCTGGTTACGGGATTCGGTGGGTTACGGGAATGCGGCTTCCGTCGACGGGTTTTTGAAAGATGAGCCCGCTATGGTAGCGGAGATTCACGAATCGAATACGACCAAGCAGACCATACCGGGGGATTCGTGGACAAGAAAACCGGAGTGGGATTCGAGGCTTGCTGAACTGATGAGGTTGCCCTGATGTCAGTTTGGCTGTGCATTCCATCGAAGCGTCCACCGGAAGAAGCGGAGGAGTGTCTGAAGCTGTGGCGAGAGCGCGGCTACAAGATTGCGCTGTGGTGCGACACTCGTCAGGACGCCGAAGCGAAAAGCCCTGACTGGTGGCAGGCGAATAGCACTGACTACCATGGCAGCACTGACACGTATCCCGGTTATGCTTCCGCCGTTAATCACCTGGTTCGCTGCGTTCTTGAGTTTGATTCAGACGCTGAATGGTTCGTGACCGGCGGCGACGACATCGAACCGGACGCCAACCATTCCGCCGAAGAAATCGCGCGGGAATGCATTGGTCATTTTGCGGATGCGTATCGTCAACGTCACAACTTCACCGGAACGTGGCTGGATCTCGACCACTATTTCGATGTTGCAACCTTCGGAGTGATGCAACCCACCGGCGACAGATACGGCGCCGACGAACGACACATCGGAGAACCAGGCTCAGCCTATATCGATCGAGTCTGTGGATCGCCGTGGATGGGACGAGAATTCTGCCGGCGAATGTACGGCGGAAACGGGCCACTCTTCGAAGGCTACTTCCACATGGGCGAAGACGAAGAGCTTCAATGTGTCGCTCAGAAGCTTGGGGTGTTATGGCAGAGACCGGACCTGATTCAGTTTCACCGGCATTGGGCGCGCAAGAGAAAATCTCGTGACGATATGCCGAAGTTCCTGGAACGTGCTAACTCGGCCGCGGAGTGGCGCAAATACAAAGAACTATTCGCAGCGCGGCAGGCTGCTGGTTTTCCCGGCCATGAGCCACTGGAGGCGTGATGCTTCCTGACGATCCGCTGGTGATGGACTTCGAGAAGGAAGCGCGCAAGCTGGAACAGACGTTGGAAGGCTGGTGTTACGCGAACGATGTTCATCCGGTTGTGATGTTCTCGGCCATGATGTCGCTCGCGATGCGAGCTGCAATGAAAGCCGGAATGAGTCGAACGGAAACCCAGGACGCGATTGACAAGTGGTGGACGATTCGAGAATCGAAAGGCTACAGGTTGCAAAGCAGATGAGCTGGATTGATGGGTTGACGTTTTGCGCGGCACTATTCTTTCTCGTGACGCTGCTGGTGCTGCGGGATAAACGCAACGGGAAATGGTGAAAGGAATCTGATGGCAAAACCAAAGCATCCCAAACGTATTCTGGTGTCCCTGCAAAATGCGGGCGGCGATGACGAGTATCTAGACGCGGTGTATGCGGAAGACGAGTTGGCGGATGATCGGTTCGAAGATGGCGAGCAAATCGGAGTCTACGAACTCGAGGAAGTAAAGCGGTTGAAAAAGCCGGTGCTACTGCAATGAAGCTGGACGCTCCCGACATCGCGCAGTACTTTCCGCATCTGCAGGAACGAGTGATGCCGCATTCCCTCGGTCAACCTGTGTTATCGGACTGGGCCGACATGCCCGATGATCACGAATTGAAGCTGTACAAGAACTGCGGGTTTCTGAATCGCGATGAAGCGGCTATCCTGTATCAGTGCGCGAAGCAGTTCCCGCATGGTGATTGGCTCGACATCGGCGCTCATACCGGCTGGACGGCGCTTCACGTTGCGGCGGCAGGCTTGCACGTTAGCGCGTTGGAGCCGATGTACGCGGACGACGCGTTCTTTGATCGGGCTAACGCCAACATCAACGAACGGGCGAAGTTCGGAGATCAGGTGTTCATGATGCCGGTCACGAGCCGGATGCATTTCGAAAAGCTGGAAAGCGACCAAGAGTATGACGGTGTCATGATCGACGGTGACCATTGCTGGATGAATCCGCTGTACGATGCCGTGAAAGCGTTCAAGCACCTCGCGACGAACAGTGTTGTCGTGCTTCACGATTTCATCGGCGGGCCAGTGCGGGAAGCGACCAGGTATCTGATGTGCGAAGGAATGAAATGCCGCGTCTACTGCGCGAGTTCTCAGCTTCTAGCAGTCTGTTGGAGAGGCGACTTCACTCCACCGGATTACACGCCTGATCCAAAGATTGATTGGCGATCGGTTCTTGAACCTTTGGCGGCCACTCGGCTGGTGGACTTCCAAGACGGCCACGCAATCACGGACCCGCAGCACACGCAAGGCAGCGGAGACTTCTACTTCGAGTTGTGCTCATGAGCTACTCCCAATACCAAGAAGACCTCATCATCGCGGAAATCTTCGCCAACCACAATCAGCATACCGGCCGGCTTTTAGATATTGGAAGTTGGGACCCAATCGAGAAATCCAATTCTCGCTTGCTGATCGAGCAAGGCTGGAGTGCCGTCCTGATCGAACCGTCGCCTACCGCATTGCGAAACCTGATCGCTGCGTATGGGCCACGATTCGTGCGAAAGCCAGGTCAGGAGATTCACGTCCTCGGCGCCGCGGTGGGAGTCGAAGCGGGCTTGGTGAAAATGGCAATCACCGACGACGCTGTTTCCACGTCTGACCCGAAAGTAGCGGAGCTCTGGAAGGACGCCGGGGGATACGTCGGATACGGCTGGTTCCCGGCCATGACGCTCGGGAATGTCTTTGATCGCTTCGGTGGACCGTATGACTTTGTGAACATCGACGCCGAAGGGTTGAGCGTCGAGCTATTGAAGGAATTGCTGAAGACCAAAGCGTACCCGCGGGTGATTTGCTGTGAACACGACGGACGGATACAGGAAATCATGACTGCGGTTTCCCCGTTCGGCTACACGGCGAAAGTCGCGAATGCGGACAGCGCGGGAACCAACATCATCTTGGAGCATCGACGTGCGTAAAGTACTTGTTACGTTTGGTGGTCGAGCCTACGATCTGAACATTGCTTTGACGATGCAGAACAAAGACATCTCTGGCGTCGATGATATCCGAGTCTATGACGACGCTTGGCTTTTGCAAACGCCGTTTTATGAGACGAATCGGTGGATATTCGAGAGAAAACCGCAGAATCATTTAGGCCATTGTTGCTGGAAGCCGCTGATTATCTTGGACACGATGAAGGGTTTGAACTGGGGCGACGTGGTTCTCTACGTCGATGGCGACACATCACCGATTGCGAATCTCGATCCGCTGTTTGAGATCGCACGGCGAGAGAAAGTAGTTCTGTTCGAGGCGACCGGCTGCGACAATCTGCGATTCACAAAAGCGGAATGTTTTGCGGCCATTCTAGGCAAAGCGCCGTTTTCCTCGCAGCATGCTTGCGGACGGTTTCAACTCTTCACTTGCGGCAATATGTTCGCAAATCAACTGCTTCTCGAATGGCAGACGTACATGCTGAATCCGCTCTGCCAGTTCGACGAAGGCAGTACCACAATGCCAGATCAACCGGAGTTCTTCAGGAACTCGGCGGATCAATCGGTGCTTTCGATGCTGGCTTTGAAGTACAACATTCCACTTCACAGAGAAGCGTGTCAGTACGGCTGGCCGGCTCATCCTGGAATCGGGCAGCCAGGGGATACGTACCCTCAACTGTTTCACCAGGAATGGGCGACGGGTGACAGGAACGACGTGAGCGGATCGAGGTTCAGGAACGTATGACGCCGACGGAAGAGATCATCGAGCAAGAGACGCCGCTGGGCGCGATCAAGGATGCACGTCGCCGGAAGCAACAAATGGAATTGGAGATTGCCAAGCTGATCGTGGGGTTCGAGACTGCAACGTTGCTCAAGATCGAGAACATCAAAGTCTTGAGGACGGAGGCCGTCAACGCGATCGGTCAAAAACGGATACGGATCATGACGGAAGCCAGAGTAATCCTGTGACCACAGCGGAATTCATCAAGACGGTAGGCTTTCATTCTTTGGGAGGCCCAGAGTCCAAAGAAGCAACTTACGACATTGCGATGCTGGCTCTGCAAAGAGGCATACCAGGAGACTTCGTGGAATGCGGCGTATACGCGGGGGCAAGTTCGGCACTGATGGCGCGGGCGCTGATGGACGCGTATGGTTGGGATAGCGTTGAAGCGCATCCCTGGCAAAACACCCGGAGGGTGCATCTCTTCGACAGCTTTCAAGGGATGCCAGAGTCTCAACCGATTGACGCGGAACTTCACGCGCGCGGCGACGTCAAAGGCTCAGCAAGTGTTTCCCTTCCAACCGTACAAGCGAATATGCATCGCTGGGGGATTCCGCCTGAGCTGCTGGTTTACCATCCAGGCTGGTTTGAGGAAACGGTTTATGCTTGGGTTGCCTCGCATCGCTACGGCGATCCGCCGAACTTGCCAACAATCTCAGTGCTTCGTCTCGACGCGGATCTTTATTCGTCGACAAAGGCAGCAATGAAGCTATACCCCTTAGTCTCACAGGGTGGCTGGATCATCTGCGACGACTACGATTTATCAGGAGCAAGATTAGCAGTGAATGAAGTGGTGAATCCGGCGCCGATGTACTGGAGGAAGCGGTGACCAAGTTCGATCAGGTGCGCGCGTGTTTGCGCGAAGGTCCAACCACGTCGGGCGAGGTTGCTGCGACCACCGGGTTAAGCGTCAAGAACGCTTGTGCGAGGTTGCGTGACCTGGAGGCTCGCGGGCAGGCTAAGCGTATTGGTTTGGTTCGCGGGTCGCAAGGACGAAGCGCTGTTCTCTATATGGAGACAAAGCGGTGAATCTGATTCCATTGGGCCGCGACACCGATTACCGCATTGGTTTCGGAGAGATGGGCCACACCATTGATGTAGACCTGCTACCTGATTCTCCAATTGTTCTCGATGCGGGATGCCGCGGTTTCGCGTTCTCGAAAGACATTCTCATTTTGAGGCCGAAAGCGCGAGTGATTGCGCTCGACCCGGACTCACGCATCGACAACCCACAAGTCCCAGGCATCGAGTACTGGAAAGTCGGACTCGTGGCGCATCAGAAACGCGTCTCCAGTTACGTCTCGACCACAAAGTCATCGGGCGACGGCGGTGCAAACTTCCTGATCGAACCCGGATCAGGGATTGACGGAGTAATCACACGGCCGGATTGTGGATGGGAGTTCTCCGACTACGAAATGGAAACGGTAGCGACTGGGAATATCCAAGCCATCATGCGGATTGCGGACGTCTCGCACTGGGACGTGGTGAAGCTCGACATCGAAGGGCAGGAGTTTCCGGTTCTCGAAAACTGGCCGGGGCCAATCGCAACACAGATCAGCGTGGAGTTTCACGACTTCACCGGACCCATGCGACACAGAGTAGACGCGGGGTATTACACAACACTGATGGATCACCTGGGGCAGTGGTATCGCTTCGCGAGACATGAGTGGATGGACTTGGACGGTGACCCGGTGCACTTCGGCCATTGGGATTCCGTGCTGGTGTTGAAATGACTCTAGGAAACGAATTGAAGCTCTGTTTTGGGTTGACATGGATGTGGCTAGTGGCGCTAACGATTTACGTGTTGGTGCTGAAATGACAAACACGGCGGATGAGGACTGGCTAGAAACGAAGCGCCGAATGGCAAACGCAAAGTGTAAGTGTGGCGTGTGCGCTGCGAATCTGTACTTGAAGATTCGAACTGAGCGGAGACTGCGAGAGCACGAATCTCCAACGCGCGGCGACTCCATGGCCGCGCGAAACGAACCAAAGGTGAGTGAATGATCCGAGTCGGGGTGATGGGCTGCGGCGGCATGGGGCAGAAGCGCATTCAAGCACTGAAGCAAATCGAAGGCGTGGAGTACATCGGCGTCGCAGACGAGGCAAGGTATTTGGATTACGAATCGTTGGATGATTTGCTGATCGACAAGCCGGATTGGATCATCGTCTGTCTGCCTCACGATACGGCGGTAACAGTGGTAGAACAGGCGCTTAATGCGGGGGTCAAAGTGTTCATGGAAAAACCGATGGGCCGCAACTTGGCCGAAGCGACGGCGTTGTATCTCGAAGCTGAGAACGATCACTTATTCGTTGGCATGAACTATCGCTTCTATCCCGGCGTCATCGCGTTGATGAAAGACCTGAAGTCTGGATACTTCGGAGAGTTGATCTCGGTCGAAATGACGCTGGGCCACGGCGGAAAGCCTGGGGATGTGACATCGTGGAAGCTTGATCCAGAACGCAACGGCGGCGCATTGCTCGATCCGGGGATTCATCTGCTGGATCTGGTGCAACAAATCATCGACCCGGTTGTCTTCAAGCTTTCAGCGCGCGGATCACAGGGTTGGTGGAAAACTGGCATTGACGAAGAAGTGCACGCGCTATTTGCTGATGAAGACGTGCTGGTCAATCTTCAAGCCTCCATCGTGCGATGGCGGAACACCTTCCGAATCCAAGTCAACGGCACGGACGGCTACGGCATCGTCGAGAGACGCGGCGGAAATTACGGGCCACAATCTTACCGCAGAGGAAAACGGTGGGGCTGGATGAACTCAGGCTCTCACTGGCCGGAAGACTGGGTCGTCCGACAGGCGAACTGCGAATCGGTATTTGCCGATGAACTGCGCGAGTTGTTTTTCCCAACTTGGCAGTACGGCGATAATCCCTGGAAACCGCACGTATGCACGTCGGTAGAAGCGCTGGAGACGATGAAGCTGTATGACCGGCTTGCTACAATCGGCGAATGCGAAACGAAGAGCTCATCGTGAGCCACGTGAATTTTGCGCAGCGGATTGCTACGAATATGGCCAATGCAACGGGGCGAAACTCGTGCGATTTAGAAAGCGAAGCCGTCTTTGGACTGCTGCAAATGGGGGCGCGGTTCGACGGCGAGAAGTGGCGCACAGAGTTCAGGACCTTTGTCGCTTACGGGATCGTCGCTCAAGCGAAGCGATTCTTGAGGACGCGCTATCAGCAACCGTTCTTCGATTTGGAAGATATTCATCCTGATAGCCGATTGGAACTGTCGGCGACGCACATCGAGTTACGGCGCAGGTTGAAGCGTTTTGTCGGACGTCTCCCAGCGAAGCAACGCTTAGTCATCCGTCTACGCTACTGGGACGGAATGTCAATGAGCGAGGTTGCCAAAGAGACCGGCATGTGTCGAGACTGGATTTTCACGTTAGAGCATCGCGCATTGCAACGTCTAAAAGGCGGGATGGAACGACGCGGCGTTCACAAAGTCTCGGACATCTTATGAGGCGGTGTGTGGTCAACGTCGCGATCGGCGGACGGAATCAGCAGAAGTACATCGTCGGTCAAGAGCGATTACGAAACCAGCTCAAAGGCGAAACGCTGAGATTCTACACGAATGGTTATCCGATCGGATGCCCGGAACACAAAGACGTTCCGTATGCCTTCAAAGCCTACGCACTGAAAGAAGCCTCGGCTTACGCAAGTACGTTGCTATGGTGCGATTCATCCATCGTGCTTGGACCGAGACCCTTGGAAGAGCTATGGGCGAAGATCGAGACCGATGGATACTGGATCGCACGCGGGGGTTGGAGTAATTACGAGTGGACCGCAGAGAGCGCGTACGCGGATCTGTTGCCGGAGATCGATCCACGCGACCGGATGGCCGCGAACAGGCAGATTCCCCATGTGATCGCAACCGCATTCGGCCTGCAGACTCAAAGCAACATCGGCCTGGATTTTCTGAGTCAGTATTTTCGCCTCGCCAACACGAAAGCCTTCATCGGGCCGATCACCAACTCCAACTTTCCCGGCGCGAAGTTCTCCGGCAATGCGGCAAAGTGCTCACCCTGCGGACCCCCAGACGTCAGGGGACACCGGCACGACCAGAGTGCCGCCTCTGTTATAGCGTGGCGTCTTGGCATGAAACTCAGCGACACTCCCGAGTGGTTTGCTTACCGTGGCAATGAAACTGCTGATACTTGCTTGGTGGCTGATGGCTCTTATTAGTTCCGCAAACCCGGCGTACAAACACGGCAAGACTGGCACGCCAGAACACAAGATCTGGATCGACATGCGGCAACGCTGCGAGAATCCGAACCGCTCAAACTTCAAACACTATGGCGGTCGCGGGATTCGCGTGTGTGAACGTTGGCAGTCATTCGAGGCGTTCTTTGCAGACATGGGCGAGCGACCGACCCCGGAGCATTCCATTGAGCGCAAAGACAACGACGGGCCGTACTCGCCGGACAATTGCAAGTGGGCCACTCCATCGGAACAGCGGCATAACTACAGCCGTAATCACTGGATCACAATAGACGGACGGCGGCAGACCATTGGTGACTGGGCGAAAGAGCGTGGTCTTGACGAGCGGCTAATCCGCATTCGCCTCCGGCGCGGCATGAGCGAACACGCCGCCGTGATGTTCGCGAAAGCTCCGAACGTCGGCGGCAGACGAAAGAGGTTCGCATGAAACTGATAGGGATCATGCCTGTAAGAAATGAGGATTGGTGCCTTGGTCTGTCGGCTCGCGTGGCGCTCGAATGGTGTGATGCCGTGGTGTTCTATCTGCACGCTTGCACGGATCGTTCGTTGCAAATCATCGCGGACATCCAAGCTGAAGTAACCGACCGGATCAGCTACCACATTTGCGAAGACGGCTGTTGGGATGAAATGACGCATCGGCAGATTCTACTTCGCAGCGCACGCCAAGAACACGGCGCAACCCACATAGCGATGATTGACGCGGACGAAGTTCTGACCGCGAATTTGCTGCCGCGCGACGCTCTTGAAATTCGGCTGCTTTGCGATATGTTGGTGCCCGGTCAAATGCTCGAACTCCCCGGCTACAACTTACGCGGCTCACTCGACCGATATCACTCCAACGGCATCTGGGGAAACCGCTGGTTCTCGTGCGCGTTCAAAGATCAACCAGAAGCACATTGGGCTGGAGATAAATTCCATTCTCGAAATCCAGCTGGCGTGAAGTGGCAACCGTGGCGCCCAATCAAACAAGGCGAAGGGGGGATACTGCACCTGTGGGGAGCCAGTGAGAGCAGATTGCGGGCGAAACATGCACTGTACAAAGTGACAGAGCGCCTGCGATTCCCCGCGAAGCCCACGGTTGAAATCGAGCGGATGTACAACTTATGGAGATCGAAAGACGATGAACTGATTTCGTATCCAAAGCAATGGCCGAACGATTGGGAATACGCGTCAATACCGGATGAATGGTGGCGGCACGACGTCGCATACGTTTCCTTCGATTCGGAGATTCCCTGGCAAGAAGCCGAAGTACGACGGTTAGTTCAAGAGCACGGCCCAGAGAAGTTCAAGGGCCTCGATCTGTTCGGATTGTAGTCGGTATCTACCGTTCGTGGTATTCTTGGCGCAATGCGTTGGTTGCGTTCGTTCCTTCGAAGGCTTGCCATTCGTTTCGACCCAAACACGCGGCGAGCCTTCGAAGATCAGAAGCGCGTTGCACTCGCTTCCCAAGCTCTGGATGAATCCGCGCTCCGCGAATCCCGCTATCGCGCCGAGTACATCGAACGCGCCTCCGAACTGATCGAAGCCAAGCAGATGTCAGGAACGGGGCCGTGGTTGGTCCACGAGTCCCGAGGGCAGGTAAACAAGCCCGGCAAGTTTCGGGAAACCAATCCCATTACGTCGACCGGAGCCACAGCGGACATTTCGCTGATGCTGGAAAACGTCGAGTGGCGACGGGAAGTAAACCTCTCGTGGCTCGAGTTCTCGAGATGGGGCATTCAGCAAATCATCCTGATTTCGAGACTGTACTACATCAAGAATCCGATGATCCAGAGGGGTATCAACGTTGCGGCGGATTACGTCTTCGCGCGCGGCGTCGAAGTGTCGTCGGATGACGAAACCGCCAACGAAACCATCACGGACTTCTTCGAGCGCAACAAATCAGTGCTCGGCTCGACTGCATTGGTTGGGTTAGAGAAACGCCAATATTACGACGGCCAGGTGTTCTTCCGGTTTTTCCCCGATAAAACAGATAAAGGGCTGGTCACCATTCGAACGATCGACGCGACCGAGATCCAGGATGTGTTGACCGACCCGGACGACACCGACGAACCAAGATACTATCGGCGGGTCTGGTCTCAAAGGAACTACGATCCAACCGGCCAGGTAACGATTGACAAGCAGGAATCCTGGTATCCGGCGCTCAACTACGAGCCGGAAGGCGCAGACAAGCTGGAGCAAATCAACGGGATCCCGGTCGAGTGGGATTCCCCGGTTTACCACATGCGCGGCGGTGTGGGAGTTTCAAAATGGCATTTCGACGTTCCCCGAGTTTACGCGGCGTTGGACTGGGCGAAGACCGCAACGAAGTGGTTAGGCTGGTGCGCCACGATCAAAGCTGCTTTGTCGCAATTCGCCATGACGCTGACGACCAAAGGCGGATTGCAAGCCGTCGCAGGCGCAAAACAGCAACTGGAAACCACGGTCAACACAGGGGCAAATATCTGGGACACAAACCCCTCTGCAACGGCGGGATCAATTTTCGCCTCGGGACCTGGCACGGTTCTTGCGCCATTCAACACCAAAGGGGCGGGAGGCGATCCATCGGAAGTGAAAGAGTACCGCAACATGGTGGGTCAGGTGTTGGGGATTCCTCCGACCTGGTTGGGAGATTTAGAGACCGCGAATCTTGCAACTGCGACGACGCTGGATCGGCCGACCGAAACCGGCTTTTTAGGCAAGCAGGAAATCTGGCGCGAGTTCTTCATTATTGCCGCGACTTACGTGCTCGGGATCAGTAAAGGCGCTCCCAGCGGAAAGTTGCGGGA
>Ga0209166_10000487_pt1 | contig 43953 bp, 25 predicted proteins | sample Coa_R1_3_FD_187151 | JGI IMG/M metagenome (GOLD analysis project Ga0209166, IMG submission 187151) | Surface soil microbial communities from Centralia Pennsylvania, which are recovering from an underground coalmine fire - Coalmine... | ecosystem: Environmental > Terrestrial > Soil >...
GCGTCAATCCGCTGAGAACAGTGCTGGTGCCTGTGACATTACTTACAGCGCCGGTTGTAACGTTCTTTACGGTGTAGCCAGTCACGGTGCAGTTGGCGGCCACGCTCGCAGCATTCCAATTCAGCGCTACGCTGTTCTGTGTGGCTGAGCCAGTGAGCCCACTGACCGCTTCGGGCACGCTGTTGCACGCCGGCGATGTCGCAACCGAAAGCGGCGCACTCTGTGCCGAGGCGCCGGCCGAATCCGAAGCTGCGACCGTAAATCTATACGTGGTTGCCGGTGACAACCCGGTGGCCATGAAGCTGGTGCTGCTCAGGTTGTTAACGACCGTGCTTCCATTCCTAAAGACCGTGTAGGTCACCGGGCCGCAGCTCCCTACGTTCGATGGCGACCAGCTCAAAGTTGTGCTCGTACTTGTTGTTCCCGAGGCCTTCAATCCAGTAGGCACAGGAGGAATCATGGGCGCCTGACAGCCATTCACAGTAACGGCCGCGCTTTGCGCCGATGTGCCTGCCGCGTCGGTTGCCGAGACGGTGAAATTATACGTAGTCGATGCGGACAATCCGGATACCGCGAAGCTGGTGCCATTGAGGTTACCGGCAATGCTGGTACCGTTTTCAAAAACCGTGTACGCAGGAGCGCCGCAGTTAGTGCCAACGCTCGAGGCCGACCAGCTCAAGCTCGTGCTTGTGCCTATCATTGGAGAAGCTTTAAGTCCGCTCGGAACGCCCGGCACTGCGGAGCATGCATTCGTTACAAGCTGCCAGAGCGCCGGAACATTCGGCGGCTCCCATCCTGGCTGCGAGGTATGGCTCTGGAGACATTTATATGTTGTGCCATTGAAGGTTACCAATGTCCCGACGGTGTACGCGGTCCAGGGCTGCCACGCGGGTGTGCTTTGCGCAAAGCTCACCGAAACTACAACCAGCAGAACGCAGGCAATGCCAACCTCTAGCAGATGTCGTTTCATAACGTAGTCCTTAAAATAGGAGAATGTCTCGCTATATAGCACATAGTAGGAGCAAAAGCTGGTAATCCAGCATCTTCCTAAAAATTCAATCGGCTCGAAATAATAATGCTCTATAGCAGATTTGTCACTAAGTTTTTGGGAACCACGGGTTGCTGGAAAGAGCCATTGGCAGAGTTTGGGCAAGAGTCGCCAAGGCTAAGACGAAGTGCATTGCCGATCGGGGGTTGCAACCGCGGGATTCTGGTCTTGTGCAAATGATCGCTGTTTAGAAGCGAAATAAGATTCCCCCTCCTGCGAACAGGTTCTGATGGTGGTCGAGCTTCGCTCCAAAATCAAACTTATGTTGTCCCGTCCGGAGTTCGCGGATCTCGGCGCGAAATCCCAGGTGCGGGATGGGTGTCTTGATATCCAGGCCCCCGCCTATTTGAAACGCCCCTGTCATGTTGCTCGTGCTCGTGATCGCGCTTTTGTCGAGGGCTGCACTCAGGGTGCTCGAGCTAAAATGCGCAAACCCTCCACCTGCAGTGACAAAAGGCGAGATTGCTGCGTTGGGCAGAAGCTTTACCTTCAAAGACGGAGTAAAAAGAAGATGGAAGCAAAATCCAGCGGTGTCGATACCGGGGGCGGAAACACCGTTATCACGTTGAAAGGGGGGACGCTTACCTGACGGGCAGGAACACCCAACACCGGCAGTTCTACATTAAAGAGAGGCCGCATGACCATCGAGAACGCGGCGGCATACGCACCAGCAAAGCCAATCTTCGTGTCAACTCTTGTTGAGAATGGAATTGACGAAGTAAATCCGAAGGGCCGGAAAAGCTGCTGGAAGCAGTCGCCGAATTGCTCAGGTATCGACAACTGCAAATCTGTGAAGGAGCTTTCCGTGCAGAGCTCGTGCGCGACACCCTGAAGATCCCAGCGGTGTGGCATTACGTGATCCAGCGGATCGGCTGTGTTGACGTAATTTGTTGCAGCCAAAGTCCGACTGAGAAGGCTGCAATTGTTGCCGCCAAGAAAGAGCTGCGTTCGTTGAACAAGAAGAACGCGGCTGATCTGTGGCGGACCAAACTGACCCACTACCGGTCATCTGGCTCTGTTGACATCCTAAGTTCCACTTTGTTGGGCCCTGATCTAATGTTGAGGTAGCGCCCAAGAATCGCCATGTGATGGCAATCACATAGTGGACGTGATTTTCCCAGAATGAACTTTAGTTTCAATTTAAAACATTTGGTCCTAAGTTCCTGTTTTTAAAAATGGTTGAGCCGGTGCCGAGTGATTTCCATTTTGCCCATAAGCGGCCTGACATGTCGCATTTCTGAATTGCTATCCAGGGAATGTGCGTGAGTCGACCGCGTTTATGACCGCCAGCATGGCTACCGGACCAGTGGAAGCTTCGCCAGGCCCAGCGATTGGCCGCTCAGCAAAGCACATATCCTTAGTACCGTAAACACTGAGGTTGAGGTACCGCTCACAAAATTCTTGCGATTATGCAGATCTTTTCATAACAGAAACAACTCGCTATTCGTGGGTAACCAGCGCGGAGGCGAAACGGCGGCGATCTTGGCCAGCTTAACCAGCACCTGCCGCCGACACGCTATCGACCCGCAGTTTTATCTCACGCAGCTCTTGTCGGAAAGAGCAACGTCTACTCGCAGCGAGTGCCATTTGTGTCCGTCCGGCACCTTTCGTTGACAAACACGATGCCCAGTCCTGCTGTCGGATCGTAACAGAAGCCCAAGCAGACGTCCCTGAGGCCTCCCTGCGTCCAGTCTCCCGTGGGTGCGGACGCTTTGATTTCCTGGAACAGATCCGTCAGCTCCTTGGGCGGCTTTGTGCCGTACTCGCTGGTGAAGGTTAAAACCATTGAGCTGTCATTGCGCACGTACCATCCTTCCGCATTCCAGGTGCGCAATGGTTTGGGAGACGCGGTGTGTAGGTTCTTGAATCCGGGCGACTGCGAAAATGCCAGCGCTTTTTGATACGTCGTTTCCGGCAGTATTCCCTGGAAATTACTCTCAGCGAAGCGATAGTGCAAAAGCTTGCGATTATTGTGTGAAATAAGAAAGGTCCGGTCGTGCCAGACGCTGATCGTTGTCTCATGGAACTGCAGCCCTTGCTTTTCGACACGTAGGATTGCCAGGTCTGGCCAAGTCCCGTCGACAATCACCGGAATTCTATAGGGCGTCGCAGCACAGCAAAACCATACTGCAAGCACGAGCAGGCAAACTGCAAACGCCGGCCATGTGCGCTGATAGATCGGCAAGTTGCGCAGCTTCCAACGGGCAGGCAGCAGGCGCAAGGCGCAGAGCACAATGACAACCACCGTGCAGGCGACTGCCAGGATCTTGAATTTGGAAAAAACAACCGAACCGCCAAATTCAGGGTGATCGTAGAAATTGAGAGCGATCCAGGAATTAATGATCTTGAAATTGACAAATTCCGTCCAAAAGAACCATGGCAATGCGATAAACCCGGCGATAAGCCCCGTGCCGTAGCTGAAGCGCGGTCTGAAGAAAACGAGCACCCCGGCAAAAAGAAAAAACAGAGGAGTCATGCTGGCAGCAACGAAGTATGGATCTTCGCTCCAAGACAAACCAAACGGTAGCTTCAGCAAGACATACGCAATGCTCCCTGCTGCAGCCAGAAAAAGCAGTACAGATATGATCTTGGATTGCATCTCTATTTGCTTAGACACCAGAAACGTGGTGCATGTTCCTCAACGAGACATCTTCATTCAGGCATGCGCTTTCTTCTCGACCTGCTTTTCACGTATCGCTTACTTCCTTATAGATCTGATTGAACCCGGCATAGGCATCGGCCTGCAGTGCCCCTTGAAACGTGCACAGATGTTGTTCGGGCTGTTCGCCCTTGCGGTCCGCGAGTAGGCAAACCACACCGGTCTTTGATGCTGTGATCAGACCCGCCTGCGTGTGGGTGAGCGTGGTAGGATTTCCCAATGGATCGGTGATCTGTGTCAATTCTCCTTTGGAATCAAAAGAGCTGAACACGATCCTCGCTGCTGGTGCTGGAACCTGCCTCAGCCGGTCGCTGAAATCCCACGTGTAGTTCCTCACACTGGCATCAGTCGGCGTTTTCATCGTCTCCTCCGAGTCTCGAGAGCAGCAAATCCGCAGCGTTCAATTGGTCGGCTGTGTGGCGGATTGAGCAACCTTGCAGTCATGCTCTTTCTCGTCCTTAAAGTCGTACGCCTTCGTGTACCCACTAACCTGCCATTCGCCCTTCTCATTCCGCTTAAAATGGTAGGTTCCCCGCCTTAGTAACTCCTAGGATCGGCGGCGATGGTACGTAGGGTCTGGGCTGAGGCGCGGAGAAGAATGCCATAGCGGTTCTGCTTGCCGTCGATTCGGGCCTGGCCAAAACCAGCGGAGCTGGTACAGGTGACGCGCTGCTCAAGTTCTGAGCCTTGAGAATGAAGCACTCGAGCGTCATGAAAGCGCAAAGAACTGGGGTGATTCGCAAGCAGACACCTCAACAAGGTGAGCGATAAACGAATCCCCTCTTGCCAAAGTATGAAGGAAATAGCTATCTTGTGAGATTGTGAACTCTTCAATAACGATAGGCTCTCATGTCTACCCCATAGGTTCTCAACTTCTTTGGAGTTTTCGTCTTTTCATTTCAATTGCCCTCTGTCCCGGCCTCTGTTTTGGGGGTTATCTGGCTTTGTACTACTACTTCGGAAAAGACGCTGAGTTTGCAGCCATCGTGACGTTTTCGATGTTGGCTATACTGGCGAGCCGACTCCTTTTCCCTGGACTCAGAGCTGTTTTCATAAAAACTTTTTTCAACATTCCAGCGTACGGTTTTATCGATGCAGAAGGTATTCACTACAGGCACTATGTGCGCATGCGTTTTGCGCCCTGGAGAGCAATTGAAAGGCTTGAGTATTGGCCGCAAGACGGTGGCAAGATTGACGTGTACTTACACGAGAGTCTGTGGTTTGCTCCCATTCAGTTTGCTCCTCATCCTTCATGGTCTCAGCACACTGCTGAGGAACTAGAAAACAAACCGCCTGTCGCCATTGGATACATCAGGGAACATCTCCTTCCGTCAGCGTTTCAATTCGGCGTTGCCCCTGGGCCAAGCTGGCCAGGATGGCAGCGGTTTGGCCGCCACGCGGGTTGCCAACGAATAACGAGTTCTTCCTGTTGTGGTCTTCCGCCTCGCGATTTCCAGCGCCAGAACAAACGGAATGCTTCCTTATGCCAGCCAAGGAACGTCTCCGGCTTCACGTTCACCAGGGCATCTTTCCAGTCGAAGAGTTTGGCCAAAACCAGCATCGAGAGGCGTGCGGAATCGTCGAACCGGCGTGGTTTGACCTTACGCTCCTGATAAAACGCCAACTGCTTGCGTAAGAACAGAACCTCTGCAGCCAGCGAGGCTTTTGCGCTGACCATCAAGCCTAAAAAGCGTAGAGCCCTCACGCAGCAGATTCTGGCATAAGGATTCGGAAAATTGCCCGCGACGGTGACATGCACAATCAGAATCCCATGCGGGGCGGCATGGCGGGAAGGTGAATTTCTCGCCCGTTTGTGGTAAATCGGATACGCCTTTGAGTTCCAGAAAGCCGAAAAAGCCGTCAACTTGGAACAAAACATGTCAACGGTCAATCTACTGATTCTACGTCAGTTAGATTGCCGACGAGGTTTTTGCGGAGGACACGTAGTCGCGGGAGCAACTATCTCGGTTAGAACTCCTGTGACAGGCCACGCGCAGGAACCAACGCAGGAGATGACTGAACTTTCAAGCTGAGCCAACCTTCCACCGACCCCGTACCACCATCATTTTTGAAAGGGGGAAAACCAAGAATGGCGGGGACCAACGGACGATTTCAAAACCCTTTGCGCTCTTTAGAGCGTTTCTGCCCCGACAATAATGCAGCCGCCGCTCGCATTGGCGAATGCAGCCACATCTTTTGCGAACTCTCGTTTTGTGTCGTTGCCACTGGCGAACAAATACGGTTGGGCCTTCGCATCGAGGTGCTGTCCCTCGAACTCGCCCACTAATTGTTGAAACTCGCCGGTTTCAACAAGTGATCGGATATCCTCGAGTGCCCATGGCATTGAATCCCAGCGTACTACACTCGACGAATTGGTTGCAGACAGATTTCGCGATTTGTGGTCGGCACTCCATCGGAGGCTCTCCGGTCCGGGTTCGCTGACGAATCACGGGCAATCCAGAAGTTAGGGCTTGCAACACGGGTTGCCGACCATCCGGACACCTAGTCACGGCTCAGGTACAAAACGTTTCCTGTAACGTCCGAGTGTATTAACAGAGTTCAATTGAAGCAGCTTTTTGGTTGGCATTCACAAACAGATTGTTGTTGTCTTAGCCCAAGGAGAAACTTTTATGCTACCTTTGCGGGTCCTCTTGGCGTCCCTGCTTTTGCCTTTGAGGGCCAGTCTACGTTTGCTCCTCGCGGGAGGCGCTTTGTTCCTTGGGCGGCAACACATATTTCCTGCCGCACCGCCTAAGACTCAAATCCTTACTCTTGTGGGTTTTCTGCCGGCAATCCTGATGATCTTCTGGCTCGCTAGGACCCGCTTCACAAATGGGTATAAGAAAAAACCGGGACCGAGCACGAACATCTATCCGTTCCAAGAACAGGCCAGCGGTACCGCCGACGGACAACCGTAGGTCGTCAGAATCGCAGGTTAGTGTGCCATCGGCGGACCCGGTGTCCCATCAGACCATTTGCCAACCCACACCATGAAAATAGTCACCCGTTCTTCAGGGTCATTCGCCGCCATCACTGGCGAGGCCGGCAGATCGGCTCCCCAGCTTGCCGCTGTGTCGCCTGCAACAAGAAACATGAGATGGGGATGCCAGCTCTTACCTTGGTCGTTCAAGTACTGCTGTTTCGACATCATGTAGCACATCGCTCCAGGCTCGAGCGCCGGAAGTTCCTTCTTATCCAGTGCCGATGCGGTCGCCTGGACGATCTCCGTTTTCGATTTTCCTGCCAGCACGAGACTGGTCTTCATCAGGAAGATAGGCACAAAAGTTCTCGCGGCTGCCGGATTAAAGCAAATGGGAGCGCGGACTTTGGGATTCCAGAAATCCGGGTCATCGGTCGCCGCGCCCCATGATCGTTCCACGATACAAAGAAAGCCATTCGTGCCCCTCACTGCGGTCGTGTATCCCTCCCGTCGCAACACCTTCACTTCGGCTCCGTCCGAAATGGATGCTGGAGCAGCACTGCGAGCGAGCGCGATTTCAGAAGCCTCGTCCGCCATCAGGTACTGATTCAGGGGAGCCATGGCCGGGTATGGAGCCTTCTCCGCCTGCGCTTGTGCGCGCAATGCTGCGCTGGAAAAAACGGCCTGCACTAGGAATGCTAAAGCGAGCAGTCTGATCGTCTTCATCTGTCTGCAGCCTCCACCAGAATCACAAGTAGCTCAGCCACTAATTGTGCCGACGTTGTTTTAACATGCCTCAGAGTCCGCGCCGATAGCGGACTTCGTTGACCCTCACATCCCACACCGTATCTGTTCGGTGTACATCGTCGGGTGCCCACCCGTCACTGCGATAAAAGCGCTCCGCACGAACGTTGCCCGCCAGAACCCACAGATAGGCGTCGCGAAATCCGAGTTCGAAAAGGCGCGCGCGAGCAGCCGACACGAGGGTTACTCCAATACCATGGCCCCACCGTTCGGGATCCACGTACAGCGCACACAACTCACCGTAATTCGGCAGATCCGAATCACGCGAGGGCGCCGTGCTGGCAAACCCACAAATCACCTCTCCTTCCGTCGCGATGATCGTCTGTGGCTTGAGAGGATCATCGGTCGCGAAGTCGTATTGTTGCGCTCGATCCTCGGGACGAAGTAGATCAAGGTATTCATCAGGAAGCAGATTGCGGTAGGCTGCTTGCCACGACCGGACGTGTACACGAGCAACGCCCATTGCATCGTCGGGTTCAGCCGACCGGAGTAGCATGTGCAAGTATGGCATAAATCCTAGGTCCTAAGGTTCGCTGTCTTCGGAGGAGAACTCTACCTGCATCCGTCAACAAATGTGATCAATGACTCGTGTGTCCTGGCATTTGACGGGCTCTCCGGAAGGATCGAAAGACATTGTCAGGTTCTTGTTTACTGGCAAACCGGTAGTTAACTTTCCAATTGCGGACCAACTGCCCGAAATCTTCAAGCTGCTCGTAGAGTTCGAGACGACTATGCAGCGCTGACTTTGGTGCCGTAGTCGAGACTGGTGTACCAGTTGCCGCGACCTTGCGGAGTGAGGTCCATGAAGTGCCAGATGGGAGCGAGCAGGTCGATGCCGCGCTCTTTGACGTCTGGGGCCATCCATGGATGCGCAGTATAGAAATGGCGCAGGGTACCGTCGGCGTCGCGGGTGAAGACCGAAATGGCGGAGTCCTGATGCCCTTCGCGATCCTCGCTGCCCAGGTCGTATTTGAAAGTGCTGTTGCCAGCACTTAGGAGGCGGAGCCTGTCCCAGCCTCGGGTGCGAGCGTGAGCGCGCAAAGGCGCGATATCAGCGGCGGCGACGACGGCGAAGTCAAGGTTCTGAGCGAGATGATGGGCAACGCCATTGGCGCCGTCCACCCAGGCCGTGCACATCGGGCAAGCCCTGGTTTGCCGCTTGCCGTACATCAAGTGATAGATGATGAGCGAACGATTCGGCTTGGTGAAGAGTTCGCTAAGATGAACGGTCCGCACAGGCGCGTCAGAAGCGCTGAGGTCGCGCGGACCCTCTTCAAGCTGATAGTCCTGAATCGGAGCGCCCTTTGGGAGTTGCCGACGCAACTCGGCGACGCGCTCGCGTTGCCGCATGAGTTCAATTTCCGCAAGGCGAAGTTCCTCACGCTTTGCCAGATACTCGGAAGACTCATTCGTCAAGTTGGTTTGCCGAAACGTTCCGTCAACTGTAGCGTGTACCATGGGTCGTTATCTCCACCTGTTATTCTCTCTCTTCAGCAAAGAGGTGCAAGCAGCGTGCCGCCCTCGGACAAAGTGGTTCACAATGTCCAGTTAGCCGACAATACGGAAGTCATCACCTTCGACATCACCGCATTCTGCGGGCTTCGATGAGTGGCCCGATTGCCAAAAGGCATAACGGCTACATGCAGGTTCCATAGATTAGAACAACGCACTCGATCCCATTGACGTCGAATGCTTTGTTAAGGCTGTTGAGTTGAAAAGCCTGACGGGCTGCAGCAAAACCCTAAAGCTGCCAAAATCTACCGTCAGCAGCAAAATTAAAAATCTTGAAGAACGTGTAAGTATGACGCCACCCCCATTGAGAAATCAGCGTGCGTTTTGTTCTGTCAGGATCACGGTTTCGCTCGCTATGCGGGCTTGGCTTGGCGGAACGAAACGAGATCCCACTCTCCTTCCGGAATGGAAATCCGATGACAGAGAATGTAGAAATTGCTGTCATCGGCGCGGAGTTTGAAGAAGACGTGTTCAGGGCCGTACCATTGGTCAAGTACTTCCTCGACAAGATATTCGCGCCCACTCATCTGAAAGCGAACTGGTCTTTCGTCTGCCTTACTGCCTGCATAACACTGAACGTGGATATTCATCGTCATATCGTTTGCCGATGCTTGCTGCCAGGCTCGCCAACTAAGGATGCCCTAAGCGGCCTCTCGTTTTGACTCGACCGGCAATCCGGCATTTTGCCACGCGTGAAATCCGCCTCGGAGTGCCCAAACATTTGAATAACCGTGTTCCTGAAGCTTTTGCACCAAACTGGCGCTGGACCCTTCATTGGGTCAAGTGCAGTATGCCACCACGGGCTTCTCCTTCGGAATTCTTGGCAGGTTTTCTTCAAGCTTGTCGATGGGTGCTCGGATGGCCTCGGGCAGCATTGTGTCGGATTGCGCCCAAGCTTCCGGGTTACGAACGTCAATAAAGGTGAACTCTTCTCGGGCTTCCGTCCGCCTTTTTATTTCACCGACTGTGATCCGCCGCGCTTCGCCCATATGAAACCTCCTTGGTCCAAATAGATAGATACGAAGATGTCCTTCGGAGTTGTCGTGAAAACTTTCAGGCATCACAGTGGAAGCCGGCGCCGGAAAAGCTCAACATCGATCTAGGCGATGTACCATTTGTGAAACATGCTAAAGGAGCGATTCGATGGCCGAGGAACGGGCGCCAGAAATACCTGTGAGCGATTGGGCGAAACCTTCGGATTGAGTTGCTTTAAACAGCCACTTCGCGTCGCACGTCAGTTGCAACCACGTCTTCCCTCAACGCGATGAAGCGTGAGTGCCGCAGATGGCCACCGGGTGTCCATTCCACGTATTCAAACCGTCCAACCAGCTCTGGGCGAAGCCAGCGGCAGTCCTTCATCTTTTCCGCGGTGAGTCCTAACCCCCACCGCCCCGATTTTTCCTCCGGCAAGTTTGCGAACGGACAGGACGAGATTTCCATTCCTACAAACCGCTTCTGCAGTTGCTCCCGCAGCAGCGGAGTAAAGCCGTTGCGCGCTCTGCCAGCGTAGAGAAGCTTGCCTTGGTCGTAGTATCCAAAAATCACCGCATCGAAGTACTTTGCTCCCACCGTATATCCGGCGATCACGAATTCTTGCCCCTTGTTGATGCGCATCTTGCGCCACGCACCGGAGCGCCGTTCAGGCTCATAGGAGCTATTCAAGTTCTTGGCTACCACACCTTCAAGACCCTGAACGCGAACAGCATGAATCACATCAGAAAGGCTGGCATTCAACTCTGGGCATTCACGGACCCGGTCGTTCAGGTTCGGAAGGATCTCGCTTCTTAGCAGGCTGCGCCTTTTGGCGAGGAGTTGTGCCATGACGTCCCGGCCGGCAAGCACAAGAACATCGAAGACGTAATAAAAGATTTGCATACTCGACGGCCCGTAGTTTTGGAGCGCATTGAACGAAGGACGTCCAGACTCGTCGAGCGCGACGATCTCAGCGTCAATCACGGTATCATCGGGGAGTGCAGCCAAAGCGTTGACAACGCTCGAATACTTTCGGTTGAAATCCTTGTCATTTCGCGAACGCAGCGACACTTTCCCGTTTGCTTTTATACCGATAGCTCTGTAACCATCCAGCTTTAACTCGTAAACCCAGGCCGGGTCCTCAGGCAATTTGTCGGTCGCGAGAAGCAACATTGGTTCCACAAAGGCCGCTTTGGTCTTGGTCGGTGACATTGAATCCAAGGGGCGATTTTACATTTCTTTAGCCACCAATCGTCGCGCGCGATAGTCAGGATCGCAAATCGCCTGAAGCGCGCTCGATGAAAATCTTTTCACATGCCACTAGCAGGGAAATAGGCGTACAATCGTTGCCGTTTCCCGAAGTCAAAAATCAGATTCTGCTTGAAGGGAGTAGTTGTATCTACTCGCGATGAGCTTTCAGCTAAGCAATCTGCAAGTTGTGGCTGGAACTCCAGCTAAGATCGGCTTTGATGTCACCGGTCCTGCCGGGTCCAATGACAATGTACTCATTCAGTTCGAACTGAACGGAGTTCGCAAAGCAGCCACTCCATTCGCCGGATCCAGCAGCGCGAACCCAGTTGCAGCCGCCGGTGCAGCTGCTCCACAGCACTACGATTTCTCGTGGGATGTGACCACCGATCTGGGAACACCGCGTCCCACAGTCGTTATTTATGCCTCGCTGGTTTCCGATCCGACAGTAAGTGTGTTCGTGCCTTTCCCGGCGCCGCCGAGTGTTGCGCAACTCACGGTTGCGCCCGGGAATCCGCCGACGTTGAACTTTGTACTCATTCACGGTGGTTCGAGTCCATGCACGTTGGAAGTGCAATTCAGCGCCGATGCAGGTCCTTGGCTCCCCGCGACTCCCTCCGGATCGCCGCCCGCGAATTGGCCGTCGTCAGCCGCAGGCCAACCTGGATCTTATGTTTGGAACGCCGCTCACGACCTCGCGCCACCGCCTTCGACAGTCGGGGTGCAAGTGCGGCCAACCGCGAACGGCGATGTTGGCGCCTGGACCACGCTCACGGGATTGGCGTATCGCGCCGTGGTCAACACTCCTCCGCGAATCATCTACGCCGATGCATACCCGCAGGCGACGGAACTAGATATCAGATACACACTGACCGACGCCGAATCCGAGCCGTGCTCGGTCTTGCTGGAATTCACTGAGGTTTCTGTTCCTCCGCCAGCCGTACCAGTATGGACGCCCCTGCTTCCGATCACAGGGACGCAGCCGAACGCGGTGGCTACGAATCCCGCCGGCACGCGAAATGTGTTCGCCTGGAACACGCGCGCTCAATTCGCAGGCCGGCTGCAATATCCGACGGTCCAGGTTCGGCTGACTCCCAGTGATCAATACCAGCAGGGCGCTGCCTACACGATCCAAAATTTCATTCCCAACTCGCCCGTTCAGGTCTGGAATGTGGTGCCTGCTCGCGGAAATCCTTTTCGGATTTTCTACACACTCAAAGACATCGAGTCCGATCCATGCAGTGTCGCGGCATTCTACAGTATCGACGACACCAAGACCTGGAATCCCGCAACTCCAGCAGCTGGCACAAAGGTGACCGGACTCGCCTCCAGTCCAGCTGGCGTCCAGAATATTTTCGAATGGGACGCACTGACTGACCTAGGAACCGCGAAACATCCCATGGTGATCTTCCGGATATCGCCCACCGATGTCGGTCCGGGAGTGGATGGATCTAGCCGCCCGTTTGTGTTGAACTTTCCTCCAACCTGCACGATTACATCGGTGATTCCGGCGGATCCGACAATTGTCGATTTTGATCTCCTGGATCAGGAGGGCGATGTCTGCTCGGTCAAGATTGCCTACTCGCTCGACAGCGGCGCTACCTGGAATCCGGCGACGGAGGCACAGCCAGGTGGCGCAACCCCCCATCTTCTTTCTATAGCCGGCCAGAATCACCACGCCGTTGCCTGGGACGCGCGTCGCGATTTGGGCTCCATCGATCTGAAAGGCGTGCGCATCCAGATCACGCCCAGCGATCTCGAAGGCGGAACACCGGCAGTCTCCAATCCCTTTGATGTCAATCTTGCCCCGAATGCGCCGCCGACAATCTCTACGCCTTCCGTCACTCCGGGAGCATACCGCGGCTATACGGTGATCGGCGTCAACCTTGCGGATGCGGAGGCTGACCCCGCGTTTGTTGAGGTCGAGTATTCGCTGGATTCGGGCAAGAATTGGCACGCCGCGCTGATTTCTGCGCCATCGCTTACGGCAGGTGCGTTGGCGACGTCGGCCGCCGGCGTTCATTACGATTTCCAGTGGGACGCTTGGGCCGACCTGGGAGAGACACTGGCCAAGGGCGTACTTGTGCAGGTGCTGGCTCGTGATCAACAGGGAAGGGGCGGAGCCGTCTCAACTGCATTCGACGTCGACACGCGCCCGCCGCAGCCGCCGGTAATTCAGAACCTGGCGCTCGATCCAGTTGCGTCCGTAGGTCCTGTGGTTGCGTCGTTCGATTTGCTCGAACCGGAAGGGAGAGACTGCGGAATCGAAGCGCTGTGCTCGCTCGACGGGGGTGTTACTTGGAACCCGGCCACTCCTTACTATGGTTCTTCTTTGCCGGCGCTCAGTTCGCGTCGAGCCAGCGCCAACGGTGTCCACCAGTATTTCGCATGGGATGCTCTTGCCGACCTACGTACAAGCACAAAGGTCCGGCTGCGGTTGACAGCCAACACGACGCGTCCTGGGGCGCCGGTCGAAATCGATTTCCTGCAAGCTTCGTTGCCAGCAACGGTTGCGCCTCCACCGCTGATCACAAATGCAGTTGCCAGCCAGGCTGGTCCAGGCGAGCCCGTGCTGGTCAGCTTCACCGTGACAGATCGAAGTTGCCGCTCGATCAGCGTCGCCATCAATTACGTTGACACTTCGGGCAACGCAAAGCCGGCCACGGATTTAGGAGCGGCAAATGGAGGCTCGCTCCAGGGACTCGTCGCAACTCCATCGGGAACTCCAGCAGTCTTTGCCTGGGATTGCGCGACCGATCTTCACGGAACTCCCGGGAACTATTCGTTCACGTTAACGCCCACACAATTATTCGGCATTCCAGGAGCCGGGGTGCCAGCTGCCGCAATCGCTGTGAATGCGACAGCTCTGAAGCAGAACCCTCCACAGATTCTCAATCTCGATGTTCGCCCTGCCGACCGCGACGGAACTATCGCGTTGCGGTTTGCGCTCACGGACCTCGCCAGCAATCCGTCTGACTTCACCGCGCAGTGGCAGGCGGCCGCAACCGCAGTTCTCCAGCCGGCGACCCTTTTGGCGCCGTTCACACACATGCAGGGGATTCCGGCCGGAGCCGCGACAGAGATCTTGTGGAACGCAGTCGCAGACGGGGGGGCTGGCACCTTTACCGGTTTGCGCCTTTCTCTGATCGCCAACAACGGGCAGGCATCAACCCCCGTTTTGTCAGGAGCATTTAATGCCCGTTTGCTTTCGCTTCATCCGAAGACGCTTGCCGCGACCGCCATCTCGGTTCTCACCGCCAAACGCCGTGAACCCGTGAGTATTGCCGTCGATCTTAATGACCCAATCCCTGAATACTCCAAGATGGAGTTGCGTTTTAGCGTGCAAGGTCCGGACGATTGGCATCCGGCTACGATTCTCAAAGATTGGCAGATGCGCGTGCTGTCTTCCGGTGCCACGCGCGGACTGTACTGGGATGTGTCGAGCGACCTTCCCGCCGGCACCTATTCGCAACTTCGCCTTGAGGCAACACCGATTGACTCCACCGGCCGGCGTGGCCGTTCGGTTCGCGGCAATATATTCACGCTACAGGTTTGGCCGCCGGAGGCATTGCCGCCGGTCGCGACCAATGTGCAGTTAATTCCCGGTGCTGCCGGAGATCCCGTCGCAATTCAAGTGCAGGTGGCCGACCGAGAAGGCCTGTCGTGCGACCTTACAGCCGAATATTCACTCGATAGCGGCGGGAGTTGGAGCCGCGCCTCGCTGGCGCCGACGAGCTCAGCCCGTGGCTTAGCCGTTACGCCACAAGGCACGGTCGTGACTCTGTACTGGGATGTGTCAACCGATCTTCCCTACGGAAACTATCCGAGTGTGAGCGCACGAGTGACTCCCAAGAACCCCTGGGTGGGCAATCCCGCCGTTTCACCGGCCATCGCGATGGTCGTCGCGCCGCGAACTCCACAGGCTCCGGCGGTCGTGAATCTCACCGCCCACGGCGCAACAAACGACGAGTTCCCATTTTCGGCGAATCTGATCCATCCGCGATCCTCATCGGCGATGATCGATGTCCGCTGGTCTACCGATGGCGGTGCAACATGGCATCTTGCAACTCCCGGACTTGGCGTCGAACGTTTTCCGCCTGGAGGCTTTGATACAGCTCCGACTCCTGGAGCAGTCTTGAACTGGTGGTGGGATCTGGCGGCCGATTTGGGACCAAGTGCATCGATACCCAATGCGACGGTGCGCGTCACAGCAACCGCAGAAGGGTTATCCGCCTCGGCGAACCTGCAAACAGGTCCTCTCACCACGTCCGCGGTGCCCGCGGCAAATCCCGCTCTTGCTGCCGATCCACTGGTCGATGCGACCTCGCCGGAACAGGTCCAAATCGCGGTCGTCATCACCGATCCCGCCTCCGTCCCTGCCGATGTCAGTCTTTCGTGGTCGACCGACGGCGGCGCGACCTGGAACAAAGCGCTGGGAGTCAGTTCGGCCGAGACGATCGCGCTTTCGACTAACCCTAATGGTGAGGAGCACCTCATCGAGTGGAATGCACGCCGTGATCTTTCCGCAAAACTTTGGCCCAGTGTGCGCGTGCAGGCAACGTGCGGAAGCTCGGTGCATGCCTCTCAATCGTTCGCATTGGATCTTAGCGGACCGGTCAGTACCGCACCAGCTTTGAGTGCGCTCACGTTCCAGGAATTTCTTCCGCTTGTGATCGTACTTGAGTTCACGCTTACCGATGATCGATCGCTCTCTTGTTCCGTGAAGGTCGAATTCACCTGTCAGGAACGTCCTGGCTGGAACACCGCAAGGGAGGCAACCGCGACGGGGTACGAACCGTTCCAGTGGGTCGCGAACGCAAGTGGCATCGAGCATCGCTGGTACTGGTCGATATTCCGGGACCTTGGCCTTGGAACCTGGCACAACATCCAGGTTCGGGTGACGGCTTCTGATGGCGCCCAACAGGCACAAGCTGTGGTCACGATCGGGGACCGTACGCTTTCCGCCATTGCTCCAGCGGCTCATCTTGCAGGTGTCGCGCTCGAAACCCGGTATGACGCGATCCGGCGCAGTGCCGAATATGCGCTCGATTGCGCGCCGCCCGGTCCAGTCGACTTGCAATATCAGCTAATCACGCCGGCCACAACGGTTCCGGCAACGATGATCGGCGCTCCCGACGAGGTCTACGCGGGAGATGGAGGTACGCTGGTACTGTGTTGGGATGCAAACACCGACGTCTCCGCGGCACTCGACAACCAGCCGCTGACGTTGCGCGTCGAGGCGAGCAGAAGCGGCACGGTCGTTGCCACCGCCGACCTCGATGCAAAGACCACGATCGCCACTAGAGGGGCGAGCCCCTTTGTCAGTGCGAGTATCGACAGCAGCAGCACCGGTGTTGTCACTGCACCGGTGCGTGTGAATTTCTCTGTGAATGATCCGCTGGCACGTCCTGACGACGTACTCATCGAATATTCACGGGATGGCGGGAATACGTGGCTGGAAGCGAAGGTGTGGCCGGGCGATGGGGACGGCCGCCAGGCCTTCGAGACGGCAACGGGATCGACAGACGGAACATTCGTGTGGGATATCGAACGGAATATTTCTGAGCGTTACGCTACCGGAGTTCTCGTTCGCGCGAGCCTCCGGTCACAGCCCGCGGTTGCACCTGGTGTGACCGATCCGTTCGACATCGATATGGGCGCGCCCGACGGCCACACTCCGACTTCATTTGCTTCCGCCCAGGACGGATCCGGGCCGGTGGTTCCAATCGAGGTTGATCTGTACGATCCCGACGGAGAGCTGGTGACCTTCGATCTCGAGTTCTTCTCGCCGCTGAACGGGACTTGGATGACGGCTACTGCTGCCGACGGCAGCGATCTTTTGACCGCTGCTCCGGCGCAGCCCGAGGGCACAGAGTATCGCTATCTATGGGACGCGCAGGCCGATGCTGGCCAAATTTTTCCACCCGGAAGCCCTCCAGCAGGACCCGTCGATCTGCGTGCTACCGTTCGCAAGGCTCGCGCCGCCAGCCTCGCCGACTCACATACCCTTACCGTGAATATCGATGCGTCCGCATATGATCCGGGTTTGCGAGATTATCCCGACATTCGGCCGGGAACGCTCAAGGTGACCGGTGGTATCCCTCAGACCGCGGTCGGCGGACAACTGTTGGCGACTCCAATTACGCTGAACCTGGTAGACAAAACTGGAGCTGCGATTGCGAACGCTGAAGTCCAGCTCTTCGTAGCGCAGGGGAGTGCGATCAACGCCGAAATCCCCGCTTCGGTTTACACCGACGACAAGGGTAATGCACAGGTTCAAGTCCGTCCCGCCGATGGGCAAGACGGGAAGCTCGATCTTTCCGCAAGGGTCGTCGGTGCGCCCAACTGTCAACTCGCCCAGAATGTATCCATCACAGTCAAAGCATCCAAGGTCGTGCTGGTCAACAGCTCTAGTTTCACTTTGGGAGACTACGGATGGATGACATTCCAGTTCGGCAGCGACGATCCGAATGCAGGCATGTCGATTGCATACGGACGCCCCGTGGAATTGTTGATCACCGCGGACAATTGGCGATTCAATCGCAGGCTGGTGCGTTTGACTGGGGGTTCCTATCCACCTGGATCGCTTCCTACGTTCATGGTGGACGCGGCACCGCAGGACACAGCGAACCTTGACATCTCGGTTGCCTATCCGGGATCGTCGACCTCGCTTTTCAAACCCTCGCAGCCATCGAAGGTAGACTTGCCTGCCAAATCGCAACGTCAGATCGGCGACGCGACGTTCTCCGATGCGCAGCCTAAGCTCGTTCCTGTCAGCGGCGACGATCCCGATCAGCATGTGGAGGGCACTCGCTGGCCGGCAGCTGGCAAAGAGCAGTGGGGCTGGCCGGGTCTGACGCTGACGACACCGTTTCGAGTGAAGCTGTTGATCGACGGCAAGGGAGATGGGCCCTCGCCTCAACCACCATCTGTGAGTGGAGGCGGAGTTGTCATCGTCGATCCTCCTCCTCCCGATCCACCTGGTGTGACGCACAACTGCGATGGTGTCACCAATAGTGTCACGGCAGTGGGATCTTTGAATCAGGCTACCGCGGTGGGGCCCGTGCAAGTGAACTGGAGCGCCAACGGCGGAACTTTATCCAAGACTCCAACATCGAGCCCAGGCGATCCGAATTTCCTTTCCGCTGGCATCTGCGAGAACGTCTTTTTCACGCCCACTACAGACGGGCCATGGTCGGTCACAGCCAGCGTAGATCAGAATGTCCTTGATCCCGGGCGCCAATACTGGACGCACTCGTATACCGACCCGAATGGGCAACAGCATATCGCGATCTATCGGGGCGATGCGCTCTGGGTCAGTGTGAATTGGGTGTTCGAGATTCAGCAAGCACCGGTGTTCCTGGTCTATGACGATGCGCAGGCCACGCAGGCTGATCGCGTCTCAGCGGGCGTGAACGAACTGATCCTGGCGCGCGTTTCCCCGAGCGCCGGCGTCAGCACGCGCCAGATCGCAATTAACGCCATGCAGCGCGACGGCACCGTTGTCTTCGACTACACGGGCCCGAGGAAACCGCCACCCTTCAGCAATTCCAATGTGGTAATGAAACTCCAGGCCAGTGGGAAGGAGCTTAGGTCGGATACGTTTACCTTCGTCCGTGGCGAGCCGGACAATCAGACCGCTTCCATGCTTTCGTTTCTGCGCTCCGCCTGGGTACAAGTGACCGCATTGGCAGTGTACGAACCGCTGGTTCTAGCCACGGATCCTCCTCTGCGAGCACGATTGCCGTTGAATGGCAGGCCTTCGATTCAGGACGCGATTGCGGGCACAACTCCCTTTGCCGGCTGGGAGGGCACCGTGTCGTTGTCCGACTGCGAGCTGATCTATCCGAGCGGGATTCTCGACATTGTCACCGCTTTTGGAAATCTGTCCTTGTTCCGAACCTGGCGGGGACATCTGACATGGGAGCGCCGCTCTTGGATGAAGGACGATGAGTCACGCGTCCAACAGTGGGCTGGTGCGTTTGGTCCGGGTTGGATCGGCGGATTTGAAACGGAACTGGTCCCACTACCAGGCGAATACCGCTTCATGGACGCAAGTGGCCGCGTCATGCGCATTCCCGGTACCGAGCCTGCCAATGGCCTGATCGCGCGGGTGGTGACCAATAGCCAGATCGATGACGACCACGCTCCCATCCACCTCACATTTCCAACGCACGGGGAGCTTCGCTTTTATGCCGATGGCACGCTGCGCGAAATCGTCGATGCCAGAAAGCATCTCACCAAATTTACGTACGGCCAGAATTCGCAACTCAAGACCATCACCGATCCGCATGGCCATCAGATCACGTTTACGCCGTCGGCGGGTAATTCGAATCGTGTCGGCTCGATCTCAGACGCTAATCAACGCACGGTCACGTTCTCTTATCAACCCGATGCGAGCGGCAATGTCCAGGGAATGCTTGGGTCGTCTACTGGGCCGGCGGCCGACAGCAAGTATGGTGGACCGTCGCAATCATTCGCAGAGACTTACCATTACGAGGGCGCGACTGCGGCAGCCCCGACCCTTGTTCCTTATGCCCAAGTGCGCCTGAAAGAGGTTCTGCGAGCAGGGGAGTTGAAGATAAAGAATACGTACACGACCGCCGGCGGCGTACAGAAGCAAGAGTGGAACGGCGGATCGGTCACATATACTCAGGCGCCGGGAACCACTCGTTACTTGCTGGTTGTGTTTCGCGACAATTCGCAGCAGGGGCTTACATTTGAAGGTGGCGGGGCCGATGCAGCCGCGCCCACTCAGATCCAGGAGTTCACTGCGTCCTCAGGAAGTCTGCGCACCTCGAAGTATCAATACAACAGCCAGTGCCGTTTGGTCCGGGCGGAGCTGCCCGACAACCTCGTGCATCGCTGGACATACAACGATAACGACCCTTCGATCGACATTTTCAGCCGTGGGAATCTCCTGGCTCACGAGATCATCCACACGATCGCGCCTCCGCCCCCGCCGCCCGGCTCCGCAGGTCCCGCCCGCTCGCCGGTGCCATACAAACGCGTAACCAGCTGGGAATATAACGATTGGCAGAATCCCGCCTCACCGACTGCGATGATTCCGCCCGAATCCTCGACGCGGAGAACGCAGAGAAGCTGGCGCACGGATGTTACTTACAGCTCCTACGGAGAGATTGCGCAAATCGCCGGGCCCGCCGCGCGTTCCACGCGAGTAACAGAGAACGCGGAACTCTTTGGCCCCAGTCCGGCACCGTATACCCTGGATCACAAGTCGGACCGTCCTACGATTGTCATCCAATACAACAACGACGGTCTGGTTATCACGGTCCAGAGTCCGGACGGCATCGTCACGCAGTATGCGTACTATTCGTTGGCAAACTTCAACAGTGGTTCCTTTTCGCCGGACGGCGCCGGTCTGGTCGCGCAGGAGCAATGCGACACCGCAGACAACAATGATCGGCAGTTCTGGTATCTGGACCAACCGGTCGTGGTGCGTCAGACGCTCTTGACCTACGATTCCTATGGTTACCTAAGCTCGACCACAGACAGCCGGGGATGCCAACAAAAGGTTTCTGCCAACGCGCTTGGCCTGCCGTTGCGCATAGAATCCGGCATTCCTCCCGCTGGCATGGCAGGGCAATCCGTGGTGCGCCGCACCGAGTATGACGATCATTGGCGCGCCTCCAAACGCATTCTCGAACAGCCGAACGGAACCGCCGAGAATGGAGGTTTCGAACTGGCGGAAACAGTTACGGAATTTGATAACGAGGACCGGCAGATTACGGTTACGCGCACCATCGCCGGAACGGATACCTTGACCACCAAGGTGCGGAGAGGAGTCGAGGGGTTCGTCGACGGCGGGTTCCGCCCGGGAGGCTCTGGGCTTCAGCCGAAAGAGATCGTGTCGGTGGATCAGCGCGAGGAGCGCGGACTTCCCGCGACCACGTCGTTCAAATTTGGCCGCCACGATCAGACAATGCCGGTGAAGCAGGCCTGGGACGATCATGCTGCGCCCAAGTCCCTCAGCGTACGCTCGACGGATATCCAAATCTATCGTGGTGGAGCGTTCGGATCGATCGGCGGGGCAACAGATCCTGGGGTCGGCGTGACGAAGGACTTTTCTTCCGCGATGGATGGATCCGCCGACCGTTTGCGGTTGGCCTCGACAGGCCCGACGGTTGCACGATCTCCCAAGCGCCCACCCGGGACTTACGGATTCGAGGAGATTCGGCGAAACGAATGGGGCCTCGAACGGAGAATGCATCGCGACCTGAACGCGCGGCCCGGATCGGGAAGCGGAGCGCCTCCCGGAATTTCTCCGGATCCACCCGTGGAGGGCGTTCCTGGCGGCGATCCAAATTTTCTCGGGAACGTCTCCGTCGACCGAAACGACGCCGGCTTTGGTCCTGGGGATGGCAAAGCTACGACTGAGATCGAGTACGACATTCTTGGCCGTGAAACACTGTGTCAGGATGATCGCACCAATACGCAGCAAACTACGTGGTCACCTTTTGGGATCAAGCTCCGCGAACGCCTCGGCGAGCGGAACCAGCTTGCATGGGACGACCCAGCCGTGCCTTGGCGTGATCAACGCTGGCGATGGCAGCCAGGCACGGATTGGATCTCCGAAGTCCACCGTCAACTAGATTCGAACGGCGACCCGACGCAGGAAACCACAATCTTGCAAACGGGAACGACCTCCGTTCAGCGTTCTTTGGTGAACACATATTCCTTCGACAGTCTGGGCCGGATTGCGTCTGTGACAGACCCTCTCGGCGGAACCACTCGCTACACTTACGACGTCCACGGTGAGATCGCAACCATGACGGACGCCAACGGTGTCCTCGATGCTACCGGAAAAACCAACGTTGATGGGAACAAGACCACCTGGATTCGCGATGGCTTGGGAAGAGTTGTACGCATTCAGATGGACATGGTCCAGGGGGGCATCGCAGGGCCATCTGCCGCGTCCGCCGGCTCAATCCAACGGAGTTTCACGTATACGCCGGAGGGGCAGATCGCGACTGTCACGGATGCGCAGAAATTCACGACGACGTGGAACTATGGACCGAACGGGCAGTTAGAGAGCGTTGTAACTCCCAAACCAAGAGCCTTCGGCCCTACGGAAACTGTCAAGCAAAGCATCACCTATGACGATTTTGGGCGACCGTCTACCCGGACTTCTGCTTCCGGCGCCACGCGACAGATGATCTACAACGCCGCTCAGCAACTCGAGCAGGTGGAGATCACAGCCGGATCCGTTAAAGGGACCCTCAAGTACTTGTATCACCCGCTTGGCCCCCTGTTCTCGACAGAACTGATCTGGGTCGCGAATGACTGGACCCCCGCCGGATACCAACAATTCCGGGAAGTGCGGAGCATCGAGTACGACATCGACAGCAACGGTCGCGTGGACGGTGAATTGCAGTATGGGGCCCGGCGCAACATGGCAACCGGCGCGGTCCAGACTTTCGAACGCAAAATTCAGTACACCTACGACGGACAGGGACTCCGGAGCGGATTGGTGTACAGCGACGGCCAATCATTCCGCATGGATCTGGACCGCGCCGGGAGGACGCTGGGCGTCATTCGCGGAAAAGAGGAGATCGTCCTCCGCTATGAAATGCTGGGCGAGGACTTCGTTTGGTCGCGCAAGTCCGGGGTTGTTCTGGAGCAACGAGATGTTGACGCCGCAGGCCACCCATCGAGCATTCAGGTGAGTGCCAACGGAACGACAGTAGTTCAGCACACATTCTCTGACCGCGACCGCTGCGGCCGCATCAAGACATGGAAACGAAGCGCGATGCTTGCGAGCGGGCAGGTCGACGACACACGCACGTTCACCTACGACTCGGCTGGTCGCGTTGTGGGCGAGACGGCGAACTACGCAACCGTGGGCAGCCGCACGGTTACGCGCCAATACGACGGCGACGGCACATTGGTGTTAGAGCAACGCACGGATACGCCGCTTACTGGCCCAGCGACCACACGCATTAAGAAGAGCATTCGTGGCGGCGGCGGAGCGATCTTTGAAACCATCGTTAACACCAACGGCGTCCAGACGCTGTTCAAGACGTTTTACGATTTGGACGGCAATGTAAGAGACGACGGCCGTGTGGTTGTGCAGCACGATGCACTTGGCCGGTTGGTCTGGGCTATGGCATGGAACGGCAGTGGCCAGACACGTTACACCTATGACTCGAACAACCGGCTGGTTGCTTGCACACGGTTAGACCTCAATGACAACGAAAACTTCCGCGAAGACTATGTCTGGGACGATTGGCGGCTGATCGAAGTCTGGCGCGGTGGCACGCTGCACGAGCGCTACGTTTATGGCCGGGGACTGAATGAAATCGTGCGTGCGGAGATCAACGGTGTCGCCTGGTTTCCGGTCTATGGACCAGACGGCTCCGTGGATTGCATCCTCAACGACACCGGCGAGGTAGTGGAAAGTTATGCCTACGACCTCGATGGCGTGGGCACTGTCTTCGATAATCAACGCCGTCCTGTGTCGAGAGCGCCGTTGTTCCGGTTTGGTTTCCACGGACATTTCTACGATCCGGTAACGCGGTTCGTGTACATGCGAGAGCGATGGTATTCGCCATACCTGGCGCAGTTTTTCCAGGAAGACCCGCTGGGCGCGGGTCAGTCTGTCAACTTGTATGCGCTATGCGCGGGCGACGTGATCAACCAGATGGATCCGTACGGAAGGCTGTCCTGGGGGCAATGGGCCGGGCTCGGCGTCGCGATTTTGGTAGGCGCCGCACTCATGGCCGTAACAGGCGGCGCAGCAATCGCGTTGCTCGGTCCGATCTGGGGAGTAATCGCAGCAGGAGCCTTGGTCGGCGCAGTTAGCGGGGTCGCAGGCGAGCTTGTGGAAGCTAATATTGATGGACGCGAAGCGCACATCTTGCAGGCTGCGCTGGTCGGTGCCGTCTTGGGCGGTGTTTTTTCCGGCGTAGGTGCGTGGGCCGTACGCAACCCCATGGTACGTGCCCTCGGTTCGCGGGCGGTCGCCTGGGCGGCCGGCACTAGGCTCGCGCAACGAGCCCTCTCGGCTTCTTATTACGCGCGGTTTATGGTTCCGGTACGAGAGGCGGCGGCGGCCCTTGAATCGAGATCGGCGCAGGCTGGCGAGTGGCTTGGAAAGCGACTCGGAGGATGGTTCGCGACTAATGCCGTCGCTAGCGCTGAGCGCCGCGCACTTGATGCTGGTGCCCGCAACCTGGCCCTCCAGACAGGTAGTGCAGCGAGACGAGGTTTTGCCGAGGTGGGCCAGAATCCCGTGCGTCTTGGCCTCAAGACGGTTGAGCGTACGCAGGTTACCGCTGCCCTCGTTTCGGATATTCCCGAATTAGGCACGGCCACGGCCGCTTCAGGTGGCAAGTTTGGAGTCCTCGTTGAGTCCGGCGGACGGGCGACAGGGTTCGTTACCGCGGACGCTGCCGCCGCAGCAGCTGAACAGTCGGGTATGGAGAGCCTCGTCGTTGGCCATGCTCGAAGACTCGATGCCGATGTAAAATTGTTCGGTGTCTTGGTAAGCAGAGTCGAAGAAAACGTCGCTGGACAGGTGGCTTTTGGTGCGTCCATGCCGGTGTGCCCAAGCTGTTACAAGAACCTTTGGGTTTTGCGAGCGCTTCGCTCCAATCTGTTTATTAGACTGGCGACTCCTACGATGGAACGCGCAGCCGCACAGGGTGCGGCAGGTGCTGCTATTGGTGCCAGCGGCGCCGCCTCGCGAAGCCTATGGTAGTGATTTGCTGCGCCTAGACACTCCCGGGTAGAGACCCCTACGGCTTGCTGCAGCATCGTGGCGCCACAGCTTTCGCCCCGGTAGACCAGGGAACTCGGCCTAAAGGGCTGTCGTTCGCCAAAATAGATCCGCTGTTTAGAATCAGTATCTTATCTACGGACATTTATCATTAGGTTTTACGCCATGTTCGATCTCGTACGGCTCTGGATGGGGGTGATCCACCGCCTCTTCTCATCTCGCAAAACTCTGTTGCTTGAAAACCTGGCTCTGCGCCAGCAACTCGCAGTCTTGAAACGCAAGAAGAAACGCTCCAAGTTGAGGGCGTTAGATCGAGTGTTTTGGATCGTAGTGAAAAGGTGCTGGCCCGAGTGGAAGGACTGCCTGCTTATCTTTACTCCTGCTACTGTCATTGGCTGGCACCGAGCTGGATTTCGTTTGTATTGGAAGCTTCCGTCAAACGTGCACGTCACTGCTGGCCGGAAAAGGATCGACCAAGACGCGAGATTTGATTTTCCGCATGGTAGCTGAGAATCCGACCTGGGGTGCGCCCCGCATTCATGGGAACTGCTCAAGCTGGGATTCGATGTCTCTGAGCGAACCGTATCCCGATGGGTGAAGAAAGCGCCCCGCAATCCGGAACACACTAAACGTTGGCGGACGTTTCTTCAGAATCATCGCGAGGCCTTCGCAGCCATGGATTTTTTCGCCGTACCAAACATCGCGTTTGGGCTGCTCTATTGCTTCTTCATCATTGGCCATGACCGTCGGCGCATTCTGCACTTTGGTGTTACCAAACATCCCACAAGCGGTTGGGTGGCGCAGCAGCTGCGTGACGCCTTTCCATACGAACATGGGTATCAGCATCTCATCTTCGATCACGATGCGAAGTTCGGCTTCGAGGTTGACAACCAGCAGCAACGTGTTTCAGTACACCGGCTGGAAAAATGACGGCAATGGACTCTACTACTATCGCGCCCGATACTACAAGCCGCAATTAGCCAGGTTCATCAGCGAGGATCCGCTGGGTTTCCACGGCGGCAACGAGAATTTGTACACCTATGTAGGCGATGATCCTATTGCCGACTTCCTTAGGTTCAACAATGCTTTTCGTCGTATTTCTGAACATTTCAGGTCAATTTCAGTGAGAGCTCTCGGCCTTTGTCCCACTCCTGAAGTAGCTGTGCTCCGATCTCAGCAAATTCGGGATGTCCCTTGATATACGCATGGATTTCGGTCGTGGTGTGAGACATGGAGTCGGTCACGCGCTCAAGAACTTGTTTTGTCTGTGAAGGTGTGTGCGCCATGCGTGTCTCACCGAGTTTGCGGAGGTCTCTTGCGGTGGGCCATTTTGTGGACCCATTGAGGGTAAGAGCCATGCTGTCCTTTGGCATATAGATCGTAGTGGTTACGAGATCATAAACAGGCGCCAGCCGGGCTTCACCAAGAACATCGTCATACACGATACCGAAATTCTTAAGATGGGCATCTCCGTTGCGCAGGGCGCAATTGAGCACAATCAGCGTAAACAGCTTTTCGAAATCCTCGATAAGATGTGGCGAATCGGCAAACTGCTGAAAGCGCTTGATGATAGACGTTTCGTAGCTGCCGTTGTATTTTTGATCGGTTCGTTTGGCGTTCAAAACGCAAAAATCCTCGAACCCTCGGTAGGTGCCGTCGGGGCGAAGATCAAAGCGGTCGACGACAAGGGCGAGCGCGTCTTCGGCGAGGCGATAGAGAGGCACGTTTAAGCCACAGCGCTGTGCCACCTTGAGACAAAAATATTCGTTCGCCGCGAGCTGCGGATATTCATTAGCTTCCCAGAATTTTACGATGTGAGTCGCACCCCGGCAGCTTTGTGACAGCCGCGGTCGTGTTTCTTTAAGGACTGCGGATGCACTCTCGTCGCGCACAAGGACTTTTGGCTGTACGCCACTGATGCCAGAGAAGGCAGCAAATCTGTCGAGCAGATAGCGAAACAGATCCCCGTCCTTGCGCCTAGCCAGGATCTCATCTACGGACTGAAAGGGAACATCTTCCCGCAACTGCTCCTTTTCTCCGGTATACCGAATCCGGCCGACCTGCGAGCGGCCCACAATTGCGAGGAGATCAAGATCATCGAAAGTGCCGGTCGCTTTGGCAAAGGCAAGGCGGAGACGCTCGCGTAACACTCCTTCGGGAAGATTCATTTCGAAAATAGGAGCAAGACCGAAGGGAATATCCCAAGAGGAGAGTCTCACCGGCATCGTTACAGAAACAGCCCGCCGCGGCATTGCCCCGGGTAAATAGACGAACGTGCTGCCGCGCGATTGATAACGGTCCAATAACCCCGCTTCAGCGGTGTCTGTCCAGACCTTGATCATTGCGTTCCTCTTCTAGGAGCTCATCGAGTGTTGGCCGATGCGAACCCGCCTCTTGGAGTTTCAATTCGAGGCCAAGTATGGTGAGAATTTTGGCGAGCTTGGAGAATCCGAGTTCGCTGATGCGCCCGTTCTCTAAAGCGTCAAGCGTTGCTCGGCTAATCCCCGCCTTCTTTGCCAAAGTCGCTTGGCTCTGGTGGAGGCTTTTGCGTCTTGAGGCGATTTGGGTACCTATAAAGGACAGATCCAACACAATGCCCAATATACTAGGCAGAAGCCTTATTTTTCAAGTTATTTACCTAATATATTAGGCAGAGGATTCCTGGATGATGAAGAGTGTGATGGGTGATCAAAGATAGCCGTGATCGCGGTGGCAGCAGAACCCCGCGATTGGCCGACGACGATCTTTGGCCAAAAGGACATGTTTCTGATTCCTGAATTGTTACGTGATTATTTACGTGACTGAGGGGTAAGCAAAAGAAAGGAAGTCAGCCAAAGGGTAATTCCGCAGCCAACTGATACACTGAATGTCCGGGACGGCGGCGGAACGAAAACAAGACAGACCACAGACCAAGCGGCCATCACAATCCCGGTAGAGTAATAGACGGTGTTGTGCTAACACTCAAGACATGTCTCACGCGGCACTACCCATGGGATAGCCACCCCACTTTACGTACAAACCTAGTTATCCATCCGTCTGGCTCTATTGATAATCCAATCTAATGCGGAGTCTTTCCCATCTTTGTAGTCCTCCCACGAGGGAGGAAGCAACTTGTCGGGAATCACGCCGTCCGGGTTGCCGGGCACGAGATGGTAATACAGACGGGAGTACTGCACTTCGAAGTGGGAATTCGGCAGGCTGAAGTGGGCTGCCTCACTGTACGAGTTTGGACGCGCTCCCGTTGGCTCTCAGACCAAAATGGCGTGCATCTGCTGCCTGAGTTGTAACACATTCATCATGGCGGCCGAAAATGTCTTCTTTCCAACCAATCCGAACAGCCGATTGCGATCGAATAGCCATTTCCTGCTTTTCAGGCCGTCCAGCAGAAGACTGTCGAATTCCATGTAATCACCGCCGCCATTGTTCCGAAAGTCGATTGCGAGTGCAGCACCATGATGTTGGTCGAGCGTTTGGAAAAGTGAGGCCGCGATCTGCCTAAACTGATCAGCCGCTGGATAGCAGTTGAAGGCCAAGTAAGCAAGGTTCGCCTCAGGCATATACGTAAACCACACTCTATCGTTGTGTTGCCGATAGAGCGGAAGCCAAGGTGCAGCGTCGAGATAGGCTGGTTCGGCATTGTAGGCGATGGAATCAATGGCGAGATGAAACACCTTTCCGTCTTTTTCGATGCTGTACGTTGCCTGATCAAGATTGTTGATGATCCCAAAGTAAGCGAGAACTTCTGGGGATGCCAAGTAGAATGCGCTGAACCGCTTCACCCAATCTTCCGTCTCATGCTGCTCGATAATCGAGCGGACCTTCTGGTTGGCGTTGAGGATGGGCGTCGAGCCGATTGCAACAACTCTGCCACCGAGAGCTTGTTTGTATTCCAGAGTCGTTCGGATCACCCGCAGCTCTCCGCCGAACCAGTATAGGTCGAGAGGAAACTGGCTGAAGCTATTGAACAGGTCGTCGGAGCGTGTGTGGCCATCGCCCACCATCGCCAGAATACCCATCATTGCGACCGTGATTTGGTAGGACTGCAACGAAGGAATGCACCTGTCTAGGTCGGCGACAGCCGCCTCAAACTTCGCCTTGTGCGTGAAGTGAAACGCGTTCTTGTGGTGACGTGTAATGCCACTCGCGAGGGCGTGCAAGTCTTCCCGCCACTGGTCAGGCGTGAGATGTGGAATATGGTTCTTTGGAACGCTCTGGGCTGTTGCTAGAGCAGTGCAGAGGAGCAAGGCAACCCGTGCCGCATACGTGAATAAGTTCAATTCAATAGACACCGCATTGCACCCCGTACCTATAATTTTTTGCTCCTCAGGTACGCAACATATTGGCGATGGTTTCCCTGCGCCCATCCAGGCCGGGAACGTCCGCTATTCTTCGCTGCTGCCAATGCGAGCACCCTGTTCCAGCAGGACCAATACTTATCATTCTACCGGTCGTAAGGATGAGCTTCAGCGAGGAATCCCTCCGTTCTTTCCGCAAGCATTGTACCGAGCGCGGTGAGGCAGTAAAGGCTTCGCTTCGCTCAACCGCGTGGCGGCGCGCAAAGAACGCGCGGCCTTGAATTGCTTCCCTCTCCGCTCGGCCTTGCTCCAGCTGTGGAAAGAAAAGGGAAGAAAAAGAAAAATATATACCCAATGTGCTTTCAAAAGTATACGGTTTGGCGTGAACGGGCAGTTTGTCGTTCACCCGCCGTGCGAGCGTTCCTGGAGTCGGGCGTGATGGAGAACGGGCTGGTGAGTCCGGTGGAGGAGGGGACTCCGCAAGGAGGACCGCTGTCTCCGCTGCTGTCGAACCTGGTGCTCGATGAACTGGACCGAAAGTTAGAAAGGCTGTCGTCCGCAAAAACTCTTTCGTTCTCAAAACCTACGGTCTCGTAACATTGAGTAACATTAGGCGTGAATTCTCGTTTCAAGTTCTATGGCGAGACAAGGTTTTTGCGGAGCGCACGGGGCTTTGGAACTTTTTGACACCAAATCCACGTATCACCTCTCGTTGCCTGTTCTTGAAAGCAAATAAGCACCCTCAGACTTGAATGATGTCCGGCAACGAAGATGAAAATGAGGAAACGTGTATGGCTAGACCCGTTGGCGTTACGATCATTTCAGTCATTTCGTTTCTGGCGGCCGTGTTTGCCGTTCTAACCGGAGCACGCTTCTTGTTTGCTGGAAATGGTCTCATGACTACCATCTTCAGGGAGCGGGCCTTCAATGCTGAAGCAGCCAGTGGCTGGCCGGAGCTCGGTGCAGGTTTGATCCTCCTCACGATTATTTTCGGTACACTCTACGCCCTGGCGGGCTGGGGTTTATGGAGACTGAAGAACTGGGGACGCATCTTGATTTTTGTCCTGATAGCAATCGCCTCTAGTTTTGAGCTGCTTCGGTGGTATTTGACACTCCATTTCAAAATATCCAATTTTGTTGCGACGGCGGTGTCGCTCACGTCGTATCTTGTGGTTGTTTTGTACCTGGTCAAGCCTGACGTCAAAGCCGCGTTTCTGGCGAGTCGAAGCGGAAATCGGACCTGAAAAAATTTCTTGCTCGGGGCGCCGGCAAAGCCTGGGACGCCCCATTCGCGCGCCAAACGACAAGTCTGCAGGTTCCGTAAAGCTGTGGTTCAGGCACCGCTCACAAACTGGCCGACCAGCTCAGACGTAGCCGGATGCAGTCCTTCATCTTTTCAGCTGTTAGCCCGCCACCACATCGCCCTGATCGTTCCCCGGGCAAGGTTACAAAGGGACAATTGGGTATTTCGGGCGATCGAAAGCGCTTATGAAGTTCCGTCCGGAGTTCTGGCGTAAAGCCGTTGCGTGAGCGTCGGGCATATAGCGGGGGTATCACAGAGAGAGAAGGATATTTCGGGCGGGGCAAAAAAAATGGCGTTTTGTCCAGGGAAGTTCCCACCGCGGTGATCTGTCTGGACTAGTGCGATTCATATAGGACGACGTTTGATTTTTCCGTAGATTTAATCCTCGCTCTCTACCCGATACAAATTCTCATGAATGGAAGAAGTTCGCACAAGTTCCAGACTTGTTTCCCACAACAAATCATCATGATAATAACTTCATGATGCTTATCGATCTGTCATTTTATCGAGTACAAATAAAATGTGATACTCGGGTCCGATCGGTATATCTTGGCCTAAATGTTTTGTTTGCGCGAGATTCATCTTCTTCTTCAAAAATTGTGCCAGCCAGTTTTCAGGCTTAGTGAAATTGTAGGGCACGGGGACACCGTCATGCAGTACTCTGTTGTAAAACCAATCTACAAATGCAGCATATTCAATCTGGTTTTTATCCGGTTCATCAACGAGCTCATATCTTACGTCTTTGTCTAGAGGACGATGAACGCCGACAACCGATTCGATGATTATTAGCCTCTTCCTTGTCGCTTCCCAAGCGAATGACAAGAGTTCCTCAGGATTCCTCGCGTGGTGGAGCACGGCCGGGAGGAGCAGGAGACTCGCTCAACATGTACTAATTCGCGATTGACACCCAAGAAGCTCTTTCTTTATATTTCTCCTTCTACTGATACGTTAAAGGTAAATGAGTCACTAGCTAGTGGAAGGGTGGCGACTGAAAGACGCCATTTACATAACCCAATCCTTGCCAGTGACTTGTAATCGTATTTGCCAGCACCAGCGGAGGTGTTGTTTGCGTGTGCGTTTGATCGCACTCTTGTGTTTTGGAAGCGCGCTATCCTCGATCGCAGGACATGCGCAATGTACGGTAACCTCCTTCACTCCAACCTCGGCAGCTCAGGGAGCAGTGTTCTCCTTCACCGCCAACGTTTTTGCCTGCCGGCTTCCTCCGACCGGCTTACAATTCAACCCCGGAGTTGGAATCACTGTTATCGGGTTGACCAGCTCTGTGGGGCAGGTGAGCGCTACGGTCTCCATTGCTCCCAACGCACCTGTCGGACCACAGCAGGTCATAGCAACTTTTGCCACTGGGGCACCACCGGTAACCGCCAAACAGCCTTTCCTGGTCACTTCCGCGCCTCCATCCGTTTCGCCGCCCACCCTGACGAGCGTGGGACCGGGGCTGGTTTCACAGGGGGCACATAATGTACGCCTCTCCCTGATTGGGTCCAACTTCCAACCGAGAGCGGCGGTTGTCATCTCGCCGCCTTTGCCAACGCCTGCCGCCTCGAATGCGAGGACACAAGCCACCGATATCGCCATTCAAAGTGTTACGCAAGTGAGCAGTTCACTTTTGCTGGTTGAGATCAGCGTCGACGGGCAGGCGGCTTCTGGCGTGCGGGCGGTGGACGTGGTCAATCCTGATGGCTCCAGCACCGGGCCTCCGAGCCTTTTTGGCAATGTGACGCTTCCTGGTTCCAGGACCTCGCAGCCGCTGCACGTAAGTTTCAGCAATTCACTGGCAGCGCCGCTCGAGGTGACCACCATTGTCATCACCCATCCCCGCAACGGGACGATTGTCACCCAGGGAGACGACATCTACGGCGAAGCAATTTTGGGAGGAGTAGGCAGCGGCCTCATTGTTGGCAACTGGTTGTGGGACGGTGCTCCGCTGGAGCAGTTTGAAGTCCACATGACAGGAGGCGAGCGCACTACGTTGCGAACATCCCGTTCGTTACCCACGCTCTCCTTGGGCCAGCATACTTTGACTTTAAGCATTACTGCACCAAACCAACTTCAGTCGCGAGACGTACAAGTTGTAGTGAATCCAGGTGACTGGAAGCTGGAAAAAATGTACGCGCCCGCATTTGGCGCCGGCTTTTTGCCGGATTCTCCTCCGTTATTCCGGTGGGCGATGGTGCCGGGAGCGGCAAGGTACCAGGTTGGGTTTTCCTTGCAGCCGTTTTTCAACACGATTCAGCGTTGGTACGACGCTTACGATGTCCAATGGCAAGCGCGAAAAGATGTGTGGGCAGGACTACCGGAGGGCGAGCTTTACTGGACGGTGCGTGTGGTTGAAGTTTCGGGCGAAACCCGTAAGCCGCTGCCTATGCGCCGTATCTGGAAGCTTCCTGAGGGGGCACTGCTTCCCGCCGGTGCGCCGGGAAAAACTCCGGCTGGAGCGGTCCTGCTCAGTTGGCAGGGGCTCAGGGGACAAGCTATTTATCGGGTGACCATCAGCCGCGACGCCGACGGAATCCAGGTGGTCCGGCGTTATTTCACTGCCACTCGGAGCATTGATCTGCACTCCATTCAGACATCGCTGCAGCCGGGAGAAACATATTTCTGGCAAGTGGAGGCGTTTTCCCCGGAGGGATACAAGTTCCTGACCAGCCCGCGGCAGAGTTTTGTACTGCCGGCCACTTCGGGAGCAATGAGACCGAAGTTCAATGCTTACCAGGTGGCCGCGCTTGGGCCGCTTCCTGCTCCTCCCACTTTGGGAAGCCAGATTGCGTCGCGGGCCCCGGCGCCGAACTCCACTGTGCACGACAACCTGGCGCCGATCCGTATTGACTTCAGGAATTCCGTGAAAATAACGGATGTTGTGCTTATGGTGGATGACACCGACGTCACCGGTCTGTCTCAGATCAGCGATACGAGGGTGTTCTTTAAACCGGTGATTCCTCTGGATAACGGCACGCATCAAGTAACGGTTTCGGTGGGGGCTGATTCAGACCAATGGACATACACGGTACAACAGCAGCAGCAGGAGCAATCTATTTCGCCTATCCTCCCCGCCCAGAGTTCAGATGCGGAGGTTCCTCCCCCGCCATCGCCTCCCAGTGGCGGCAGTACGCCGGCGGCCTCGGGAAACACAGGCAGCGCGGGCCAGCCTTCTGCAACTTCCGGCCAACCATCTGCAACTTCCAGCACCGCCAAGAGCACGCCGCCAAAATCGGCTGTGAGTCCGTCAACAACGATCTCTCAGGAATTCAGCACCCAGTTAAGCTCCAACACGCAGTGGATTTCCGGATCGGCGCCCGATACAAACGCCCTGGGTATCACGACTCACGAGCTTGACCGTTTTGGCGCGTGGACGAGCGATGTCAATGGCAGCGGCTTGTTAAGTTCCGTGCTGGGGCCTGATCCTAAACACGCGCTGGGACGATTCAACGACTATGTCATGCGGCTGGCGTACGACCAGACGCAGTGGGGCCTGAATTTGCGTTTTGGCGTGATTGCGCCTGCGCTGTACACAAATTCCGAATTCGTCACTACAGGTTCTCCGCGCGAAGGCGTTGAGCCTTCGCTGCGGACACCAGCCGGAACTTTCGCCTTCTTCGCTAACACAGATGACAATGCACTCGGCGGCGGCAATGGCCTGGCGTTTCATCAGGAAGTGCGAGGTGCCAGCTACGAGGCTCCTATTCCGAAGCCAACCGCTACACTGCGATTCATGTGGCTGAGCGCCCGCGACATCGGCGCTCCATCCATCATCAGTTTTACGCCGACGGGTTTCCCCATTACGAACCAACCGTTGCAGACCCCTCCCTTTCCGGGAATTCAGCCTGTTTCAGCGTTCTTGCCGAACGCTTCAGCAGGCGACGCCTACGGCGGCCTCTTTCAGTTGCATCTCGGCAAGGATTGGCTGTGGAACTCCGAGTATGCTCTCAGCTACGACAATCCTGACCTCGCGTCGCTGTCACACCGATTGTTCGGCCGCGCCTGGCGAACCGGCATTAACGGTTCATGGGAGAAGATCAACCTAAGTTTTGCCTACCGCGATGTCGGTCCAAACTTTGCGACGCCCGCGAATCCCTCCCTGACCTTGAACAGCAATCCCAACCGGAGGGGCATTGATGCTTCCGCCTCTCGCACATTTTCCTTTGGCACGTTTACGGCCGCTTATCAGTACCTGCAGAGCGACGTGCGCAATCCCAACAAGCCGCCTCTCTCACTCCATAACGTAACTGGGGGCTGGTCGAAGAGTCTGACGAAAACAACCACACTGCAGATCGGCGGAAGAGAGATGCGCACGTTTACCGGTACGCTGCCGCCGCTGGTGCAGGCTCTGACGCCAGACCAGCAATTAGCACTGCGGTCTGACCAACGCGACACTGGCGGCAACATCGGTATTTCGCAACGAGTCAGCTCGCTCACATTGACGGCAACAGGTACTCGCGACTGGTTCCGTAACCGGCTGGTCGCGAACCAGAACGTGATTACCTCCGGCCTGAACTTCGGTGCAAGCTGGCAAGGGTCGTCCTTTTTCCGGATCAATTCCAACGTCAGCCTCAACTGGATCTCGGCGGAAAAGTTTACAGTTGGCCAGACGCGCGTAGTCACAACTTATCTGCAGCCCATGCTGACGTGGCAGAAGGCAGGAGTTTCCATATCGCCTCTGATCACGGTCAGCAACAACGCCACGGAATTGGGCACCGGCGTTTTCACGACCCGCGGTTATAGCAGCCAGTATCTCGCCCGCCTGAGCTGGCAGATGCCGGGGGTAATGAAATTCAGCAATCTTTCTCTGGAGGGTGGGCAGACGCACACGCGCGATGCTATCGCAAACACGGGAAGAACTGATCCCCGTGTGCTTTTAGTCTGGAACATAGTTTGGGGATACCGTTATGCTCCGGCCTCAGCAGGACGCTAGCGGGGATTTTTTTCTGTGGAGGTGGATGATGTCGCAGAAATTGAAACAACTGCTTTTACTTTGGACCATGCTCGCGCTCCTGGCGACGCTGGCATCTTCCCAGGGAACACTGAGCCGCATCTCGCCACCCTCAATTCAGTCATTCTCTCCGCAACAGGGAGCACAAGGGACTACTGTCCCAATCACAATCCTGGGGTTCAATTTCGGAACCAGCCCTATTGTGCAATTCTCTCCTAATTCAGGAATCACAGTCGTGAGCACGAGTGTAGTTCCGCCTCCCCCCGGCACAAGGCAGCCTTATACAATTCAGGCTGTCATCAGTATCAGTTCCAGCGCGCCCCTGGGTCCACGCCAGTTGCAGGTGCTGGCAGGAACTCAGATCGCGACAGCGCAGTCGCCGTTTATGGTTGTGCCTGGAGCCACCCCTGAAAAACGTCCGCCGTCCATCAACTCGTTTACCCCGACGGAAGGAGCGCAGGGAAGCTCGCTGCTGCTCACGTTGAATGGCTCTAACATACCTTCCGATGCCGTACTACGATTTTCGCCTTCCAGTGGCATTCATGTAACCGCCAGCAGCGTACCGTCTTCCAGTCAATTGCAGGCGCAGATCACGATTGATGAAATTGCCTCTACTGGCCCGCGGCAACTCAGCATCACCTCCAAGAGCGGCAACGCGACCGCGCCCATGCCGTTTACTGTGGTTCCTTCCAGACCCGTTATTCTAAGGATTATCCCCAACCAGATACCTGCAGGCAGCAAGGGCATAGATCTGACCCTTGAGGGCAGATATTTTGCTCCAGGCGCGCAGGTGGCCATTAGCGGAGGCGACGTCTTCACTCCCGGCCCGGTGAGATTCATCAATAGCACTGAAGTTCACATCACGGCCGATGTGCTGCCGACTGCGCTTCTCGGTGGACGTGATGTGACCGTCACCAACCCGAGCAATGCCTCTGGCACAGGGAAGGGCATGCTCAATATCACCGCCGCTGGCGCTCCCCCCCTACCCACCAAGGTTGGTCCAGTGCCGATCCTGAAGCTGCCGACGCTGAACCTGGTGTTTCAGGAGGGCGTGATTAAACTACTCAACCCGGAATGGGGTGAGCACGATGAAGGAGGAGAAATCAGGCCCGACCGTGGGATTCCGCTCATTGATGACGACCTTAAGTTTGAGTGGGCGGAAGTCAATCCGGGCACGGCAGATTACTATGAAGTGCGTTTCCTGGCCAAGGATGGCAAGACCGTTATCAAAAAAGTCAGAATTGATCCCGTGCAAGGTTCGATTTTTGGCCATAACATCTCCATTCTGCCAACCTATTTCCGGCCCGATGCGGCTTTCCTGGATGATCTTCTGACACAAGTACAACCAGTCTCAAAGCTCCGTCTTCATGTCCTTAGCCCGACGCCATCAACGCCATCATCCAACGGAGCACAGATTTCTGATGGAGATCTGCTCTGGCAGGTCGCCGGTTACAAAACATTCAATCAAGACGGCGTCAAGAAAACTGAGGCCACGCCTGTTAAATCAGCAACCCAAGGGGGCAACTCGAATAGTTCCGAACAAAAAGATGTTGAAGTAGAAATTTCCGATAATTGGCCGCTCAAACGGCCTGAGGCGCCGAATGGCTTCGGGGCATGCCCCGTGGACGGCAAGAATTCGTCACTGTCGCTGCAGAATCAGGACCGGGGCACGGGAAATACAACTGCCCACGCTGTAGATCACGTCGGCGACAACTTTGTTCTCAGCGGAAAGATTGATCTCTCCCGCTCTCCCTACGCCTCGCATCCCAAGGATATTGACGCTCCCGGCCAGGAGCATACCCTGATTAAGTCGGTCGAAGAGCACGATTTCGACAATCTGTTTATGGATTGGGGCGATGGCTCGGTTGAACCGCTAAAGCTCGCCGCACAACCCAACAGTGCCGGATGGGGACGCAGTGAAACCCTGGCCCTGCCCGATCCCGTGGCATGCAATCCTCCCACCAGCTATAGTCCGTACTGCCAACGCCATCATTACGATAACCCTGGCAACTACAACATCAAGGTCTTTCAACTTGCCGAGGCCGACGCGCAACACACCAACGCTGCCAATCTGACGGCTGCGTATGAAGGCAAAGGAACAAGTTCATATCTCAACCTGGTAGCGCTTTCGACGACGGCAAATCTTGCCAGCGCCAAAACCATCATCGGCAATCCCCAAACTTTAGCTCTGAAGAGCACAGTGAATCAGTCGAAGTCCGCCTTGACGATGCTTCAGACAGGTAACTCTCCCAAAGACATCGCCAATCGCGCCTTTGTTCTGTTTTGCAGCCAGGTGACCGTGGAAGAACCGAAAGACGAAGAAGCGTTTGGTCCTTTGCACCTGGATTCCATCGTGATAACCGGCTTCCCAGGGCACGATGCGGCGCCGAGCGGTGGAGGCATAGTAAGTCCGATTGCAAACAAGGCTGCGCTTTCCGCAACCGGTGGCGCCAACAAGGGTTCTGCCTCAGCGCGCGCGCACGCACCAGAGCGTTCGGTTGGAACCACAGGCAGCGCTATGACAGGTCCGGCGATTTGCAGCACCTGCGATAAATCACTTCAGGCCCATGCCAGGTTGAAGTATGTCGGCGAAGGAGACATCGTGGTGCAATGGCGGGTCAACGGCCAGGCTATCGGCTCACCTGACTCCAAGCATGTGCCTTCCTCACCTCAGCGTAAATTCAATGGTGACACCAAAACCTGGGTTGACGACGACTCCAGGTGGGGCGAATTTGACCTCGACTCTCCAATCCTGAACACAGATGTGGTTGGCAGCTATGAAGTCACCGTGGACGCTCGCGTACAGCCAAAACCTTCGCTGCCCAACTTGACCCATGTCGTCGCTGGCGCGCTCGGATTGACAGGAACAGCAACCACCACCTCTGCCGCTGACAGAGCATACCTGGGGCTTGCTACCGGGGGAACTTCGGCCACGGGCGCGCTCCAGGCAAATTCCACGCCTATGAAAGTTGGCGTACTGAGCCCATACAAAAATGGAGGCACATTCCCGCCCGTGATTTATGCCGCCGTAGGCAACAGTGCCTCTCCTGGTATTGCGCCGGGAGCAGCCGGCAACTTGACCACCGTCTTACTTCCAGCCGTCAACCTGCAGATGGTGGCGCAAGGTCCGCCTATGTTTGTTGAATCGGGCCGCAAACCATACAAAGTGGTTGCAAACGATCCCTCAAAACCTTGCAAGTTTTTGTTCAAGACGACAGATGGTGACTACACCATTTACCTGAAGCAAGACACGTTGAATAAGAACGCGGATGGCAGCTACTCCGGCGATGGCAACATCTCGGTCAACCTGAACAACAGCCCTACCGGACACGCCGAGCACACAGTCCCCATCAGCTTTACGAATTGGCAAGTGCAGGCCGATGGCGTCACCATCACTGACGGAACGTCGCTTACCGCCACTCCGGATAAAGATATCGCCGCCACAGGTGTGGGTGTGGTTGGAAAGCTGAGCAAGTTGGAAGGCATTGCCGGCCAGAAGATGGAGGCGACACTCGATCTCAAACTCGCCGATAATCGCCTGCGCGTTCCCGGCTCGGAGCAGACGGTCTCATGGAATGGCTTGAAAGCGAAATTGAAGTCCAGCGGCGATTGGTACAAAGCTGATGGCGTCTCTCTGCCCGATACTCTCATCGGCTGGAGCGGCTTCCACATTCAGTCACCGCAGATCGCCATTGATTTGAGCGATACCGAAGGTAACGGCCCCGGCGGCGCATGTGCCACATCAAGCCTCACATGGCGAGGTGTTGCGCTGGGGGCTGCCAAGGTAAAGCCCAATACTTTAGATCTGGTCACCCTGGAAGTCCCTGTGAACGACTGGGTGGTTGAAGATCATCTCTGCGGGCACCTCACGCGTTCGAACGTGCTGCTGAATTCCCCAGTAGGAAAAGGTACGGTTAGTATCACGAACCTGGATGCCTACGCTCACCCCGACGGAACTTTCTCTGCCGCCTACGATATGGATGTAAAGGTTCCCTGGCTGGCCACCGACCTCAAAGGTACGGCCACCTTGCTTGAAGACAAGACCACCGAAGGAGAGCTCGATTTCAAGAACCTGAAAGCCGCCAATGTGGATCGCGACATGGGATTGATCCACATGCACGCCGAGAATTTCCGTTTTGGGACCGACAAAGGCGGCTGGCGTGTGATTGCTGATACCACCTGGAACTTCCAGGCCGAGGGCAAACCTTTCACTCAAGCGCCTATAGCTGTGAATGACATGCACTTCGGCATGGGAGGCTACGCCTATTTCGATAGCGACGGCAAAGCAACAGCCGATATTCCGTTGGGCGGCAGCGTGATGCTGGGTAAGACCAAGGCCGATCTGGTCTCGCTGCATCTGAATGCTCCGAGCAGCGGGGACCTGCGCCTCAACCTGGCCTTCGCCACGAAACTGCATCTCTCCGATGCCATTCCCGCCTCGGATGTGCAGGTCAACTATGACATCAGCGGTGATCACTACTCGGGTTCAGGACCTTATACATCGCCCTTTACGGTACAGGTTTCTTTCCCCGCAGGCCAGCCCACCGTCTCTGCCAGCATCAATCCGAACTACGCGCCTGGAGGCGGCTCCAGCGAGCTGTATCCGCCATCTCTAGAGGATCAAGACTTGCTTGCCGATCTTGATGTCTACAAGAACCCGCTGCTGGCCGATGATCCGCTCTTACAACGCCGTTACATCATTTCTCCATTTTCCGGTGCGCTGATGCTGCCCTTGATGTCGGGGGGCTCGAGCAACAATCGCTACAACGGCAGTGTTGATCTCGCCGAATTTGGCGGGCCGCCGGTCAAGGGTGAATTTGTTCTGGGTTATCAGGGCGGTTCCGACTATTGGCTGACGCGCGTCACCATCGGATTAGGCGAGTCAGGCATTCCTCTGGCGCCTCCTATTCCCATCAACCTTTACGCCATCCGCGGCGGGCTTGGCTATCACATGGCCCTGGATTCGTTCAAATCGCAAGACAGCATCGCCAATGCGTCTACAGACATGAGCAATGATCTTATGTTTATGGCTGGCATGCGTATCGGCTCCTCCGATAAATTCACATTTGTGATGGATGGCGACCTCACCATTGCTACCGGAGCACACGCCGGCGCCCGCATGGACTTCCACGCCTGGCTGTTGAAGACCGAACAAAATGGCGATGGAGATTTTCAAGGCTATTTCCAATACACCTCCGGCAATTTCGATGGCGAACTCTGGGGCAAGCTTGATCTCCTAAATGGAATCGCCTCCATCGAAGCCCCCAAAGGGGCCGTGAGCATGCACTTTGGCAATGGTCCCTGGCACATCTATTTCGGCAAGAAAGAAGGTCCACGGATCACCGGCAAGCTGTTCTTCGTCACTGCCGATTCTTACGTAATGATTGGCCAGGTGGAAGGAATTGCCGTTGGCGGATCGGAGCACATTGATTTGGAAGCTGGAGGCGACTTCGCCAGCGCTTATATCAAAGCTGATGTTGACATGGGATTGCAGGTCACGCCCCAGCCGCACATCATCGGAGACTTCTCAGCTGACTGCGAAGCTGGCGCCTGCGTTGAAGGCGCTTGCGTCTCCATGGGCGCAAGCGCCTCGCTGCACGGCGAGGCGCTGCCCATAGACCTGGATGGCTCGGCGTCGCTCAGTCTGCCTTGGCCGATTCCCGATGTCACCATTCACGTGCACCTGTAAAAGGAAATCTAAAATGATAAGCCGTAGACCGATTTCTTTTAGTTTCTCGATTGCAGCTCTTATTGCGCTGCTGCTGTTCTCCCTCGCCACATGGGCAGTAAAGCCCGAAGAGGCCAAGGGCGCTCTCTTCGCCGTTTCCAACGGTAAAGGGAAAATCCAGCTTCTATGGATTCCCCCTTTGGGACAATGGCCGCAGGGAGGCTGGCAGATCGCCGACAGCCAGGGCAAGGTTCTGGTGGAACGTGTGCCGTTCGCCGATCCGGAAGCAATGAAAGCTCTGAATGCAAAAGATGCCGCCCAGCTCAATAAACTTGCTGCTGATTTTCGAAGTGCACCCACACAGCAAAAGCAGGCTGCCGTTTTAGGAATCGTTGGCCTGCGGGCGATGACTGACTCGGCTTTCGCACGCGCAGCCGGACTCGCCTGGAGTCTGGATGACGTTCCACGTGGGGCGCGCTCGTATCGCGTAACTGGATTAAGTGCTTCCGGCCAGCCCACAACCACAGCCCTCACCAGCGCTCCCGTGGATTCATCACTCGCTACGCCTCTTCCTCCTTCACCGCCCGATGTTCGCGCCGAGGTTCAAAGAAGCGGCGTGCAACTGTTTTGGTCCCCGGTTCCGCAGGACCGCAAGCTTCCTGTGATTGGCTACTGGGTTGAGCGCGGCACCGGACAGCAAGTTTCCGCCGTTGTGGATAAGCCGGTCATTCGCGGAGTTCAGTGGGATGTCAAAATTCCTGGCATCGTTGACGAGCATGCTCCCACCGAGGTGCAGGTCAGCTACAACTTCTACAGTTTGGATTTGTTCGGCCGCAGGAGTGCCCCTGCCCAAGCCACTGTCTTCGTTTCTGACCTGAAGGCCCTTGTAGCTCCCGAGCCGGTTTCTGCCAGCGCTCAAGTCGGCAAGAATGTTGTCCAGTGGACTCTCTCCAAAAATCCCAACACCGTGGGCTACGTAGTTGAGCGCGCGAACCTGAGCACCGGACCTTACGAAGTACTCACCGCAAAGGGAGTTTCCGCCACTACCAGCAGCTATGAAGATACCGACGTTCGTGGTGGCACATCCTATTACTACCGCATCCACGCCGTAGGTCCGCGCGGCGATGTGGGTCCGCCTTCCTACTCTATAGAAGCGCAGCCCATGAACGTGGGCAAGCCGCCGCGCCCGGCCAATGTGAAAGCTGACGTGGGCAACTCGCGCGTGCGCCTGACTTGGGACGCAGTGAAATTTCCCGTTGCAGGATATCTGGTGCAACGCAAAAACTCAGACCTCGGGCCCACCGCGCCATGGAGCCAGCTCAATCCGCGCGCCACGGCCGAACCTCTTTATGACGATTATTTTGGATTGAATACTTCCGGCAAATTGGTCTATCGCATCATCGCGGTGGGCTTCGATAATCAGGAAAGCCGCCCCAGCGATGAGGTTGAGGCTGCCCTTTCAGGCCAGGTCTCTCCACCTACCCCACATATTCTGGGAACCGACGGTTCCGGCGGAAAGATTGTGCTCTCGTTCAGCCCCGCCTTGCCGGCGGAAAAGACCGCGCAATTTTTGGTGTTGCGCGGAGGCACTCCCGAAGATCCCGGTCTCGTTATTGGCGATCCTCTGCCTGCAAGCGCACGTAGTTTTGAGGATGACCATGTGCAAGCAGGGCAGGATTACTGGTATCGTTTGGTCGCGCTCGATACATCCGGGAACCGCAGCGATCCAACCTTGGCCGTGGTCGTTCGGGTGGGAACTCCTTCTCTTCCTGCCGCGGCGCCTCCAGTACTTGCTTATTCGGCTTCGCCCTTTCCTCATGTAAAAATCAGCTTTTCTCAGCCTCCAGCGGGATTGGGCGTTGTGGTGCAGCGCAAGACGAAATCGGAAACGAGCTGGCTCACTGTTACAGGTCCGGCAATTGCCACCGAGGCATTGGATACGAATCCTCCCGCCACGGAGGAAGTTTCTTACCGGATCGTCTATCAGGCTGAAGACGGGGCCCAAGGACCTCCGTCGAATCCAGTTACGTTATCCAAATAGAACGAGTAGGTTTTACGTAATGCTTACTCAAGACACAGGTATCCGCACTGGGGAGTGTACGCGTTTGGTACCGCCTTGGATACATGTCCGGCTGCTCCTTGTCGTCCGCAAAAACCTCATCCGTGCGTTTGTGACATATCAGAGCCACTCTAATCTTGGTATTTTCAGGAATCGCTACAGGTCATTGTCCGCCAGGAAGCGGCCATAGTCGTTGGTTTCCAACCAGTGGTAGAGATGAACTTGGTAGAGATAAGAGGCCACAAGTTCTTCTCCCAACTCATGGGTTTCGCTGCATAGAAAAGGCACCCGAAGCCCAGCCAGTATGGCAATCAAAGACTGAGTGATTCGATTCGGGTTTACACTGGCATGGGAGTAAGGAGACTTTATCTGACTCAGCGTGCTCGTGATCAGCAGCAGACGGTGTGGGTATTGCGCCATTTGCCGAAGACGATTGATGAAGACGGAACGGTCAGTCGTGCAGGAGTGAACTAGGTCAGAAAGGTCCTTCCGCTCCACCACACACAAGTCTTCTAATCCGGCGATGGAGTAATCGCCCAGCTTGAGCGCCTTCCTCTCAATGCCTGCGAACCAACCCTCAAAGCGGGAAAAATCCAACGGATTCTGCTCGCGCGTGTCTACCAGGAGAACCGGGCGCGGAGTTTTGAGCTGGGTGCCGCCACGCTCAGCAAGCACAGGAATCGCGGGAGGTGGCACTGGGACTGCCGTCATCTGCCATGCCAGAGGAGAGGTGATTAACGTGCCACGCCTTTTCATCAGTGTCTTTTTCATGCGGCGAT
>Ga0209166_10000488_pt1 | contig 43843 bp, 66 predicted proteins | sample Coa_R1_3_FD_187151 | JGI IMG/M metagenome (GOLD analysis project Ga0209166, IMG submission 187151) | Surface soil microbial communities from Centralia Pennsylvania, which are recovering from an underground coalmine fire - Coalmine... | ecosystem: Environmental > Terrestrial > Soil >...
GACACTGGCAACCCGCAGGGGATCGGCCAGGACGGGCGATATGAAGACTTCCGGCGTTCCGTTCTCGGACGCCTCGGCGGGCCAGCATTGACCTTCTACCTGTTGCCTCCTCCCCGTTCCGCCATGCGACGGCCAACCACACGACACGCGGACTTTGGCGGGGAGCGGATAGCCCGCTGCCTTGAACTTCGGCCGTAGCGCGGCTGTCATGCGCTCTAGCCATTCCTCGCGGGTTTTTGCTTGCATCGCTCCTCCTTTCATGGGACGTTGTTAGGCCACGAGGCCGGGCCGCTTGTCGGGTACGGCGCCGTAGGGCGCGGTGTCGGGGCGTCCCATGACTTGCAGTGATATTCCGCGTGTTGCGTCGCCGGATTGATCCGCTCGCCGCACTCACCGCGAGGCTGATAGATGTTCGTCCCGCGCGGCGTGAGGTCGATCGGGTGATAGGGGAATTGGTCAAGGCTCAAGACAGCGACCGTCAAGAGCGTCGCCGCGTATAGCGCGAAGCGTAGGCGTCGCATCTTATTGCGCTCCGTGATGCTCGAAGGCATGCGAAAGGCGCTCGCGGTCAAGCTTGCCCTTCATGGCGGCTTCGGCCATTGCCTTAGCCTGCCTACGTTCATCCTGCGTCGGTTGGGCCGGAAGGACCGCGACCATTAGGAGCGCGGAGCCGTACCACTCAAGGAAGCTCGCGAGTTCGTCGGCTAGGTACTTCATGCTGCCGCCTTCATCCAATCTTGTTATTGGCGGCGATAGTCGCGGGGCTCGGGGCGAGCACCCTAGTGCTAGGCCGCTTGCCGAAACTGAAATGCTCGTCCCGGTCCGAGCGCTCGAAGGTCGCCGTTAGCTCGATCTTCGTTCCGGGTAGCTCGGCTAAGCCATAGCCGACGCCGTTAAGGACTTCGCGCGGTACGGTCGTCCAAACGCGGTTGCCATCCTCAAGGGCAACAATCATCTTGTAAGTGATCCACGCCGGGCGGCCGAACTCGATCGGGCCTAGCTGCTCTTTCACCTTGACGATGGTTCCGACGACCTTTACGCGGCCGACAGGAGCGGGGCTCATTGGGACCGGCTGCGCTGCGCGCTCTGCGGCCCGCTGCGCGTCACGCTCGGCCGCCTTAGCCATCAGCCGCCGCACGGCTGCGGTTTGGTTCTCACTAAGGGGTTTCCGGGCCGCCTGTAGCGCCATTTCGCGGATAAAGGCGAAGCGGTCTTCGGTCCGGCTCATAAGCCAAGCGGCTACGTCCGCGTTGGCGGTGATCCAAGCGCCTAGTTCTTCTACTCGCTTGTTCTCGGCCGCCGCCTTGCTTGCCGCGTCCTGAAGGAAGCGCATACGGAAGGCGTCATGTCCGGGAAGGTCTAGGCGGTTGTCTACGCATTGCTCGCCCATCGCCACGACCGCGCCGCTTGGCTTGTGATCGACCGACCAGCAATAGCGGAACCAAGCGCCGCAATGGTCACAGTTGTGTGGGACTCGGCCGCCGAACTCCGCGCGCATCGCGTCCATGTATCGCTCGCGCTCCTTCATGGCTCGGGCGAAACCTTCGGCGTCGCGGAAACTGCGAACGTCGGGGACCGGGGGTTGTGTATCCCACGGTGCCCGACATTCGTAGTCGGTCGGCTCGAAGACTTGCGGCCGGTGAATGTCGGTCCGGGCTCCGCTATCGTTACGGGTCTTTATTGCCATGTGGTGAGTATGACGGAGTGCAATATCTATGTCAAGGTGTTTAAACGAAAAAAGCCCGGCCCTCGCAGTGAAGCGAAAACCGGGCTTAGGTTGCCTCCTGACTAGTGGCCGATGGCCGCCTTACGGAGCGCGATAAGTTGAGCGATGAGCCGAGCGGGACCGCCGTTCTTCCGCCAGGTGCGGAAGCCTGCATATGCCGCCACGATGACGGTAGCGGCAAGTAGACGCTCCTGCGGGCTGATCTGCCCCGGAACGAAGTAGTCGGCTGCGAGGGATGCGACGGACAGCCAGAACTCGGTTGTCTTGAAACCGGCTTCTACGCCGTCCTGTCCATTGGCGAGCATGTCGAGAAGCTGCTTCTCGACAGTATCGAGGTCCGGGCGAACCGGGCTATCGACTGCCATTATTTGCCTGTGAAGTGCCCGGCGATTTGCTGGACAATCGCCATTAGCGCGGGGTCGGCCTGTGTCGCGGGGTGGGCCTTGAGGTCAGCTATTGCCGCAAGGATCGCCGTTTCGCGGGCTGTTTCGTCCCGCGACCAACCGAGATATCCGGGGGTTTGGATATTCCCGCTCGCATCTACCGTACCGAGCGCATGCTCAACGCGACCCATTGCCTCGTGAGTCTCTGCGATCAATTGCTTGATCCATGCCTGATCTGCGTCTGTAAGTGCTGCCAAGAAACCTCCTAGAGTGCCGCTGCCCGCGCCAAATGCGCCAGGCGTGAGCGGGTATTCGGAATTCGATACGTCGCAGGTAACGCCGTTGAGGGCGACGGACTGATATTGGATTGCGCGCTTACCTACAAAAAACGACGGAGCGAGACCGACCGCAGGCGCATACGGGTTATTAACGCCCGGAATGGTTAGCCAAATCCGGTCCGCATGATTCGCACAGGCCGCGCATGTTGCCGCAGTCCCGTAGACAACCGGCACGTAACCGGCCGCTCGTACGGCGTCGCACCATTCGTCCGCGAAGGCCGCCGCAATTGCCGGACTCGCTTTGCCTCGGAAAATGCCAGGCTCAATATCGAGTGCGATCAGGTAGCCCGGCGGGAGTCCGTAGGCTTGCGCGAAAGCTACCGCCTCCGCGCCGTCGCCGCTGTCGAGGTCCGGTACATGAATCGCCATGCCGGGAAATTGCGCCCGTATCGCATCAACGATTGGCTTAGGCCAGGCATGAAGGCAGATATCACCGCCGATGTAGAACGTAAAGCCGTGAAGACCATTGCTCTTAAGCACTGTCAGGATGGGATCGGCCGATTTATCGTTCGAGCCATCCGGGTAGGCGGTGTCTATGAATTGATAGTTCGTGTCTACCTCCCAACCGAAGCCAAGGCTTCGACGTTCATTGCATGTATCCGCTGCTCATGCGGTTCGAGAATCAGGACCGTTCCACCAATCTCATTCGGCGGATAGCCCTTGTATTCGCCGTACGTCGTTTCCGCGCGGCCGTCGCCGGTCGAGCGATTGTCAGCCGTGACATAGCCCTTCAGATAAGTACCAGTCAGGACAAAGACCCGATCGCGAACCGCGAGTTTTAGGTTCGTGTGTCCGCGCTCGATGCCCCAGGCGAATAGGTCGCGATGAACGATTGATCGCTTGTGAACGTGACCCTTGAGGTAGACATTCGCCTCGAACTCGTTTCCGCGAAGCTGAAGGTTGTTCATGGCGTTTCCGTCCGTGCCGCCACCCTTCGCGCCGTGCTCAGAGAAGACGACCGGAGCCCATCGCGACGGGTTGCCCCTGCCGCGCCGAACCTCAATCTCTAGACGTGTAAGCGCCGTATAGCCGAGACTCGGAGCCTTGAAGCGATCCGCGAGGAAGCCCGCAAGGTCAATAAAGTAGTGTCGCGAGAACGCCTGCTCATGATTGCCGAAGTGAATCCCGAGACACTTAGTCCCGATGGGATCAAGCTCACGAGCTACTAGGTCTCGCGATTCAACGCCGAGATTCTTCGGGTCGGGCCTGCCATTGGTGAAGCCGAGCCGCTTCCAGTCGAGAACCGAAAACGACCAACGAGGATCGCTCGGCATGATGAGGTCGCCGTAATCGCCCATGCCGAGCCAATAGGCGTCGGGATCGTTGGCGATCATCGCAACCGTCCGGCGGAGATGCTCTATGTCACAAGCTGCCGCCCCTAGGTGAATATCGCCTAGCGGGAAAATCTTTATCGGTCGCTTGTTGTCGGGAGCCTTGAGTTTTACGCGTGCTAGCTCCATTAGGAACGAGCTAGGACCGCCAATCCGTGATCCACCCTGGCATGGTCTCGCGTGAGCTTTTCAGCGTGCCGCGCATCATGGATGATCTGCTCATACTCATCGCGCCACGTTGTAAACGCCGCGCGGTAGTTGATCCCGTCATCAGTCGTGTCTGACTTCCAAGGGCCGCTCATGCGCGAGTCTTTTACGTCAACGAGCGAAGCGACCATTAGGAGTCGCTTGTACTCACGCTCATGGCCCTGAATGATTGGCAACGCGAGGACGTGATCTATGAACGTCGTAACTTGATTGTCAATATGCCAGGAGTCGAGATATTCGCCGCCACGCTGCGAGCCAATCGCGAGGGATCGGTTAAGCGTCCTTTCCATCGCAGCGTTAAAGGCGTGTTTCGATACCGGTTCAGACAAACGCATTACCTCCGTGAATGGGGGATAAAGGGAGAGAACGAGCGCGATCGAGTCGGATCTACAACGCTGCGGCGCCTAAGTAATCCTGAACTTGGTAACCACGCCGACCAACGCCGCTAGTGCGGTTAGGCCAGCAACAACGCTAGCGAGAAGCCAACGTCTATATCGCGTCACGGCCTGCCGGTCTTCTTGCGCTGCCTCTAGGCGTCTGACGGTCGTCTTTATGGTTGTCCATTCGGCCAGATAAGGCGCCGCAAGCTCTTTGTTTGTCTCATTGCGAAACTCAAGGGCAGTGACGCGCCCGTCCAACTTATCTAGCGCTGTTGCGTCAGCTTTCGCGGCAACACTGATAGCTAGGCCATCTATCTTGCCTTCAATCCGCGCCAGGACTTCCTTAACGGTATAACTAACCTTCTGATCGTCATTATGTGTTTCGGCGGCCAAAGCACTAACTCCTAGTTGCTCTTAACCAAGCCGATAACCTGGACGTGACCGAAGATCCCGCCGAGCGCGGTTGACGTGATCTGTACTTCATGCTTCCCGCTCCCGGTTAGAAATTGCGTGATGTCTAGCTCGAACTGGTCCGCGTTATAGGGACCGGCGAGAATCGTTGTTCCGTCGAGAATGACGGTTGCTCCGGACGCCGCACCTGTTTCATAGATCGCATTCGGAGCGTTGAGGGCGTGCGTATGGGTACTGTCAGAACTTGAGGTTGCCGCGCTAACGGCCGTCGCGGGAACGCCATGCGTATGAGTCGCGTTTTCTGTGCTTGTACCGACTGTGCCGCCCGTTGATGCCTGTAGTCCTACGCCTAGGCTGTCATAGAAAACCGTATTTCCAGCAAGCCCGCTATTAATCGTGATGGTGTGTAGGTGGTTAGCACCTTGGTTGCCTGATGTCGTCGCCGATGCTGTTTGTCCGCTAACGCTATGGTTGTGCGCACTTCCGCCCGCACTAGTCGATTGCTGTCCGCTGCGAAATGCAACGAGCGCGAAACTAACGGTTACCTTCTGTAAAGCAAGAAGGTTTGTCGGAATAAAGAAGATGATCCGACAAGGAAAGCCCGTACTAACCGGCTGCAAACCGCTAGGCCAGTTAGCAATGTACGGCGTCCCGTATCGGTTGTCATAGACAAGACCGCTAGGCCCGGAGGGGGTGACACCGGATACACCGGCAGACAATCTCTCGATGGTCTGTTGAATGCGGCGAATCTGATAATCGGCGTTGTATTCGAGCGAATACTGATCGCCGATGATGTCCATGGTCGGCTTTCCGCCATAGAATGTGTAGCCCTGAACGAGAACGGGAGCGTTGAAGATTGCTGATGTTGGTTGATGAACAAGGACCGTATCGCCCTCGCGCCATTTGTCGGCGGTTGCCGCATCACGATAGACCGTAAAGCGCTTTGCCGTTCCCGGCTTTGCTTTAAGGTCAGAAACCGTCTTGCTTAGATTGATGGCGCTCTTTGTGTCGGCCATGTTCTGCGCCTGAACGGTTTCGGTACGCCATCCGTATTTAGAGATACCGCTCGCCGAAAGGTTGCGGTAGACGATTTCCGCCGCGTCCGGTCCCGGCGCAATTTGAAGGCGAATATCAGTCGCCGGAGCCTCGGCGTTTGGTTCGAGCGAAACGCCCGGAGTAACGAGGTTGTCGCCCTCGGTGAATCTAACACTTGCGGTTAGGTCGGCCCCGATTGCACCAAAATCCATCGTGTCGTTATTGAGTCCGGTCTTTGGATTCTTTCGGAATTGGAAGCCTTCGGTTATCGCTGCCTGATGAATGATGTCTAGGTGCTGAGCTTCCGAAAGCGTTTGCGCAATCGCAAGCGAGCCGACCGTAACGGCGCCGTTCTGAAACATCGCCGTTCGGTTAGCAAAACAAAGTTGCGTTGCCCAAACTTGCGGAGCGCCGCCAGCATTGGCAAACCAACGGAGGCCGACCGCGCCGGACGTTGACGCTCCCGCGCCGGTCTGTACCCAAGTACAGTTACCGTCATAGCCATTGAGGACGAGGCGCCACAGATAATCGGCACCGGCCGAATCTGGCGTGAACGTCCCACCGGCGAAGGTTCCGCGCTTCCCGATCAATTGCAGCGGAGCGAGTCGAAGTGGGTTTGACGCCATCACTATTGCAATCGGGAGGCGCGCTTTACGCGTATCTACTCCGGCTGAGACTTGGTGAATCTCCGCGTCGATTTCCCATCGTGTCGATGCTGCGACATACCGCGCGAAGGCGCGGGCATAGATGTAGTTATTTGTATCGGTGAGCGCGGCAACGATGCCAGCTTCACCGGCAATGGTCGCGTCCGTCCCCATCGTTACGCGAAAGATGCCCTCTACGAAGCAGTCGGCATAGTTCGCGTTCGCGTAACTGGTTGTCGTATAGAGCCACTTAATGCCGCCGGTCGTGGAGTTGGTGACGCATTTCATTCCGGTGTTATCCGGGTATGTAGCCTGCGTCCATGATGCGTTATTGGTGTAAGCGCTTAGATCGCCTGTGAAGTCGTCACCTTTGACGAGCGACCAACCGCGTAGGGCGAACTTAAAGAGCTTGTCGGTTCCGAGACTTAGATACTCGCTGCGGTTCGTCCGCATGTCTCGAAGAAGACTGATCGAGTCCTCGCCTGTGATTGAGTAACGACCAATGTCTTTCGGTAGCTTGCGAATGACGCCGGAGAATTTCGGATCTCCGGCGCCAACCTTGCCTAGATACCCCTCGATTCGCTGCCCATAATCCAGTTTGTCATAGTCGGCCTTCGCCGCCTTATGGCCTTCAGCCCCGGGCGGAATAAGCGGGATCTCAAAGGTTCCGATTGAGGCGGCGCTCGATGCGCCCTGCATGAACCGTACGTCCCACTTATCCGAATTGGTGTGCTGAAGGTTGCTGATTAATACGGTGCCGGTTACGGGATGAAGAACCTGATATTGCAGGTACGGAACTAAGGGATCGTCGGCCATTTAGTTATTGCACTCCGTGATGCCTGAAGGAAGGCTAAGGAAGCCGTATAAGCTTCGCTTCGCGGTCGTAGATGAATTGCTGCCAGAGGTCTTGTGGGCCGCGATTGTCGGCGGTCAGGATTTTTGGAACTAAGACTGCTTCATCGACAAACCAATCGGTGCTCGCGGCCACGTTTACCGCTTGTGCCAGGAATCGAACCGTCGCGGGACTTTGCCCTGTCGGTAGAGCGACCGTGCCCGCGCGATACCAAGCGTAGCTTGTCGTTAACAGGTTTGGCTTATATGTGGCGGGAAATCCAGTAATCCAGTTAGAAAGATCACCGAGCGCTAGCCCTACATTCATTTCGTTAGCGGCTCCGGCCGCATTTCCGACTTTCATTCGGAACCAGACGTCATATGTCCCGGCGGGCGGCGTCCACGCGCTTCCGAAAGCAACCTGATTAACGCTTACTGAACCGGCAGCATACTTAATAGCATTAGCGTTTGAAGCTGCGCCATCCGCGACAGACGACCACCCTGCAGAGAGCGTTCCCGACTCACCCTCAGCCTGAAGGTTTGCAGGCGAATATATCCCGCTCACTCCAAATGGGATCGCGAACACTCCATAAGATCGCGTGGCGTCTTTCGCCAATAGAGTGCTGTCACCGGTAATGAATGTGGTTGCGCCTAGAGTCCCGGACTGCAATGAACCCGGCTGGTCTCGATAGAGAAATCCGCCTATGAAGGGTGAGGCGACCACCGTACCGAAAATGCCGGAATATCCATATGTCGAGTCAACGGCTGGATTCTCAAAAGTGATATCTCCTACGCGCGAGTGGTTGTACTGGATTTTCTGAGTAGATGAGAATATCAATTCCAGCTTATATTGACTAGCGTCACTGGCGGTTCGCGGCGTGTAATCCACTCGGATTTCGTAACGGCCACGCTGAAGACGGAATAAAAATCTAGCAAGATTCGGAGTAGCCGAATCCATTTCAGTAACGAGGCTGCATTCCTCGGGACTGATCCGCTGAAATGAGTAATTCCGAATTACACCGCCAGAAGACCCCGCACTATCGAGATACGCAAGCGAAGCCCATAATTGCCAATTGGCGGTTGCGAGCGCCGTATTCCAAATATATAGCGCGTGGTTTCCTTGTCCGGCTTGCGTCAAGATTAATTGCAGTCCGTTCGTAATGACGCAATCGCCTACGAAGTTATGTTTTGAGCTAAAAACCTCGACCCAATTCGCATGTACGAATGTGCCGCCCGTTGTCGGAACGGGATTCGTAATCGTATTGATTGTATCGTAAACGTGTACGCCGCCCTTCCATAGATTTGTAATAACTGTCGGAAGAACGAAGGATTCAATGGTTGCGGACGGTGAGAGGATGCAGCGAATCGCGCCTTCGGCACCTGTGCGTACGAATGAAGATTCAAACGATGTAGACCCGACCGGGAGAGAAAGGAGGTTTAGCGCTGCTCCCGAAAACGGCGATGGCGAAGAAAGCTTACCCCCCGTATACCAGAGACCGACACCCACCGGCGCCGGTCCCGCGACTTTCGTCACGTTCATGCGGACTTTGACGATGCCCGCTTGAATCGTGCGACGCTCGGCGCTTACGGGCGCGTGGATGATCCACCATCCATCGTGCTCGGTCGTGTTATTGGTTCCGTTAGGATCCGCCGTCGCTTCCCATTCGATATAGGCCGGGTTCATGTCCCGGTTTCCGACAAATTCTTCGAGTTGTCGAAGAAGGAGCTTGAGCGATGCTGCGCTATTTGCCGCATTGCCGCCGCGTCCCTGAAAGTCGCGGACCCAAAATGAAACGGTCATGTATTCAGCTTTGCCGCCGCGAGGATAGGGAATTTCGCCCCTACCCTCAACGGTTGCGCTTCCCATCACCTGACCGGCTTCAACTGATCGAAATGGATGAGAGGCGCCGAAATCTAGAATGCCGTTAATTCGCACCTTTAAGCTGTCCCCAATGCGTCCATGAGGACGCGACGAACGACGCGCTCAGTCTCGGCAGTATCGGTAGCGCCGTAAATTGTGATGCTCACGCTGTTTCCTCCACCGCCACGCTGCTGCTGTTGGGCAGGCGTAAGCACTTGTTCACCCGCATGAGCCTTAATAAGCTTCGGCTCGCCCGCGATGCCCGGCACATAACCGCCCTCGGCGAATGAACCGGCAATTGCAGCGGAGTCCATGAGTAGTTGTAAGAGATTGAGTTGCTGGCCGCCGCGTGGCCTTCCGCTTGGATCAAGTTCGCCATCGCGGAGAAAGTGTTCCCACCACTCTTTAAACTTGTTTCCTAGAGCGGTCATGATGCCGGTTCCGACAGCCTCCCCGACTGTTTCGCCCACGTTCTTCCAGTCGCCCGCCTTAAATTGCGCGGCGAGCTTTTCGGCCACGGATTTACCGGTCGCCTCGGCGCCTGCATCCATGGCGAATTTCAGCTTGTCGGCCATGTCCTTACCGCTTGCCGCCATTGCTGATGACATCGCGGGTCCAGCCGCGACAATGGCCCTAGTCATTCCGTCGGCGGCTGCCTGCATTGCCTCGATTCGCTTTTGCGAATCCTCTTGAATCGCCTTCTGTTGATCCTTCAGGTGGTCGATAAGCGTCTTGCGTTGCTCATCGGTACTGGCGCGAGTTATCGCCTTTTCAGCCTTAGCTAGTTCTTCCTTGGCGATTGTGAGTTTCGCGTTAACGTCTTTGGCCGCGCCAAAATTGCCAAGCAAGATTTCGGCGTCATATTTCGCCTGCTCGTCAGCAACCTTCTTCGCCTTGTCCGCGCGGTCCTGGCGCAACTGCGCCATCTTGTCGCCGAATTGCTCCTGTTGCTGTTCGCGCTCCAGCGAGCGAATCTGAGCGTCGATCGCTGCCGTTGCGTCGCGGGCTTCTTCGCGAATCTGCTTCTCCGCTGCCGCAAACGCCTTAGAGCTATTGGCCGCAGAATCGGCCTCGTTGCCGTAGCCGTCAGTCGCGCGTGCGAGATCGGCTATCTTTTGGGCGTTCTCATCAACCGCGAGGGTTGTTCCTGTTAGGCCCTCGACAAAGCCAATGATGTAGCTAACGGCGCGATTAATTCCGGCGATGAATGCCGGAAGATTCATTTCAACAATGCGAGAAAGACCTTGCGCGAGGGCTGCGATACCCGGAAGTAGAGCATTACCCAAACTGGTCGTCAGGCCCCTAATAGCCATTTCGGATGCCTTCAGTTGTTCCGCAAACGCCGCATTTCGCTGGACTGCATCGACACCGAGAATAAGCCCGTATTTGCGGGCCTCCTCGGTGACGGCGTTCAAAGCATCGCGGCCTTTTTCGAGAATCGGCAATAAGTCTTTGCCGCCCTTACCGAATAGCTGCTGAGCTAGCGCCGCGTTGTCTGTCGCACCGGCATGAGCCTTGAAGTAGTCCGCCGACTGAAGAAGGATGGTGCTGAGGCTTAGATAGTTTCCCTTCGCGTCAACAGTCGCAATCCCCATTTGCCGCAAGGCCGGGATATGACCTTCAACGGCGACCGAAAGCTTTGAGATCGCCTTCTCGATGGTAGGTAGCTCGACGCCGGTTAGTTTGCTAATCTCAAGCCAAGTTGAAGCGGCTTCCGCGTCGCCTTGGAAACGCTGCGTCAGTCGAGCGAGTTGTTCGTCAAATGCGACCGTTGAATGGATAAGCTCGAACAGTCCGAAACTAATCGCGCCACCGGCCATGATGCTTCGGAAATGCTCAAAGCCCAAGGCCAGGAATTCGGAGCGCTGTGCGGCCTGCTCCATCACATGCCCCAAGTGGTTTATATGGACGCTTTGGCGATCGGCGGCATTGCCAGCCGCGATATGAGCCTTTTCGGTCCGCTCTAGGGCGCGCTCAAAGGATGCGAGCCCCGCGAGGACGCGATCAGCCTGGGAGCTTATGACAACTTCTAGCTCCGCTCTTTCAACGCCCATCTACTCTGTTACCTCGGGAGTGCCGCGTATATCGCGGCGATAAGTGACGATCGTTCGCAGGTCGGCTATCGTCTGAATATCGAGCCGACGCAACCCTTCAAGGGTCCAAATGGTGTTCGGGTATTCCTCGCCTAATAGTTGAAGGAGTTCTAGTTCGAGGAGAAGTCCGGGGATGTCTCTGGGCTCGACTTCTTTTCCTGTGAAGATGTCGAGGAGGGTTCCTCTAAAGGGGCTTCGTCTTTCTCATCCCTAAGCTCAGTGCGAGCGCCCGCTTCGGTCGTGATCTTTTCGTAATCGTGCTGATCCTGGATCGCGACAAGCGTTTGCGGCGAAACCGGAATAGGGTTGCCTTCATCATCTACGGCGTCCCAAGATTCAATGAGCGTGGCAGACATATACCGAAGGAAAAGGGCGTAGCTATGTCGAGAATTGAATCCTTGATCGCCACGGACAGCCTGAATCACATCGCTAATGTCGCCGCCCGTAGCCTTCCGCCGCATCACGACAGTTACACCGCTAACCGGCAGCTTGAAAGTGTCAACGCCGCTACTAGTCATTACGAGCTTCGGCAAACGTTTTCTCCTTATAACGAGAAACCCCGCCAGGACGCTTACGCGAGCCGGGCGGGGTTAGGTCTTGCGGATTAGTACGCGGCGCTCTTGCCGTTAACGAGAGTGGCCTTAAATGGTGCGTTGCCCGTACCGGCGTCTGTGGCGTTCGCAACCGCCTTAAATGGCGTGCGGAATTTTGCGTACTTGGAGCCGTGGTCAATGTCGGAGCCCTTCGCGAAAGCAGCCTTTGACATCTGAAGGGTTAACGTGTTCGTTCCTGACGTAAAGACAATCGAAACGTTCGGCTGCGTGTTGTTGGTGTAGTAGGCTTTTTCCGTGTCGTCCACCGGGGCGAAGGTCAGGCTACCAGTGACCGAAAGAACATCAACCATCTGATCGGTCATGTCCTGAGAATTGTTGGCGCCAAAGATCGGCTCAAGCGTACGCGTAAGCCGAATTTCTCCTTCCTCAAGCTTCGTGTTCGCAGCGCTAACAGTTGCGGAAGCCTGCCAGCCGAGATAGGCGCTCGCCGCCGAATATGCTTCGGTCGGCTTGGCAATCGTACCAGCGATCTTTCCAATGCCCTTAGCGGCAATGGTCAGCTTACCTTTGGTCGAGAACTTCAAAATAACTTCGCTAACACGGACACCGGCCACTTGGCGCGAGGTCGCAATCAGCGAGTCATATTTGACGACCGTATACGAAGGCGGTAGCGCTGTGTTTAGTAGCGTCAAGGCGTGCGTATACGGACCAGCGCCGGAAATCGCGTCGGCCCCAAGGAGGGCCATCAACCAATGACCGGAATCGTCAGGGAAGAACAACATGTCTCCGGTATCGACCGGCGTCTGTCCGACACCTTCGTAATACGCCTGCAATGCAGACGCGTTATTTCGGTAGTCGGTGTCTTCTATGTCTTCGTATTGCGGGACAAAACCGCTCGGCTTCTTGACTGGATAAAACGTGGTGGCCGTAACAGCCGTTCCCCAAGTTGTCTCTTTAGCAAGACCGACGGCTAGTCTCCATGTCGGAGCGGCCATCTAGAACTATTCCCCCTCGTGCGCCTTTGCGGGCGCGATGTAATCGGCGGACTGAGGCGTCGGCGTGAAGTCGCCGTTAATGACGGGCTCAGGAAATTCGATGTCCTTGTCGCCCGGATTGACTAACTTTTCGCGGATGACTTTTGGTGTATCGCCAACAAAGTCATAGATGTAACTGGACATTTCTCCTTTCCTGATGCCGTCATTGCGGTTTGTGATGTATCCGGGCGCGCGAAAGAGCGTTAAGCCGTGTAGGTGACGCTCATCATTCGGCGTACGCGGACCGTGAATTCCCATGCGTAAAACGGGATACCGCCCCATTCATGCACGGCGGCCGAGCCATCGGTTACGAAAAAGTCAATCGTCCCCGGCGACGGCGTACCGTTAAATGTCGCTTGCATGTGAGCGCGGAAGGCTGCCGGGATGGTATCGCGGAATTTCGATAGAATCGGCATCTGCGCCTTGGGGTCGTAAGGTGCCACGAGAATCAAAAGGCGAACGTGATCCTCGTTGTCCTCCCCGCCCTGACTTGCAAGGTCAGCGGTGAAACGTCCCGGTATGACGATTCCGACCGGGGTAGTCGATCCAATCGAACGCGGCGGGGCCGAGTAACAACCCTTGAGGCCCGCTACGCCGGTCGGCGATGATGCGGTGTGATCGTCAAAGAAGTGAGCATCGTTGCCGCTTACCGTCCCCCCTACAATCTGCGCGATCTTGTCGAGTATATCTGTCTGAAAGTCAGCCATTCAGCCTTACGAGGTTTTGGCGCCAGCCTCGATAGGTTCTTTCGGCTCGGTCGGCTTCGGCTCCTCATTTTCATCGGGAACGGGCACAAGCAGCATTTCGGAAATGTTTAGCCCCTTAACCTTCAGTCGCCAAGTTCCCGTGAGGCCGCGACCTTCGCAGTAAGCAGAAACCGACGCTCGCGTCAGGTCCGCCTGTGTCGCTTGATTGATCGCCCCTTGCAACATCTGAGCGACGACCGAGAACAATGTCCCGGCCGGATTTAGATGTATAGGTTCGCGATCCGCCTTCTGACCTTCTGCGACAACATGAAAACGGGTTTTCTTTGACAAAACCTTTTCTCCCTTGCGTTGCTGATGAACAGATCGTTCTACGATGCCGGACCTAATGCCGAAACGTGAACATTTCCACTTGCGTCCACAACGAGATATTTGTCCCCGGCCTGACGAACTTTGTTTACGCCGTACTGCTGTCTGTGAGTAGTCCGGTTGCGGCAAGTGCCGTCAACAGGGACGCGAGCGCTGCATTACCGGCGCGAGAGCCGTTGACGGTTTGCTTAGCAACCGTAGCTCCCGCATAGAAACTGAGCCCGGTGGAGTCAACGGAGATTTTGGCCGTTCCGCCGACGCCGCTACCAAGCAAGTTGGTTTTGAAGCCGGTATAGGCTGCAATATTGGTGTCTGATGCGTTACTGCCGTGAAAGAGAGTGATGTTGCTGCCGTTGGTTTGGACAAGGAAGTCGGTGACTCCATTGAATCCCTGCGCCGTGCCTCCAGCCTGAATGACCGGGAAGCCTTCAATCGTTGTAAGTTTCGAGTAGTTGACCGAATACCCGACGAAGTACGTGCGATCCGCCTGAATCGCCAAGCCACCGTTCGCATCCGTCACGGCGTACAGATACGCGTTGGGCAGCGCCCCTGTACCGGTGATCTTGAGACCGTAGAGCGCTGGAGGATTACCACCGCCTCCAGGTGTCGTGGCCTGTGCGCCGTGGATGGCTTGGATGCCACCTGCATTGACGGCGAGGCCACCTGCGCTGATGGTAATGGTGCCGCTAAAAGTTGAGGCAGGTAGACTGACAGGCCCCGCGCTAACCGTCAATCCTGCGTCAAGCGTCAGGAGTCCCGAGAAATGCCCTGTTCCGCCAACGCGGAGAAGCTGCGCGCCGCCAGGATCCGCCCCGATGACAACCGGTCCGGCCGTAAAGGTTGCCGCACCGTCAACGGTCAGCGTTGAAACGCGCGCGGGGGTAGGAGAAGCGGTCGGCGCGTTCGATTGAATGCTTGAAGCGGCGAATGGCAAGCTCGCCACCCCGCCGGACACATAAGCATTCGCAAACACGGATGCCTGAAGATCAAACGTGTTCGCGTCGATAACCGTAACCGTCCAACCGGTCTTATTCGCCTCGGTCGTGCCGGTAACATTTCCTACATCTACCTTATTGCCGGTTACGAAACCGTGAGCGGTTGCGGTGATGCGGATAAGGCCCGATCCGTTGTTAATCGCATTCGTGATCGCCTTACCGGTTATCGGAACAACGACCGTATAGCGATAGGTTCCGGTTGACCCTGACTCCGTGACCATATAAGAGGTTCCGGTTGGGGTCATGTCGTTGTTCGCTTGAAGAACGAGGCTCGCGGTTCCATCAACCGCTGTCGTGGTCTTCACTGAAGACGGCACAATTTCTTGAGTGCCTGCGATTACGCAAGCTTGCGAAAGGTCAGCCCGAACCTCGGCTCCAGATATAGCGGAGCCATCCGGCGCCGTAACCTTGAATGTGACCGTCTTGAGTGCCATCTATTCCTTTCCCGCCATCCGCTTTACGACCGCCTGCGCGGACATCTGAAATGAGTTTTGGATTGCCGGTTTAGCGGCTCGAAGCGCATTTCTCATTGTGTGAAATGCCTTGCTGCCGGGGTGATGAACGATGGCGGCAAAACCGGCCGCATCACTACCGCCTAGCGCTAGCTCTTTCGCTTGACGTGGCGCAATATCGTGCGCTTTCGTACCGAACTCACGCCAACGGCCTACTGGATCGTTTGTGGCGACGATACCAACGCTCCGACGCGGGCCGAATCGAACCCGCGTGAAGATCCGATTCACAAGGTGAAAACCGAAATGGCCCGGACCCGTCGGCGTACGCTGGATGAATCCGGCCTTTACCATTTCGGTAGCCGACTCCAACGCTTCTTTATTCATGACCGCCAGCAGGCCAGGCGCCTCGCGCGCCGCAAGCTGGAGCTTCTTAAGACCCCTAATTTGGTATTTGATGTCCACGAATTACGCCGACTCGCGGCGCCAGCCGTTGAGGACTGCCTTCTCGTTGATATCGAGGTATCGAGGTATCGCGACGACGCCAATCTCGGGCGCTCCCGTAGTGCCGGAAAAGCCGACTCCTTTTGCATTCCACATACGAACGACGATGTTTATGCAAATCTGCTTGATCTGATCGGGAATCACAGAGAAACCCCACGAGGCCGTAATTGACAAGGTGCGCATACCCTTTGTGAACGTCATTGCGTAGTTCGTTGAATCGTTGGGATTCGGGGTAGACGGAAGGTCAATCCAATAAAACGGCCGCGTAGCGCTTGGCGAGTCATTGGTTCCGATGTAATCGGGATTCTCTGGTCCGAGATAGTAGTTACTCGGTGGTGTAATCCCGTCGCCGGTCAGCGTTCGCCAATTTGTGCCCGCTGGATCCGCGTTCTCGACTAATGCAACCTTGATCGCGGTAGGGTTGTAAAAGTCTCCTGCCCAAACAGGCAGGATGAATCGCGTCATGTCTGAACGCGGAATGTCGAAGTACTTCGTTGCGGTGCCGTCCGGCCCGAATGATCGGTCGCAAATAGTGTCAATTCCGCGTGAGGCCGCATGAATAAACTGTGTCCAAACTGCTTGCTCCTCCGAAACAGTCGCGTTCGGAAGCTGCGCGGCAATGTCCGTTACCTTGCAGTAGTCAACGACTCCAGCCATATCAGGGGCCTCCTAGAAAGAGAGGAAGGAGTCGGCGCGAAGCCGACCCCCTCCTTAATAGTCGAACCGTTTAAACGCCGAGCGTAACCTTCGACTGGCTAACGTCAGCCGTCGGCTGCGTGGTCGGGAGTTTCTTTTCTCCGTAACGGATCGCGATAACGCCATCAATTACGGCGTTCGCGGTCGCCCGGTTCACGACGGGCCGAACGTATCTCTGCTGCGGCCGGTAAACGTCAAGAACGAGAAGCTTGTTGCTGTCTGCGTCCGCTGCGTTTGCCGTAGCCGCATTGGTGATGTCGGCCCATGTCGCATTGTCGGTTGACTGCTGAGCCTTGAGGTTCGTAACCTGCGTGGCAGTAAGAGTACCCATCGCGCAGATGAATACGATTCCCTCAAAGTCCTGCATGTCATAGCTGTTGCCGTTGATTGCAGTCACACCGGCCGCCGTCGCGTTGACGGGACGGTTCGCAACCTCGAAGTTAATTCGCTGTGCCATTTATGTTCTTTTCTCCTTTGACCGCTTAGGCCAGGGTGACCCGCGCGAAGGCTTCTTCGAGCACGGGCATACCGTCAGTTTCCAAACGACCGATGAAACCAACCTGAGCGGTTGCGGCGTACAACTCAACGAGGCGCTGGAACTGAAGGGACAGAGAGTCCGCGATCCAGTAGCGCGAGAAGTCACCGAAGATTCCGACATACTTACCGGTTGTGAAGGTGTTTGGTGCGTATTCCGAGAGATAGACAGGGCTGTTCACTAGAACGTCCTGCATCCCGGCGCCCAGACCTCTCTGACCGAGTCCGGCAGTAACCCAAAGATACTGACCGTTCGTGTCCTTCAATTTCATCAGGTTCTTGAGGGCGTCACGGTGGAAAATCCACGCGCCGCGCTCCCAATATTGCTGCTTGGTCTTGAACTTGACTTCAAACAGGTTGTCCGCACCAATCGCGGTGGCGGTGTTACCGGTGTTGACATCGCGGTTCGTGCTGATACCGTCAGCGGTCGCCGTAAACACGCCGAGTGGCTGCTGGTTGCCGGTGCCGAGGAGATAAGCCTTCTCAGCAGTAACGGCAAATTTGTAGCCCAAGCGGTCGATGACGATTCCCTCCGGGTCCATCGCGGAAGCCCGAAGCAACTTCTGACTAACCTTGATGAGTTTTGCGACGGGATGCGGCCGAAGCTCGCGCTTGCCGAACTTCATAGTCGTGTCTTCCTGGCCGGTTGCGATTTCAGCCGTCCAGTCGGCGTCCGCCGGATCCGCGTCCAAGGACGGGATACCGAGGGATTCAGCCTGCGTCACGGTCGTAACGTTTGCAAGCTTGCGCATCCAAACGTTGTCTTTCACAAATGCGATCAGTGAGTTAACGAACTCCTGTGGCGCAACGAGAAAACCACCGGCGGTATCGGCGTCCATCTGAAGGGCGCGGCGCTCGTGCTCCATCAGGCGGCTTTCGCCAACGGTAATGTACCGCTTGAACGCGGCGCGCTTCTCAACCTTCGCCTTGTCAGCGTCAGTCTCAACAGCGGCGTTGTCGCGCTTAGCGGCCTTCGGGCTCTCGACCTTGTTAAGTCGAGTCTCAGTCTCAAGCTGCCGCTCCTCGGCCTGAATGCGATCTCCGAGGCCGGTGATTTCCTCGGTGATCTTGTCGTACTGTCCCCGGTCATCGCCTTCCGGCATTGAGTCGGGGTTACGATCCAGAATTGCGCGAGCTTCGGTAACGAGCCGTGCGCGCTTTTCCTGAAGTTCAACGATCTTCACGTTTGATTCACTCCTTTTGGGTGATATGGGCCGGTCGATATCGCGCCTTGCAATGCATGAGGGCACGCGAAAGCGCACGTCGAAACGGCAAAGACGGGGCTAGATCGCTCTAGCTGTTAGCGAGTAGCCATAGGTATTGCTGGCGTAGCTCTAAGCCGCTCGCCTGAGCGACTGGAGTCTCCATCTTCGTGACCTTTTCACCCGCCTGGGAGATCGGATCAACCTCGGCAAAGACCGCAAGGGCTCGGCGGATAATGTCGCGGTCGGCTGCGGTCAAGTCCAAGCCGCGAAAACGCTTCACAAAGGCCGCGCTCAAGCCCTCAAAATCAACGCCTGTATCCGCCATTAATGCGCGGGCGTTGATGTCAGTGGCGCGGTATGCGGGATACGCAACCGGGCCAACATCGTAAAGCTGGTCAATTTCGATGATCTCTCGAACCTCGATACCGCCCTCCGTCCGCCATGAGTCATTCATAACTGTGAAGGTGAATGACTGGCCGGTGAGAAGGCCGGATCGAATTTCGATGACTGCATCGCGTGCCGCCTGTGTATCGGGCGGCATCGCTTCCATGAAAAGGCCGCGCTGATCTTCATGGAGAAGGAGCGTCTTATTGGCCGTACGCCCGAGAATCAGATTCTCGTCATGATTCTTAAGCGCGAAGGTGTCCGACCGCGCAAACGAATTCGCGAATGCGCCAGGTCGGATAATCTCCTTGAAGAATCCGAGGTCTTCACTCATGGAGTTGAAGACCGCCGAATGACCCTTAATTGTGTCAGGCCCACCATCTGCGCGAGCTTCAAGCGTGATCGGCTCCAGAAGCGATCGACGCTCCTTGCTGCCGCGCCCCTGACTACGAAACAAAGGGATGGGCGAATCTAGCTTGCGGGTATGGCCGCTACTACCGATTGAATGAGTGTGAAAATTTGAAACGAGGCTATGCGTGTGGCTGCTGTCTGACATTAGGCCGACTCCTTGAGTTGCGCGAAGTCAGCTTGTCGAGACTCCCACGCGTCGAGATATTCATTAACTGCCGCTTCGGTCGTCAATTCAGCAAGACTAGAAACTAAGGCACCAACGCGCCGCTCCGCATAATCGCGAGCTTCGATTTCGGAACCGCCAGCGGCCTTATGCAAGGTCAAGGCATGTTGAGAAATGAAATCTCGATGATCCTTCGCGAACGTTATGAGCCACGCTTGGAACTTATCGAGTTGACCCCTCGATAGAAACTTCTCTGCTGCCCGGCTAATGTCTTGACGCTCACGCTTAGTAAGACGCGAGATAACATCGCTCGCAAACAGAGCCAGAATCGACCGCGCGCCGTCGCCGCCTGTGTCGTTTCCGCCTTGGTCTTGAGGGTCAGGCGTGGCGGGTTCGACCGCCTCTATACCGACTTGATCCTCGGGGATCATATTTAGCGGAACGAGATAATCGCTCTCGCCATCCTCAGGAATCGGGTTCATGTTCTCTTTATCTCGAATCTCATCCGCGCTCAGCCAACCCCATTGACGGCCAATTGCGTATGCCTGAAACCGTGACAACTGATCACCACGCAACAGGCCATCGAGTAAGAACTCAGCGAAGAACCGATCCCGCTCGCCCGGCAAGAACAGCGACCGGTAAAAGGCTTGCTCATATCGGATCGTCCAAGGGCGGACCGTGTGCGTCACGTAGTCCATGCCCTGATGCTCAATGTTGTTGTTCGTTGATCGCGTCAACTCTTGAAGAAGATGAGGCGGCACACGGAACATTCGAGCGATTTCATTTAGCTGATATGTACGAGTGGCGAGAAACTGCGCATCCTCAGGCGGAATACCGATCGCCTGCCAGGTGACGCCTTCCTCAAGAACTGCCACGCGGTGTGAGTTCGTAAGTCCGCCGTAAATCTGTTGCCAGTCTTCACGGAGATTCTTTTTCGCGTCCGCATTCAGCGGACGATTGGCGGTTAGGATTCCGCTTGGTCGCGCGCCGTTCGCAAAGAGCCGCGCGCCATATTCCTGGGTAGCGAGCGCTAAACCGACCGCCTCACGATTAAGGCTAATCGGACCATAGCCTCGAACGCCGTCATACCCGAGGCCGCGAATATGAAGAACTTCCGACGGAGCCATATAGACCTTTTCCGGTTGCCGTGTCAGGTCAAAGCTGCTTTTGACGGTGTAGATATAGACGAGTTCCTGAGTCTCGGCATCGCGCCAAATCACCATGCGATCAGGGCGCAAAGGCCAGATTTGACGAACACGCCCGGCACCATCGCGCACGAGTTCCGCGTAGGCGTTACCCCACAAGAGAACGTGACCCATCATCGTTTCAAGTAACTCGAAACTCGACATTTCATCGTTCGGCTGGTCGTGGAGCGTGTGATAGAGGTAGTGATCGAATGCGCGCTTCTTGCCTGTTGGCTGCGTCCGCTCGTAAGTAACGAGGGGAAGGGAAGCTATCGACTCCGCGAGAATACGAACACAAGCGTAAACGGCCGTTGTGTTAAGAGCATTGAACTCATCAACTTTGATGCCGGTAGCCGATTCGCTGAAATTGAACAGCCCGCGAAGCCAAGAGTTTTCACTCCCAACGGCAATGCCGGGGATCTTTGAGGCGCGCGAAAGCGCGTTAGTAAGGACTCCCATCGCTAGCTAACGCTTCGCCGAATTAAGAGGATTCCGAAAACGGCTAGGCCGCCATAGAACGCCATTGGATGCAAGAGCCATAGGCCCGCTGCGCTCATGGCAACGCCGAGGATGAGCGTCAAATCTTTTGAGTCGAACTTCTTCAACTAGCACTCCTCGTCATGCCCTAGAGCACGAATAAGCGGTGAGATTCGTAAGTGGATGCCAAGTGTCGCGAGGCGCGATCTAGCCCCATGACGAGAGCAATTACGCCGTCGATGCGATCCGTTGACTTGGACTTGTCAGGTTTCAAGTTGCCAGCAGCGTCCTGCTTGATCGCAACGTTATTCGCCATCCAGCGCATGACGGGATTACCGCCATGATGTAAGCGAGTCTCAAGAATTAAGCGCTCTAGCTCTTTCGTCGGAGCCGACAGGCTCGCGAATCCCTGACGAACTTGAACCATTGTGAAGCCGTCGGATTCGAGATCAAGCGCTAGATGTGTCGCATTCCAAGGGTCGAACGCGATTTCACGCAACATCGGAAATTCGCGACCAAGCGCATTGAGATCGCGCCGAATGTAGGCGTAATCAACGACATTACCCGGCGTCGCGGTCACGTAACCGCCAGGACCGGCCCATGATTCGTACGGAACGCGATCAATCCGGCTCCGTTCAGCTAGCTTTGCTTCGGGGATCCAGAAGTGGAATAGCGCCTTGTATTCGCCGTCCTCGCGGTCAGGCGGGAATACGAGGGCAAGCGCTGATAGGTCCGTAGTCGTGGAGAGGTCAAGGCCCGCGTAGACAGGGCGTGCGCGAAGTGTCGCGGGATCAACCGTTCCGGCCGAAGCGTCCCACCGGTCGATTGGAATCCACCGGGAATCCTGCGTCGTCCATTGATTGAGGAGAAGGCGCCGGAATCGGTTTTCCTCGGCGGGAAGCTGTTGCGCCTTGCGACATTCCGATTCATAGTAATCCAACGAAACGGAAGTGCCGAGGCTCGGATTCGCCTTCGCCCATACCGCCGGATCTTTCCAGTTGTCGGACTCGGCCGCTGCGAAGATGACGGGATAGAACGTCGGCTCCTCTATGACGCCTTCGAGAATCTGCCGTGAGAACTCGTGAAGTTCCCAACAAATAGATTCGCGGTCGAAGCCTGCCGTCGTAATAGCGATTGAAAGCGGCTGTTCGCGAGCGCCTACTGAAGTAGTGAGTACGTCCCAAAGTTCGCGGTTTGGCGCAGCGTGTAGCTCGTCATAGATAACCGCGCTGGCGTTGAAGCCATGCGCGCCGGGAGCGTCGGCCGGGATAGCCCGAAGGACTGAGCCGGACGAGCGCCCTTTTGTGACGATAATTCGACGCGATGAGTCGATGATCTTCGCTCGTGAGCGTAGGGTCGGAGAACTCCGAACCATTTCCGCCGCGATACCGAAGACGATCGACGCCTGATCCCGGTCAGTGGCCGCAAGGTAGACTTCGCCGCCCGCCTCGCCGTCCGCAAAGAGACAGTCAAGCGCGATACCGGCCGCAAGGTGTGACTTACCGGCCTTGCGGGGAATCTCGACATATGCCGTTCGGTACTGCCGCAGGCCATCCGCTCGGACGGTCCCAAAGATGTCTCGAACGATCTTGTCTTGCCAGGGCAGAAGCTCGAAGCGGACCCCGGCCCATTTGCCCTTACTGTGCTTTAGGTGCTGTAGGAACCTAACCGCGTTGTCGGCCTTTATCTGGTCGAACAAGCGGCAACCTCCTAGAGCAAGTCGTCTATTTCGCCTTCCTCGTCAGTGCCAGCGACGCGAATACGCGTGCGGCTAGCCGGTGTCATTCCGAATTGCTGGAGATCGGCGGCATAGAGCTTTGCGGCGTTCTGTGCCGCTATCGCTAGGTGCCAATCGACCATTAACTTTTGGCCCGACTGAACCGCCGCAAGGTCAAGTTCGCGGGCATTGATCGCCTCACGCCATGACTGATAGGACTGGCAAAGCTTCGCGAACGACTCGGTATCAGCTTCAGTGAGGACGCCGAGCTTATGAAGCATCTTGCCGTTGCGCTGCCAGAAGTCGGCAGCAAGTCCGACTAACCATTCCGGCATCCTTGGCATGAGTGGGCGGGGCTTTGGTTCTGCCTTGTTGAGCGCCCGCTTACCGGGGTTGCCTTCGAGAACCTTTAAGGCAGTCGGCTTAGGGGCGGGGCCTCTAGCGCCCACGCTCAGACCGCCACGCGAAGACAGCGGCCCACGCGAACGCGACAAGGACGATGATTGTTGCGCCTACCATTGCTACTTCTTCTTTCCTGACATGCGGGCGACGCGTGGGGATCTAGGGCACGGCGCCATACCTTCCCATCCACAGCTACAAGCAAAGACGCTTGTCCCGCTCGGGGTCGGATAATGGACGCCGACGAATGCCCGGCGCTTAGGTGATAGAGAGAGCCCGTTACCGGCCGCCCAATCCTCGACTTCGGGTTGCGTCAGTGAATCTAGAGCGGCGTCGCGGCTGATGGCTGTTCGCTTGAGCCTATTCAGGAGTCTAGTTACGGGACTAGGCGCCGCCGCTCGTGGAGTTCGAGGGGCTAGCGCTTCGGTCAAAAGGCCCATAACTTGCGGCTCCTAGAATTTGTTTAAAACTTGCGGCGATGTATGCGCGTCTGAAGCGCGGTACAGGCTCGCACCCGGTGAGGATTTTTACCCCCCTACCGGCTGCCGTCCCTATAGGTCTTCAATCCATGGCATGATCGGCACATAGACTGGAGGTTTTCAGGGGCGTGCGTGCCGCCTTGTGCTAGAGGTATCACGTGATCGACCATCGTTGCAATCGCACCGCACCTACAGAAAGGAAAGTCCCTTAACTGTCGCGCTCGTCTGTGCTGCCATTCGCTACTATAGCCGCGATAAGCAGGGGATGGGCGATGGTCCGGCAACCGTGCCCCATGGATAGGACAAGGCCGTAGGTTAGGGCATCGCGCAACGCGGCATGGTGTATGTGTGTTGTTGGGCGTTGTCTTAACTGATTGGCGGTGGGTCGGTTACCGGTGGGACCGTACTTGGATCCACGCCCGGAGCCGACATGAGGACAATTGCGCCAGCGTTTAGCAGGGCAATGGCAACCGCGCTCGCATCATCAAGGTTCACTTCATCGCCGATCTTGTAATCGCCGTTAGCATCGGCGGCAGCCTTGACGAATTTGTAACTTTGAATTGCCATTACGGTCTTTCAGCCCATCCCATTTCAAATTCCCACGATGGCGCGGTTGTCGCATTAGCGACATTCCAGAGGTAAAGCAAAAGCGTATGTCCGGGCGCAATCACAACCGGTCCGGTTGGGGCGGGATAGATGTTGGACGCGGCACCGTTTGTTGGTCCGAAGGTGTTATCGAAGTTTCCGAACTTGATGAATACTTCATCACCAACAACCCAACAAGGCGCGGCCTGCGTCTTGATCGCATCGCGTCCAATCTGGCGCGCGGCAGATGCGGCAGTTGCGACAAGCGCACCAAAGTTAATTACCGCCTTGCTCGTTGTACTTGAACCGCTATTCGGGTTGGCTGCGGTAATTGTGCTACCGCCTGACGAAAAGCGATTAATGACATCAAGGACGATCGCTAGATGCGCTGCCGTTGAGGTAGCGCCAGCGGCGGTACAAATCAACTTGATGTAATCAGGGTGAATCGACAAGCCGCCCGACCCCGCGCTATTGAAGATCGAGAGAATTGGCGATGTCGCCAGGAATCCAGTAACGATGGATTGAGCGATGCCCGTTCCGAAGGCCGGGTTAGTCGCCTTGAAATACTTACCCGCTAGGGCATCAATGTTCTGATCCATTTCCTTCCTTTCCGAAAAATCAAAAAGCCGGGGAGTGCGGGCGCTATCAATCGGTCCTCTCGGACTCGCCCGGACCCCCGGCAAGAGTTACAAGGATGCGCGGGGAGACTGCCGGACCTTTTCTAAAGGGCTGCCCGGACCTTGCATTGCTCCCGCGCGCTCGTACATCCGCCGTCCTGCGCGGCGTGGCCTATTTATGCGCGGACCCTACGCGCCGTTCTGCGAATCCTCTTGCGTGGGGAGAGAACGAATCCACCACTTAGCGCGCTGATTCTCGTGGCGCTGTCCCGTTATACGGGCCGGTGCGTGATTACCCGACACTATAGCCGACTGCATACGCGGTTCTAATCCGCGTGGCACACGCTAAGAGCGGCACTTGTTTTTTGCTGCGCGCCGCATACGCGCAGGAAAGTTAATACTCGGTCGGACTAGTCAGGTCCGACCGCCGTACTTTGGACTGAGGGCGACGGAACCCCCTAAACCCGATCAGTCGGCCGAAGCCGAGGACCGAGATAATTCAGCGCTGCTAATCTTCAAATTCCCCGTCCAACGATTCAAGGGGAATCTCAAAACGACGCCGATAGCGAAGCTGATCTTCCGTAAGAACGGGAAGCCGATCCTCAAGCTCCTTCACGAGTTCGGGATTATCGGCCTTAGCTTGCTTCATGAATTCTGCTACTCGGCGCTCATGTTCACGGAGAGCACTACCACCAAACTGAGCCAAAAGGGTGACCCTCCTGCATCTATAAAGAAATGGGTTGTTCCAAAAAGACCTTTCGGAATTTCTTAACTGCTCGCCAGCGATCACGATTGGCGTTCCAATAGGTGATTCCGAGTTCAGTGGCGACCGCAGATAGATCCATTCCGCTACATAGCCGCTTCATTACCGCCGCCTCACTAGCCGACAATTTCGCCCGCCTAAATACCTCACCTAAGCTGGTCGAAATGGCGAACGCTAGTTCCGGATGGTCGATTAACTCAGGGGCATAGAGTTCCTGCCAAGGCGGGCGCTCTTTCGGGACTGGACGCTCCCAGTCGAGATACCAAGGAGATTGACGCCTAGCATGCCGTTGCGCATAAATCTCTTGAGCGACCCAAATAGGAAACGACCTAGAACCTGCTCGCCACTTACGAAAGACCTTTGGCCGTAATGTCGGATCGTGATATGCCGCCCAAACCTCAGTTACCCCGTAGCGCTGTAAGTCCTTAAGGCTGAGGTCAAATTCAGGCGGGTAATCATCGAAATTAGTTCCCTTCGCCACGCGCGCCGGTTAATACTTCGGCCACCTGGCGCCCGGACGGAAGGACGATTCCTGTTTCGGTCTTCTGTTCCTTCTGCTGTAGACCTTTCAAAAGCTCGGCCTGCCGCTTCTGTCGTTCGACTAGCACACGTTGAATCGTCAATAGCGCCTGTCGCCCTTTCTCTCGATACGAACGCTGTTTTGTCGTGAGATTCGCAAGATGCTTGAATCGGCGTCGGATCTTTCGCGCCTCATCGCGTACCATCCAATGCGGCTTATGGATTTTGACCTTAGCAATGTCATTGGCCTTATCGCGGAGTGCGATAGCCATGCGCAATTCAGGGCTCTTAGATTCAGGAAGGCCCGTTCGCTGCATTCAGTCTCCTTAGTTCGAGAATCAAGTCCACCAATAACGAGAACGGCATTGCTGCAATGGCTTCGGCTGCGCTGCCCTTACGAGGACGCTTGACAATCGCCGCATACCAACGCGTACCGGCGTTGGAAGCTTCTACTCGCGCCTCATCAATCGCGCCGCCTACATCGAGCGTCTTGCGGTTCTTAAACTCGAACGTCCAATCAGGGACGCCCGCTATATCGCCCATGTCTGTATTGCCGTGAAGGGCTCGACGCTCAGCTTCCACGTCGCGAGAGTTGAGGTATTCGACGCCTTGAGTCTCAAAACGGGTGCCTTTTTGCTTACTTGGGTTGGACACTACTTAAACCGCCCGGACTGCCAACCGATGTAACACACATACGCACGTCCTACCGCAAGGCTGCATACAGTCGGACGGGTCGCCGCAACAGCCGAGCATGTGTTTCGGGATTACTGGTTGGTAATCGTGAGGTTTATCTGTAGGAACCGGCGAGCACGCCGGGCATTTCGTTATGCCGTCAGCGGTTACGAACGCTGCTGTCTGTCGCTTACACGACGGACAAGGCATGGTAACGATCAAGAGCTAGCCTCCTCCAATTTGCTGCTGAAGTTCTCGAACGCTTAGACGCGTGATCAGACGCCCGCTCGCAGCATCGGAGCGCCAACTAAGGCCGCACTTCAAGCATTGCCAAGTGGCAAAGACTCGACTTATGACACCTTGCGCTTCGATGTTATGGCTACCGCAATCAGGGCAGGCCGGAGCTTTTGGTCGTCTAGTCATTCCGCTCCTTCAAAAGTCGCCAGGTATACGACCACTCCGCGTACCCGACAGGGGTCAGGACCATTTCGGACTGTCCGCGCTCCGCTTCCCATGTAGCGACACGTAGGAGCGGATTAGTTGCCTCGCGAGTCCGAGCTATTACGGTTGCCGCAGCAATGACCTTCCCGCCGAAGATGGCTAGGAAGGGTTGAGCGTAGACCGGCTCCCATGCGAACGACTGCTCCGGCGGGATAGGCGTTGCCATTAGAACGGCGGTTCCTCGTCGCTCAAGTCCACGGCTAGGTCTATCGAGCCGGGTAGTTGAATCTCAATCCTGCTACCGGCCTTCAGGCCCATTCCTCGCGTCGCACGCAGGAAGTCATGGACTACCGCCATTGCCAGGTGCGGAACCTGTGCCGTCCGGCGTAGCTCATCGCGCTCCTTCCTGAGCCCTTCGAGCTTTGCCATCGCCTGCTTGTATTTGTCATCTTTCGGCGTGACGTTGCCCGCCTTGAGAGCCGCGCCTATCTTCCGGTCGCCTTCCCTGATCCGAGCTTCTAGCTCCCGCAGGGTATGAAACGGCTTAGCCGCCTCGTGCTGCTTTAGCCACTGGTCAAACTGCTTTTGAAACACCATCGGGCTTATTGCGGTTTGCGATATCGGCAAGCGTGCCAAAACCTCCATTTGTGCCGTTTTCGGGTGTAAATGTCCGTTAGTCCGTTCCAAGATCAACCACCGGACAAAGCTATCTAAGCTATTATCACTACTTCTTTTTTCTTAACATCGTGTGATATCAGGCCCGAGAGCCCTTTTGTCCGTTCCTGAGCGCTTTGTCCGTTGTTATGTCCGTTGTGTTTGAATACGATTTACAGGGTCATGTCCGTTCGTTGAACTCACAACGGACTAACGGACATTTACACCGGAAAACGGCCTTTTTTCCGTTCCTGTCCGTTGCCCTTGTTAAGACTTGTATGTCCGTTGTTTTGTCCGTTACTGTCCGTTCTAGAAGGTGTCGAGCGGCGTTTCAGGTAAGGCGTAGTGTCCTTTTCGGACCCTCACTACCTGCCTGTATTCCGTCAGCCGCTCAAGCCGCTTTCGGACCGTATCGGCCGGTAAGCCGAGCGTGTCGGCTAGCTGTTGCGGCGTTACTGTCGTTCCCGGCTTGATCGCGTCTAGAACCACGTCGCCCGGCTTAGGCAATTCGTCGTTTCCGTCACTGAGCCGCCAAAGCATCGACTCGCCTTCCTTCCAGATGAGTTCTTTTTCGCCTTCCTCAATGTCGCGGCCTCGGTAGTAGAGCGTCCCCTTGAGGCTGCCCTTCGGCCGCTTAAAGACGTATGTACCGTCAAGGCCGCCGCTAATGCCTAGCGTGCCCTGTACGGTGTCTAGCGGGTCGTCGGCGTCGAGCTTGCGTAGGTGAGTCACGATGAGGACCGCTACGCCGTGCTTGGTTGCTAACTGCTGTAGTGGCGTGACTGCTTCGTAGTCCGCGCCATAGCCCTGTATCCTTGCCGACTCCGGCGCTCGAATGTGCTTCAGGGTGTCGATTACGACTAACTGCGCCTTCGGGTGCTCGGCTAGCCATTTGTCGAGTTCTTCTATGCCGCCCTGATCGACGCGGGGCCATTCCGTGAAGAACGTCAAGCCTTTAGGCCAGGGCTTATCGCCAAGCATCTTCTTTAGCCGCCGCTGTAGCCGTCGCCTGCCGTCCTCAAGGGCCAGGTAGACGACTTCACCCTTAGTTACTGGTAGTTCGCCAAGGGCATATTCGCCGCCCGCCACGGCCGACGCTAGACCGAGTGTGAGCCATGATTTACCGACCTTTGGCTTACCGCCGAGAATCGACGCGCCTTCAGGTAGGAGGTCGCTGATTACCCACCTGAGCGGTTTGTACTCCTGTGTTTGTAGCTCGTCAGCGGTAATCCCGTCGAGCTTTTGCTTCGGCTTGTTGCCTGTTTCGGCCTTATTTACTGATCCGGTAAATGTGCCCGGTTCAGTAAATCCGAGCCCCGCGATTGCTTCTTGTTCCTCGGTTTGACTGTCGCCTGCGTCGGGGTCATAGAACTTTTCATATGCTCCCTTTAGCCAGCGCTCAACGTCCCCCGCCTTCCACGGTCGGCGCGCATCGAGCCCCGTCCAGCCTCCGGCGAAGCGGGTTTCGATCATCGCCTCTAGTGCTGCGCGGGCTTCCTCCTTACCGAATCCCTTCCGAGCTAGGACCGCTGCCTGTCGCGCGCCGTATGCGTCTTGTCCGTCCTCGATGATTTCCGGCGCTTCACTACTGCGATCTATACCGTTTCCGGTAGGTTTTGCAGTAGTTAGGTTGCGCAGTAGGGCATCCGGCAAATTCGCCAACTCAACCCGCGCCGGGTGTGCGTTCTTGTCCCACTTGTACGCTGTGCCGGTATCAGGGTGAATCGACGGCGGGGCAACGATGTAGCTGTTCGCCGCTCGAAGATCGACGTTTGAGCCCTTACCGAAAACATCCTGCGCCGGGCCTAGTTCGTTGCCGTCATATCTGAATAGAAGATGCACGCCGCCGGTAGGCGTATACGCCGTGACTGTCGCGGGGATATCCGCGCCATGGGTCGCTACCCACTCAAGCAGACTCTCCATGCCGTCGCGCTCGTGATCGGCCTTCTTCTTGTCAACGTCTAACACCGCAAGTCCACTAGCGCCCGTCGCGATGCCTATATTGGCGCTCGGGTATTGCTTCCACCATGCGCGAATCTGCGCCTCGTCCGTCGTGGCGTCGAGAACGCCCTTGTCGGTTATCGGCTTCTTGCTCCGCATGCCGAGGGGAAAGATCGCCCAACCTCGCGCGGCGTAGGTGAGTGCGGCCCTCAAGAAGATCGACTCCTTGGTGAAATCTTCGCGACTCACTTAAACTCGCCAGTCTTAGTAAATAGGTCGGGATGTGCGCGGACGGCTGCGCGAACCATTACAAGGGTCTGTAATCCGTGAATGAACGTACAGCCCTCCTGAACCTCTGTAGGGTGGCAGCGCGGTAACGCTAAAAACTTATTCCACGCCTGTTTTATCGCTTCGAGCACTTCTAGTTCGTCAGTCGTTAGCACGCACTACCTCCTTCCTAGATTTTTTCGCTGCCCGCTCTATCGTCAGCGGGAGCGCGAGCATCAAGCCGAGCCGTTCATTGCCTAGCCGCTCGCCCGCGTTGAGTGGCAACAGTGCTAGCCAAAGATCAACGTCGCACTCCGCAACAACAACGAAATGCTCCCCGCCGTGAATCTTGAAGCGCACGTTTCGCGCGCCAACATCGAAGCGGACATATGGCTTGACAGGTTCGCTCGACTGCCAGCTAGCGCGTTTAAACGGGTTGAAGGCTTCCGCCTTAGTCGGCGTGTTCTCGCACACGTAGCACGAACATCTTTTGTCTAGCGGGTGCTTGCCGAGCCACGCAAAAACGCTTGCCGTCTTGTCGTGCCCGGCTAGCGCCTTGATCTTGTTCGCGGGTACAACGTCGGGAACCTCAACATGGGTCTTGATTACTACTCGGGCGCTGTACTCCGCATATATCGAGACTTCAGGCAACTAGATGACGTTACGGTGTTCGTGCCAGAATTCGGCACTCGCCTCGTGCTCAAGGCCGCTCTTACTTGCAAGTTGCCGGATCGTCGCATGACGAAGAATTGTCGCGATTGTCTCGTGAAGCTCTTTGATCTTTTCTTGCGCGTCAGCGAGCGCGGCCTTCGTGCGGTCGAGCGCGTCATATGTCGAGTCGTGCCGCCAGTCTTCCCCGATAATCTGCGAGGTAAGCTCTCGAACCTGTGCCTTCAGCGTTAGCGTTTCGCCATAGAACGCCTTGGACGCTTCCTTCCACGGCTCGACGTGCTCCTCAGCCTGCGTTAGTTGGTCTTCGAGGACTTCGACGGCTTCATATGCCGGTCCGCGAAACTCATCAAACCTTTTCGCAAGGGTGAACCATTTATCGCGGGTGTATTCCAGTTCCCATGTTTGGGACTTGAAGTCCTCAACGGCGCGAACTAGCCGGTCTTCTAATATTTCGACGGCCTCGCGAAGTGCGTCGAGTTCGTCTGAGTCAACGACCGAAATGTTGAACGTCAACGGCCCAGTAAGATTTGCCAATCTATCGTCCTCCTATGGCGTCCAATGCGTGAAGTGGGTAACGAGCGCGCCGAAAGCAAAGCTCAACATGCACGCCGCGACAACCCACCAAACGGGATGCTTTAAAAACTCAAACGCGGTGATTAGTGAAATGGTCGGAACTTGCCGCGTCCAGATTGCGGTTACTTCATAGATCATGAGGACCGCAAGCCCGAAGAACACGATTGACACGCCCGCAAAGAACAGCGAACCGGCTACACGGAAGAATGGCGTAATGTCGGGGTAGACAGGCATTAGTCGGCCTTCGGTTCCTCGACTGTTTCGCCGCCGTCAAACATCCTCTTGAATGCATCGGGAATGTCGGTTTCCGGCGGTTCCTTCTTCTCGTCCGTGTGCGCGATGCTCGGGCATGACTTCGGGTGATACAGCTTGTAAGCGACAATCCCCAACATCCCAAGCGCTACTTCTATGTGTTCATCCATGAGGTCGGCCATTTCCTGTATTGCTTCTTTGTGACGTACTAGCGCGGCTTCAATCGCCTGTTCGTTTTTCATACGTATTGATTCCACCGCGCGACAAGCTGCCGGTAAAAGCTGCCGCCTGATTGTGATTCGACCTTTTCAAGCGTAATCCGCGCGTGCGGCGGGACGACCTTTGAGAATCGGGTTAGCTCGCGGCGAAGCGTCTTAAGCGTTACGTCGCTCGCATAGCCGATGTTTAGCGATGCGGTGAAGTCGATGTATTCCCTCATGCCGCCGCCTTAATCTGCTTCATCCTGCGAGCGAGCGCGATACTTCCGGCGCGGCCATGGCGCCCACTCACGACAGGACTCGTCACCCAACCGCCGCGCGGTCGCTTGCGATCAACGGGAATCTTCGGCCCGGCCGGATGTTTCCTGCCCTTCGGCGCGTAGGCCCCGCCTTTTTTGTTTGGATCGCCATCTGTCTTATTCGCCATTACGCCGCCGCCTTCGCGCGCTTCTTTTCAAGAGCTCGGTAGCGCTGCATAAACCATTCCTCTGCCGCTTCCCATCCCAAGGGCCGCAATCGGCCCGGCTGTGTCATGCCGAGGTCTATCCACTCGTCGTGAACGCCGGCCGGGAACAAGTCGCGGCCCTCGGTGTGCTGCATAACTTCATCGGCACGCTGAACACTCGCCGGCTTGGTTGAGCGACCGAGATTGAACTTCTCCGCGATCGCCTGCATAACCTGGCCCTCGTGTAGCCGGTATGCCTCAAACGCTTCGGCGTACTTGACGGGCGCGGGAAGATCTTTCAGGTAAGCCTCGGCCGCATCGTGAAGTAGGCCGTAGAGCGCGTCCTTTGCCGGACAAATCATCGACACACGGACGGAATGTTCCGCCACGCTGTAGAACTTCTGGCTCATGCCTTGCCAGCGCGCTTGCTGCGCGAGCGAGTGAGCGATATCGCGAATGTCGATATCCTCCGCCGTGATCGCGAGCGGGCGTACGGACCTACCTGTAAAGGTGTGGATGAAGTCGAGCGGCTTACCGTCCTTCGTTTTGGTGATTGCCAAATGCGTTCTCCTTTAGGCCGCGACTGCGGCGAGCTTGATATCGAGAAGCGCGCGAATGTCGGCGCTGCGGTTCAGCTTTCCGATGAATTGCGGATTGAACTTCGACATAGGGAAGTCTGGGGAAATGCGCTGAAGCTTCGCCTCGCACAATTGCCCGAGGTCGTGAATACTCGCCGCCTCTATGTCGATTGGCTCAAGCTCGGTTGACGTGAAGCCCCATGCCGCGAGGTCGATTCCTACCGCCTCGGGATAGATGCGTGCATGCCAGGATTCGGTTTCCTCGTCAAGCCAAACGGCAGTTTTGAAGTTCAATCGCCTTCCTCCCTTATGAGTTCCAAAGCGGGTCCATTGCGCTCTGCAATTTCGTGAAGTACGCCAAAGCCATCGAGCGCTCGCCTTTGACCTTTGACGCCGAGCGTCAGGCGCAGGATGTTTAAACAGTTAGGGCACAAATACGACGGCTGCCGGTATCCCGCGCCGATCGTCAGCGCATAGATGAGGCATGGGAAACGCGGGTCTTCCATTCCTGGCCGCCGGTAGTTGGCCTGTTGGCATGTGTCGCACTCGTGGCCGTACGGCGCAACGTCGAGGGTGATCGTTCCCAAATTTTCTAGCCTCCGTTAAGGCTCGTCGGCCCAGCGCCACGACCATCGGTCAGCGTTGATCTCGCGCTCGACCTCCCACTGGTTATCCAGGCGCTTCTCGAAGTTGGCCGAAACCTCGATCGTGATGAGCATCTTGCGGCGAGGCCCGTCAGGTACGAGCGGCGGTAGGGACGTGTCGGGGGTAGCGAGTCCGGGAGGATGGTTTTCCATGGCTTCTCTCTGCTCCTTCAGTGCATCTTGAATCCGTTCCAAATAGGTCTTTGTCACTTAGCCCGCCTTATCCGACGTTTCCGGAGCGACGAGTCGGTGATCGGCCTTGGCGAAATCGAGACTGCCCCGAGAGATGTTCTGGAACTGTCCGGTCGGGCGCTTGCCGCCCCGAAGGCGCTCCATCCGCGCTCCGGCCTCTCCGAAGTCAGATCGAACGACCCACCAGTAGCCCGCCCACATCATCCGCCAGCCCTCGTAGTTCTCCACGATTTCTATTCGCTCATATCGTCAGTGATCTCGCCCAACTCTCGGTAGAGGTGGGGAAATGCACGGGCTGCTGCTTGGGCCATGACCATGTGCTGTAGGCCGTGGATGCGCTGAGCGGCTTCGGTCCAGTCGTGGCCCCCGCCAGTGATCTCCAGCAGAGGCAGCATCCATCCAGGTGTCCACCGTCTCCCACGGGATGATCTGAGTGGAGTGGGCAACGCCGCCCGTGTCGGTGATCCAGAGTTCAAGGCCGGGTAAGCGTGGATATGGTCACTCATGGTTCAGTGCCGTCCATATCTCGAATCGCAACTCCCGAAGCCAGGTCGTCAGGAATTCGATGTCATCGAGGATGCGCTGCTCGGGTCGCGTGTAATGACCCTCGCCCGTCCAGTACGCTGACTTGACGTTGCGCTCGATCTCGATGAGGCGCTCTAGCTTCGTAGCCTTAGTCTGATTAGGCTGCAACTGAGATCACCTCCATGAGCTGCTTGCCGATGAACTCGGTATACGCCGGCGGGATCGACTCCGAGAGTTCGTCCCGGTTCATCCAGTCGATACCCATAGCGGCGCGGCCACGGTCGGTGCCTACGTGCTTGCGGCGGATGATCGGCCCGTTCTTGGCTGTGCGCCCGATCTGATGGCCGCGCTCTAGGACGGTGTGACCGAACACAAGCAGCCAGTCACCCGGATGTCCCTTGGGGCACTCTGTCCCGAAGAGCACCTGATTCGACTCGAACCAGCGGTGACGCTTGACGTTCAGGCCGAGCGCAAGGCCACACACGTTCACCCAATCGACAAGCGGAGCCCTGGGCACGTTCTCAATCACGTAGGGCAGTCCAGAGGCTCTCAGGAGCTCACGTGTAGGCTCAATCAACCTCGGGTGGTCGGTTCTCTGGTGAATGTTGTTGGCAATGCTGTATGCCTGGCATGGCGGTGAGGCATGGATGGCGTCGAAGCTAGACCACGCGTAGCAGCGCCGAGCCGGGTTCGGTTCCAGTGCATCGCCCAATCGAAACTCGAACGGGTAGTGCGGTTGAGGCTTGATGTCCACACCCACGACCTCGAACCCCGCGCGGTGGTAGCCCATCGCCGCGCCGCCAGCACCACAGAACAGATCCAAGAGCCTCGGTTTTGTCACCTAACCCGCCTTATGCTCAGATCGAAAGATCGCGAGCATGTTCGGGAATCGGGCTCGCGTCAGGGGCGTGCCCTTCCAACCGTGGAAGGCGAGACGTCCGCGTAGGAACCTCACCTCGGCGTGTGGCAGGACAAGTTCGTGGAACCAGAGCGTATCGGTCTTAACGGGCAGGAGCATCACCACAACCTCCGCGCCGCCATCCTGCGTTGCAGCAATCGCACGGCGGATCCAGGGCGCTGGCTTGCTGAAGGGCGGGTTACACCACACACGGCCTGTCCACGGCTGAAGCAGTCCGTTCTCGGTCGGCGTGTAGAACCTTGGGGCCTTGGCGCTCATGGGCACACAGCAGGGGTCGAGATCGAACGGGCCGAACTCAACCTCAAGAGTCCGCACGAACTCAGGTGGCGTGATCCAGTGGTCGGTGCTCCACCACGCAGGGGCCTGCTCTCGCTGAGTCCCGAACAGGTCGATGGCTTCAGTCTCCATCTTCCAGCCCGAGTGCTATCCGGCCTGCCGTCCGACCCTCGTCATAAGCCACGCTGCGAGGGCTCTCGGGGTCGTCGTCATACGTGATGCCGACGTCACCCTCAGCCTCGTCGTAGCCGAACTGCCACTCTTGCTCAAACATTTACGCGCCCTCCTTCCTGATTTCTCTATCGACCGCGCGCACCGCAAGGCATAACTCGAACATCCGCCAATAGAGCTTCATGTGCCGCCCGTTTAGCTGATGCGCGATGGCTTCGCCGTCCTCAACCTGCGGAAGCTGTAAGAGAATCGCCTTTGTAATTCGCCGTCCGTTCTCGCGCGCGAGCTTTACATAACTCGTTACCTGTACCTTGTGCTCTAGGTAGATGCCCGTCGAAGTTTTGTAATCTAATAACCCCTCGGTGCCTGGCCCGTCGAACTCGCAATAGAGGTCAAGCGTCCCGCCGAATCGGTAGAGGTCCGACACAAGCCGAACCTCGGCTTCGATCATCTTCAGGTTCGGATAGTTGGCCTCCCGCCATTTCTTGAATGCTGCTAGCCCGATGTTTCCGCGCTCGATTTGGTTCTCGGTGAAGTCCTTGAGCTTTGGTTCGGGGTCTTCCCCGGTCATGTAACACTCGACTAGGTAATGAAGGCATGTACCGCTTGCGGCGGCTTCTTCCTTGTATTTGTCGCTGTCGGTTCCTTCAAGTCCGAGCCGGTTTGCCCAACGAATCAGGCGATCTTTACCGAGTCCGAGGACGCCGATAACCGTTGTGGACCCCGCGACCATTTGGCCGTCATTCGTGTAGTAGCGCTGATGTGCTTTTACCTTGTCCCCGAATTCGGCCTTCTTGTTGCGTTTCGGCTTGCCTTCCTTTAGATCGACTGAGACAACTTCAGTCACGCGGCATATCTCCTAGCTCGTCCAATTTCGCCAGGACTTGCCGCGCTACCTCATCGCTTTCTTCGTCTTTCGTTGCCTGCTCAAGCAAGTACGCACGCAAGCCGGGGTTCGGCTCGTTGTGCGGGTCGAACTCATCTTCGATTGCGGCGCTTACGGCCTGCTCGCGCGTCAGGTCCGACCGCTGTAGCCGGGTCCATTCGGCTCGCTCCATGATCCGGCGGTGCTGCGCGTCGGCCTGTGCCGCGCTGCCGCCCTTGATAGGCTTACCGGCCTCGATCCGGCGGCACTTCATGCAGATACCGAAGACGCCTTCCTGAATCGAATGCTCCGTCGCCCCGCCGCCCCACGTGTCCCTTTTCATAGTGGCTCGGCGCGTCACGTACTCACCGCTTTCGAGCCGTGCCTTAACCTCGTCGGGATTGACCATCGCGATTTCCGTACCGCATACCTGACAGCAAACGCTTTGCAGTCGCGGGCCGGTCTCCCATGGGTAGCTCACCACGTCACCAAGACGTTTACGGTCGCGACGCCGAAGATCATTGCAGCGACGAAACGAATTGCTGTATGTACATGCCTTCGCACTTTCTCTGTTGGCGTGAGATATGAGAGAAGCCCAACGACAGGAACCGTTCCGAGCTTGATGAATGCGAACATTGCCCATCCACCAAATGCGACGGCTGCGAGAGTGCCGGGGTTTCCTTCCCGCGCTCCGTGATTGAGCCCGTACCAAGTCGTAAGAATGTCGGCTAGCTGTGCCGCTGCTAGGAGCGCGAGAGTTCGCTTCACTTGGCGATCCCCGGCTTGCGAACGAACGTCGCGCCCTGCCGAATGCTCGCTAGAACATAGCCGCGCTCGACAATTCCAGCATCGGCCAGCGCAACGAGAAGCCGGTAATACCAATGCCATGTAACCGCCTTGTCGATGTAAAGGTGACAGTTGCTGGGAGTGGCGGACGGAACGACACGGACGGAGATTCCGTCAATGTCAAGCACTGGCATATGGAGACTGCCAGCGTCGCCGAGCGTGCCCTCTACAAGCGAGCCGATCAAGTTCGATTCAGGATCGAAGTCAGGATTGCTCGACGTGACTTCATACGGAACGTGGCCCCCATATGCCTCGCGGTCCGCGATCCAAGCCTCGTCCGCTTTCGGGTCTAGCTTCGGCTCGTAAAACTCTCGGCGTTCCATCCGTCCTCCTTATTGCATTATGTGATACGTGAAGGCGCGCTAAAACTGCCTGTCCGGGAGCCCGGTCAATGGCGGAACGGGTTGACAGAACAATTGCGTGTCGCTTATGAGGATGCAATCAAGCGCGTGGAGTTGTGTCGCCTGCCACACCTGATAGCCAAACCACACGGCGACCATGAGCGACAGGTAGATGACTGCGACGCGAGCGGCCGTTTTCAAGACTCGAAGACGCCCGTAACCCGAACATCGCCGTCGATCCACTCCGCACCGGCCAAGTTGATAACGTCCGTTAGGCGCATCGTGCGACCGGTTGCTGTCGCGTCCTCGATCGAATCGGCTGCAATCTGCGTAGTCAGAACGATTCCGTCCAAATGAAATTGGACGTAAACGAGCTTCTTCGACTTCTTCTTAGAAGTCGTCAAGCCCTTCCTCCTCTTTCACTTCCTCGGGCTCACTCGCCGCTGCAACGGCCATCGGGTCCGGTGCCTCGTACTTCGCGGCGTACAGCTTCGGCGGGTTGAGCTTGCCCTTCTTCTCCCCGTCGCCTGTGTACTTGATCGCGAGCATGCCGCCGACTTCAAGGCCCTTCGCGTCGGCCTTCTTCACGGCCGCCTGAACCGCCTTCAACAGCCCGCCTTTGAGGTAAAGCGCGCGCTCGCCGTTGTCGTCCTCGTCATCCTTCGCGTCGGTCTTCAGCACGACCTTTATCTGTTGGCGGGGCGATCCGTCGTCCCACGTCAACGGCTTCTGACTATCGAAATCGCGCTGCTGCTGAAGCTCAGGCTTGCGGACAATGATGCCCTTCACAACCTGGCCCTTCTTCTCAAACTTGGCGCTCTTAACGCCGCCGCCCATCAGATATTCGTTCGCGTCTTGAGTCACTAAACGTTTCTCCTTGCGTAGATTTCCGCGCATGTACAACCGGGCTTCTCCGAGCGCGGGGGTCGGAGCGCCTGATACTTCGGGTGAACCGGACAGTCGGATGGGAAGACGAGTCGCTTACCTTCAAAGACGGCCCAACCGGGCTCGGGATAGCTGATCCCGCGTCGCGGCACGATCCGGCGATTGCCGTACTTGTCGGTAACGGACACCGCGCCGATGTGCGCCGTACTAATCACAGGTCGTCATCCCCTGCGAGCGTCCCCGGCCCGGAGCCGTACGCCCATCGCTGCCGGGCTAGCTCCTCAAGCTCGGTCTCCAACCGCTCGGGGTCGAATGTCTCGATGTATCGCGACGGAAGCGGAGCGCCGAGCTTTCGCCACAACAGGATTCCGCCAAGCAAGACGCCGAGTCCGGCTAGGCCAGCGGCCGAAATGAGAAGGCGCTTCATTGGATGACACCCCAAACTGCCAGGGCTAGGAGGACCACCATTCCGAGCGCGCCGGTAATGCCAGCCGTGACGACGATACAGCTACAGCCGAGCATCACAATCTTTCGCTTCATGCGAGTCTCACGCCGCCGATGGGCTCGGCTTCGAGGTCGAACCGGCGAAGTTCGCGAAGGCTGTTGCCCGGCCGAAGGCTCGCTTGAATCACTTTTTCGTCAGGCGTGAGTGCGTCATATCGAAGCTGTCGCGCTGCCGCCTCGTCCTGGCGCTCGATGCGACGCTTTCGGTTGCCGTCACGCCGCCTCATGGCCTGAACCAGCGCGAAATAGTCGCCGGGTCGTACATGCCCGGCCCGTCGAAGACTTCGAGCGTTATACGGACCTGATGCCCGCTGCCCTTGGCGAGAAGTCGGCCAACGAGTCGCGCGAGGTAAAGCGCCAGGGTTGAGCGCATTTATGTCGCCTCCCACCAAGGTCGGTGCCATCCGAGGCGATTACCTTCGGCGTAGATAGCCTGCCGCCGTGCGTAGTCGGCGTCCATGACCGCCCGCGTCGCATGGAAACTCAACGGCTTATAGGCGTAATGGGGATCGTCGGAGTAGTCGTTTTCATTGACGGGGGTTGAGCTAGTGGCTCCGCGTCGCTTCATTTACCGCTCTCCCTTTTCTTTGTGGTTGCTGTAATGCCGCTTAAGTGCTAGCTCGGCGAAGTAGGCGCGTCGCGCTGCCTCCGCCCTTAGTGCTCGCTCGTGTTCGGGTAACTTCGCTTCGGGGTCAACCTCTCGCTCGAACCGCGCATTAAAGGACGCGTGAGAGGCGGCTACGGCTGCCGCTCGGTCGGTACATCGCGCCCACTTGCGATAGGCGCCAATGCGTCCGCCGAGGACGTGAGCGTTAGTTCCTATGTCGTCCCTCCGTCACATAAGGCCCGGATTAGCGCCGGACAGATCGCGACAGGATCATTGCATAGTGTGATATTTATGTCAAGCCGCTATGCGAGAGAGTCTCATTTTCAATTTCACTTAAGGCCGTTGACTTTCGTTAAGCGATTGTGTTAAATATCGCTAGGCGCAATTACTATTGCGTTTCGCTGCGCCATGGCCTAAAGTTCCCCGTCGGAGGTGAGCCAATGCCAGCTAAGTCATTTGACACCGAAAACCACAAGGTAGCTAAGTCCCGGCAAAACCGGGTTGCCGGGCGAATCCTCTTGCGTGCGCGCCAGTCGGCCGACATGAATCAAACCGACTTCGCCGCCGCGATCGCTAAGCGTATGGGGATCCCGTCTTTTGGTCAGCCTGCGCTGAGTGGTTGGGAGACTTCGATTCGCTCAGTTCCGGCCGCCGCGCTGATCGCAGCCGCCGAACTCGCGAGGTCGCAGGGCTTCGACTTGTCTGAAATCATTGATAGCGAATTAGGCCCGGCGACCATTCCGCAGGCCGTCAAGCTGGCGGCAGCACTGGAAAGTATCGCGGATGCGCTAAAGGGTGAAGCGGCAGAACAGGTACGCGCGGCCGCCGAGTCGATCCGTCCGAAGCGTCGTTAACTATTTCCCTTTTGTCCTTGCATTGTCTTTTAGTAGCCACCTAACGTTTCCCCGCGTACGCGTATCACATCGGATAGTCCAAGCGGGGAGGAGCACTCAGGTTGATAACGGCTCAAAACGCGCAAGAAGACGCGCCACTAGGAATAATAATCAAATTGCAAACGGGGGAAGACCGCTATCAACAATTAGCAGCTTCGCGGCTGAAGACTGCGCGTCTATCCGCCGGATGGGATCAGAAACGTCTAGCCGCCGCGTTAAGTGACGTGCTCGGCGTGGTCGTTGTGGAGCGGCAATTAGGGGCATGGGAAGAAGGGACCGAATCATTCATATCCGGCATCATGCCAGCCGCCTATGACGTGATGGGAATCTCGGAGGCTGAAGTCCTCGGGCTCGATAACCCCGACGTGGAACAGGTGAACCGGCTGGCCGTCGCGGTAGCTCGTGTCCGAGCGCTTCTTAACGACCCCACGGCGCTTATGCGGCGAGCTACCGAGCTAATGGAAGGCAAAGCCAAACCTTTATTGGCTTGGATGGGATCGGCCCTAGTCGATTGGGAGAGGGTTGCTCAACGAATGACATGCTGCGCCCTTGCTTACTGGAATTGGGATGACCCGTTCGGATTCTCGATTTGGGTCGGCAATATGACCGGGAATGATCTACTTCGCCACATTTTGCCGTAGCTGTCTAGATCGCGTCGCCCGGACTGATCGCCTTGTGTGCGGCTAAGGCTCGCTCATGCGCGGCGCTCGCTCCGTAGCGATCAACCATGGCGCGACTAGTCCAACCGTTTAAACGCATAAGGTCGCCTTCGTTTCCGCCTGCCGCTAACCATTGATGGCTGAACGTATGGCGGAAAAGGTGAACGAGTCGCACCGCTTCTATGTCGGCCTAAGACATGCGGCGCTGCATCATTTGATAGATACCATCGCCGGTCAAGCGCTTCCCGTAGAAGCTGAGCCATAGCCACGGCGACGGCCTACCCGCGAGCCGGGTAGCTCGTACACGTGTGTAGCGGTCCAAGGCGGCCGCCGCTTTAGCTCCGATACTCACGACGCGCGCAACGCGTTTCGGCACGTCGTGGCCTTCCGTACGGGCTCCCACGAGTGCCGCGCGGCCCTTAAGGTCAACGTCCGCCGCGTGCATGACGGCAAGTTCTGCGCGCCGTGTTCCTGTGTCGATCAGGAAGCGGATTAGCGCCGTGTCGCGCCGAGCCTCGAAGGTCTGTCCCTCACACGCCTTAAGGAGTGCGCGAAGTTCTTTGACCGTCAGGACGGCCGGAGCCTCAGTCCTCACGCGCGGTGCCTTTACCTTGGCTACCGGACTTGGGACTAGCTCGCCCTCGTCTTCGAGCCATGCGAATAGGCGTTTGATCGCTCGGTATCTCACAAGCGCCGTAGATGCCTTGTGCTGCGTGAGCAGGTGCCTAATGAAAGCCTCAAAGTCTTCGCGCTTGACGGCGAGTAAGTCCGGCCGTGGCCGGGGGAGCCACGCCGCGAAGATCGCGAGGCTTTCGCTGTACGCCTGTAGGGTCCGAGGCTTCGCGTTCTCGGCGCTGAGCGCGAGCGCGAATGAGTCGAACCACGATTGCCATGCGGCCGGTAACGGGGGAATGCGAGCTGTCTTCTTCATGACTGCGCGCGTAGCTCGCGGACAATCTGCCGGATACGCCGCATAGCCGGGGTGTTGAGCGTGTCGCCTAGGTCAAAGCCGTACCTTTCGAGTCGGTCCCAAAAATCTTCCCATTCGATTTCGTCGGCGCTTGCGAACCATGCACCGAATACGGCCTCTATATCGGCCCTGATCGCGTCGGCGTCCTCGCGGGTGTGAATCTCACGATAGTTCATGCCGTCAGTATGACCACTGTTAGAGGGTTTGTCAACGCGGTAGGTAATAGGCATTGCAGCTATCACAGCCATTTTGTATTCAAAGTGCCCCGCGACGGATTCGAACCGCCGACCCTCTGTTTAGAAGGTAGCTCCGTCCCTGCGCGGTAGGTCCGAGTTCAGGCTAGGTCTTGTCGGGGCGGCCGTTAGAGGGTGCGGCCAAGTAGTCGCGCCAAGCCTCGTGTTGCTCCTGAACGTCGGCAAGAGTTGGCCGGACGACCGCAAACCCGAACAAGTCGGCGCAGATAAGAGCGTGCAGGGTTCCGCACGCGAGCGCGCAAAACGGCCGGTCGCAGTCGGGACACTTAGCTTCGACGGGGATATGTGAGCCGCCGCATGTTTCACAAAGCTTGGCGTTCACTTCCATAGCGCCCGCCAAAACCCCGAGCGCGCCAGGACGCGCCCTACGGCCTTGTTCTTGATCCTGCGAGCTACGCGGCTCGGCTTGCCGCTCGTGACGGCTGTGGCCGTGGCACTCATCCGAGCGGCCTTATAAAGCAGGCTCGTGAGTTTCATTGACACGCCAGTCTAGCCGGTGATCCGTAATTCAGCGGAGGTAGGCAATGGCGAACGGGGGTCGGAGTAGGGATCGTCTGAACCGGAAGCGGAGGCGCAGGACTAGGCTGGACATGCGGCGCTATGCTCGCGGTCGGAGTTGGACTAGCCTGTATCCGCGCCGAACTCGCTACAGGACCATTAGTCGAGGCAGGGGCAAGCAATAACAGAATGGCGGCGATGAAGGCTATTAGCCAGTCAATCAAGGTAGTTTCCTCCCATCAAATAAGTATTGCGATACGTGTTACCTACGTCAATCATGCCGCGTATCTCTCGTCATCCAACACGAATCCGCCGGGGTCGGTCTTGATCTGATAGCGCCGCGCGTCGCGCTCCTGCTGTCGGATTAGCGCCACAAGCTCGGGGTTAGTCGCGGCATGGGCCAGGGACGCGGCGCGCTCGGCGGTAATGGCGCTCTCAGCGGCCGCGAGCCTCATTGCCTTGACTGCCTGTAGCTCGGCCGCCTTGGGCTTCCTAGGCTGTCGAACGCGGAGTCGGGGCTTCTTGATGTGCAGGCGGCGTGCTCGCTCACGCCAGTAGGCGCGTAGAGCTTCCTGATTCGTCTTCCGGTACTCGCGGAAGTAGGCCGCACGAGCGCGAGGCTTGTAAATGCGCTTCGCCTTCATGCCGCCGCCATCGCGCCGCCGCATGGACATGTCGGAAGCCCGACAGCGACCCACTTCGCGGTAACGCGGACCGTGTAGCCGCACGACGGGCATTCGGCCTTCAGGAGCCGCGTCGTCTGCTTCTTGACGAGCGAGTGACTGACTTTGATCTTTCCGTGCGGGTACTTGCCTATGGTCTTGATGAGTGCTGCGAGTTCTTCCTTGAGCGCCTTACTCTCGGTTGTCGCGGTCATCTTGCCAGTAAGCCCGAGCGCGACTGCGGGGCGCTTGAACTCCGAAGCGTGCCCATGAATCGGGAGCGCGTGTATCAACTCATGCACGAGGACACCGGCAACCCGCAGGGGATCGGCCAGGACGGGCGATATGAAGACTTCCGGCGTTCCGTTCTCGGACGCCTCGGCGGGCCAGCATTGACCTTCTACCTGTTGCCTCCTCCCCGTTCCGCCATGCGACGG
>Ga0209166_10000490_pt1 | contig 43537 bp, 43 predicted proteins | sample Coa_R1_3_FD_187151 | JGI IMG/M metagenome (GOLD analysis project Ga0209166, IMG submission 187151) | Surface soil microbial communities from Centralia Pennsylvania, which are recovering from an underground coalmine fire - Coalmine... | ecosystem: Environmental > Terrestrial > Soil >...
GGGGAACGGCCCCCTTCCCCTGCAACCCCATCCCCAAAATCAACCCCATCCGAACGGCGAGGGCACAACTTTGAAACCGGACATTTCACTTGCTACAAAAACCGGACATTTTAACTTGCTACCGACAGCGTTCTCGAGGAGCCTCGGTATCCTTACCTCGACCAGACGCTCATTGAGTTCATCCTTTCCATACCCGCCAGTCAGCTGTTACGGCCAGGGGAACGCCGCTCCTTGATGAGACGGTCTCTAGTTGGCATTGTCCCTGATGAGATTCTAGCCCGTCGCACAAAGCAGGTAGCGGCTCGGACACCTGTACTCGCACTAGAGCAACATTGGAATGAACTTCAGGATGCTTTCCAGACAGCTCTCAGTTCCAGGCTCGGATACATTGACGAGCTCCGGCTGATGAAAACGATTCGCGACGCTCGCGCTGGAAAGTCTGTTTCGCTCGTTCGGTTGCTCTGGACAATATCGCTGGAATACTGGCTGCGTGGACTGGCCGTCCGCGGACTTCTGGACGCTCCAGCCATACCATCCATTCGCTTTAAGCGGAGGGACATAGCAGTGAGCATTTAGCCATATCCGGCAGCAAGCTTCCGTTTGCCCGCAAGCGTGGGCGCGGAATATTCCAACAAAGGAGCAAAACAATGAACTACACAAAACCAGAAGTTGTTGTTCTCGGAGAGGCTGTCCGTGTAATCGAACAGTTTGTGAAAGGGCCCTACACGATTCTTGATAGCCCCGGCGCAACGCAGAAGCACAATGCAGCCTATGACCTGGACGAGTAAATCCTCATAGGCGCCAAGTACGTCCGAAAATTGGCACTTGCCTTCCCGGCTGCTACAGGTAGCCGGGAAGGAATATTCTATACCAACTTAGGAAGAATGGCGGCGCCGCCGGCAACCCAAGGAGTAGCAACCGTGAGGACTAGCAAGTACGATTACCGACCCAAATGAAAGCCATGCTTCCAGATACTATTCATGAAGCTAGTTCCAGCAGGAGGCAGGAAAAAACATGAATGAGGTGATGCGGTACTGCAAGCCCGTTTTCATCGATTTGAGCGGCGTAATTGAAGTTATCCGTAGCACAGTGATTAGGGGCCAGAGAGGAACTATTGGAGCCATTTATTGGCGCATTACTCCCGCGTATAACGCGGTCGATAGATAGAGCTAGCACGGTGGTGGGATTATCGGCCTGCCATCGTTAGATCTGTCTGCGCGACCAAGGCTCGGAGATTGCGCCAACGCCTGTATTGTTCTGCTTTTGCTGGATCAGGGTCCTCTTCGTCTTTGAGCCAAAAGCAGAACCAGTCCACGTCCCCCTGTTGTGAAATCATACGATCCCAGGGCTTCTCCAGAATATGTGCACCTACCGGGATGTAAATCATCTCTACTGGTTTATTGAGCCGGTTCAGTCCAGTATACCAATGCCAGTCCCCTAGCAACGACGCTGGATACAGAGTCTGAATACGAAGTGGTGTTTCGACCTTATCCATACGAAACGCAGGCGATACCTTTAGCCATTTGATCAAGCCTTTCCCAAACGGAGCGGCCCCGTTCAACCGATCAAATTCACCAGCCAGAGCTTGGTCAGAGTTCGTGAATGCCATGTACTGGAAGTAGCTATAGTCAACGCCATCGGCTACGTCTGCAGCAGCAAAGTGATGTTTTGAGTGAGTAAGCGTGTAAGTGACATACAAATAGCTCCGGCTGAAACCGGTGATTCCAATGCGATATCGATCGATCAGTCCTCTGTTATTGAGGAAATCGATGGCGCCGTCATACGCCGCCATGGCTGCCTGAACTTCCTTGGGAGTATCTAGGAGACGTATGTCAAAATCGGGGACCTGCAAAACAAAGAATCCTTTACCTGCCAGTGCCTGGGCAGCAAAGGCGGTTGTCCAAGGACCATCCACCCAGAATCTGGCAGGATTCCATCCGTGAGTCTGTATGACGAGCGGATACTTTTTCCCAACAAGGTAGTTCACTGGCCAATACAGTCCGCCCTTGATTTCGTGGTGATGAGAGGATTTCCAAGCGACTTCCTCGACCCTTGCCAAGGCGAGCCGTCGAAACTGCGGGTTCAAGTCCATCAGCAACGACTTTTGGCCGGTCGCAGAATTGACGGCAGAGATTACCGGAGGTTCGTTCATGTTCTCATCGAGGACGATATCCGGCAGGGCGGGTACTGCCTTTACTTGTTTTTGCGGAATAGTGGATCGATACCAATTGCCAGCATTCTTCGTGAAGTAGGCTTGTGGTGTGACTTTTCCGGTGAGGCTGTCCATCCTTCCAACGTCGCACACGACGTAGTTGGTCTTAGCATCCCAGTTAAGAAGCCTCAAGTCCTCGTCGCTTATCGCCACGAGCTGGCGGCTGGAGATCCTAAACTCCGCTAGGAAAGCGTGCGTCCTTCTCAGAGCACGTTCTGACGCATCGTCAATATTCAGCGGCAAATACATATCAGAAACAACGAGGGATTGTCCGTCAGGCGACCAGGCAACCTCCGATCCACCATTGGGTGGAATCGGGGCATCAATCATGAGACGGCTTGTACCTGTGGATATGTCGACCAATTCGTACTGGAAAATCGATGTCGCCGCTCCCGATGTGGTAGTGGAGTGCCTGAACAGCTTCAAGAATTGGTCATCATAATCGGCCCAGGCATCGGGAACGCGAGTGGCCTGCGTCTGAAGGACAAGGTGCAGCCCATCCGGCGAGAGCAGCATCTCGTTTTGCACCCCGACGCGCCCCTCGGTGGTTATTCTGGTTTCGGTGTTACCTCCCGCTTGTTTTATGAACAAAGCGTGATCGTCGTCCTCTCCTCCATGTTTCCCGGCAATCAGATCGGACAATATCTGGGTAGTAACGTTGATGCCTGTGCGTTCGGTGTTCTCGTTCACGAAAGTCCTCACAGGGCTCTCAGCGGCAAAAACAATTTTGGTGCCGTTAGGCGTTGTGACGAACGCACTGAGATTCGTTGCATGATTCGTGAGTTTCCTCAACTCCTTCGAACTGCACTTGATCGAATATAGTTCTGTGGTTTCACCTGGATGCTCTCCCAGAAACAGAAGCGTATCGTTGTCGTTCAACCACACCACATCGTGGATTGCGGGCCGGTTCGATGAGGACGCCATCGAGAGCAGCACGCGGGGAGTGGGCGAGCGAAAAACTTTCTCTGTCTCGAACAGGATCAGAGAATACTCGTTCGTATTGGCATCTAGATTGCCCTTTCTTAAGACCACGACGAACCGCTTTCCATCCGACGAGAATTTCGCCACGAGGTTTTTGGAAGGAGCGCCATCGTTATACAGTGGATCCCCAAGACGTGTCATTCCAATGAAATCCTCCACTGTAACCGGGTGTTTCGTTCCGGCGCGCTCTACCTCGGCGTCGCTCACCGCTCTCTTGGCAGTCGCAGGATCTGCAGCTGTTTGGCCCAAGCAGAACGTAGAGGTCGAACCGGAAGTGACGCAGGAAGCAACGGTTAGTACGCGGAAGATTCTCAAGCAGAACCTGCGGAGTCCTGTGTCTGTCGGTCCATCGCGGTGCTTGCATGACACGAGGCTCATTCCGGGTGTGGACGGCATCAATGGTTCCTTGTTTCGATTCTCAGAAGAACACTTTGAGCGCAAACTGAATCGACCGAGGTCCACCAAGTTGGTAAAGCGGATCGAAAGCTCCCGCGCCAAGATTGCCTCCGGCGAGACTCTGTCCTAGCATCTGGAGAGAGTGGCCAAACTGCGTGTTCGGCGCGCCGGGACCTCCCAGGTTTCCAGAAGGTTGTCCGAAGTTGGGGTGGTTAAGAAGATTGAACATTTCAGCGCGAAACTGTAGTTTCACGGATTCATAAATGGGAAAGTCCCGATGCACGGCAAAATCCCACTGGGTGGCACTGAAACCTCGAAGGGCGTTCCGGGGCACGTCGCCTTGATTCAAAGGGAGGCTGTTGACAGGATCAAGTGGAGGAGGCGTGAACGCGTTGGGGTTGAATGCCTTGCCCCCTGGATATTGCGATCCATACAAATAGAAGGTCTGGCCCGCGACCACGTCTGGCCTTGGATTCGTCAAGAATCCGTTCGAAAGTGCGCCAAGAGATCCGTAGTACACATCAACCGGAGGGGCTGATCGAGCCTGGACGACATTCTCGATGGACCAGCCCCGCAGCACTGCATTCGAAAGCGTATTGCTCGTATGAACGGGTACGTCGTAGGTGAATCCCATTGAAAAAGCGTTTCGAATATCGAAATCGGAGGGCCCCCGGTTTACGTTCGAATTCAGCTCTGACACCAAATTGGAAGAATTGCCAAAGGAACCAGCAGAAGCAGTGTCTATGGAGTGCGACCATGTATAAGATGCAAGCGCCTGGAGGCCGTGCGACAGTTGGCGATTAAATTGAAGTTGGAGCGCGTCGTAATCGGAACTACCTGTGTTAGTTACGAGAATCGCAGCACCAAGATTGGGATTCGGAGACTGTATTTCAGCCGATTGCAGGAGCCGCCTTCCCGACGCACCGATATAAGATGCCGTCAAGGTTTGTTGCTTCCCCAAAGATTGTTCGATCGCCACATTCCACTGCAACGTATACGGCAACCGAAGGTTTGGATCGAATGCATAGAAGAAGCCGCTCGTGGCACCAGGCGGCACGATAGGTGGAGGGGCTGCGGCATCGGATGTTAGAGGGAAGCTGCTGGCCGAAGATGCAACCGCGCCAAATGGGTAGCTATTCAGAGCCAGCAGGTTTCCGGCTTCCGAGCTCGCCAAGTCATAGAAGACACCGAACCCTCCTCGAAGCACCATTTGCCACTGCGACTTTTGCGATACCTGATAGGCCAATCCGATTCGAGGGGCCACATTGCCATAGGTCGTCTTATATGGCGGTGTACCCGCCGGAGCCAGGGCGAGATTCGCCAGATTGCTGAGATTAAAGCCGACAGCACCGTAAAAATTGGGGCCGCTGACTGATTCGGGAACGAAATCGGTATCCCACCTCAAGCCGTAAGTTAAAGTCAGACGGGGAACGACGTGCCACGTATCTTGGGCAAAAAGGCCCAGATTGCGAAACAAAAAAGTCACGGGAAGACTCGATTGCTGGTTGAGGAAGAGAGTTGTTCCCGTTTCGGCGGACGGCACGTCTAAGAAATACGCGGCCTGGAGGTAGGCGGGCGCGGCAAACCGAGGCGTTAGCCGGCGAAAGTCAATACCAAACTTAATTGCATGCGCACTTTTTTGCAGGGATACGCTGTCCACGAAGTTAAGTTGCTGCTGTCGATTGTGCGCAGAAGTACCCGCTAAAACGGCAGGGTTGTTTCCAAGAGATAAGACGTCAAAGACAAAATATGCATTTTGAGCCGCGTAGGGCTGAGGAAACGGAAGAGTCGCAAGAGGGACCGCGCCTCCAAAACTATCCAAGTGAAAAGAACTAGAGGCATCCGTGCGGCTAAAGTTGAACCGGAAATCGTTCATTACGAGCGTTGATATCGCCCAAGTTGCTCCTACTGTGGCAGTTTGAGTAGAAACTCGGGTCGGCGAGACGCCGCTCAGTGCCGCGGACAATCCTCGCTGAGTTAGTTCCGAAGGAGAATAATCATACCGTCCGAAAACACTCAGTTTGTCTCTCAATTTGTGATCAATCCGGAGACTATAAGCGTCAAGCGTGCCAGGATCGGAGAAGCTCGCATTAAGCTGCGCTATTCCTTGATGGTTGCCATCTGCATCCAGAACCTCCGGAGCATTTGGTAATGGGAATGCGTTTATGTAAGGCAGAAGCACAGGTGCTGCAAATTGCCGTGAGTAGGGATCTTGAGGATTCGTGTCCGGGACTAACGTAAGCGCAGTCCGGGGTAACCGCAGCCGAAGGCCCTCGTAAGAAAAGAAAAAAAACGTCTTGTTTTTGAGAATCGGCCCACCCAGAGTTCCGCCAAAATCATTTTGTCGTTCCTTCGCCTTGGGCAGCGGAGGATTGTTAGTGAAGCCATTGAACCAGTCATTCGCGTCAAGTGCATCATTTCTCAGGTAATCAAAGACAGTGCCATGGACTTCATTCGTTCCCGAGCGCGTGACAATAGAAATCTGCCCCCCGGGAGTGCGTCCAAATTCCGGGGCGAAAGTCGAGGTCTGGATACGAAACTCCTGCAGCGCATCAACCGAGACCAAGCTGTTCGTGCCTCCAAAGACACTCGATGAGCCGAGCGCGCCTGCTAGCCCGTTTCCTGGAACGGAAGTTGCGCTAATGCCAATATTGGCACTCACTCCATCGACCATCCAGTAGTTTGAGCTTGCCCGCTGCCCATTGACACTGAACTGGCCCGTGTCAATCCCATTGTTTGCCGTCAGAACTACTCCTGGGGTGAGTTGGATCAAGGTCTGAAAGCTCCTGCCGTTCATCGGTAAGTTTTCGGCAAACTGGCGATCCACGACGGTGCTTACGGTGGCATCGGTGGTATTTACCAGCTGCGTGCTGGCTTCCACCGTTACGCTCTCTGCCACCGATCCAATCTGAAGGCGAAAATTTTGCTCGATGTGATCCTGGACATTGAGCGTCAGACCGGTCGCATTGACCGTCCTGAATCCAGCTGCATCGACTTCCATCCGATAACGGCCAGGGCGGATGCTAGCAAACGTGTATAGGCCAGAATTGTTAGTGAAAGCAATTGTGCTGCTGTCACGCTCAATATCAACCAGCTTTACCTGAGCTCTGGGGACGCTCAAGCCAGATGGGTCTGCGACTTGGCCTGAGATAGTCGCAGTTTCGAGCTGAGCCAGGGCAGAGTTCGCGGCAAATAAGACGAGCAACAATCGAAGGTAAGACTTTCCTGGAACCCGGCAGGAGAGATAGAGCATCAGTTCATATTCCTCTGCACGGGTATGCGTCCTGCACGGGGGTTTTTGCCCAATGAGAAATGCTTATGAAACCGTGTATCGGAGAACGTGGGTTGAGTGGTTGAGAAGATCGAGGCAGCCGGATGGCTCCAGAGCAGGAAATACTGACTAGGGATGGTTAGGTTTGTCGCCGAGGAATGCGAACAGAATCCTTCGTCCGCCAGGTTCCTTGATCGCCTTCCTAGACGATTCAACAGTCACGAAAACAGAATTGATTTGCGTCAAAACATGAGGATCGCCAAAGGTCAGCACCCAGCGTCCGTCACTCACATCGTCATTGTGGAAGATTCCCAGGCTTTGAATCGGCTTCTCAGCCCCCAGGCGTTCGCCCCATACGTGGAACGAGACCTTTGCATCTACTTTCCGTGGGTCAGCAAGATCGTACGCATAAAAGATGAGGGACTTGCCTTCTGTATAGAAAATCCGACCAAATGCGCGCTGGTTTTTGCCGTCACCATCCCTGTCGTGGACATCGATAATGTGAAGATTTCGGGCGACCACCAGTTCTCGGACGTCTCCTGCTTTCGGCGCGACCTCCTGTTGCTGGCTCAACGCCTCTGTCTGATCTGCAACTTGTTTTCGAAGGTCATGAAGCTCGATTTCTTTCACCGCTAAGGCAACATCGCCCGCTTTCTTTTCCGACGCCGATTTTTCCAGTTCTGCCTCAAGCTGAGCGATACGAGCCTCTTGTTTGGCCCTTTCCGAGCCAAGCGCAGCACTTTCCTGTTCAGCCTCGGCAAGGTGGACATTCAAAGCATCCTTATCCTTGTTCACCGACGCGAGATCGCCTGCCTGCGCTTTGATCTTGGCATTTAAGGAACTTAATTCGGCTCGAGCCGAGGCAAGCTCCTCCAGGAGGCGAGGATCTGGAAGTTGGGCAGGTTGGGAAATCGTACCTGAAACAGCCGCGGAAGCTTGACTGTAGGGACTTTGGTTTCCCGCGGGTAAAGAAGGCTTGGGTCTGTTAAACGCGAGGAAACTCACGATCAGAGCTAGGGCAGAAACGAAACCGATGGCGGCAAAAACTGCAAACCGATTCCGCTTACGCATCCTAGCGCCGGGTTCGCGGCTTATCTCTATTCCTTCGGATCGCGCCCGCGCGACAAATCTCGACGTCATTCCTGAAGGAATATCGCGGCGCTGCCGCTCCGCCGCAAGCACAGACAAGCCCTGAGCGCCGATCTCAGTAAAGTCGTACGCTAAGCTCCGGCAACTGGGGCACGTTTGGAGGTGTGACCTAAGATCTGCCAACTCAACCTCTGAGGCTTGCCCGCTGGCAGCTACAGCGCACAGCTCCTCATAATGTTCGTGGGTATTCAACCAGCATCCCCTTCGCGCTTGCTTTGGGCTCGGAAGCAGAAGTCGCCGCCCTAGCTCTCTTGGTCTCCGATAGGACGTCCCGGACTTTCTTCAGTCCTCGATACAGATTGTGGCGGACCGAAGAGGCAGAGTCGCCGGTTTTCTCGGCGATCTCCACGGCGGTCAAACCTTCGAAGTATGTGAGCTCGATCACCTTTCGCTGGTGAGGCTCCAGTATCGCGAGCGCCTGCTCGACCAAGCAGACGACTTCCTGCCGAGGCAAGCATAGCAAATGGCCGGATCCATAGAACAGCGCGGTCGGCGCTAGGTCATCGAATTCACTCAGATCGTAAAAATGGTTTGCCTGGAGATGGGCTCGTCGATCAAAGCTTCGGTGGTATGCGTACTGAAGGAGCCAGGTTGTGAAAGTCCCGCGATTGGAATTGAATTGACTCTTTGCGCGAAAAATATCAAGGAAGACCCGCTGAACGGTCTCCTCCGCCTCGCCATCATCCCTCAATATCACGCGCGCTGTGCGGAACACCAAAGGACTGTGCCGTTCGAACAGAACTGCCAGCGCATCGTTACATCCCGCGCACAGCGCCTCCATGAGATCTGCATCAGTGAGTGCTCGAAGCCGGGAGGGGGAGCAAATTAGACTTGCCAGGTCGCGATCAAGTTCACCCATCGGCTCTCTCTCCTAAACCAAGTTCTCACCGAGCAAAATTCGCTTAATGCAATGAGTTCTCATGTAAGGGGTCTTCCCGGACCGGGCTCCGCCTGTTTGAGCAACCAAGTTGTGAAGCTGTCGCGGTCGGAATTGAACTCGTCCTTGGCTTGAAAAACACTTCCGAAGACCCGCCGGACAGTCGCCTCCGCCTCGCCATCACTGCACGAGCTTCCCCGAGCTGTCTGGAAAACCAGAGCACTGTGCCTTTCGAAGAGGGTCGCCAGGGCATCGTTGCAACCAGAGCACAACGCATCCATCAATTCTGCATCGGTGAGTGCTCGAAGCCTACAGGGGGAACAAACAAGGGCTGCCAGGGCATCATTCGTCAGAGGCATCAGCTCAACCTCACCGCACGCATCGACGATGACGAAGCCCTGGACGGCCCGAGGCCACCCAAGGGTAATTCGCCCCGTCGTAATTCTTTTTGGGTGAGCTTTGGGGGAAGCTCGCCAACAGCAGACAGCAACCTGGATGGCCGAACCCGATCTTCCAAAACGCCGGTCAGTCCAAGCAACTAATTACTGCTAACGACTTACAGAACTGGTCCGTGGCATTAGGCGCGAAGGCTGATTCTGTTCCGAAAACCGAACACAAACTGCAAGAATCCTGCATCATCGCGTCTCGTCACGGCAAACTGTCCAGAACAAGCTTACGGCTGGCAACCTCAAGCACATGAGGGTGTTATCAGCGGAACTTTACCCTCCACACCCTTGAGAAGCAAGAAAAATTCCTGCCTACCGAAGATCAGCAGAATCATTATTTTCATTGAGGTAGATAAGGAGGTATACTATAAGGTTTGGCCCAGAAGCATCCCTCGTCTCTCTTCTGCCGTGATACCTCAACTCGCCGCCTTGCATTGTTCAGTTTTGCTCCTGCGTCGGAGGACTCCCTTAAGCTACTCCCACAGTACCGTCTATCGACGGTTCGTCTATAGACGGTGGACTGCTTCGGACTCTACACCCAAAATCGTCGTAGTGCAACCACTGTTAATTCGATTAGGCAAGCGGATACGCAAGCTTCGCGCCGACCGAGCCTGGACACAAGAAGAGCTCGCCCATCGTAGTGGCTTGAATCGCTCCTACATGAGCGATGTGGAATGCGGCAGAGCTGATGTTTGTGTTTCTACCCTGCGTAAGCTGGCCACGACGCTTGGAATATCGATTGCGGACCTATTCACCGGAGTTGGCTAATGCTCCGGCGGCGTGCACGCTTCACGTCGGGCGTCCAGACGAACGGTAGTCATCCCCATTATCTGACAAGCCTCCGATTGCTACCGTCTATAGGAGGTTCGGCTATAGACGGTGGACTGCACCTCGCTTCACTCCGAGAATTCATCGGGTGCACGATCTCCGACTAGCGCTCGGCAGGCGAATAAGGCGGCTCAGACTGCGGCAGGGCTGGACTCAGGAAGAGTTGGCGTTTCGTGCTGGGCTGAACAAGGCGACGATGAGCGATATTGAGCGAGGGAAGTCGGATGCCGCATTTTCTAGCCTATGTAAAGTTTCGGGGGCCTTCGGCATGACGGTAGCGAGACTCTTGAACGGCGTCGAGTGAGCACGAGAGACGACGACCCCACAGCGTTCAACTGGTTTACATGTATTTTCGTTGCCTCTCTGCTCCATCTCTTCTTACAAAGCCAGCGTCAGGGTTCTTTTAGCAGGTGCTCAGCGAATAACCGATGGATTTCGGCAAACTGTGCCGAAAGAGTTGGGATTTCGTGACGGGGGACCTGGTACCTCTTCAGGAACCTACGCAACGCTCGCTTGGTTAAGCGGTTCCACTGGTTTCCGTCCACAAGTTCAGAGCACGTCCTACAGGAAGCCCACGAACCCGTTGGCGTTGACGCGAAGATGGGCCGCCCGCCACATTCGAAGTTGCCGCATCTGTAAACTTTGAAAATCGAGCGGGAACAGCAGAAATCGCAATGTTCGCCCCCAAGCGGGACAGCCTGAAAAACTACGGTCATGTACTGCGCACCTAACGGGACTTCCCGCGTCCAACGACAAAATCAGGTTGGCGAGGCCCTGGAGGAGGCTGTGCTCGGTGTGGCTCTTAATCCCACTACCAAACACCCCCTCGCGAGCACAGCCTCAGATCAAGAATTCGCGAGCAAGCACCGTACCGGAGTAGCGGTACCGAGGAAGAACACTGTACCGCAGAATCGGTACGATGGCAAGACCGACGAATCCCTCGCTACAGGTCAGATTCGGTCAGAGGATTAGGCGTCTGCGGGAATCCCGCGGTTGGAGTTTCACGTACCTTGCCATCCACAGCGGCGTTGCAAAGAGCACACTTTTAGAGCTCGAAAAGGGTCGCACCGAAGCGCGGCTGAACACGATCGCCGCTCTGGCCGGTTCCTTCGACAAGTCCATTTCAGAATTGTTCAAAGGCCTTTAAACTCGGACCGCACCCGCGCCGGACAGCTCGCATTGTCCGAACTCTGGGCTTGCCGCCGGCGCCAGCAGAAGAATCGGCTCGCCGGAACTCCAAACGCAGATCAGGGCCGTGGGCTCACAGCCTCACTGCTGATGTGGGGGCGGTTGGGCACACAGTTCGCACACTGAAGTCGGACGAGAGCCAGCAAACAGGGCTCGTGCCGCCCACCGACAGTCGTAATCATTCCTCGTGGCTTGGGTTTCCTGATCGTCCGCGCTGCTGGTTATGTTGTGCGGAAAATCGTATCGGGCGGTTTCATCTCAAATAGACTTTGTATTCTGCGAAGTAATCTCGGCTGACGGCTCGCGCTTCGACAAGCTGGCAAGAGTAAAGCGGGCAGCGCACTAGGAGCGTTCACATGCTCTCGATGCCGCTAGTCGCTGCCGTCTTGAACCATGTGAGAAGCGTGGGCAAGCGGTCAGGTTCAACGAAGGATTTGATCGGAAGTCGGTGAAGCACTCCGTAGCGTGCGAAGTACACGCCGATACGCGACACCTTTCCACGACAGCCATCGACGCCGCCGATGCAGGACAAGCAAAAGTAGCCGAAGATTTGATTGAAAACGTCGCGGCCCATCTCGAGGTGCTTGTTAACTTTGATGTCTACCCGAGTGCCGTCGATGAACAAGTCACCGTCAGCTCCACCGACAAGCTCCGACGCTGCTCCGAAGGTCGGGTTCAACACGCACGTTCGCTTCGCCCGAAAATCCTCGGGGCGCACGAGGGCCAGCATATTGCCAATGTCCTCGACCACCCTCTCGTTGATCGGCCGCAGGTCGAGTAACCCGATCCGATAAACGAGGTCCAATTGCGCGAGATCCACGGTTGCGCGAATAAGCTCCGCGCCGGGCTTTGCATCGCGTCTGCTCTTGAGGTACGAGCGCACACAGTTCTTCGCCGTCTCGACGATGCGAAGCACGCGCTTCTTCGTGCGCGCAGTCTCGCCGCGGCTGGGCAACCACAAGAGCGGCGCTCTCCTCCGCGAGCCAGCGGCTCACCTTGGCGGGCGGATTGAGCTTCTGGAGGTAGAACCGCATCGCGTAGTCGAAGGCGGTGCCGGTCCAGCCATAGCTCGTCGTCAGCGGCGGTGCCTTGATCTCCGCGCGCACCTGAAACCAGGGCTTGGCGACGTTGACGCGGAGATACTCCTTCACGTCCTTGCGCTCTATGAATGTCGATAGGCTCACGGCTGATAGATACCGCAGATTGCCGCCGAACGCTAGTAACCATAGTGTCGAAAGCGCCCTTAGAGGGCGTTGTCACCGGACACGGCACGGACACTACGCTCCTGACCTAAGAGCATAGCTCTCTGAAGATTGATTCTGCTGCGTTCGGACCACTTTCGCAGCCAGCGTGGTACTGACTAGCCGTCAGTTGACTTGCGTTCTGAGCATACTCTGGAAGCTAGTAAGTCCCTGCCTATAATAAGGACCGGAGGCATTCCCACAGACAGGCAACCGATGGCATACCGAACAGAAATCGACCGAGCCCTCAACGAGGTGGTTTCTGATGAGGGAAACAGGTTTCAGACCATTGCTGTCATCCGTGCTGAACAGAAGTGGCCGCGACTGACCGCGTGTGAGCGCAAATGGGATGGCGGGTTGGACGCACACGCGGACGGAGCCCTTGAGCCGGACGGGAAGGGCCTCGGTCTCGCTTGCTCGACGACTGCGACGATCACGAAGATCAAGAGCGACGCAGCCAAGACAAAAGAGCATTATCCCGATGTCGGAGTGCTGATTTTTGCGACCACAGGGAAAGTCACCGAATATACAAAGGCGAAATGGGCCAAAGAGATCGCCGACGAGTTCGATTTGCTGCTCCAGGTCATTTCGCGCGAAGAGTTTGTCGTTTGGCTTCTCGATCCCGCGAACTCCGACATCTGCAGAGATCAGTTAGGAATCGCGCCTTCGATGACTGTTGACCTTGCAGCCGCGTACGAAGACGCGCGGAAAGCCGCAAAAGGTGTCGCGGACAACTGGGATCGCATGGTTCGTCGGACCGGCCGGCCGCTGATCAGTCTCAACGCCGTCAAGCTGAACGAAAAAGGCGACCCGATGGAGGCCGTTACTACTGCATCGCTACACACCATCCTGGCCGAAGGGCAAAGAATCGTTCTCGAAGGATCTGCTGGAAGCGGCAAGTCTACGACGCTCGTCCAACTCGCACATCACGCATTGGACGCGGGCAGGTTGGCTTTCCTGGTGGACCTTCCTGACTGGATCCGTTCGGGCAAGGATATCCTTTCATATGTTGCCGACCGCCCACAGTTTGCATCGAGAGACTTGAACGCGACAATTCTTTCAAAACTGCGAGGGGCACAGCCGCAGATTTTCCTGCTCAATGGATGGAACGAGATTCCGGTTACCCGTGCGGAAGCGGCGGATGTGGCGTTGCGGGAGCTTGATCGTAGCTTCAGTGCTGCGATTGTCGTTGTTGCAACACGCAGACACAGCCTAGTTCCTCAACTGCTAGGTTCATTTCAACTAGAGCTAAGCCCTCTCAGCCGAGCGCAGCGGGACGAATACCTTCGTCTAGCACTGGGAGATTCGGCGCATGACCTTCGAGTAAAGCTCAACAACAGCCAGGTGCTGGACACGATCACCCGCACACCACTGATCCTCGCCGAAGTTGTCGAGCTCTATCGTACGGGAAAGGATATTCCTGCGACGAAAATGGGCGTGCTCGGCGCTGTGATGGATGCGATCGAGCACTCCCGGGAGCACCAAGTCGCTCTGCGGCAAGCACCTTTGCGAGGACACGCGCGCGAATATCTCCGCGCACTTTCTCTCGAGATGACCGCACGCGGCGAAACTTCGATCATCGAAGCGGACGGACTGCGATTGGTGAGTTCCGTGAGGGAGAGACTGCACGCCGCCAAAGAGATCGCAGAGATGCCAGATCCCAGAGAGACACTCGACGAACTCTTGAAGCGTCACGTCCTCGTGCGGGCGGAGGACGGTTCTTTTCGCTTCCAACACCAGCAGTTCCAGGAGTTTTTTGCGGCAGGAGGGTTGCGAGCGCGCTTGGCCGGTCTCGTTCGCGCGAAAGACTCGATCGAAGACCGAAAGTTCCTTGTGTCCTATGTGAACGAACCGCGTTGGGGAGAGTCATTGCGCCTCCTCGCGGAGGACATTGGTGCATCGGTGGGAGACAAGGCGGGGGTTGAAGTGGGAACGAAGCTCGTGCGAATGGCGCTCGAGGTTGATCCGATCTTTGCCGCAGAACTTGTTCGCTGCTGCGGGCCGACCGTCTGGAGCGAGGTGCGGGAGGAGATGGGTGGGCGACTCCATCTGTGGTATGACGTGCCGGACGCGAGCCACAAAACATGTGCATTGGCAGCGATGCTTACGACAGGTTCGGACGATTTCAAGGACGTCATTGTGCCCTTGCTGACGGACCCGAATCATCAAATTCGCTCTGCTGTTTACCACAGCGGCGCTGAGATTCTTCCGTCGAGTTTGGGGCCGCACTGGGTCGAGGTTGTGCAAGGTTGGGCGGAGGAGGCGCGCAGAGACTTTATTCTTCAACTTGCGCATGACCCGTGGCTCGCGGACACGGTCGAACAACTCGCACTCGCGGACCCGAGTACGCAGATCAGATTGGAAGCTGCCCGTCAACTTAGCTGGTACGGCTTCAACGAGAAAGTTGAAAATCTCCTGAGTCCGTTCAATGACAGCGATTTTTTCACGGTGGTGCGCTCGCTGGATCCGGACGAAATTCCACCATCTCTACGGCAACGGTCGATTGAAATCTCCGAAACGAAGTACGCCGAGATCAACGACCCTTTCGGGCGTTTGAGGACTTTACGTTTCCTGCAAAAGCTCGGTGTGAAGCAGATCGCCGAGCGGATGAAGGCTGAACTCGATGGGCTCGACAAGAAGCAGTTGGAAGCCGGGAACGCGGGACCAACCAAGTGGGCGCTGGACGAACTGCGAGAGTCCGATCCGCACTGGGTAAGTGAATGGTTGGCCCGAAAGTTTTTGGAGGGCTCGACGCAGTTTGGGGGTTGGAGCGAGATGGTCACCCAGATTCCGGCCGAGGAGCGGGACAGTCTCCTGCAACGCTTCACCAACGAACTGCTGGACGCGAATGAGCAACGTCGGGTGCTGTCGATTCTCGCTACGACTGCGGACGCGGAACTAGCCGGCCGCGTGTTCGAAAAAGCGTCCGACATCAGGCGTGGGTTGACGATCGGCCCAGGTCCGGACATGCCGAAGTGGAACCTATTCCGGCAGCTCAAGGATTTGCTCACCGCGATCGCTCCGAAGATTTTTCTCGAAGGGCTGCTGCCGAAGCTAGAGGGAGACGCCGACGAGACGGAGTTGGATCTTCTGACGGACGTTCTCGCAAAGTTCAATCCAACGCCCACCGACCTGCGAACGGCCCTGCCGGACGAAGCGCGGCGAAAACTACATGCCTACCTGAAACACGCGGTCGAGCGCGGTGCGGCCCCGAATGGGATGCGGGCGGGCGTTCGGGCGCATCTCGCCGTTTTGTTGGTACAGGTAGGCGGACCGAGCGACATTCCCGACCTACGCCGCCTAATCGCAGCCGACTCGATTCGATACCGCGAGATGCTGGCAGCACGCGCGAAAGGCGACCGCTCTGGTGACAACGTCGGCTACGTGATCCTCTACATGAGCGCGGTGATGGCCGCCGACCCGGAACACGGAGACGAAGTATTGCTCGAAATGCTGAGCGAAGAGCAGTACGAGCGGTTCGTGGCGGAAGATCTCGTCCGGCGAGCCAAGAAAAGCAAACCGCAACCAACACTCGGGATCAGGCCCCCCGCTTTCGAAAAGGTGTGGGCGGCCCGAGAAGGAAAGGAGACTGAAGAATACGTTGAGGAACGTCGGAACCGCTACGCGGACGCGCTTCGGGCGCTGATCGAGAAGATTCTCGCGGAACGCGCGGCCGCACCCGATAAGCGCCACGCAGAGCATCGTCTCAAACCGCTCGGGGCTTCTCTCGCCGCTCTGGACGCGCGCAAGTCGGCGAAACTGATTCTGGACGTGATGGCATTCCCCGCTGGTTACGATGCCTACAGTCGGGTCGATTCGTTGCAAAGCCTCATTTTCGCGGGAGTCCGCATGACTCTCCTAGAGATGATGAACGTTCTCGGTCCCGCCATCGATCAAGCGCGTCGCGACCTCGCCAACAGTGACCAGAACCGTTGGTTGCTGGATCGCTGTTTGAGCGTGCTCCCGTTTGTCGATCCGCCGGAGGAAGGGATCGCGAAGATCAAGGAGATTCTTCCGGGGCTTCGTTTCTTCTTCCCGCACGACTCAAGGGGCGTCGTCGCTGCGTTGGGCGCCAGCCGCTGTGCCGACGCGATGGACTTGCTTCTGCAACTGGCGAAACCGGACGGAAGTGCGGTGGCCCAGATCGGCGATGAGTGGATCAGAGCCGTGGCGCAACTGGGCGGCAAACGCTCGAACGAAGTGCTGCTCTCCTTCGTCGACCCCGATCAGAAGCTTTTCACCAAGGAGTTTGTGCCCGACTACCAGAACGGCAACGTGCTCGCACGTTTGCTCGCGGATCGAGCTGAGCACGACAGCGAGTTCAAAGCGGAGCTTTTTCGCCTGGCAAGTGGCGACCTGCCGCAGACCAAAAGGATGCTGCTCGCAAAGGCATTTTCGTTTTTTCAGAGAGAGGGCGACTTGGTCACCGGACTTTGTGTGCTGCGGGATGATGAGTCGGGCTTACCCTACGAACTTTTGCGAACGATCGAAAACGCATTCTTGGAGCATCGCCCATACGGAAAAGAAACAAATGTCTACACGGTTGCGCCACGCGGGTCGAATGCACTCCGGAAGCGCCTTCTCGAAATGGCGCAAACGGACCCACTGAGGAGGCGTTCGGCATTCGCGCTGCTCGGCCAAATCGAAGTCTGGCGGCTCGAGCACGGCCGTCCCATGGACGAGCCGCGACACCCCGCGGTCGAGTCGGGCGCCTATTGGCCGATTTTGCAAGCGAAACGCTGACACTAGCCGACACGGAACGGACATAGCGGTTCCCTTGGACAGCAGCTCGTTTACTGGACCATTGATTTTGCTGCGTCCGCGGAGGCTTTTCCTGCGCCGGGCTTCTGACTCGGAACCAGTTCGACAGCAGCTTAAGCGGAACCTACGATAGCAAGGTCGGCGTACGTGATGAGGACAGGTGCGATCTGGCTTCGACAATGGAATTTTACAAAGGGCAGCACAAGACCAGACGTAGTGTGGAATCTTGCGCACGACTGGTGCACAGCCATCTCCAATTACCAGATGTCACGTGCGATTGCTCTTGGCAGAACAATCACAATTCCGGAACCTTGGGACAGCCCAACACGCTCTACGAGATATTAGCAATCTGTTGGCGTGCCCGTTCAAGGAGCGAAGCTCGCTCCTTAGCGAGGTCTTGCATAATTATTTCAGCTGCAACATTTATGTCTTTTATTCTTTGGACGTTCGAGGCGACGACCCCCTGATTGTATGGCCTATTAATTAAGAGCACTCGGCAAACATTAGACAGGAGATTGGCATTTGAACGCTGATCTTCTATGAACCAGCTGAGTTCCATGGCGCGCGCAACCGTTTGCTTTTCGTTCTTGGAGGCGAACACAACTGAGGCAGCAGGAATCATTCGTTGCGAGATCCATTTGCGAGTATCATCGTGAATGTTTGGATACCAAAATCGGTCCGTAACGATATGCACAGTGAAACCCGCAGCGACCATATGGGTGAGCGAAGAGCGCACACCCCGAATTGCTCTCATGGTCTGAAAGAAGGTTGGATCACAAAACAATGTCTTGAGCTGCTTAGCATTGATCGGCGTGCATGTCTCAATGTTCTCAGACTGAAAGCTTGATGGAGCAAGGTCGAGAGCATATTCAGTGCGACTGAATCGAATTAATTGCGTGACAATATCAGCGATCACGCCATCAAGATCAACTCCGATATTCTTATTTGGAATTTGCAATCCCCAAAATCTCCTGGTTTTCTCTCTGACGGCTTAAGAACACATACGCGCCGAAATGTAGCAAGATCGATAGGATAACGCCTTCGCGAACTCCCCAGCGCCATGTGATGAAGATTCGAGATCTTTCGAGGTTTTTCAGGACAACATAGAAACACGCTGAGTTGACGAAGGCAATCAGAATGAAAAGCCAGCTGTACGCTCGGGTCCAGCCTTCGTTGTAGGGAGGTTTGGTTTTTTCGATCGGCAGCTTGCGGCCGGCCTCAAATGCAGTATTGCCGCTCTCATCCGCTCTAATCTTGAAATATGCGCGAACGCCATTTACAGCCCTCGTGTAAAGGATGATGTCAAATCTCGTATTGATCATGTTCAGGTACATCAAAAATCCAAGAGCTGTGATGACGCTAAACAGCAGCAGCATGACCTGCGGCAGACGGAAAACCTCGATATGTGGGTCTTTGTAGACGGCGAACACCGTGACCGGGGCAGCAATGAGTCCTAAATAAAACCTGAAGTTTTGACGCAGTCCATTGTGGAGATCAAAGTGTGCTGCAGCAATAGTCTGATACTCAGCCAGCATGAACTCATCGACAGCTGTCTTTTCGGTCTTATCAGAGATAGCGCCAGGCGCTGTGTCCGTCATGACATCTCCACTTCTCTGAAATTCCAAATTTCCATCTCTCAAGCACCAGCCTTGGCGTCAGAACTCGACGACATCCTTTCGCGGTTCTTATCGCCGTCCGCTAGGCCGCGCTCTTCGATGACCCCGCTTCAGTCGTCCCAGAATTTTGTCGACCAGGGCCTGCGCTTCCTGAAGATCGCCGCTGGACTGATAAATCACATTGAAGACGTCCGCCAGAATCGACCGCTGGTCTGGCTTGAACTGCGAAAAGGCCGAGTCCTTGCTGGCTATCGTATTCAGCTTTAGGAGCTTCTGTCGAAGGCGCTTTATTTGTGCCAAATATCGCATTTGCTGCTCGGCACTAATACCCGTACGTCCCGAAAGCTTCTGTAGTGATTCCAGACTTGCCTCAAGTCGCTTCACCAACTTCGATGCGGCACGGTCCCCGATCATGCCCTTTTCGATTATCCGGACGTTGTCCTGACACTCCTTCAGCCGTTCCTCGATGGATCGCACCAGATTTCGCGCGATCGAGCTCGTACGGCATCGTTGGGCCACTTCGCGTGCGTGAGGGGCTAGATGATTTATCAAATCGAAGTAGTAAGTATTCTGTTCGAAATGATCACGGCGGCCATTAGGCAGAATCCGTGGATCAAATACATGAGTTTCGGCGACGCACCAGCCGTTGAACCTTGTTTCAGGAAACAACCCCTGAAAAATGGCATTGTCGCCGACCTGAATGTCCCCGCAACGTACACGCCAACCATCGACCAGAGAGCTGGACGGCAGGGAGCCTCGATAATCATGATGAAGAATCCATGTCGCAGCAGCTATGTCGCCATCGCGACCTGGTGTATAGATAGTGGTTAGCTCCTGAAATTGTGTCTGCCCTGACTTGCCCATCGATATCCAATTACGATGCGGGCGGTATACATTTCCGCGGCCGGCAATTTCGAGCTCAATTACGCCCAACCGCGCTCCGTGCTTTTCCAAGAACGATTGAATCTGGTCGGCAAACTGGAAGTCGGGCCAAAACGGAACAGGGGCAACTTGCGCGAGGTAATTAGCGACGGCTTCATCATTTAGAAGCCGGTCATCGCGATGTCTTACGACGCCGTGCAATTCGACCTCGAAAAAGCGATCCGGCCAATTTTTCCCGGGAACTTCGCGCACTTCAACCGTCTTTGCAACGATGTCCCGCAAGTCAGACGAATCATCAGCTGCCCGCAACAAGGATCTGACTTCCCGAGAATTCCAGCGGAGCTCGTGAACTACACACTCGCCATTTTGTCTCGACCGAAATATGAGTTCCTGGCAGAACGCCAGCCCTGCTAATCGGCCAACGCCCCGAAAACCGCGCGCCCCGGTACCCCGTTTTTTGCTACCGCCGAGCGCGGTTAATTGATGTACGAATTGTTCCTTGCCAACGCCGGCGCCGTTATCGCGGATAAAGACCGTTCGGGAGCTTTGATCCATTCGGATTTGGACCTGGCCTAGTCCGTGGAGTAATCCCGCCGAATGCGCAAGTTCCACAGCATCAGCAGAATTTTGGATGTATTCCCGATACATCGACATGGGATCGACATACATCGATGTGCTCAATAACTCGAGAATGTCTTTGCCCACTACCAAAGGCTGTTCCGGGCGGGACCACTTGATTTCAACCTGTGGGAAAGAAACGACGGCGGTTGTCATGCGATTGAAACCTCGACCCGCTGTGGAGTCCTGACTTCACCGACTTCATCGTCTAAAGAATCATCTGATAATCCAGCATCCTCGACGCACTCGTCCTCTGGTACTGGAGTCTGGTCAAGCGTCTTTTGGATTGCCCAAATTCTCGCCTCTTCTTCCTTTGAAATTGGCTGATAGAAACGAAGGATCTCGCGCAACCGTGAATTGGCGGTTTTCTTGGGAAGATGAATAAAGTGTCTCGGATCCACTTCCGAAAGAAGACAGAGCAACTCGCCCTTTTCGGCGGACGAAAGAAGCCGGAATTTGTGCCTGAATTCCTCAAATTCTGGCTTTCCCGCACGCTGTTCGTACCAGTCACGATTGAATATGAAATGATGCGGACGAAGGAGGATGTCCTCGAAGTCCTCGTATCTATCCCCGAACGCCCGCTTGAAAAACACTGGCGCTCCGCTTACCACCCCGTGCGTTGCTTGCAGAATCAGCTGCATTGAGCGGAGCTGATAACGCGACCATTTCTCGCCGACGTAGGTACGGTGAGGGAGATCAGTCGGCTGATACCTCATTGGAAAAGACCAGATACGTATATTCAAATCCTCGTTTAGTGCCACGTTCAATCGCATGCGCTCAAACAGGTCGCCCGGTGAATCATGGAAATTGTAGAGCATGTAATTGGACAATTCGATCAGACCGAATTCCTTGGCAAAGCGAATGGCCTGCTCGTAGGGTCTCTTCAATCCAATATGATCAAATGCAATTCGCAGCGGTTTGAGACAAATGGTTGAAAGCTCGCGGAGGTACATCTTGTCCTTGCATAGGATGCGAGCGTCCACCCCTTGATTGAAATCCACCCGCCTTTGCACGGGCACTCGGCCGCGGTCGAGCTTAGCGCCGGGAGTGAAACCTAAGTCTCGAATTTCAGCAATAATCTCCTTGAATCGTCCGGAAGCGACGACATTGTTGTCCATCAACGTTAAGTCTTTCTTAGGACCGTACAGTTCGTCGACGCCCTTCACGACCGCGCTAATCGATTCTGTGTCTCGTTGGTCGCCCTCCAGCTTAGGCACCCCGCAGAAACTGCATTTCCTGATGCAGCCACGCGAAGCGTATGTGAAATAAGCATCACGAACGGGATATTTGTATTCGATCTGTTCCAGGATGCTGTAATCCGGAATCAGGTCTTCGATTGGCGTTCCCTTCCGGTCATCAGCATACAGTTCTTCAGAGAAGTCATCGAGTTGCAAAGAAACTGCAGGTGCGGCGCTTAGTAGGCCCTTGATGAACCGCACTCCACGCCATCTAGACTCGCTTAAGAAGCGGTCGTGCATCAACGACGCAGCAATTCCGCCTACGAAAACCTTATCTCGGTGTCCATTGGCCGCTGAGATTGCAAAATCTATGCTCCTGGAGATCTTCGAGAATTCAAATGAGAACAGTGTTGTTACATATATTCGGTCCCAAGCCGTCTTCTCGATACCCGCAGTTTCGCCTTTGATGAATTGCACGTGATCCCGCTTTCCTCGCGGACCATGATATTGCGCGATTTTCATCAAACCGAGCGGCGGATATTTGTTCTTATAGCCTGGTTCGATCAGGAGGATGTTCTTGTTAGCCATTTGAGACCACCCTCAGATGTGGCATTTTTCTTTTCTCTCTGATGAGTGTCACGACTGACTTCACGCCGGCCTCTCCACCAAATCCCTTCAGAGGTCCCTGACTACTCCAGTCGAGATCCGTAACGAACTCGGATAAACTCGTGACGAAATATCGTTTATCGCACGCGGGGCCCGCATTTTCAGAGTAGAGATCTGCCGCGATTGCCATCAGTGCGTAAACCCCAACTCCCTTGTTGATCAAATAATTCCGGGGACTGTCCCACGCTTCCCGCAAAACCACTGCAACAGCTGACCAGAAGTCCAGAACAACGCGAGCGGCGGTCTCCGGGGTTTGTGTTCGGAGGATGCGCGTCTGGCTCAGGAATTTCTTAATGGCCTTCTGCATTGTTCGCAAAGAAGCGCGGCGCATCAGTCCCGATGTACTCGCGCCACCAAGGTCGAGCTGTCTGTACCAGGGCGACTCAGTATTGCTGTTGAGATGAAGCGCTATGAAGAGTTCCGGCCTTTCGCCGGCCAGATCGGTTGCCAAGGTCGCATCATGAAAATCCAAGAGACTTGTACTCAGGCCCTTAGCCTTACTGTTAATGACGTTGAACACTTCCATTTCTTCACGTTCAGTCAGCCCGATAAAACACATGAACGGCATCTCAATTTCAACGTCGTTCAGATAACCCAGACGGTGTTGACAATCGACTTGCGTAAGGACTTTTCCAGCGGAACCGTCAATTTCTAGAACAGCGTGACGGCTTGTGGTCTCGTGGATCTTCCATGCCCCATCGTTTCGAGGGCGAAGATTAAATGTGAGGGGTATCGTCGCGCTGTTTTCCAGCTGAATGTATTTCCGAAAATCCAAGCTGTGGCTGGGATTGAATCTGCGTTGGTAGCCACGTCCCGTGTCTTGGTCTAACACGTCGGCAAAGCTCAGGTTGTGTAGATGATTCGCGGACGCAAAGCCCAAGAAAACTCTCTTCTTGGCAGAGGATCCGAGCTGACCGTTTATGCGTATGTTCGGCAAAATCGCACCATTTCAGCGACAGATTTGCATTGAATGGCTGCAATTATTGCTGTATCACCCAGATTTTGTCAAAAGAGTCCTGATCCTGGTAGGCCAGACACAAAAATGCGATTGACAATGGAGAACTGTCAGAGTACATTCCGGATTGACCAGTATCGCTCAGTATCACGCTATAAATATGATACTGTCGGAGATTCAAATGGATCAATCCGATCCCGCCGCATCGCCAACCCTTGCTGGCCAAATGCTGATCATTGAAGGTGCCAAGATTCCTGTCCAGCACCGCGACATGGATTTGGAAGATGTGCGCCTCGATCCCCACAATCCTCGCATCCAGCATGCCGTAAGACAAAAAAGCAACGGTCGCACACTAACCCAGGATGAGTTGCGCGATCTGATCCTGGACCTTCCCGGAGTGTCAGACCTGTTTAAGTCGATTCGCGACAATGAGGGGCTCCTGGAACCGATTTATGTCCGTCCTAATGGCCATGTCATCGAGGGCAATTGTCGTGCTGCGTGTTACCTGAAGCTGCACAACATCACCATCCGCAATAATAGTAAGGATAATCGTTGGAAGAAAATTGCTGCTGTTTTCGTCCCCAAGATCTCAGATCGGCAAGTGGCCGTGCTTCAGGGACATTATCACGTCGCCGGCAAGAACAAATGGCTGGCTTATGAAAAAGCCGGTCACCTCCACATGATGCACAGCACTCTCAAAATGGACGAAAAGGCGATCGCGAAAGCACTTGGGATGCGCGAAGGAGAGGTCAAAAAGAATCTCGATTCCTATCAGGTAATGACGGAAAAGCTCCTACCAAAAATGAAAAACGGCAACGGCCTCGAAAAGTGGAGCTTTGTACAAGAATTTTTTAAGCGCAAGCATTTGGAAGATTTTCGTTCGAAACCGTCGAATGTCGATCAGTTTGTCTCGCTGGTTGTGACCAACAAGCTGAAACGCGGAACCGATGTCCGGAAATTCGAGAAGATCGTCAAGCATCCCCGTGCGCTCGAAAAGCTCAAGAAAGACGGCGTCGAAAGTGCAATGACAGTTGTCGGTAACCTCGATCCAACCGCAAATTCAACCACGTTCAAGAAACTCAAAGAGGCGACGCGTTTACTCCTTCGCTTGCAGGGGGCCGACCTAGAAAAGCTCCGCGAGAACGAGAAAACGCAAGCAATCTTGCGTGAGTTATTTCAGGCGGTTAGTGATGCGGCTAAAACGGCCGGAGTGAAACTGAGATAGGACACACTATGCCTCGATCTGCCGGTGCACCTCAGGTTGTCGACGAAATTACGCTCGATGGTAAGCGCGTTCAAGTCGAGAGTGTCGACCTGCCCCTCGATCACGTGAAGCTCGACCCCCGCAATCCGAGAATTGCGAATACTGTTTCTGTTTCGATTTCCGAGCATGGCGAGAAACTTCAAAGAAAACTTGAAGCCCTCCTCTGGCAGGATGACGACGTCCACGATCTATACCGCCAGGTCTTGGCTAATGGGGGCTTGGTCGAGCGGATCATCGTGCGGCAGGACGGCAGTGTCGTTGAAGGAAACTGCCGAACTGTTGTGTACAGAAAGCTTCGGGAAAACAAGCCGACGGAGCGGAATTGGAGACAGATCCCAGCCCGATTGCTTCCCTCAGATATTGCTGATCGCGAAGTGGCGATTCTTCTCGGCGAAATGCATGTCGCTGGCAAGAACACCTGGACACCATTCGAAAAGGCCGGCCACGTTTACCGCATGCACGGTAACTTTGCACTTACCCAGGACGAGATCGCTGTGCGTCTTCGGATGTCCAAGTCGAAGGTCAATCAGTTGATTAGGGCCTTTGACCTGATGAAAAACAAGTTTTTGCCAAAATTCCCAGGTCCACCGAGTATCCGAAAATTTAGCTATTTCGAGGAACTCTACAAGAAACCCCCTCTCCGCGACTGGATTACCTCTGCAGTCGCAAATGAAGATTTGTTCGTTGATTGGGTCGGCACTGGAAAATTGGATCAGGGAGCTCAAGTCCGGGAGCTGCCATCCATTTTGGAAGATGAGCTTGCATTGAAAGCGCTAACAGAAGAAGGGTTTTTGGCGGCGCAAAGGGTTCTGGCCGAGGATAACCCCGCAATCACGTCGAAGCTGTTTCGGAAGATGCTGGAAATGACCGAGGCGCTAAGAAAGGCGCAGCTTGAGGATATCCAGCGAGTGCGTAAGTCGGGCGCTTCCAAGGCTCGAAAGATCGTGAGTGAGCTTGACGATTCCTTGAAGCACTTCATCGAGCTATGTGGAGTCAACAAGTAGGAGAACAGGAATGGCAACGTATGTCCGAAACATCCAGGGTCACCCAGTCGAGTTGAGCCTAGTTGAAGTCGACCCAAACGAAGTTAAGCTGGACCCTACAAATCCTCGGATCGGGTTTTCGATGCGCCAACTCGAAGAAGGCGAGCGGAATGAGGGAGCTTGCGTCCTTTTGCTGACCAGCCAGGAGGATACCGAAGCTCTCAAGCGCTCCATTGTCGCTTCGAACGGCGTTCAAGAGCCTATCTATCTCCGAAGTGATCGGCGCGTTGCCGAAGGAAACCGTCGAGTCGTCGCCCTACGGGTGGCCCAAGAAGAGTTTCCAGGCGACCCTCGATTCTCGACAATGCCAGCCTGGCTCATCCCGGCGTCGACGCCAGAACATGTGATCCAAGATCTTCTAAATGAGATCCATTTGGGTTCAGTGCGCGGCTGGGCACCATACGAACGGGCACTCCAGATGCGCGGTCTGCTCGAGAACGGCCTCATCGAAGATGAGATTGCGGAACGCTATCGTATGACGACTCGCGAAGTTCGTCAGCAGCTGGCGGCCGTTGAATTCATGGATCGTATGTATTTTCCGATTACGTCTGATCCGACAGATCCTGAGCATAGGACGAAGTTCTCCTACTTCCTTGAATTTCATAAAAATGGACGGATCCAGGAGCACAGCGACTCGATTCGGGGGTTGCCAGAGCGCTTCGCGCGCTGGGTACGAGACGGGCACATCGACACCGGTGCTCGCGTGAGGCGACTTCCCAAAATCCTGGATTCGGAAGAAGCCACAAGATTGCTTGATGTAGTCGGGTTCGATGCCGCCGATGAGTACCTCGCGAAACAAAATCCCGGCGAGCAGGAGCTTTATGCGCTGCTTGAACGGACGAGAGTTCGTCTTTCCGCCATAACTGTAGCGGAACTGGTGGAATTGGGCCGTAGCAAGGAACGGCAGGCGATCGTTGCGATGCTGCAGAAAGAACTCAGCGGAGTTATGGACGCAATGGAACGTGTGCGATAGCCATAGGAGTGTGCATGCCTTCTTCCTCTCATCAGGCTTTGCTGCTTTGGATAATTCGTAAGATGGCGTCGGACGGCTTTGTCTTGGCAGGCTGCGATGGCTGTGTTCCCCAAGGCGGTCTCTGGAAATCGCTGCCGCGCCCATCCCAATTTTCTGGGCTGCGGCCGGATGCTTGCGGAACCATGCCGGCCACTGGGGAATTTGCCATCGGAGAGGCGAAGAGCGCAGCCGACCTTGATAACGCCCACACCCGCAGGCAACTCTATGTCTTCGGACACCTAAGGACCGACCCCGGAGATATAGCTTGTCGCTTATACATTGCCATACCCCGCTCGGCGGCCCCTGCTCTGGACCGATTGCTTGCACGAGTAGGACTGCTTGGTGCGAAGCACGTGGTTCGCTTGCATATTCCGGATTGCTTCGTCGGGGAGGTGCGCGATGCCTGCGCGTAGAGAGACTCCTGCACTCCTTCCCCACCAGGAGGACGGGACGCGGTTTCTGCGGGACCGCGATGCCGCTGCACTCTTTGACGAGCAAGGGCTCGGGAAAAGCAGACAGCTCATCGACGCAATTACGCAGAGCATCGAAGATGGAACTCTCGCAGGCGCTCTGATTATTTGTCCAAATACGATTAAGACGACCTGGGGAGAAGAAATAGAGCGTTACTCAAATTACAGATATGCGGTTTTTGGCTCCGGACGGAAAGCTCGCCGCATCGCTTTTCGAAGTTTGAGGGCCGCTTTTTACGTGATCAATTACGAAGCGGTTGCTGCTGAAATGGCGGCGCTACGGGCCCTCCTGCGGTTCAAGAGGATGGCCTTAGTGCTAGATGAGAGCCATCGCATCAAGACGCCGACGGCGCGAGTGACTCGGGCGGTTCATGCTCTGCGCCACGATGCCGCCAGACGTTACATCATGAGTGGCACACCAGTCGCCAACAAGCCGGAAGACCTCTGGACACAGTATTTCTTCTTGGACGATGGCGCCACCCTTGGTCAAAGCTTTGACGTATTCAGGAATCGGTTTTGCACCTCACACGGAGGCTACAAGAGAATTGGAGAATTGAGAGAAAGCATCACGGAGCTGTCCCTGCGCAGAGAGAAAGAGGGCACCGTACAGCTTCCGCCGAAGACCTTCACCAGAGTCGCGGTGAATCTGGGTGGAGAGCAACTTCGGATGTACAACGAAATGCGGAACCAACTTGCTCTCTGGATCCGTGACTTCTCGGGGGAGGAAATTTTAGCGCGTGCAGATAATATTCTGACTCGTCTGATCCGTCTGGCACAGCTCGCTTCCAACCCTAAACTGATTGATGCTCAATATGGAGAGATCCCCGCGAAGTTCCGTGCTCTTGATGAATTGGTCCCCACATACTTACAAGATGATTCCGAGAAGGTCATCATCTGGACTTCATTCGTCGGCAACATTGCCGCGCTGCGGGACCGATTTGCAAGATTCAGGCCTGTATGCCTCCATGGTGAAATGGATGGAAAGTCACGCGATCTTTCCATCAAAGCATTTAAACAGGACCCGGTGGTCAGGCTGCTTATTGCTAACCCAGCGGCGGCCCGAGAGGGCCTGACGCTGACGCAGGCCCGTATCGCAATATATGTCGATCGGACATTCAATCTGGTGGATTTCCTGCAGTCACAGGATCGAATTCATCGTTTATCGCAAAGCAGACCATGCCAAATACTCTTACTGACTGCTAAGGGCACAATTGACGAATTCATAGATTTCAGCATCAGTCAAAAGCATCGATTGGCGCGCTACACACAATCCGACAGCGACCACATCAGCCATGCAGATCTCGCACTTCAAAAGCCGGATCTGCTCAGAGCTCTTATCGAACCACGGTGAACGGGGCTGGAATCGATGATTTCCGTTGAATCCACCGGAGCATACGCTCGTACGCATTAGCGAAACTGGATTTAGTGCTGCTAAGTTGAAAGATGGACCACCGCTGTCTTTTGCGGATTATTCGCGAGGCCAAACCAGAAGAGTGAATGTTTCGCCCAAGCCCCGCGTTTCGACTGCCAAATTCGTGGCATCCAGCCCTTGAGTTCTGACATTTGGACCCGCAACAACTGGATGGAGGAGCGAAACGTAGCCTGGGGCCGGAGGCCTCCAATTCGAAATCGGCAAACCACCTCGCACGAACCGGAATTCAATTGGGGGGTTAACGAATTCGAATCCCTGGATTTCTCTATACGCGTGAAGATCAATGGTCGAGCCATATTGGCCCTTGAATATGAGAATCATTTTGGGAAGAACAGAAAGGATGCGGTCGATTAGCTACGGGTGTTACAAGGGTGCCGATATCGATATCGCCGGCCGGAGATTCCGCGGAGTGAGAATTGCTGAAGCTGATATTTTACTCGCACTGCCGGAACAAGGGCCGCTGGCTATCACAAACCCGGGAACCACTGTAGCCTCTGGATCGGAGTATCTCGGGAAGGACGGAGTCCTTGTCCAACAGGGTTCGTCCTGGAGCAAAGCGAATATGAAGTTGCAGCCACACCTGAGGTCAAGATGATCGCTGTTCGCGCAATTCCCGTTTGGTCCCACCAGCACACATCTGGCACATTTCAAAATCCGATTCCTTGAGTTTTACGCAACGTGCAGCTGATTGGCCGTCAGTCATCCATTCTGGTCGATCCTTTTTCTTCATTGCACCAGAAATGCGTTGCTTGGATGTTATCCGGATGGTCATCTCTCCAAGCTCCTCCCATTCCTTTTGGGTTCCTGTGGTCCGGAACCACATCGTTATACTCTGTGAACTCTTCGTGGCAGATCGCGCACTTCCGATCCTGCTCGACAATCTTCCGGTTCAGCAATTTCCGCATTTCCGCAGGCGATCTGAGTTCCCGATATCCTCTCGGGTGATGCGGATCCTCAATGCGCTGCACACCCATCCTTATTATTGTTGCCTTGCGTTTCTTTCGGATCGGTTCCCGGCCGCAGCAGAATAAAGATCGGTGAATCGGACACCGTTCATTGCGACGGAGTCTCATCGGATAACCTCCAGGAAAGTCTGCATTGCCGTTTTTTGCGTTGAGGCCGGCGTGAAGCGGGTTTCGGAAAGGCTTCGCTTGTGGCTCGCTGCTACAATGCTTTCCCGAGGAGAACCATGCTCAAACTGAGTGGCTTAGTCGCGGAGTTAAGGACAGAACGGAATCGAGCGCAAAGAGAAGTGGAACAGTTGAACGCAGCGCTAGCAGCTTTGGGTGGCCTCGGGCGCGCAAACGGAAGATCGCCGCGCGCTCGGACCGGCAAGAAGCGGAGACCTATGTCAGCTGACGCCCGCAAACGAATTGCTGCGGCTCAGCGCTTGCGCTGGGCAAAATGGAAAAGTGCTCGGCGTAACAAGTGAAACGAACCGGGTGTTGCTCTCCTTGTTCGGCACTGGAGATGGAAATGCGTTACCTGATCTGTGTTCTAACTCTCTTCTTCGTCGTTCCTTTAGCGGCACAGACAGGAGTGAAACCGGCCGCTGATTTCTCGACCACTGCCCATCTCTTCGACTACGACCAGAAGCAGCCGCTCGACATCCACGACACGGTCATCGAAGAGTTCGACGGAGGCACTCTTCATGACATTACCTACGCGAGTCCCAAGGGTGGTCCGGTCGGGGCGTATCTGGTCGTCCCGAAAGGAAAGGGCAGATTCGCGGCGGTTCTCTTCGGCCACTGGGGAAACGGCACGCGGGCTGAATTCATCCCTGAAGCTAAGCTTTACGCCAGAGCAGGCGCAATTTCCCTCATCCCCGACTATCCCTGGGACCGCCCGCAACCGTGGCACAAGACTCCCGACCATTTTGATAAGCCGGAGGTCGACCGCGAGATCGAGATTCAGGCGGTCGTGGATCTGCGCCGCGGAATCGATTTACTTTTGGCCCGTCCCGACGTTGAGCCGAAACGGCTTGCCTACGTGGGGCACAGCTACGGCGCGCAGTGGGGATCGATCCTCTCCGCGGTCGACAAGCGTATGAAAACGTCGGTCTTGATGGCGGGGGTGGCTGAGATGGCCGACATCCTGTTGCGCAGCGACGAGCCCGGCATGGTTGATTTCCGGAAGGCGCAGCCCGCCGGTCAGCTGGAAAAATACTCGCAGGTCACCGGCGACATCGACGCTATCCATTTCGTCGGAAAGGCGGCGCCTATTCCTCTGCTGCTGCAATTCGCGAATTACGAGCAGTACTTCGACAAGACTTCAATGCAGCACTACGTGGCTGCCGCGAGCGATCCCAAGAAGGTGCTGTACTACGACACCGGACACGATCTGAACGATCCTCAAGCGTTGGAAGATCGTTACGACTGGCTCGTAAAGTTCATTAATCTGCGTCGGGAGCCCGTCCTCACCCATTAACTGGGCCTGACCGCTCACTCGGCACTGAAACCCAGAACTGGGTAGAGATCTCGCAATTAGATCCCGGCGTGCCGCCGTGTAGGATGGCCTTCCAGAGTTGGCGCGACGGCACGATCTACCGATCTACCGTTGCCGGAGAATAATAATAATGATAATAAGGAGGCGACGCGGGCGATGGCTGCGGTGAGTGCTGATGCTTCAAATTGGCCTGCAGGCGAGGCAGCCATGACTTGGGAAGTTCAAACTAATTGCCAACACGGCCGAACGGACCCGCTGAGTGTCAGAACCATGGATCGCAGTTCTGACCAATATCGACCGATTCCCTTGATTGGCAGATGTGGGCAGGCCGTTTAAGGCCTTCGCGCGGCGATATCGGTCCGGATCACCTTCAGATACTTTGCTGCAGCTTCGAGCGCTTGCTCCGCATCGTGCTGAGAAACAAATCCCATGTCATCGTAAAGAGCCAGATTGCGTTTGCGCCGGAGGCCATCAAAGACACTCAGCAGAGCAGAGTGTTTCGTATCGATACGAGACCGTACAAAATCGATGATCGCGATGTGGTGCCCAGGCTGGCTTCTGGCGCGAAATCCATGGCTGAACATGAAGCCCAGGGAAGCTTTCAGCATTGCCTCGTACGCTTGTTGAAGGCAAGCCTCTTCATCAAAAGCGAGAATCTTGTGAGCCGAGGCAAGCTTCTTGTCCGCACTCGCGAGAAAGCGTTCGATCTGCGCCCAGTCAACGGTGTGCGGTTTTAACTTCTTCATCTGGGCTTATGAGGGAAACACGTTTATTGTGCCAGACGTTCTCCAGAAACGCATCTTTGCGAGCACGGCGAGACTCGAATTCCTTCGGAGTGAGAACCGTGTAGTTGATTTCGCGGCCTAATTGACGCCCAAGCTTTCGCATCGCTTGTGCCAGGGCTTCGTCAGGCGGTGTGCCAATGACCAGCACGTCAATGTCACTGGCGGCATCTTGTTGGTTCTTTGCAAACGAACCGTACAGATATGCCTCGTCGATTCCCTCAATTTTCTTGAGGGCCGCTCCGATCATGGCTGCCGCGCCAATGGTTTTGCCAACGATCCCGCGCACTTCATCAAAAAGCGGATACTCGCGGTTGAGTTGAAAATACTTTTGTCTGCCACTAATTTCCGATCGAAATAATCCCTCCCGTTCGAGTCGGCGCAATTCTTTCGACAAGTTGGAAGGGTCGGTGCTCAGCCGCTCGGCTAAGTCGCGCAGATGATGACGCGCCGCAGGATTCGTGAAGTAATAGGCGAGCAGTCGTCGGCGGGCGTCAGAACGCAAATCGAGCATGTGGTGCAAGTCTACCACAAGTGTGGTAGCCGCAGGAAATGCGAAAGGGGCGATGTTTTTGCAGGCCATCCCGATCACGACATGGATAGGCAGGGCCGTACCGTCAGTGTTTTCAGAAGCAGCTTCAGAGGCAACACCGCCGTAACCTGTTCCGCAGCAGTGGGTTCGCGGATAATCGCGGCGAGCTCAAGAGAACCATGCTTCCTGAAGTGAAAACGCAGTTTATATCAATGGGGAACATGAGACCCCGATTTGGGCGCGTGGCATGGGCGTTGGCTGATGGGAGTTAACGGCCCGAAACCGGGAAAATTCGAGTTGGCATTCGAGAACTGGTGTAGCGAGAACGGCCACGTTTGCGTCCGGACCGTGGACTTGTTTTGGGCCTTCGAGTATCACCGTAACGGCTTCCTGAGACGGCTTGACGTTGCACCCATAAAGAAGAATTGGTTTAAGCAAAGGAAGCAAAGGCGGCAGGCCCCACAGAGGATTAAGCGGGGAGAATCGTACATTTCGATATTGATCTGAAGACGCTGAGGCCAGCGGACCTGAGGCGCTACATAGACCGCTGGTATCCTGACCCGGGTCCTTTGAGCGCGTATTACGCAGAAAGGCGAGCGTATTTCCTCGAAGAATTGAAAGGTAAACAGAACCGCTGGTCAGGCGTATTTGCGTTCTGTTAGCGGCTCAATCTCGTGATTGATTTCAAATCTCACAGGCATGCCGCATGACTGGCATGTCGTTTGGTGTAATCCACCGTTCAGACTCATCGCTTGTAGTTTGTTGGGACGCAGGCACTTGGGACAAGTGATTATTAGATACCCTGCACTGTCTCTTGGCACGAAGAGTGGAGCTACGTCACTCTTCCTTTTCTCCGAGCGAAGGGGAGAAGCAGCCAAGAGCTTCCCGACTTGCTGGGAAAGCTCTTTGATGGTGTAGTTTCCTTTTTGCAGGAAAGCGTCCGCCAGAATTCCGGTTGGCATTTCGCCGGAACTGTGGCCTCCACTCATTGCAATCGTGGCGATGTGCGGAAATCGTTCCCGAACTACCGCAAGAAATTCAAATCCTGACATTCGAGGCATATTTAAGTCGGAAATGATTAAATCGGGCAGTGACTTGTTGAGTGCGTTTAGGCCATCCACCCCGTCTTTTGCGGTGAGAACCTCGTAACCCTCGCTTTCCAAAATCTGCCCTGCGGTTTCGCATATCGAAGGTTCATCATCGACCACTAGGATGCGAAAGCGGAATTGGGCTATTGGCTTCGCTTCGGCGGACAGCTTGCTCTCACACGAAGGTGCTGCGGTGTCGCCAGCGGGCATAGTTTGTGGCTGCCCCTGCAATGAGACAGCACGATCCCCATGTTCTTGTTGGTAGGCAGGCATGAATGCCTCCCTTCACTGATGGAAACTTCGAGGAAACCAATAATATCCGGTACGAGAGAAGACAAGCTGTTCAATATTGACCACGGGAACGGGCTGGCTCACTGACGGCGGAGATCGTCTTTATGGTCGCATTTCAGGCGCTATCGTAGTGGCGGAACCCAGCCTGTTCTTCAGAAGGGCTATCGAAGTGTTCCTCGACGATTTGCTTCCGGCGTGAGAGGCGATAGCGTCCGTGGGGAGATTATGCCAGAGGAAGATTAGCAAGATTAGGGCTCATAGTAAGGGATTTTGGACGAGGAGTGCCTGCTGAGTTGATCCAAGGGTCTCAGGGAAATGGAGAGCACTTCGGTGTGGGTCTGAGTGGCATGCGGGAGCGTGTCAACGATTTAGGTGGGGGCTTGAAATGCAGTCTAGTGGGAATGGTAGGCCAATAATCGTGTCGCCCCCTTCGCAACAGAGACCTCAGACGCTGGAACTAGTGGCGGGAAGAATTTGGCTGCATAGACTACAGCGGGCGCTAATGCTGAAGACCCTAACGCGGACACAACACACCCTGACTCCACCACGCCGAATAGCGGCTCGGTGTAGAAGCTTCGAAAAACCGCCGAATATCTACCTGCGGGGACGAGTCCTGGACCAATAGAGTGTCAACGCTGTGTCGCCGGCGTTCCGCAACCACTCTGCGACGTCTTTTGTTTGAAAGGGCCGGTCTTCGGATTCGAGGTCACGATTGAGCAACTCGGTGATTTCCTCCGCGGTGCTCGGTTTCTTGATCTTGTTCAACGCTCGTGAAATGTGTTGGTCGAGACGACTCGAATTCGGAATCTTCCTCATTTCCAATTCCAGCTCTTGAAAAATGAATCTAGCTTATTCCTGACAGGTTCAAGATGTCAGCATGGGTGTTTCGACAGGATGTAAAACGAAAAGGCACATCATGGCTTCCTGGCCGGCAGCAGCTTAAGGACCAAGCTTCCTATCGTCGCGGGCTGGTGCTCTCCTGCGCTGCCGACTAAGGTGTACGAGCGCTCGAAGCCCGCTGGTCCTTCCACTCTCATCTCCCAGTTGTCATTTGCGCGTGACCCTACGATTGACACTCGCCAATCTCCTGGCCTGTCACTCAGCACGTGTTCAATGATAGCTACGATTTCCCCGCGAGCTCGGGGAACGCCCGTATTCTGCATCTCGATCCTGACCGCCATGTCTCTCTATTGTACAAAGCGGCCAAGATACCCCGTCTCGTGAAAAACGGTCCAGATCCCGTGGCGCGCTGAATTGAATTCCCGCTTGACGGTAGGATGGTTCTCAGTCGCGCGACGACGTTGGGAGTTTCAGAGCCCCATAAAGAACGAGGCGGGCGATTGCGGCCTTCCTGGGCGGATCACCTTCTGAAATGGTGTTTCACAATTCCTGATGGAAGGGGCGTCACGGAAAAAAATGTTTTTTCTTGGAGATCAGACTTGTAGCAGCAGTAAGGAATGCTGGAAAAGATAAAGGCTGTGACATCGGTTATGCTCTAGCCACCAGCTCCTGCGAGGGAGCCAACGGCGTGGAGACATGCACCGTCACAGCCTTTTGATGCGATCACCGCTTTCGCGGTCCCAAACCCCAACTGCTCCTCGCAGAGCCGTCGGTTTTTTCAGGTCTGGCTGCCCGTTGGGTCACCCTTCCGAGCTGATCGCTCAGCCTACTTCGGACTGGCAAAATTTTATTTAAGCCAACCCTTTCAGCCGTCGACGGATGCAAACTTAGAGAGTTGCCCGAAGATTGTCAACGCCCGTTTTCAGTGCAATCGGCCTCTTGCTTCGATCAAGAACCGGAAACACAACCCATTGAATCGTTGTCGCTTAATGAAGGGGAGATTAAATTCTTTCCGTTTTCCCACAGGAGCATCCACAGGCGCGCGAAAACGTGGGCGACTACAAAGAAGTGTGCGCAGGAATCAGGCAAGCATCTTGACGCGGGAAGAGACTTGAGGCATGGTTGGTACCAGATCACCACGCAATGCCGGACCTCGTGGCTTATATCGACGGCGGATCTCTCGGGAATCCAGGCTCATCTGGTATTGGAGTGGTAATTGACGGCCCCGCCGACGGCACCATCAGGATCGCCAAATGGATCGGACACCAGGACAATAATGTCGCCGAGTACATTGCTCTGTTGGAAGCATTGCAATGCGCTTTGGGACTCAAAGCCAAGACGCTTCATGTGTTTTCAGATTCCGAGGTGGTGGTGAGGCAGATGAGCGGCACGTACAGTTGCCGTAGTCCGCGGCTCTATTCGCTGAATTGGATCTGCCGGAAACTGGCCCGGTCGCTCGACTTCTCCATCTCCCACGTTCCTCGCGAGCACAACACTGAAGCCAATGGTCTGGCCAGTTCGGCAGCTCGCAGGAAACATTGCTAACCTCAGGAGCAACCGCTCGTGCTTCCACAGGTCATGCACCGATAACAGGAGCCGTTTCTTACCATCAATGAGCCGCAGAATTGGCACGGAGGCGCGTCTCCCAACTCTACGACCTGCCCTAAGCCCTCGACTACGCTGGTCACTTCACGCTGCGGCTGGGCGGGCTTCGGCAATTCAAACAGAAGTCTTTGCTCGCCTTTCAGGAAGCGCAGTTCGAGCCAGCGGAATAGATAGTCCATTATCGACTTGGCGTAGCCAATCTTTGGATTGCCGGACCACCCACTCGGCTCAAACCGTGTATGGCTGAACTTGTCGCACAGAACCCGCAACGGGACGCCATACTGCAGCGCCAGGGACACGGCGGTCGCGAAAGAATCCATGAGCCCGGAAACCGTCGAGCCTTCCTTCGCCATCCTGATAAAAAGTTCGCCCGGCAGACCATCCTCGTATAAACCAACTGTGATGTAGCCTTCCTGCCCACCCACAGAGAAGTGATGGGTCAAGCTATGTCGCTCGTCCAGCAGTCGTCGCCTGAATGCTGGTGGTCCATCCGCGCCCGGGGCACGCGTATCGTTTGCGTGTCCTGACCCATTGCTCCCCGCTACCTCGCTTGCGCTCAGGGCGTGCTCTTCGCTGCGTTTGACGATTGAGATTTCCTTTGCTGCTGACATCAAGCACCCTAACCTTCCTGCCCGCCGCCTTCTTCGGAACCGCCGGCCGACTGAGACTCTGCATTCAGGTCTGTCTCAACATCTGAATCGTGCCTTTTGTAGGTTCCTCGCACCGACAGCAAGTCTGCGTGGCTCGGCGGAAACACGTAGTTCTGGACGAACCACAGTGCGTCATAGGTAAGTCGGCGGCCTACTACAGCACGCCCGTGCTCTTTCACGAACTCGCAGAAATCGTCGGGATGGATGATGTTGGCTTTCGTTCCGGCTGTGCTGAGGGCGCGTGACTTGAGCCAACCCAGGTCGATCCATTTCTGTATTTCGTCCGGACGCGTGTGCAAGGCGCGGGAGAGGGAAAATTTGGTGAACCATTCTCGTCCGGTTTTGCCGCCCATGCCCAGCCGGTGCAGCATCGAGCGGACGGAACCCGCGGGCCGCCCCAGGACCTTCGCGGCCTCTTCTACCGGCATGGTGACAATCAGATCGAGCAGGCGCTGTTGCTCTGACTTCATCCATTCGCGATATGCTCGTTTTTGATGGACACCCAGTTCGCAAAGGAAACGCAGACAGGCGTCTCGCGGGTTTCCGGAAATCGCAGCCAGCTTTGTGACCAGTATTCGCCGGCCCGTCTCGTTGTGCTCCCGGCTTCTGCTAATTTGCTCTTTGTATTCTCTGACCAGTTCTCTTGCTTGTTTAGGCCAGCGGAACATACGGCGCTTAGTAACACCGTCGGCTTCGCCCATACTGCTGCCTTCCGGGGGCTGGGTCCGAGTGGCAGTTAACGTCTCCAAATCGGTTTCGACACACTTCTCTCTACGCCTCCGGAATACCTCCTTTCCTGCTCCAAAAGCGCATGCGCCGATTCCATTCGGAACATGCTGCACGACGAAGGTGGCGGGTGGATCTGGTCCACACCTGAGCCAAGTGGTAGCGGCCAGCGTATATCTATAGCCGAGCTGAGTTTCAATATTTTTTTTCCTGCAAGAAATCGTGCAGGGAGAAACTTCCGGTGCAGACAATTGGCCCGCATGGCGAAGCCCAGGACGCAGGACGAAACGTACTGAGTGCCAAACACTTGACGCTTGCGCCGGTAAAATTCCTGCGCAATATCGCTCGAAATCCGGCTATAGACGCCGATAGTCGGGCCGCGGGAGCAGATGTTTTCCTGCAAAGAAAGTGACACTCTCTCCGCAACTAAGCCGATCGCAGCCGTGTTTAACCGGTAAGAGCAAGTACCGGATCTGAGCAGTATAGGCGCTCGGACTGAGGACCGCTTGCCCAGGCGGCTGTTATGCCAGCCATCCCCAACCGCGCGTCCCGATCGAAACAACGTAAACCCCTGCGTGGCGACTGTTGCCCCCGTCTGAGCTGTCCATCTTCGTATGACCTGTTTGCTCGCCCAACAGTTTCGGCGCTATGCGCAGACATTTCGTCGCTCGTAGTTGACCGACCGGAGTTCGGAGAAGGCTGGTTACAAACTTTCTTATGAGAGTCGAGCCATGCGTCGCGCACGTAGCAGAGGATTTGACTGGAGGGAAATTGCCGGGATACTTCGCATGACGCGAGTTGCGGCCGGCGCGACCTTCTGGCGAGAAGTCGGACGCACGAGGTTGAAAAGTGTCGAAGCCCCGCCTCCTGCGATTGACATCCAGGACAAGAGGGACAATAGGAATGCGGATACCCCAAAGGTTGGCAGTCCTAGAGCAGTTCGCTAAACGCCGCAGAGGCCGCTTTTCAGAGCGATTCGTGGTTCAGCGGCGTAATTGGCCGCGGAGACCCGCTGCCCGGCCGGCGCACAACAACTCGGCGGCGTGCCTGATGAAACATCTGATGCGTAAAATAGGACGTGGCCTCACACACCTTACGGTTGGATGAGGTCGCAGATCTACGGGAAAAATTCGCCGCGTTTACGATTGTAAAGGTATGGCTCACCCAATGCGGATGCCGAAAAATAAGGGCGCGCAGGCGCTGCCATTCGGCAGCGCGGAGAGGGAACTCTCTAGCGTGGCCGTACCGCCGGGGGGCGCTAGAGTCAAACCATTCCGTGGTTTGCCTCTCGCGTTACCGCAACTATATCCGTTCTTAGGAGACCGTCATGAAGAAGAGGATATTCGCGTGCGCGATGAGCGCATTGTTACTTGCCATGACCAGTTGGGCAGACGACAAAGAAAAGGACGAGGATCGTCTGAAGAATGCCGGCACAGTGCTGACAGAGATTCTGAATCTTCCAGACGACATTCCTCAAGATCTCCTCGACAAAGCCGACTGTGTGGTTGTTTTTCCGTCGGTCCTGAAGGCCGCGTTTGTGGTCGGTGGCAGTTATGGCCGCGGCGCGATGACGTGCCGCAGAGGCGAAAATTTCAACGGACCCTGGGGTGCGCCATCAATGATGGCCCTTGAGGGGGGCAGCGTTGGCTTTCAGATCGGTGGGCAAGCGACTGACTTCGTCCTTCTCGTGATGAATGACCGCGGCGCGAATGGAATCTTGAGCAGCAAAGTGAAGCTCGGAGCAGATGCGTCGGTAGCAGCAGGACCGGTCGGTCGTAACGCGACGGCAGAAACCGATGTTTCGATGCGTGCTGAAATATTGAGCTATTCGCGCGCGCGCGGACTATTTGCAGGCATTTCGCTGGAGGGTTCGACGATCCGACCTGACAACGACGCAAACAGGAGAATCTACGGGGAGAAAATCTCGGCGAAGGACATTGTAATCGCTCACGAGACGCATGTCCCACCCGCAGCAGAGGGCCTGATCTCGACGCTTAACGCGAAGACGCCGAAGCACAAGTCGTGATAATAGCAGTTGTTTTTAACTCAGGCTTTCTTCATTACCGAGGTTATATCAATAGATCGCCGATTACGTCTGTCTATCTCATTAATTCCGCGAAACGAGAAAGGCGGGCGTGGTTGAATTCCTGAAGTCGCTGCATCAACCGAAAAAGGCAATGATGAGTTCATGCGCCTGTTGAACTACTGCTAGATCGGACATGCGAACGACAACTCGTAGCCGTCTGGATCGGGTATATGGAAATAGCGTTCTCCCCAAGACGCATCTCGCGGAATTTCTGGATCAAATCCCCGATCCTTTAGATAATTCCAGAGAGCGTCCACATTCGTGACGTAGAAGATAAGCCGCCCCCAGTGAGTCACCGCGTCACCCTGCTCCAGATTGAGGATCGCAGATTGTACATCTCTTGCACGCAGTGAAGAGAACCCCGTGCCCTCTCCACCGTAAAGAAGCTCCATGCCTAAAACGTCTCTGTAAAACCGCAGAGACTCTGTCATGTTCACAACCCGAAAAGTAACGGCGGAAATTCTCTCGATCGTTGGTGTCATACGCCACGAGTTTACCTCGGCTCCCCTTGAATCGTCTGTCCGGTGGGCATACCCTAAGTTCTGCTAGGGGGAATTGGCCTATGGCCTATATCATTGCCGAACCCTGCGTCGGGACCAAAGACACCGCGTGCGTCGATGCCTGTCCCGTGGATTGCATCCATCCCAAGAAGAATACGACCTATGACGACGGCCGCCCCACATTCGACGACGTTCCACAGCTCTACATTGATCCCGTGGAATGCATCGATTGTGGCGCCTGCGTCCCGGTCTGTCCGGTGTCGGCGATTTTTGCGCTGGACGACCTGCCAGAAAAGTGGGAGCAGTATACGGAACTGAACGAGAGCTACGTGAAGGCCGGCAAGTTCACACCTGGGGAGTTCGCCAAGCACCAAAGTAAGTAATCGTTCTTTGGCTTTCTCAAGCGTCTCGATCGATAAGGCCTTCCCGCCGCAGCATGACGAGCGTCTAACGAGTCAGGGGTCCTTGCGTCTTCATGCGAACCCGGCAGCTTCGAGCGCGTCGAGACACCGCGAAGACTGAAGCGACTGCTGCGGAAGAAGGTTGGCACAGAAACTATGCGAAGGCGAATAACGGCTGCCCGATGCTCCCTCATTCGATGAGAGGGCAGTTGTTCTGCTGCCCGCACTTTTTACCCGCAGTTGATGTTTCCACCACAAACCATCAACAATTTCTAGCGCCACCCGTGCCACGAAGTTGTTGTAATCACTGTTCACCTGAAAAGGCCGGCGTCGGCGGTTCAACTCCGTCCCTGGCCACCACGTTTCAAAGCAGTTAGCGGAATCGCGTGTTGCCCTCCCAGTCCGCTCTCGGTCCGCTATTTTTCGGCGAGATCGGCTCGGTTCCTGGCCACGATGATGGTGAAGGACTTAAACTCGAATCGCCCTCGCTCAGTCCGTTTTCAGTGCGCTTATGTCTGCGGCGTGGCTGAAAATCGCATTCAAGCATTACCCCTGCCGCAGCCATGTGATCCTCGCTGACACTGTGGGTATAACACTGCAAGGTGATCCGAGCCTCGGCCATCTATTACGGACTGGAAACTCGTTTTGGTAAGAATCGCTGCTGCAGAGTTTCTGAGTGCGATATCCCTAGCCCTTTAGTCGGATCCTCGCAGAAAACTCAGGATCGCTTGGATCACCGTTTCGCTCCCAGCGTCAGTGTTGACCATTGCATGATAGAGGGCCCTGTTGGGCCAGTCGGCATGGAAGTAATTCCTGATGAAAGTGGCGCGTTCCTGGTCGACGGTATCGACCAGCATTTGTGCGTCGGCCTCGTCCCGACCTTCAGAAATCAAGCGCCGTATTTTTTTCTCTTTGGAACCGTACAGAAAAAACCGAAGAGCATCGTCACGGTCCCTCAGAAAATGTTGCGATCCTCTCCCAACGATTATGCAGTCGCCGCCCGCGGCAGCCTCCCCGACAACTTGTTTGGAGATCTTAACAATACTGTCGGCATCCACGGATTCCACCGGGTACACACTTGAATTGCCCTCATAACTTCCGAGGGTGAAGGATTTGAGCAAACGATAGTAGAGCGGGTCCCTGCGCTCCTCACGTCGCTTTACCTCCGACTGGTCGCAATGCGCGAACCGGGCGATCTCCTGCGTAAGCAACTGGTCCCACAGCTTCCAACTCAGCCGCTCTGCGAGTTCGCGGGCGATGCCAGCCGCCCCGCAGCCATACTCCCGCTCAATGGTGATGATTCGGATCACGGGTTCCTACTAGTTAGATGCGCCTACTCAAGCAACCGACATTAGTGACCCGCGCTGACGGCGACGGCCACAGTCTGTTTATGCAAGAGATCGGCCGCTTCAGACAGGGTGAGATTATCTGAGACTTGATGGAAATCGCTACGCTGCAGTCTTTGCCGCACGCTAATAGTCTTAAAGAAAAGAGCCTTGCCTTTCATGTCCACATGCAAAAGCGTCATTTCCCAATAGCCTTGCGCGACCTCCATTTGTTTGACGTGAAACTGGCCGCCGGCATTTAGATGTCCAAAGAAGCCGCCACCGAATTTCACCTCGCGGGTAAGACGTCCGCTGAGTTCCATCAACCTCTGTTGTTTGCTGTCGATCCACAACGAGCCCTCCATTGCTTGAAAGACTTGAGCTTCCCGAGTAGGTGGACGAAAGTGGGAGTTGGGCGAAAAGAGCAATTCGACCGCATCGCTCTTCCGCTGCCCGAAGCGAAAGATCAACGCCTGCGGCAGAAGTTTGAGCATTCTCTGGCTGTGTGCCGCATCCTCGTTCTGCTCCTTCAATGACTTGCGCAGCGCGCCGGGATTGCTTACCAGTCTGCGGATCTGTTCGTCGGCCTCGTGCTGTTGCCGGGCAGTGAGCGTGCGGTCGTTTATTAGTATGGGACGTTTGAGGTCGCCGTTCTCCGTCTCTACTACCTCATCAATTTCTTTGCGGCGGGACTTCTCGGTTTCCAATTTGAGCATCCAGTGGCTGTGATCGTTGATTTCGGCTTTTACCTCGTTTCGTAAGACCGAGCGCGCAAAGTCATTAGCATTCTCCTGAGAATGCTCCGATTCTTGAGACACGGCCCAGGTCGGAACCATGAAAAGCAAGCCAACCGCAATAGCGATCGTATTTATCACCACCAGTATGACGACCCAAGTGATTGCTCGGTTGCCATATGGCCGGACGCAATGAGCTGTTGATCTCTGGATTCTTGGCAATCAACGATGGATTCGTAGTCTGGCCATCAACAAACCGAATCAGCTTCTTGACCCTCAGAGTTTCATCAGGGTCCCCACCGTCGACTAGAAGTTTCGTTTTAGGTCTGTTTGTCTGCATGGTTTTAACCTCAGAAAACCTGTTTCCTTTGCGCCCACCGTCGTGCCAGCCTAGGCCACGCGCTTCAGTATCCGGCGAAATCTTCCGTTCGGATGTCGTCCTCGTCAATGTTCGCGCCCACAAGCATTTTCCTCAAGCCAGCAACCATGGCCGGGGGGCGGCAATGTAAGAGATAGGTCCCTGCAGACACATGACGTCTTCCAGGTCCGGAAATTCGGGATGCCGACGTTCTGAATCAACACTTACGGGTCATTGCGCATCTGAAAGTCAACATCTAGTGGGTAGTCGTTCTTCGCAAGCGAGTGGGGATTCGTATGCCTGCCAGGTCGGTGCTAGTGGTTGATGACAACGCACTCGTTCGTCAGACGGTTTGCGAACTGTTCACCCGCGAGGAAGACTTTGACGTATGCGGAGAAGCCGAAAATGGGAGGGAAGCAATCGAAATGGCTCAACTGCTTCGCCCTGACTTAATTGTGACGGACCTAGCAATGCCGGTCATGAATGGATTGGAAGGTACCCGTGTCCTGAAGAAGCTCATGCCCGCGGTACCAGTCATTATTTTCACTGCTCACAGCGATCCTTTCGTTGAGAAAGAAGCTCGCGCGGCTGGGGCCTCCGCCGTTGTCTCCAAATCTGAAGCTGTTGCTGCTCTAATCACAAAAGCTCGGAGTTTGCTCGACCAGATCGCCGCCTGATCACTTTCGGG